>ERZ837910.265-NODE-265-length-81784-cov-21.873264_pt1 | contig 81784 bp, 74 predicted proteins | sample MGYA00519940_ERZ837910 | MGnify/ENA primary metagenome ERZ837910 (study PRJEB31850, sample SAMEA3708825) | human gut metagenome | biome: human gut; feature: human-associated habitat; material: faeces | place: China | collected 2014 ... | reverse complement strand
TAATGTCTGTAGCAAGGTTCTCAATAAATTTATTTCCCCAGGTTTTATGCTCGTTAATGGCTGACCCAATATCGTAGTACAGGCATATCAGTTCCCTATTGACATTCAGCGCTGCCCTATATTGCGCACTTTGGATTTCCTGCTTGATACTCTGTACCAAATCCAAGTACTCGCCACTGTTCATCAGCATTTGCAAATCCCCCATTCTCATGAAACGAAACACACCTTTTTCTTTGGGTATTTTACCATACAGCGCAAAATAAAGCAATCGGCTTTCAACAGTACAAATGAAAAGGCTTTACAAACATATCATGTTGCCCATAATGCCGATCACCCGTGTCCGGCAGCCCCATTTTACAGGATGGCAAGCTCATTGGGGCGGTCACCCATGTGTGAGTAACGTGATGATACCTACGCTATTAAAACAGATGTTTCCTCAATTATAATCTGTTAATCAAGACTTACGAAGGAACGAAAGGGTGTCGTGAAATGCGACACCCTTTCACTATTCTAAAATCTGCCGTTCATGGATTCGCTGCTTGTACGCCCATGGAGCCTAAATCATTTTCGAACACCCTCGCATTAGCTTCGTCTATACTCCTTTTGCAGCAGTGCGAAATAGATGCGAAATTACTGTTGACCTATTTCGTTTCAACGGGTATAATCATCTTAGAAACAACTTTGGAGGTGCGCTATGAAATACCTGTCTTGTTCGGATGCTGCCAAAGCCGTTGGTATTACTCCACGCAGAATTCAGCAAATGTGTATGCGTGGAGAAATTCCGGGAGCGGTCAAAGATGGGCGCAGCTGGATGATTCCTGAAGACGCAGTCCTTCGCAAAGAACGGAAAAAGCCGCTTCCAATCGGTGTATCCGACTTCAAAGCTGCCACAACGGATTACTATTATGTAGATAAAACCCTGCTGATTCGGGATTTTCTGGATACAAAGCCGAAGGTCTCCCTGTTCACCCGCCCCCGGCGCTTCGGCAAGACCTTGAATATGGATATGCTCCGCACATTCTTTGAACGGACAGAAGAAGATACCTCTGTTTACTTCCGCGACAAGAAAATCTGGGCCTGTGGGCAGTCTTATCGAAATGAACAGGGAAAATACCCTGTCATCTTTCTAACGTTCAAAGATGTAAAATTCGGCACCTGGGAAGAAACCATTGCTTCCATTCGGAGCCTTGTGGCAATCGAGGCCCAACGTCATGAGGAGCTGGGCACCAGCAGCAAATGCAACAACTACGATAAAGAGATATATGACCAGCTGGCCAGCGGAAAAGTCTCGGAGGTTGGATTAACGGCCTCTCTAAAGGATCTTTCCCGGATGCTCCAGAAGCATTACGGGTGCCCAGCCATTATCATCATAGACGAATATGACACACCAATCCAGCAGGGACACAGCTGTAATTTTTACGATGAGATTGTGGGCTTCATGCGGAATTTCTTCTCCGGCGGACTGAAGGACAATCCAAGCCTTGCCTATGGTTTTTTAACCGGAATCCTACGTGTGGCAAAAGAGAGCATTTTCAGTGGGTTGAATAATCTGAAAACCAACTCCATTCTGGACGATCCCTTCAGCGAATACTTTGGATTCACACCGGACGAGGTAAAAGAGCTGCTGCAATATTACGGGAAAGCGTATAAATTTCAGGAGGTCTGTGATTGGTATGATGGATACCGATTTGGAAATTCTGACATTTTCAATCCCTGGTCAGTCATCAACTACGTTTCAGACAACTGCTTTCCGAAAGCCTTCTGGCAGTCCACCGGCAGCAACGACATTATCGGGGAAATTATCTCCGCCGCAACGCCGGAAATCACAGAGGGATTGCATAAGCTGCTGTGTGGAGAAAAAATCACCACCTATGTGGATACCAGCGTCATTTACCCGGAGGTGCAGAGCAATCCATTCAGTATCTATAGTTTCTTGCTGATCGCCGGTTATTTGAAAGTCGCCGCAGTCTATCCCCAGTTTGACGGCAACTTTATGTGTGATGTCGCCATCCCCAATAAGGAAATTGCCTATGTCTACGAAAAAGAGGTTTTGAACCGTACCAACCAAAACGGCGTTGCCATCTCCATCCAGCAGGCCATTTTCTCCGGGGATGCCGTGAAGCTGCAAAACCTATTGGAGGATTTTATGCTGCACAGCATCTCCTCTATGGACAGTGCCAACGAAAGCTTTTACCATGGCATGATGTTAGGACTCTGCGCCGTACTTGGAAACCGTTATCAGGTTCGCTCCAACCGGGAATCCGGTTTGGGCCGCTTTGATATCCAGCTAACCCCACAAGTAAATGGGCTTCCTGGTTTTCTCTTTGAATTCAAGCATACCAATGACGCACACGCCGACCTGGACACACTGGCGGATGCCGCGCTTCGTCAGATGGATGATAAAAAGTACGATACGGAATTACACAGTCTCGGTGTACATTCTATCGTAAAAATTGGAATTGCTTTCCGTGGAAAAAAGGCTGTAGTGAAATGCCAATAGGCATCGGTATAGGCATCTGTGAAGACTACGCTGATATTCGCAAGAAAAAACTATCCGAGCTTCAACATTGTAAAAAACAACATTCGGGATGTGTGGTAAGAATCTCTACTGCATAATCTGAGATATGCTCTCGTCAAAAGGGTGTCGCATTTCACGACACCCTTTTTGCACTTCCCAAAACAACTCAATATTCTGCCAAAATACATAGAGCGATTATCCCTTGCTGCCTTTTCAAGCAAGAATAATCGCTCTTTTTGTTTTTCTCTGGAAAAGCAAACCATCTCACGGTGAGCGGGCCACCGAATTGGCCCGAAAAGAAAGGAGTCACATGACAACAAAGGAAAATCTGAATCTGGAGGTATTCAGCAGCCCGGAATTTGGGCAGATGCGGATTCTGGCTGAAAACGGGAAGTATCTGTTCTGTGCCAGTGATGCGGCAACAGCCCTGGGATATTCCAATCCCCGCTCCGCTTTGCAGCGGCACTGTAAGGGTGTCGTGAAACGCGACACCCTTACCTCCGGCGGCACCCAGACGCTCTCTTACATCTCCGAGGGAGACTTGTACCGGCTGATTGTCCACAGCAAACTGCCCGGTGCCGAAAAATTTGAACATTGGGTTTTTGACGAAGTGCTCCCCTGTATTCGGAAGCACGGCGGCTATATGACGGATATTTTCAACTCCACTTCGCTGGACTGTACGCACAAATTCAAAAACTTCTATTTTTCTGGGCTGGCTGTCCAGCGGCTCAGTGATATGACCACATGACCAATACGGAACGCAATGAACTATTAAAAGTCATTCTTGAAAAAATTGACTACTAAGGATCCATAAGAGCAACGGTTGCTGGCTCATTCTCAAAAGAACCTATATTCATAATTTGAACGCATAATCCCTCATCAATCGTAAAATACTCTGCTAACGAACAATCAAGTTTCTTCTTTTGAAGTCAGGCAGGCGATTAATATACCACCTAGAACACCAACAATCTAATTCTAGATGATTAAATCGCTGTAATGAATATGTATATCTTCCCAATCTATAAACATTACATAAAACACCCTGCCATATTGAGGTGTCTCCACAATTCTTCCATGGTCAAGAACAGAAATATAAGAACCGTCACTTTTTCTCATATGAAAATAAATATAGTCATTTTCATTGCCACCGTCAATCTGTTTCCAGATGCTGGATTCCATCTGTTTTTGTTCATCCTCCCGGATCAGGTTTCGAAAACTTTTCTTTGTATGTGAAAAGAATTCATCCAAATTTTTGTATCCTGTCATATGAAGAAATTCACGGTTGGCGTAAAACAATTCATCATCTTTTTTATCCGCTTTATAAATAACAAATGCACCCGGAAGATGTTCTGAAACATCTTTAAGCGCAAATCCCAGTTGTTTACGGACTCCTGATTGAAGTCCTTCCCGATATGCCATACATCCATTTTTTCCATGTAGTTTTATTTCATAAAGTGCTGCATCTGCACATCGCATGAGTTGGGAACGATTTGATCCACTCCGTGGATATTCCGCATAGCCGAGAGAAATATAAAAAGAGTGTTCTTCTCCTTTATACAAAAATGTTTTCGGTGTCTTTGTAAATTGCGTTAACTTTTCTTTTGCATCTTCATAAGTACAATTCGGTATAAGGACGCAGAACTCATCTCCTCCATTTCGTCCCAACAATACATCAGACGGAAAAAACTTTTTCATGCTGTCAGCCAGATTTTTTAAGGCACGGTCTCCGTATGTGTGTCCATAAACATCATTGATAAGTTTAAAATCATCTACGTCTAATAATGCAGCAATATAATGATTCCTTGGATTTTTTGTAATCATCCTCTCTGCCAGCGTATCAAAACCATAACGATTATAAATATTAGTCAGAGCATCCATATTCGCCAAAGTTTGAAATTTGATCTTATTTTCTCTGTACTTAAGGATCGCAAAGGTAAGACCTGTCAGTAGCAGGACGATAACACTAAGAATTCCTCCAAGCAGAATTACAGACTTTTTATTTTCCCAGCCTTCCTTCGGCATTAATTCAAATTTCCATTTTTCCTCACCTATAGTAAATCCATAAGAAATGGGAGAAGTTAATTTATCATCTGACTGAGAAACGATTTCATAAGTGTCATCCCATGGAGCAACTGTTTTGGAAAGCCTATACTCATATCCAAATTCTGATACTGCACTGAGCGACCCTGAAAAAACATCCGGAACACGCAGAATAACAATCGTAAATCCCCAGAAATACTCCTGTCCCGTTCCATCTTCCAAATAAACCGGATTGCGAACGGCAATTCCTTCTCCACCCTGTTCTAATTCGAATGGTCCCTGTGTAATCAGTATATGATCATCTCTTGCATAACAGGATATTTTTCCTCGCTCCTTATCATTAAGCAGATCAATCTTCCCTGCTTCGTTTCCCTCTTCCGGATATATATCAGTCACAACACCATTTGGAGCAAGCTGTATGCTTGCTACAGAATCACTCATTAAATTGTTCGCAATCGTATCAAATTTGTTAATGGTCCCATTTTCGTCAATCAGCAGTTGCTGTAACGTATGAGCAATCTCAATTCCATCAGAAATTTCCTGTTTGATACGTTCACCATAGGTTGTTGCATTCAATTGCGTTATTGTGAGTTTATTTTCTTTTTGAAGAAGATTTGTTTTGTATACGATTAGACCTGCAAGACACGTTCCTATCAAAAAAACAACAAGAGGAATAAATATTTTTTTCTTCACTTCACACACTCCCCAGTTTTTTTGAATATTGTAAACATTTTAGTCCTGAAATGCAATAGGAATATTAAATCAGATTATCAGAAAAAAATCAAAAACCAAGTGGATTCTATGTTGCTTTTGCAAATGTGCTTGGGTAAAACTTCGCCAAAATAGATTTAAACTACGAATTGACGATGCGGTACTATTTGCCTACAAGGAAACATGGCGATGTTGGGGTCGTTTCCGCGTTTTATGACAGAGAGGTCCGCACTTACCAGATACGCCTATCCCAAAGTGGCAGCGACCTGTCTACGTTGGACATACCGCAAATCTATCTGGTAGTTGATGGCAACGAGCAGCAAGCATACAAAGTTACGACCGTTTTTTACGAGGATCTGCATAGACGTACAGACGCGGTTTTGCTCTTTTCCAATGCCGTTTTGGGCAACAAAATAACAATCCATATAGGTTCAATGCAATACGAGATCATCTCTACCCGCGTGCCCGTTTTTTCGAATCAGTACTTCCTCCACACCATCTTATTGACCACACCGGTGTAGCTCTGGATGATCTTGACCACCTTATCGGACACGTTCTCATCCACATAATCCGGCACAGGGATGCCCAGATCACGGTTCTTGTTCATCTCGACTGCCACGTCAACGGCCTGCAGCAGATGGTCGCCGTCGATGCCGGCGAGGATGAAGTCACCCTTGTCCAGTGCTTCGGGGCGTTCGGTGCTGGTGCGGATGCAGACTGCCGGGAACGGATGGCCCACGGAAGTAAAGAAGCTGCTCTCCTCCGGCAGGGTTCCGGAATCGGAAACAACGCAGAAAGCGTTCATCTGCAGACAGTTATAGTCGTGGAAGCCCAGCGGTTCGTGCTGGATGACACGCTTGTCAAGCACGAAGCCGCTCTGTTCCAGACGCTTCCGGCTGCGGGGATGGCAGGAGTAAAGGATGGGCATATCGTACTTTTCGGCCATTTTGTTGATTGCAGTGAACAAAGAGGTGAAGTTCTTCTCTGTGTCAATGTTCTCCTCACGGTGGGCAGAGAGCAGGATATACTTTCCCTTTTCCAGACCCAGACGGGCGTGGATATCAGACGCCTCGATCTTCTCCAGATTCTGATGCAGTACCTCCGCCATAGGAGAACCAGTGACGTAGGTGCGCTCCTTGGGCAAGCCCGTATCCGCCAGATAGCGGCGTGCATGCTCGGAGTAGGCCATATTTACATCGGAGATGATATCCACGATGCGGCGGTTGGTCTCCTCCGGCAGGCACTCATCCTTGCAGCGGTTTCCTGCCTCCATGTGGAAAATGGGAATATGCAGGCGCTTGGCCCCGATGACGCTCAAGCAGCTGTTGGTATCACCCAGAACCAGCACGGCGTCCGGCTGGATGGCCACCATCAGCTTGTAGCTCTCAGCGATGATATTGCCCATGGTCTCCCCCAGGTCCGCGCCCACAGCATTCATGTAAACCTCCGGGTCTGCCAGCTGAAGGTCGTGGAAGAACACGCCGTTCAGGTTGTAGTCGTAGTTCTGACCAGTATGAGCCAAAATCACGTCAAAATATTTCCGGGTCTTGTTGATAACGGCAGCCAGACGGATGATCTCCGGGCGGGTGCCCACGATGATCAGCAGCTTCAGCTTGCCGTTATTCTTAAAGGAAACGTTACTATAATCAGCCATTGTTTTTTCTCCTCTCACACCGGCTCAAAGAAGGTGTCCGGGTGGTTCGGGTCAAAGATCTCGTTGCAGGTCATGACCGTCACCAGATTTTCCGTCTCGGACAGGTTGATAATGTTGTGGGTCCAGCCGGGGATCATATGGACCGCCTCGATCTTATCACCGGAAACTTCAAACTCCACGGTTTCTCCGGTATTGATGTTCCGCTCTTGAATCAGTCCATGACCGGCAACCACAATGAACAGCTCCCATTTGGAGTTGTGCCAGTGCTGGCCCTTGGTGATGCCGGGGCGGCTGATGTTGATGGACACCTGGCCGCAGTCGGCGGTGTGAATGAGCTCGGTAAAGGAGCCCCGGTCGTCCGCGTTCATTTTCAGGGCGTACTTGAACTTGTCGGTGGGCAGGTAGGTCAGATACAGAGAATACAGCTTCTTTGCAAAAGAGCCATCCGGCATCTTCGGCATCATAAGGGTGGTAGGCTGCGCCTTGAACTGCTGCAGCAGGTCCACGATCTCGCCCAGGGTGACCTTGTGGGTCACGGGGACGCAGCAGTAGCGTCCGTCGGGCTTCAGGACGGTCTCTACGCCCTCGAACTCACAGTGCTGCTCTTTGCCTTCCAGCAGGTCGAACATGCCCTCTACCAGGTCGTCGATGTACAGCAGCTCCAGCTCCGTGCTGCGGTCGTTGACGGTGAAGGGTTCATCGTTGGCCACGGCCCAACAGAAGGTGGAGACGGCGCTATTGTACTTGGGGCGGCTGTGGCCCATGAGGTTGACGAAACGGTAGACGGCCACTTTGGCCCCGGTCTCCTGGGCGTAGGCGAAAAAGAGCTCCTCGCCCGCCTTTTTGCTGCGGCCATACTCGCTGTTGCCGAAGCGTCCGGCCAGGGTGGCCTGGATGGAGGAGGACAGCATAATGGTTGCCTTGTTGCCGTGCTTTTTCAGGCAGTTCAACAAATCCGAAGCAAAACCGAAATTGCCCTTCATGAAGTCTTCCGGGTTCTCCGGGCGGTTGACACCGGCCAGGTTGAAGACGAAGTCGGCTTTCCGGCAATATGCGTCCAGTTCCTCCGGAGTAGAGTTCAGGTCGTATTCGTAAATCTCGTCAATATGCAGAGCGGGGCGGGTCTTGTTTTTGCCGTCCCGGATGTTTTTCAGGTTGTTGCACAGGGTGGTTCCCACCATGCCCTTGGCACCTGTTACCAGAATGTTCATTTTTTCACCTCTGAATGTACTGCGGTGCAGTCGGGGACGTCTGCGCCGTCCGGGACAGCCGCGTTGTTGCAGACGGTCACGTTGCTGCCGATGCGGGCGCAACGGCCGACTGATGCGCCGGTGCGGACCACGGAATTGGTGTAGATCAGGCAGAAGTCCCCCACGGTGCCGTCCTGGTGGATCTCGACGCCGGGGTTGATGAGGACGCCGTTGCCGACGGCTGCGCCGTTCTGGACCAGGGCGTTGTTCAGCACAACGCAGCCCCAGCCCAGGGAAGCATAGGGGCTGATATAGGCGCTGGGGGCAATGAGATTCGGGAATTCGTACCCCAGGGCCGCCGCCCGGCGGTAGAGCTGCGCTCTGAACTCATTGTTGCCGATGACCACCACCAGGCGGGCATAGTCCCTGCGCAGCTCCGGCAGGTCGGCGACGGTGCCGACGACGGGGATGCCGCAGACCGGGGTGCCGACCGGGGTGCCGTCGTCCACAAAGGCGCAGTCGTAGCTCTGCCGGGCCAGCTCGGAGACCACCCGGCCGAAGCCGCCTGCCCCCACCAGCAGGAGCTTTTCCTTAGACATTGGGGATGCCCTTCAGCTCATTCTGGACGTACTCGGTGGTCATGATCTTCTTGACGGTGCCTTCCACATCCAGACGGTTGGTGTTGTGGCTGGTGTAGGACTCGTCGGCCATGGTATGGACCTCGCCCTTGACCACGAACTTATCATAGTTCAGGTCGCGGTTGTCGGCAGCAACGCGGAAGTAGTGACCCATATCCTCGCTGCGCAGACGCTCCTCACGGGTCATCAGGGTCTCGAACAGCTTCTCGCCGTGGCGGGTGCCGATGATGTTGGTGCCGGTGTTGCCGAAGAGCTGCTGGACAGCCTTCGCCAGATCGCCGATGGTGGAAGCGTCGGACTTCTGAATGAACAGGTCACCGGGGTTGCCGTGCTGGAAGGCGAACATTACAAGATCCACAGCCTCGTCCAGGTTCATCAGGAAGCGGGTCATGTTGGGGTCGGTGATGGTGATGGGGTTGCCCGCCTTGATCTGGTCGATGAACAGGGGGATGACGCTGCCGCGGGAGCACATGACGTTGCCGTAGCGGGTGCAGCAGATGGTGGTGCCGCCGCGCTCTGCGGCCACACGGGCGTTGGCGTAGATGACGTGCTCCATCATGGCCTTGGAGATGCCCATGGCATTGATGGGATAAGCTGCCTTGTCGGTGGACAGGCAGACGACACGCTTGACACCTGCGTCAATGGCGGCGTGGAGGACGTTGTCCGTACCGATGATGTTGGTCTGAACCGCCTGCATGGGGAAGAACTCGCAGGAGGGGACCTGCTTCAGGGCAGCGGCGTGGAAGATGTAGTCCACGCCGGGCATGGCGTCCTTGATGGACTGGGGGTTGCGGACATCGCCGATATAGAACTTGACCTTCTTGGCGGCCTCCGGGTGCCGGGCCTGGAGCTCGTGGCGCATATCGTCCTGTTTCTTTTCGTCCCGGGAGAAGATGCGGATCTCCTTCAGGTCAGAGTCCAGGAAGTGCTTCAGGACGGTGGAACCAAAGGAACCGGTACCGCCGGTGATCATTAGGGTTGCGTTATCGAATGTGGACATAATAGTTACCTCTTTCTTTTCAGGCGCAATGATTATGTAAGATTATCAATCTCTGCGGAACAGGTCTCTTGTGTAGACCTTTTGCTGTACATCATCCAGGCAGCTGTCGTAACGATTGGCAATGATGGCCTGGCTGCGGTTCTTGAACTCGGTCAAATCGTTCACGACCTCGCTGCCGAAGAAGGTCGTGCCATTTTCCAGGGTGGGTTCATAAATGATGACCGTAGCCCCCTTGGCCTTGATACGCTTCATAACGCCCTGGATGGAGGACTGGCGGAAATTGTCGCTGTTGCTCTTCATGGTCAGGCGGAAAACGCCCACCACAACGTTATGTTCTTTGCTGGGGTCAAAATCCTCATTGGCCTCGTATGCACCGGCGATCTCCAGGACGCGGTCTGCAATGTAGTCTTTGCGGGTGCGGTTAGACTCTACAATGGCCTGGATCAGGTTTTCCGGAACATCGGCATAGTTGGCCAGGAGCTGCTTGGTATCCTTGGGCAGGCAATAACCACCGTAGCCGAAGGAAGGGTTGTTGTAATGGCTGCCGATGCGGGGGTCCAGGCAGACACCCTGGATGATCTGCTGGGTGTTCAGGCCCTTCATCTCGGCGTAGGTATCCAGCTCATTGAAGTAAGACACCCGCAGGGCCAGATAGGTATTGGCAAAGAGCTTGACGGCCTCGGCCTCGGTAAAGCCCATGATGAGGGTATCGATGTTTTCCTTGATTGCGCCTTCCTGCAGCAGGCCTGCAAAGGTGTTGGCAGCCTTTACCAGGCGGGCGTTCTCCACATCGGTGCCGACAATGATCCGGCTGGGATAGAGATTATCGTACAGAGCCTTGGATTCCCGCAGGAACTCCGGGCTGAAAATGATATTGTCGCAGTGGTACTTTTCCCGAACGGCGGCAGTAAAGCCAACGGGAATCGTGGACTTGATGACCATAATGGCATCTGGGTTGTATTGGATGACCAGCTTAATGACAGCCTCAACGGCAGAGGTATCAAAAAAGTTCTTCTTGCTGTCGTAGTTGGTCGGCGCTGCGATGACAACGAAGTCCGCGCCGGTATAGGCCGCCTCTGCATCCAGGGTGGCGACCAAATTCAGGTCCTTCTCAGCAAGGTACTTCTCAATGTACTCATCCTGAATGGGGGATTTTCTATGGTTGATCAGGTCCACCTTTTCAGGGATGATATCCACGGCCATAACCTCATTATGCTGACTCAGCAGCGTAGCGATGGATAGACCGACATAGCCGGTTCCGGCAACTGCAATTTTCATAGTGCTCTCCTCTCTCCTTACGCCATATAAAACGCTTTGTACCACTCCGCAAACTTCCGCAGGCCTTCCCGCAACGGAGTGTGCGGCTTAAAGCCGAAATCTCGCTCCAGCGCGCTGGTATCGGCATAGGTCACAGGTACGTCACCCGGCTGCATGGGAACCAGTTCCTTGTGGGCTTCAAAGTCGTAATCAGCAGGCAGCACACCGGCGCGAACCAGTTCTTCGGACAAGATCTGCACAAAGTCCAGCAGATTCTCCGGATTGCTGTTGCCGATGTTATAGATGGCATAGGGCGGGATGGGCAGACCGTCTTCGCCGTTTTTCTTCTCCGGGGGCTTCTGCATGACCCGGATGACTCCTTCTACGATGTCATCCACATATGTAAAATCACGCTTGCAGTTGCCATAGTTGAAGATTTTAATGGTTTCGCCCTTTACCAGCTTGTTGGTGAAGCCAAAGTAGGCCATATCCGGCCGTCCGGCAGGGCCATAGACCGTGAAAAAGCGCAGACCGGTGGAGGGAATGTTATAGAGCTTAGAATAGGCATGGGCCATCAGCTCATTGGACTTCTTGGTAGCGGCATACAGAGAAACCGGGTTGTCCACCTTGTCATCCGTGCTATACGGCACCTTCTTGTTGCTGCCGTATACAGAGGAAGAGGAAGCATACACCAGATGCTCCACAGGATAATGGCGGCAGGCCTCGAGAATATTATAGAAGCCCAGCATGTTGCTTTCAATGTAGGCATCCGGATTGGTAATGGAATACCGGACCCCCGCCTGTGCTCCCAGATTGACCACAACCTGAGGGCGGTATTTTTCAAAAATGTCAAAGATCAATGCCTTGTCTGCCAGATTGCCTTTGATAAAGGTATAATTGGGGAACTTCTGCAATTCCGCGAGACGCTCCTCTTTGATGCGAACGTCATAGTAATCGTTCATATTATCCAGGCCGATAACCTGGGTATCCGGCTGCTCGGTCAGGATGCGCTTGGCAAGGTTGGAACCGATGAAACCGGAAGAACCGGTGATAAAAATAGACATCTTTCTGTATTCCTTTCTTCACATTTCACAGCTGTTCAATTGCCTCTTTCATCTGATTCTTTATTTTATCTTCCAACTCCTCTAAAATAACAGCCAAATAAACCGTTTGTTTTTCCACACTGTCTAATTCCTGTAACCTGTCAACAAGAAGTGACGAACGTTGCGTTTTTTGGTCATAAGGAGCTTTAAGTATGTATTTTGTCTCAGGAACCAGTGCATCCTTAAATCCATCAATAATCTGTTTGAAATCCTCATTCTCCATTGAAATTCCCACTCCTACATTTCTATAAGGAACCAATGGATGATCTGCTAATGTAAAAAGTGCATACGCTCTCTCACGTTTTGACCGAAATATACTATTTTCTCGGATAATCATCCAAACTCGGACGTAGAATATATCCTCATCAACTGCTTTTTCAAGGCAATCCTGAATAATTAAGTCAAGGATTGGCCTGAACTTGTTTTTCGAAGCATCAACTGCTTTTCTATACTGTTCCAAAGTATAATACCGTTTCTTTATCTCATGAGACAAATCACTGCGCACGTTGAAAATGTTTTCACACGTAAAGCGCACCGCCAATGGCTGCTCAGTTTCCTCCAATGATATTATAATATCATATACTTCATAAAAAACATCGCTTATCTTTCCAGAACATGTTGAAAAGTAATTATACAATCTTTCTTTATAGTTCATACTTAGTCCTCTCTTTTAATCCACAATCCCAGAAGTAGTTTGTAAAGTTGCGTAGGTAAAGATGCCAAAAGCGTTACAAGTAATACCATATCACTTGCAAATTGGTTTAATGTTAGGATGCCGGTTCCTACAATTACAGAAAAAATGCCAAGCACGAGGAATATTATAACAAATATTCCTGTTATTAAATCAAATTTTCTTGAATGCCCGTATTCCCTTTTTAGCTCATCATGCAACGTGAAAAACGCTAGAAAGACCCCCAGTACATTCAAAAAGCCAATCCAACTTGCGCACTCTTTTTCCCCTAAGAACACTCGAGCAATAAGTAAAACAAGCAACACTATAAAGACAACAAGCTGTAAAATGTAATCTTTTTTCTCTATTTTTTCCATATACCAATTACATCAAAGTATAATTCAATGATTTCAAAACCAAATCAGGACTATTCTTTGGCATGTCAACACCAACAAAAGTATCTCCAAAAACGCTTTTCAAATATTCATTAACTCTCTCTTGGATTCCATTATCGTTTGGCATAGTAATATGTATCCTGTTTTTCTTCACTAATAGAGAAAAATCTAGTTTAGAATGCGTAAAAACACCATTTCGATAATGAAATTCAGGCCCCTCAAAAAATTTTTTACTTTTTTTCACTACACTCTGATACTTTATTACATCGGGATACACTAAATCCAAATATATTATACTCATTTTCTGCCGTTAATTAAGCCTCCAATGGCTGTCAAAGGACTTTTCTCCCATCGAGCCAGGTTCTTGCCTACGAAGGTTTCAACTTTCTCCACATCTTTTATTACATTGTAATCAACATTATCTTGATTCCATTTCTCTCCTTTCAGTTCCTGCAGACGAGCAAGCGTGTCCATAGAATAATGCTGACTTTTAGCCCGTTCAAACAACACTCTCCTTTTTTCCTCATCGTAATACTGCAACCCCTTATCAACATAATTCTGTTTTTGCTCACATATTTTCTTTTGAGTACTTTGCCGTTCTTCTGACAAAACTTTCATCTGTTCGTCAACTTCTCTAAGATGATCCTCTAAATTCTGAAGTTCTTCCCCCGCCCTAGAGAATTCTTTCTTTGCAGTTGAAATAAGCCCACCCCCTGTATCTCTTTAAAGCCAATTCCTGCATCTCTCATTCCAATATATTCATCCTCAATAAAACAAAGTATTTATGAATTATACTCCTGCTTTATATTTCTCTTGCACCAAACCATTTGCGCAATACAATACGGTAGCATTGATACAATATTCGCAATTACAATTGAAATATAACTCCCCGAAACCCTTGAAAAAACATACGCTAGTGGAATATTTAAAACTGCACCAATTGTCATACATACCATCTGGATTTTAAGCTCACACAAACCATTCGAATAATTTGCCAGAATCGTCCGTAAACTCATAACCGCCCCAGACAGAGCAAACACAGCTGCAAATCCATAATTCACCGGGATTGTTTTGTCTCCAAGCCAAATGTTAAAAATCAACTGTAGGGGAATAATCGCCAGAAATTCCATCAGGCTAAGCAATGCTGCAATTTTTAGAAATTTTTTATAACTTGCTGCAATCCAATCCCAATCATTTTCTGCCTTTGCTTTGGTAATCGTTGACCACAAAGAGGTCGTTAGAAGCATGACCATTGTCATTGGCAAGTTAAATATCTTATTGTACAGTTGATATTCAACCACTGCGGAATTTCCGACAAATAGCGTTATAAGATAGTTGTTTGTATTGTCCACAATCATAGCCACCAGTTGGAGCCACAGGAAAGCAGTTCCAACCTTCAGGACAGATAATGCATAGTCTTTTCTGAAAAAGGCAAAGGCAGGACGAGCCTCCGGAATTTTGCAGACAAATACCCAAACTGTTGCAACGACCAACGGTAGGTTAACAGCTGCCAGATACGCCGTAGCCAATGACACTATGCTATTATTTCTTCCAGTACGATTTGCAATAAGTACATATACAAGCATCAAAACATTGGTCGCCAAATTCAGCAAACCTGGCACAAAGGCTTCCTGCAATGCATACAGAATTGATGTCACTAGGCGCAACACAAATTGCAAAATAATGGATGCAAGCAGTATCTGAACAGCTTTCGTCATCGTCCCAGCAGGAACCACATCTATAGCAATATTAAAAACCCGATTCCAGCTTACAAAATTTCCAGCAACGACCACCGCGCACAAAATCAGCGCACCAACACCGGTTAAAAAAAGATAGGATGATGAAATATATTTTCGAGCCTTCTCCCAATCCTTCTCATTGATTGCATAAACCAAGTGATTTCTCAGGCCATTGCCTATGCCCATATCGCAGTTCAATATCCATGCGAGTACAGAAAGCAGTGTAAACCAAACTCCGAGTACTTCATCGTTGTTGAAGAAATGCATATATGCCGGAGTCGTAAAAAGTGCAATAAATAGTGAACCACCTTTTACCAATACAGCCATCAGCGTATTGCGCAAAACAATGCCAGTATTATCTTTTGATCTTATTTTTTTAATTATGTTCATCCGTAACTTTCTCCATCAACTGTTTGAGACTATCTACACATTCCATATCCAGCTGCTTCAAAAGTGCCCTACTGTCGTAACTCTCATCGATTGAAATTCCCATAATCGCTTTTGCAATTTCTTGAGATGATTGGTTTTCGTAATAAAAAAGCATTTTTCCAACAGTTGAAGTTTCTACCGCAGGAATTTTAGCCGATAATACACGAAGACCATTTGCTAAATAGACCAGAATTTTCGAAGGGAAGGAGGTTTCAGTATACTTTGCATCCGGAATTTGCGTACAAAGACCAATCTGGCACTTTTGCAAAAATTGGATATAATCCTCACCCGACTTCAGGCCTTCATAAGTTAGCGTACATCTTGTTTTTTTCCGAACGGCTTCAATTTGCTGAATTAGTTGCTTTCTCTGTCCCTCTGACCCAAAGCCCAAGATATGGACATGGTAATTAGATGGCAAGAATTCAGCAGCAGCGACTGAAGCTGCCGCCCCGCCTTTTGCCGGATCAAATGTACCTGCGTAAACGCAATGTACTTTACCATCATCAAAACTTACATGGCGATTCTCCTCTATGCGGTACGTACCATTTACTACTATATATGGCTTTCCAGAAGAAATTTCCTTCGCAAGCGCCTCTGTTGCTAAAATATAACCATCTGCTACTGAGATGACTTTTCTTTCCGAATCTGCCATCTTGTCACTACATTCAACAACATCCTGATAAATTTCTTCAAGCTCCAGCACCAGTTTAAAATTCCGTCTTAACTTCTCATGGGCCAGTACCAACGCAACAGTTAACGAATGATATACAATAACAGTATCCTCGGAAGTCAATCCACTCAAAAAGGCTCTAATCTGGATTTCTCTCATATACCGGTGCAGTCTGCGGAAAAGTCTGGTTGGTTTTCCAAATGTTGTCCATACCGTATACTCGCCGTGTTTCAGACATTTTACAGTTTTTCCAGAAAAAATTACCATTTTTTTCTTACTTGTCTCAGACAAGGAGATTACTTCATACTTTGGGATAACTTCATCTAGCTTTTCTACAATGTAGTGACCTTTCTGGTTTGCTGCTGGACTTGCTTCAAGGCAATACTCCTCTAGGCCTGAAAACGTTCCAAACGTTATATAATAAACTGCCACTGTTTGCTTCCTTTCAAGAAATCATCGGAATATACATTGCAAATTTCTCTGCCTTAAAAAAATAAAATACCAAGAACAAAATACTCAAATAACAAGCAATGCTTTTGCAGTCCTTACGTCTCATTGACATAATCGCTTCAGGGTAAACGCAAATTGAAGCAATGCTAAAATACATACTAACCCGAAACATTTCTGCAATAACAGAGGAGAATGCCTGAAATGCTAGACCAATAGTCATAAGTGAGTACAGAAAAGAGATCTCCGGCCTATCTCTAACTGCATCGTCATAAAAGACATAGGAAACCGCAGAAAATAATAGTTGAATGATAAAACCAGTCCAATTCAAAGAAACATCTGATGCAGCATAGTCAGCAAGCGTTTCATTCCAAGCAATGGATAAAATAACCCTTCTGAAAAGTGCCGCTCCAAGTATTGAGAGGATCAAGGAAATACCTGTCATAAGCAAAAACTGAATTTTACCAATTTTCAAATCTAACCTGGCAATAATTGGAGCAATCAAAAAAATCCACGCCGAGGAATGCACAAAACCAGCTATCACTATTAGAGCGGTAGCAGTAACATCTCGCCTATTATTTATCAAAAGTGTCAATGCAACTGTGCACATTGCCATAGCAAGAGATTGTCTAAGACCAGTAAACGAGAACTGAAACCATGAGAGGGTAAAAAACATCAAAAAACTTATGATAGGTTTCTCAGACTCCTTAGCTATCAAGACAGTAACGGAAATAACATAAAAAGATGTAATGAATGCAATAAATAATTGATAGGATGCTCCGATATTTATAAAGAACTTCATAATAACGTAGAACAATCCATCTTTTATCATTCCACTTCTGTACTGAGATAAAATCTCTGCATAACTCAAATGGGGGATAGAATTCAAATACCTACTTTTATATGCAAGCAGATCAGGCCCAAAAGAAATATCCCTCAGTCCGGCAAACAAGCATAGTATTAACGCACTTCCCCAAATAGGTATTGCATTTCCTTGTTTAATTTTTTTATATCCAGCTGAAAACAGCATCACGATAGCTAGTGAAATTGTCGCATATACCATTTCGGTTCCTCATTTTTCGATGTGTTTTTCCAACAGACGCATCCCTACATTTTCATACTCTTTCATACAATTCGAAGCGGAAAAAGTTCTCGTTGCAAACTTTCTGCATTGTGTAGCCGTAAGTTCACTACTTTCGCTAAGCTGCTGACGTACACATTCAACAAAAAGTGTTTTATTAAATGCGGGAACAACCTTCCCACACCCTTCTGCAATTAGCTCTGGACACGCAGTCGTATTATAGACAACCGCTGGTGTCCCACAACTCAATGCTTCAGCTGTCGTCTTTCCAAAGGTTTCCTGATAAGAGGGATTCAAAAAAACATTCGCCATTGAGTAATACTCTGCCAATTTATCAGGGCTTTCCACCATCCCAACACAGATCATATTTTCTGGTACTCTCATATTTTGAGGCAAATGCCCTATCACAACCACCTTGACATCAGGTAAACTCTGAGACACCAAAAGCACTTCTTGTAGGCCTTTTTGCTCTCCCCATCTACTTGCTACTCCTAGCAAAACCTTCGCCTGAATTGGAATTTCAAGACTATCGCGCAATATCTTTGAATTCTTCGGTTTGAATACCTCTAAATCCACCCAGTTATATACACGTTGAATCAGCGTGGCACACTGTAAAATGGATTGACGTGCTTCATTCGTAATCCAATCTGATACTCCAATAACACCAAGTCTTTGAATGGAAGAAAACCATTTTCTCTTATCATCAAGTGCGTTTATACTATGGTCAAAAAACCAGCTCTTATTCCATTGATGAATCTGCGGACACCTACCGCATCTATTTTTCCATTTATCACATCCAACAGAGGTATAATGGCAACAATGGCCTGTATAATACCAGCAATCATGTAAAACCACAATAACAGGAATATTTTCTTGTGATAAGTAATCAAAAAGCATCGGAAAATTCACACAATTGCTATGCAGCACATGAAGAATAATAACATCCGCCCTGTTCCTTTTCAGTTCAAGGATGAGTTGATGTGTCGATTTCTTTGAGAAATATCCCTGCTTTCCTGTGAGTCGTGACAAAAAAGCGTGCATTCTTTTGTCGAATTGGGAGGAAAATAAGTGAATACGCCCATCTTTTTCAGAATTACCGTTAATCACAGACACATATACTTCCGAGTCAACGCCTTTACTTAACAGGTACTCATGAAACTCTTTCACATTTCTTCCTGTACTGTCTGCATTTCCGTATGTAACATTAATTTGTACAATTCTCATCTGCTTCACCATTAGCTCTTTGTTTCTTTGCTCTCTACACCAAATTTGAGCTTGTAGTAAGCCTTCCTAATATACGGCCTGATCTTCCCATATACGGTATACACCCCCGCCTTTACTCTAACATCCGCCGGGAAATAACCGCACCTCTCCAGTTGATTTTCTACAAAACAAGCAGCATTAGTTATCCCATTTCTTCGTAATGTGAAAAGGAATGTCTGCGCTGCTGCGTACATATTATTTTCACACAACTTAAGGCAAAATTCAGGGGCAGTTTCCTCATTTTCCTTCTTAAACCTCTCCCTGTGCATATTGGTTTGCTGGTTCCCGTGCAATCGGCTGCGTGCATAAATTGTTTTATCAACAACCAGAGAATATCCCCTCAAAAATAGGCGTCTCCACATATCAGCATCCTGTGTAAACCGCAACGCAGTATCAAATCCACCACATTCATCAAAAGCTCTTTTGGGAATCAGCAAAGCAATTCCGCTAAGAGATTTTTTTATCATCAAAATAAGCGCCTGTTCTGGGTCATATCTCCCGGATTTTGGTGTTGCCCACGCCTTATCCAAAACGCAACTATTCTCATCTATAAACTCGGTATCGCAGAGAGCAATTACTTTTTCCGTCTCCTTCCCCCTCAGCAACTCTACTTGTCTTTCAACTTTATTTTTTCGATATTCATCATCATGGCTAAGCCACGAAAAATAATCTCCAGTCATTATTTGGATACCCAAATTTAATGCAGATGAGACACCGCCATTTTCTTTCTCGACATATCTAATTTTATTCCCGTAACTTCTTGCTATTTCAGTGGTCTTTCCTTCATCTTTAGATCCATCGTTCACGACGATAATCTCAACGTTATCATAAGTTTGGTTCAGCGCGCTATCGATAGCGTTTTTCAAATAGTCCGCACCATTATAAACAGGGATTATGATAGAAACTTTCGGATGCTCTGCGGTACAAGGCATACTGCTCACCTCAACATTCTATATTCTTTGAATTTCTTCCCAATACGCTTCCACGACCAATTTCCGGTCAAACTCTCTCCGAATCTTCTCGTTGCCGCGCTGGCCCATGGCCTTGCGTTCTTCGTTGGTCATTCGAAGAATCTTCTCCGTCGCCGCAATAACAGCCTCTTCGTCATTGACCGGAACCAGAAAGCCCGTAACTCCGTCGTCCAGTGTTTCCCGGCATCCGGCGCGGTCAGCCGCTATGACGGGTCTGCCGGAGGCTGCGGCTTCCAAAAGGACGTTGCTCATACCCTCCGGGTAATAGGAGGGGTAGAGGAAGCAGGAACACATCTTATAAAACGGGGTCATATCCTTCTGTTCCCCATGGTACGCAACGCATTTTTCATTATTCAGAATACTCTTATAGTTCTCGTCATCGCAAGCGCCGCAGACATCGAAGATGACGTTATCATTTGCAAATTCCCGTGCAGCAGCCAAAAACAAATCAATTCCCTTTTCCTTCATCACCCGGGCCGCAAACAGAAAATGTACCTTTTCATCTTCCGGCCATGGCAGCACAGGGTGTTTGGCGAGGTCAACACCAGAACCGGGAAGCACACGGGTCCTTGCGTTTGCTTTCACCATATGGTGCTGTTCAAAAAAAGCCTTGTTATCATTATTCTGGAAAAATACACATGCCGCACCGGCAACGCCCATTTTGTAAAGCTGAATTGTGATCTTCTGAAGCTTTCCTGGCTTTTCAACAGGCGTGCCCAGCCCTGTCACATTGGAAAGGTAGGGGATTTTCAGCATCTGGCAAGCCATACCGCCATATACATTAGGCTTGATATTATACGTAAGCACAATATCAGGTTTTTCCGTCTTCAGTATCTTCCTATATGTATTCATCAATCGCAAATCGGAAAACGGATTTGTTCCATGGCGGCCGGTCTCTACGCCGACCAGTCTTGCGCCCATAGCCTCCAAGTCTCCCTTGTGTTTGAGCAGCTGGCCGACAACAACCACCTCAAAGCCCTCTCCAACCAGCTTTTCAATGATTGCACCACGTAAATTAAATGCATAGGTCGTATCGTTGATTAGAATAACAGCCTTTCCCATTCGTTTTCCTCTCTCCCACAAACCAACGGCCCAGACTCAATCTCAAGGAGTCTGAGCCGTTGCTTTTGCTCATATCGTGTATTACTTCTTCTCTTCATTCATGGCCGTGGTCTGGCCGTCGGCGACACCCTCGGTGGACTCCGGCATAAACAGGATCTTCACCGTGGCGAACATGATCTTCAAATCCTCCACAACCCCCATGGAGGCAATATACTGCAGGTCCATCTGGAGCTTATTATAGGGGGTGGTATTGTACTTGCCATAGACCTGGGCCAGGCCGGTGAGGCCGGCTTTGGCCTGGAGGCGGAGGGCGAACTCGGGCATCTCCAGCTCGTAATCCTCGGCGATCTCCGGGCGCTCGGGCCGGGGGCCCACGATGGACATATCCCCCACCAGGATGCAGAAGAGCTGGGGGGTCTCGTCAATGCGGATGGCGCGGATGATCTTGCCAACGGGGGTGATGCGGTCGTCATGCTCCTGGGCCAGGCGGGCCACGCCGTCCTTCTCGGCGTCCACCCGCATGGAGCGGAATTTATAGATATAGAACTGCTTGCCGTCCTTGGTCAGGCGCAGCTGCTTATAGAGGATTGGGCCGCCGTCATAGAGCTTGATGGCAATGGCCGTGATGAGCATGAAGGGGCTGAAGACCACCAGGGCCGCCAGGCTCAGGAGGACATCCGTCAGTCGTTTCAGGGCCAGATACCAGATGGCGGGGCTGCTGCGGTGGCAGACCAGCACGGGCAGGTTATCCAGCTGCATGGCCCGGGCACCCTTGACCAGGAGGTCGCCGATGTTGGGCCGGACATAGGCCTCTATATTGCGGTCGATGCAGTATTTCAGCAGGTCGTTCCGCTCGCTGGAGGGCACGCCGCAGAGCATCACCGCCCGGGCATCCCAGCGGAAGATCTGGCGGCAGAGCTCCTCGGACCCCACCTCCGCAGAGATGCTGTCCAGCACATAGAAGGCGCTGGGCAGGCGGCGGAGGATATCCTCGCCCTCCTTCCGGGCCTCGGGGTTGCCATAGACCAGCAGGGTGGCTCTGGGGGGCAGGAATCTGGCCGTGGCCTTCTTCACGCAGAAGGACAGCAGCCCGGACATCGCCACGCAGCCAACCACCAGCACCAGCATGGGCAGCACATTGGGCACGGCCCGGATCAGCAGGGCCGTGATCACATACATGATGCCGCAGCTGATGACCGCCGCCACCGTATTGGAATACATCATCTCCGCCGCCGTCTGGAACACCACATCAAAGCCGCTGTAGAGATGGGCGAACATATAAAACAGCAGGGCAAACAGCAGCACAACGATGACATCGCCCTTGATAAAGAAGGGATAAATGTACATCTTCGTCCGGTAGTACATAAACCAGACCAACGCAAACAGGGCGCTGTTGACCGCCGTCAGCAGCAGGCCAAACAACGTCTGCATTGCCCCACGCTTTTGCTGGGAATTGAACATAGACGCAAACCACACTCTCTTTCTGTCTTTCTGCAACTTTACATATATCAGGTGTATTTTACATCCTTATGCGATAAATTTCAAGCATTTGAAACGAAACTGATATATTTCTCGCAAGAAATAGCAATTTCGCCAAAAAATACCGCAGCATTTTTTCAAAATTGTACACACCATATTGTCAAATCTCCTTACCGGCGGGATTTTCCCGGGCAAGGCAGGCATAGGCATAGGCCTTTTCAAAATCCTTCCGCTCCCGGCAGCAGAACTCCAGCAGGTCATAGCAGGCAATCCCCTGCTGCTCCGCCCGGGAAAGGGCCGCGAAGGATAAGGCATAGTCCTTCTTTTTTAGATAGGCCTTGCCCTCCAGCACCAGGGCCTCCGGAGTGGGGGTCTCCAGGGCCGCCAGCAGGGCCAGGACCCGGTCCGCGTCCCCGCCGTCCAGGGCCAGCCGGGCCCGAAGGAGCAGCTCCCCATCCAGAGAGGGCAGCTGCTTCTGCCGGGGTTTCTGCCCAAGCTGCTGGGCCAGGAGCTCCTGACGGGTGCGCAGGTCCGGGGTGATATAGGGGCTCTCGAAGCGCCGGGCCTGGCCCAGGAGCTTCCGGGCCACAGGCCGCCGTCCCTCCCGGGCGGCCTCCTCCGCAAGGCTCAGGCAGCACAGGCACCCAAGGAGCCCCCGCTCCCAGTCCAGGGTCTCGTCCGGGGTCTCGCAGTCCCCCAGGATGGACAGGGCCGCCCGATAGCGCTTCTCGGCAAAGGCCTGCCGGGCCTGGAGCATGCGCTGCTGGTTCGCCGTAAGCACGACCTCTCCCAGGAAATAGCTCACGGGCTTGCCCAGGGCATCCGCCAGGTACTGCAGCGTCGCCATGGAGGGGCGGGCCGTTCCGTTCTCGATCTGCGAGAGCATATTGCGGGTGATCCGGTCGCCGCAGAGCGCCCGCTGGGTCAGTCCTGCCTCCAGCCGCGCCTTGCGCAGCAGCTCCCCCATCTCCAATGGCCGCACCTCCCTATTTTTTGCTATTATACCAAATCGTTCTGCAAAAATCCACCGAAATATTTTCAAAGTTTTCACCGTCCCCGCGCCCCGCACGCCTCAGCCCCGGGGCGCGGCGGGACGCAGGAGGGTCTCTTTTCCGCATTTTCAAAAAAGATTGCGTTTTCTGCAAGGAAATGGTATAATAGGAAAAATTTAACCGTTTTCAAAACCGTGAATCCCGTTGATCTTTTTAAGAATCGGAGGCAGATATGAAAATCATTATCGCAGGCGACGGCAAGGTCGGCGCCACTCTGACCCGTCAGCTCACCAGCGAGGGCTACGACGTGACCATTATCGACTCCAAGGCCTCCCCCCTGGAATCCAGTGTGGAGCGGTACGACGTGATCTCCGTTCAGGGCAACTGCGCATCCATGGATGTGCTGCGGCAGGCCGGTGTGAAGGACGCCGATCTGCTCATCGCCGCCACCGGTGCAGACGAAGTAAACCTGCTCTGCTGCACCACGGCCCACGCCATGAACCAGAAGCTCCACACCATCGCCCGGGTGCGGAATCCGGAATACACCGAGCAGATTTTCAAAATGCGGGAGACCTTCGGTCTGTCCATGCTCATCAATCCCGAGAACCAAGCCGCCACGGAGATTGACCGGCTGCTGAAATACCCGGGCTTTCTCCGGCGGGATACCTTCGCCAAGGGCCGCACAGAGATCGTTGAGCTGCGGGTAGATGCCAGCAGCAAGCTGTGCAACGTCCGCTTGGTGGATCTGCAGAGCATCATCCGGTGCAAGGTCCTGGTGTGTGCCGTGCTGCGGGGCGGCCAGGCCATCACCCCCGGCGGCGACTTCATGCTGCGAGAGGGGGACCGGCTGTTCATCACCGCCCTTTCCGAAAACCTGACGACCCTGCTGAAAAACCTGGGCATCCTCACCCGGCAGGTCCGGCGGGTCATGCTCTGCGGCGGCGGCCGGGTCAGCTACTATCTGGCCACCAAGCTGCTGAAGGCCGGTATCGGCTGCGTCATTGTGGACAACAGCGCCGCCCGGTGCAGCGAGCTGTGCACCCTGCTGCCGGGGGCAGAGATCATCCACGGGGACGCCTCCGACCAGGACCTTCTGGAATGCGAGGGCCTCGCCCAGTGCGATGCACTGGTGACTCTGACGGGCTTTGACGAACTGAATATGATCGTCTCCCTGTATGGCATCTCCCAGGGCGTTCCCCAGGTCATCACCAAGCTGGGCCACGCGGACAAGGGCGGCATCGTGTCCTCCCTGGCTCTGGGCAGCGTGGTCTGCCCCAAGGAGCTGTGCTGCAGCAACATCGTCCGGTACGTCCGGGCCATGGAGAACCAAACCGGCGCGGCCATCTCCGTCCATACCATTGCCGACGGGCAGATCGAGGCCATGGAGTTTCTGGCCGATGAAAGCACACGGTTCTGCGGCGTTCCTCTGAAGGACATCAAGATGAAGTCCAGCGTCCGCGTGGTCAGCATCAGCCACGATGCCGCCACGGAAATCGCCAACGGCGATTCCGTCTATCAGCAGGGCGACACCATCATCGTGGTCACCAACAGCGGCGTGGTCCTGCGGCAGCTGAACGACATCTTCGCGTGAGGCATCGGCTATGAACTACAAAATGACGGGGCGTTTCATCGCCCAGATCCTGCTGCTGGAAGCACTCTTTATGATCCCCGCCATGTTCATCAGCCTGTACTGTGGCGAGAACGCCTCTGTGAAGGCGTTTCTGGTCACTATGGTGCTGCTGCTGGTCGTTTCCTGCCTGCTGCGGTTTTTGTGCAGGGGCGCAAAGAGCAACTTCTACGCGACGGACGGCATGGTCTGCGTGGCCCTGAGCTGGATCGTCCTCTCCCTGGCCGGAAGCCTGCCCTTCGTGCTCTCCGGTGCGATCCCAAAATTCATCGATGCGCTTTTTGAAATCGTCTCCGGCTTTACCACCACCGGCGCTTCCATTCTTCCGGAGGTGGAAAGTCTGCCCAAGGGCATCATGTACTGGCGCAGCTTCAGCCACTGGGTGGGCGGCATGGGCGTTCTGGTGTTCCTGCTGGCCATTGTCCCCAGCACAGACAGAGGCAAGGGCTTCACTATGCACCTGCTCCGGGCGGAAAGCCCCGGCCCCAGCGTGGGCAAGCTGGTTCCCAAAATGCGGAAGACCGCTGCCATTCTCTACATTCTCTATGTCGGCCTGACCATTGCGGACATTATATTCCTGGTGCTGGGCAAGATGGATGTCTTCGAAGCGGTGTGCAACGCCTTTGGCACCGCAGGAACCGGCGGCTTCGGCGTGCGCAACGATTCCTTCGCCAGCTATAGCCCCTATCTGCAAAATGTGACGACCATATTCATGTTCCTGTTCGGCGTCAATTTCACCTGCTACTATTTTCTGCTGCTCAGGCAGTTTGGAGCCGTATTCCGGGACGAGGAGCTGCGGGCCTACTTCGGCATCGTCCTGGGCAGCACCCTGCTCATCGCCTGGAACATCCGGGGGCAGTACGCCACCTTGGAGGAAACCTTCCGCCACGCAGCCTTCCAGGTTTCCAGTATCACCACTACCACAGGCTTTGCCACGACGGACTTTGACCAGTGGCCCAGTTTTTCGAAAACCATTCTGCTGTGCCTCATGGTCATCGGCGCCAGCGCCGGCTCCACCGGCGGCGGCATGAAGGTCTCCCGGATGATTTTGCTCTTTAAGAGCCTGCGCAGAAGCTTTTTGCAAATGCTCCACCCCCGCCGGGTTCAGATGATCCGCAACAACGGTCAGGTGGTGGATGACAAGATTGTAGAAACCACCAACGCCTACCTGATCGCCTATGTGTTCATCCTGTTCGTGAGCTTTTTGCTGCTATCCCCGGACGGATTCTCCACAGGCACCAATTTCTCCGCCGTGCTGTGCTGCTTCAACAACATCGGCCCCGGTCTGGAAGCCGTTGGCCCCACCTGCAATTTCAGCGGATTCGGCATTCTGAGCAAGCTGGTGCTCATCTTCGATATGCTGCTGGGCAGGCTGGAAATTTTCCCCATTCTCTGCCTCTTCTCCCGCCACACCTGGCACCGCACCGTTCGATAATTGAAAAAATCGAAAACGCCCGCCATTGCACTTCATTTGATGCAATGGCGGGCGCCTTATTTACCGCAGGGGATACTGAGAGAAGGGCTTCCAGTTGATTGTTTTTTCAGGATAGGACGCGATGATTTCCTGGGCCTGCTGCCGGGTGATGACCTGGTAGTCGGCCCGCTCTGCATCGGGGTCAAAGCTCGGATCTCTGCGGACCCAATAGCCTTCTTCATTCACAAAAAGCTTTTCAATGCTGACGAAGCTGTCCCCCTCCATGCGGTAGAATTCATAGTGGTCCCCACTGCGGCAGCACAGCACGCCGCCTTCGCAGAGGGAATCGAAGACGAAAGTGTCGCCGCTGATACGGTTTCGGAAGCAATAGACGGTGGGCTTTGCCTCGCTGACCGTCCCCTCCCAATCCTGCACCAGGGGCGTTTTGACGATCAGCACCTTGCTGCCATCCCCGCGCAGGTCTTCCAGCGCATAGACAAATTGGTCTGAATTTTCGTATTTATCCAGCATTCTGGCGATAAACCAGGCGTTGTCATCCTGATAGGGATAGGTTTTCATCGGTTCTCCAAAGCGTTTCATGGACTGAACACCGATATCTATAACGGAATAGGAATCCACAATGGCGTAGGCCTGTTCCTTAGAAATGGACTGCCTGTTTTGAGGCTCCAGAACACGCTGCCCCTCCAGGCGGCCCAGCTCCCGATCCAAATGCCAGCCATTCTGATCCTGAATCACGGCCCGGTCAAATTCCAGGGTCTGCTCACCGGGGGTGAAAAACCAATAGGCCTCCTGACCAAAAGAGCCTTTGATCAAAACCGTTCCATCCTGGCAGAAATAGAGACTGCCCACAACCCCCGGGGCATCCTGCGTATCAAAATACACGGTGCACTGTCCGTCCCGGATGGTCAGGATACGCAGATACCGATAGTCGATCAGCTCCTCCACCCCGTCCCCGTTCAGATCCCGCAGGGAATAGAGCATGGCGTCCCGATCATAGGGTGAGCGGGCGTTCTCGAGGCGCTGGGCGACATAATCCCCATAGCCGCCGGAATAGAGGGCCTGCCGGGCCTCTCCCCGCTGGGCCCGGTAGTCTGCTTCCGCCTGGACAAAGAACTTCGTCACCTCTGCCGGAACCGGCTGCTGGGGGGCAATGGAATAGTCAAAGCACTCTGCAATTTTTTCCAGCTCCTCCGGCTCCATTTCCCGCCGGGTATTTCCCTCCAGGCAGTTGGAAGCCATGTAGATATGGATAGATGCCGCTTCCCGGTCCGCAAAAATATGGGCATGTTCCCCGTCCAGCACCAGCAGGAGCGTCTGTCCGTCCCGGGTAACGTAGTTCCACTCCCGCAGCTGCTCCGAAAGGCCCACCGAGGCCGTATAAGGATACAGGCAGTTCTTGCGAACATAGGTCAGCTCTGCAAGCAGCGTTTGGGGCCAGAGGTCCACGGCCAGCTCCATAGGCATGGAGAAGCTTCCATCGTCAAAGAAATAGCCGTGCAGATACCGGCAATTCTCTGCCGCATCTGCCTGCATGACCCCTGCGAGGTGCAGCGACTGCAGCAGCACGCCTGCCTCGTAGTCATAGGTGCAGCCATATTCCTTTTCCAGCAGGTGCAGACCGTACTTCTGGGCAATGTCCTTCAGGGCCTGAACCTCCTCCGGTGTGCCGCAGTAATAGATATCCCGGAAATTCTCGGGAATGAATGCAGCGTTCCGGTCTGCCTGGGCACCCTTGGCATCGCTTTGCTCCAGGAATGCCTGCCATTCGGCAAACGCCTTCCGGTTGGCTGTTCCCTGGAGGCTCACGATACTGTGGGGTGCAGCCTGGGGCTCTGTGGGGATGGGATTTCCTGCCTCATCATAATAGGTTGGCACGGTCTCCCGGGCGTAGGTGCCCAGGGACAGATCCTTCAAATGCAGCGCGTAAGCCACCGCGCAGCCAACCAGCAGCAGGCTCAGGCCGATCACCGCAGCAATCAGCAAAAGCCTTCGCCGGGGTGCAGCCTTCCGGCGCTGCTTCCCGGCGCGAAGGGCCTGGGCTTCCAGGACAAAGTCACTCCGGACATCCCCCAGAGCGTCCAGCAAATACAGCCGTGTCATAGCAGTCCCTCCTTTTGCAAGCAAATGCAGAGCCTTTTCCGTGTTCTGTGGAGCATGGTGCTGATATGTCCCTTGGTCAGCCCCGTTTTGGCGGCGATATCCTCCAGCGAATCTAAGTACCAGTAGCGGCAGAGGAACACACTGCGCTCTCTCTGGGGCAGGGCTTGCAAAAAGCGGTTGACCGCTGCTACCAGCTCTTTTCTGCCCACAGTATCCTCCGGGGTCTCTCCCCGGTCCGCGATCTCCCCAAGCTCCTCCAGGGCAAACGCCATCTGGCCCCCGGTACGCTTGTAGGCGGAACGCCTGCGCCAGCGGTCAATGGACAGGTGCCGGGTGATTTTCCCCAGGAATGCCCCAAGCAGGCTGGGCCGGGCAGGCGGGATCCGGTTCCAGGCGGCAAGGTAAGTATCGCTGACGCACTCCCGGGCATCCTCCTGATCTGACAAAACATTGTAAGCTACGGAATAACAGTACGGGCCATATTTTCTGTCCGTCTGAAGGATCGCCTGCTCATCCCGGCGGAAATAGAGCTCCACAATTTCCTGATCTTCCATATGCGTGCCTCCTTTCCATGTGTTTCACCTATATAGGCGCAGAAACAAGAAAAATATTACAGCGTCCTTCCAAAAAACTCCAATTTATTGGACCGTTCTCGTTGTATAATTCCAGCAAGGAACACAAGGAGGGGTTATTCATGAAAATTCACATCTGGAAGAAGCTTTACAAGGAGGACCCTGCCCTTTCGGCAGAATACCGGCCCCTTCGGCGCAGGCTGGCCCAGGCAGGCTTGAGCGAAAAAGCGCTGCGGAAAATGACGCCCCAGCAGCGGGTGCAAACCCTGGAAAAGGCCAACTTGGACCCATACGACTTCATCTTTCTGGCCTGCTGAAAAGCGCCGCAGAAGCAAAACATCCGTTTTCGAAATTATACCACACAATCTGCGCCACCGCTTTTGACAGCATTACCAATTTCCCGCCTCGATTTTTATGGAAAATAGCAGTTGACAAACGGGTGTACCCCGTCTATAATAAGCTTGTGCTTAGAAAAATACACAATGTTTAGGAGGCTGCTCCATGACCCAGCGGGAACGACAGGTGCTTCAGCTGATTGAAGCCGATCCCCTTATTTCACAACAGGACATTGCCGCAAAGCTGGGCATTACCCGCTCCAGCGTGGCGGTACACATTGCCAATCTGACCAAGAAGGGCTGCATCGCCGGTCGGGGGTACGTCCTCCATGCGGGCACCTATGCGGTGGTCGTCGGCGGTGTCAACGTGGATATCGGCGGGCGCAGCTTTGCCCCCCTGGTAGCCTCTGATTCCAACCCCGGCAGAGTAAGCGTGAGTCTCGGCGGCGTAGGGCGAAACATCGCCCACAACCTGAGCCTCATGGGCACCGATGTGAGAATGCTCACCGCCTACGGAGACGATCTCCACGGCGAACGGGTCGCCGCCTCCTGCTCTGAGCTGGGCATCGATCTGAGCCATGCCCTTCGCATCCCCGGAGGCGTTACCTCTACTTATCTGTATCTGGCGGACGATCATGGGGAAATGGCCCTGGCCGTCTCCGATATGGAGATCTGCAAAAAGATCACCCCCGCCTATCTGTCCGCCCAGCTGCCTTTGCTGCAAAACGCGCAGGTGGTTGTGTCCGACACCAATATTCCCGAGGAATCTCTCCGATTCCTGGCGGAGAACTGCACCGCGCCGCTGTTTATCGACCCTGTCTCCACCGTAAAGGCAGAGAAGATCCGGCCCATTCTCTCCAAGATCCACACCTTGAAGCCCAATCGTCTGGAAGCCGAGCTTCTCTCCGGCGTTCCCATTCACAGCGCGGCAGATGTGGAAAAGGCTGCGGATGTGCTGCTGGAAAAGGGCGTCCACCGGGTCTTCATTTCCATGGGCTCGGAAGGCGTGTATGCCGCCATGGGCGAGGAGCGGGTGCTGCTTCCCAATATTCCCGGCAATGTGGTAAATACCACCGGCTGCGGCGATGCCTTCATGGCCGCCCTGGTGTGGGCCTACCTGGAAGGCATGACCCTGCGGGATACCGCTCTGGCGGGTCTCGCCGCCGGTTCCATCGCCATGGAATCCTCTGAAACCATCAATTCTGCCATGTCCGCCGCCGGTCTTCGCAGCCGGATGCAGCGGTAACAAGGCTTTTTCAAAAAAAGAAAGGAATGTACAGCTATGAACATGAACAAGTATCTGGACGTCAATCCCGAAGTCGCTGAGGCTCTGGCCAACGGCAAGCCCGTTGTTGCCCTGGAATCCACCATCATCTCCCACGGTATGCCCTACCCCCAGAACGTGGAAACCGCTCTGAACGTTGAGAAGATCATCCGCGAGAACGGTGCTGTGCCTGCTACCATCGCCATCATCGGCGGCCGCCTGAAGGCCGGTCTGACCGCTGAGGAGATCGAGTACTTCGGTAAGAAAGGCCGCGCCATTCACAAGGCTTCCCGCCGGGACCTGGCCGTGCTGTGCGCCCGGGGTGAGGACGGCGCTACCACCGTTACCACAACCATGATCATTGCCCACATGGCCGGCATCCGCTTCTTCGCCACCGGCGGCATCGGCGGCGTGCATCGCGGTGCCGAGACCACCATGGACATCTCCGCCGACCTGGAAGAGCTGGGCCGCACCCCCGTCATGGTCTGCTGCGCCGGTGCAAAGTCCATCCTGGACCTGGGCCTGACCCTGGAGTACCTGGAGACCAAGGGCGTGCCCGTCATTGGCTACGGCACCGATGAGCTGCCCGCCTTCTACACCCGTCAGTCCGGCTTCGGCGTGGACTACCGCATCGATACCCCCGAGGACCTGGCCGCTGCTTTCAAGGCCCAGAACGACCTGCAGCTGGGCGGCTTCCTGGTGACCAACCCCATCCCTGAGGAATACGCCATGGACAAGGCCGTCATCGATGCTGCCATCGACCAGGCCATCAAGGAGTCCAAGGAGCAGGGCATCAAGGGCAAGGAGACCACTCCCTTCCTGCTGGCCCGCGTTGCCGAGCTCACCGGCGGCGACAGCCTGGCATCCAACATCCAGCTGGTTTACAACAACGCAGCCCTGACCGCCAAGACCGCTGCTGCTTACTGCAAGCTGTAAAGAAGAGAATTTCCCCTCCGCACAGAGCGCATCATGCCGCTCTGTGCGAATTTTTTGTTTTTTATGTAATAACAAGCGTTATTTATAAAAAAGTATGATTTACTTGCGCATGATTTCTCTGTATAATAATAGCACAAATTGAAGAAACCAATTCTATTTTTATTTTTCAAGGGAGGTCATGCCTATGCTGTGCAATACGCTGCTGCTCTTTTACTGCGCCGCTACAGCTCTGCTTGGTCTCTTCTGCCTGGTGCGTCTGCTGGCGCTCTGGGTGCGGGACATTCTCTTCTCCCGCCGAAAACAAGCGTTTCTTGCCCGCCTCCGGGAATTGTTCGAAGCCTATGATCAGCTTTCTCAGGCTGAGCTGAGCTATCAGGTAGCGTGGCTGTGCCACAGGCTCGGCCGAATCAGCTGGCTGCTGGCCTTTCACGAGGCTTTGGAGCAGCTGCCGAAGCAATCGGGATCCTGCCAACTGGCCGCCCAGGTACTGGCTCTGCTGGAGAAAAACTACCGCCACGCAAGCTTTCATGCCCGCACCTGCTATGCCGCGCTCCTGGCCGAATACCGGGTGCTCTCCTTTTATCCCAATGATCGGCTGATTTCCTTTCTTTTCCGGCTGCTGGAGGAGCAAAACGACCTTTGCAGTGCAGAATATGCACTGCAGGCCCTCTATGCTGCCGGAGACCCTGAGCTGGTCCTCCGGGCACTGTCTGCCCTGGACCGGCCAGAGGGACTGGCCATCCACCGGAAGGTGCTGGTAGAGGGGCTGCAGCATTTTCAGCCCAGAGAAGCGCTCATCCGGCAGCTGTGGTATGGGTTCCGATGCTCCGACACCATGCAGGCTGCTCTGGTGGATTTTATTCGCTTCGCCTCCCCCTACTGGCGTCCGGAGGTACTGGAGCTGCTGGAAAGTACCAATGATCTGGATGTAAAAATCGCCTGTCTGCGCTATTTTGGAAAATATCCCTGCACGGATGTACTGCCGCTGCTGCGGCGATTCTCACAGCCGGACAATCCCTGGGAGCTCCAGGCGGTGACCATGTACGTATTGGGTGCATACCCTGCCGCAAATGCCCTCGGTCTTCTGAAGGCCGGACTCCACAGTCCCTTCTGGCATGTCCGGCGCAATGCCGCCGCCAGTCTGGTCCGCACCGCGGGAGACGATGTCCTGCGCTCCGCTCTGGAGCAGGAGAATGACCCCTACGCCGGACAAATCCTCCGGTACTACCTGGAGCGAGAGAAGACAAGCACGCAGGAGGTGACAAACGGATGAATCTATGCAAGGAAATTCTGTTGGGACTTTTTCTGCTTTTCACCGCCTTTTTCATCGGCCGCCGCCTGCTGGCCCTTGCCGCCGTGGTCTGCGACACCCATGCAAGCTTTCGCATCCAGCAGCGTGAGCTGCTGAACGCAAAACGGCAGGACCGCCGCTATATGCCCCTTTCCGTTCTGGTCGAAGCAGGCAAAGACCCAAAAGCCCTGCTTGCCACATTGGACAGCCTGCAGCACCAGACCTATACCCTGTTTGAGATCGTGATCCTGGAGGACAGTATGGCCCCCGCAGCCGTGGAAGCTCTAACGAAGCAGCTGGAGCTGCTTCCCCTTCCCCAACCCGTGCGGCGGCAGCTTAAATGCACACCGGAAACAGCGATCTATGAAAACTGCACCGGAACCGTTTCTCTGCGCCTGGTTCGCAAATCAAGAACAAGCCTGGGAGACACCTGGAATTTGGGCGTCAACATCGCTCGCTATCCCTACTTTACCTGTATCCGGGCAGGAACGGTCCTGTGCCAGGACAGCCTGGACAAGCTCATGGGCCCCTTTTTCCAATACCGCGACACACAGGCCGCCGGTGGAAGTCTGCAATGCGCCGGTATCACGTTGACCTGTCCCCTCTCCATTCTGGAAACACTGGAGTTTGACCGCAGCATTCCGGCGCTGCAAACGCTTCTGCAAAGCCGGACCCTTATGCTCTGCGGCGGACCCGCAGCCTACCGGAAGGATGCCGCCATAGAGGCCGGTGGTTTCCCGGCCCGGAACATTGGATTGGACCAAAGCCTGACACTGTCTATCCAGCGTCTTTTCCGCAAGAAAAAGCTCCCATGCCGCATTGTATATATTCCGGAACGAGAAGGGAAGCTGCCCCCCAATGGCTCTTTTCATCAGGTGCTCGCCCATCGCCGCAGCTGGCAGCAGGGGATGAAGCTTGCCATGAAGGACAACCGGGAGCTGCTGCAGCTGCATCGGTTCGGTATCTTGGCTCTTCAATACCTTCTGTTTCTGGTGTTCTCCCTCTGGGCCCCGCTTCTGGCAATGCTTGGAGTCGCAACCGTGCTTTTCTGTCTTTGTTTTGGGCTGCTGGACAACGGACTGTTTTTGCAAATTCTGGTTCTGAGTCTCCTATTCAAGCTCCTTTTGTCCACCTCCGCTTTTCAAGCCCGGGCGGAGGACTTCTCCCTGATGCCAAGGGAACTGCCGCGCTTTTTCTTGCTCTGTCTATTGGGGAGCACCCTGTACCGCCTGTGCATCACCTGCGCCCGCATTCAGGGGCTCTTCTCCCGAACCAAACGGCAATGATGCGCCATTTTGTTCGAGCGGCCCGCTTTGAAGTCAAAAAAATCAGCCGCCGAGAAACCTCGGCGGCTGAAATCTTTGAAATTAGTCAGTGACGTAGGGCAGCAGGGCGATCTGACGGGCGCGCTTGATGGCGGTGGTCAGGTCACGCTGATGGGCTGCGCAGGTACCGGTGGTACGGCGGGGCAGGATCTTGCCGCGCTCGGACAGGTAACGGCGGAGCTTTGCAGTGTCCTTGTAGTCAATGCTGGTCACCTTATCCACGCAGAAAGCACAGACCTTTCTACGCTTGCGGGGACGCATACGCTGTTCGTTAGCCATGGAAATAACCTCCTTCATAAGTCTAGTAGAAAAGTTTCTTAGAAGGGCAGCTGGGCGTCATCATCCTCCAGCATCGCAAAGTCGGATGCAGGAGCACTTGCGGGCGCGCTGTAGCCGCTGCCGTAATTGCCGGAAGAGGCAGGTGCGGAATAACCGCCGCCATAGTTGCCGGAGGGGGCAGCGCTGTAGCTGTTGTTATAGCTTCCGGAATTGGAAGCATCATCCCGCTTGCTGGAGCCGAAGTAGACATTGTCTGCTACGATTTCCGCTGTGCGGCGCTTGTTGCCATCCTTATCGGTCCAGCTGCGGATCTGCAGCCGACCGGACACCACCGCCATGCTTCCCTTGGTGAAGTACTTGGAGACAAACTCTCCGGTGCTCCGCCAGGCGACGCAGTCGATGAAGTCAGTTTCCCGTTCGCCACTTTCCTTGTTGGAAAAATCGCGGTCCACAGCCACAGTGAAGCTGGTGACGGCGATGCCGCTGCCGGTGCGGCGAAGCTCGGGATCACGGGTCAGGCGACCCATGACGACAATGTGGTTGAGCATAGAATTACTCCTCCACAGCGGTGGTCAGGCAGCGCAGGACGCCGTCGGTGATCTTCATCACACGCTCCAGCTCTGCAGGGAACTCGGGCTTTGCTTCCATGTTCATCAGAACGTAGTAGCCTTCTGCCAGATCGTTGATGGGATACGCCAGACGACGCTTGCCCCACTCATCAATGCTGGACAGAGTACCCTCCGCCTCCACCATTGCCTTGAACTTTTCTACCAGAGCCGCGATGCCCTCCTCGCCCTGAGCGGGATCGATGATGTAGAGCACCTCGTACTTGCCGGTGATCTTAGCCATGTTGATTGCACCTCCTTTTGGACTTTTGGCCCCCGACGCCGTCGGGAGCAAGGATCGTCTGCTTTCTTTGCAGACCGGTTTATTTTACAGGAAATTCCGCAAATTGTCAAGCATTTTTTCAAAAAGATTTGACCCTCAGTCCAGCTTTCTTCTCGGACTGAGGGTCAAATCTGTTCACTGTCAATTTGCAGCTTCACTTGTAACCTCCCTTTCTGTTGAGTGGTTCTTCTTACTTCATTGGAATCACTCCTTGTGTCTATATAATAGCAGGGCTTTTCCCATTTTGCAAGACCGCAAAAGCGCCAAGAAACACGCCGCAAATTCGTAGGTTTCACCCATAGATTTTGGAAACACTGTGCAGTATAATGAAAATGTTGGGGCAAATGAGCCCTTATTTTTTTCAAAAAAAACATCCGTTCCCCTTGCTTTTTTCTATGTATTATGTTAATCTATGAAACGACACCAACACAAAGAGAGGATTCGCTTTTTTATGAATAAACCTGAATTTATCGCTGCCGTCTCCGACAAGGCAGGCCTGTCCCGGAAGGATACGGAGCGGGTCATCAATGCCGCTCTGGACACCATTACCGTTGCCCTCACCAAGGGCGAAAAGGTTGCCTTCTCCGGCTTTGGAATTTTTGAATCCAAGCTGCGCAAGGCCCGCATGGGACGGGATCCCCACACCAAGGAGCCCATGCAGATCCCCGAGACCCACGTGCCCACCTTCAAGCCCAGCAAGGTTCTGAAGGACACCGTTGCCAAGTAACGCCCATGAGACTGGACAAGTATTTGAAAGTCTCCCGGCTGATCAAGCGCCGGACTGTGGCCAATGAGGCCTGCGACAATGGCCGCATCAGCGTCAACGGCCGGGTGGTCAAAGCCAGCTACGATGTCAAGGTCGGCGACCGGCTGGAGATTGCCCTGGGCAACCGCACATTGGCAGTTGAGGTTTTACAGGTAGCCGAAACCGTCAAAAAAGACGATGCCTGCGCCATGTACAAAGAGGTCTAAAAAATCCCGGAGAAGCTGTTTTCTCCGGGATTTTCTATATTTAAGAGCTTGGTTACTTCATAGAGAAGGACAGGACCTCGTCCGTTTTGGTATTGAGAACGATGGTGGCCGTGCCGACCTTTTCCATTACGCCGTCCTCTGCCACGGCCTTTGCCTTGGACTTGGACATGCCGCGGATGGTCTCCAGGTCCTTGTCGTACCCGGAAAGGGCCTCCTCGTTGACGGTATAGACGGCCACGGTGTAGGTGGTTTCGTCGGTCAGGAACTTCTTGTAGGCGCTTTCAATGGTGGTAACGGTGCTGTCCGGGTCAATATCCGTATTTTCCTGGGCGAGGACCTGGGTCATGTGGGTATTCTCCCGGTAGCGCTCCTCCGTGGTGTAGCTGGCGGAGAGAGAGGTGTTTGTATAATAGTAACCCAGATAGCCAAAGACACAGCCCACGCCGAACACGAACAGCAGCGCCAGGGTCAAAACCTGTTTTTTGCTGAATTTCAGAGCATCCTTGGCGTGGCCCACGCTATAGGTCAGCCCCAGGCGGTTGGTGATGGGCAGCATGACGCCCAAGAACAGGGTCAGCAGCACGGACTCAATGGGGAACATCAGCACATTCTTGATCATGCCGGGCACGGCCATGGCGAAGGTGTACTGCTTGCCGTTCATGTAGAGGGCATAGTACCACATCATGATGGGGGTCTGCAGCAGCACATTGATAAAGAGGTTGATGGAGAACCGGCTGAGCATGACCCGGGTGGTGGTGACTTTGGCCCGGTACAGGAACAGGGCGAAGACAACAGAGCCGCCGATCTCCGTCAGAATAAAGGGCGGGAAGTACACGCCGTCCGGCCGGATGATGTAGCCGAGTACGTCCGTAACGGCGGCACACAGAGCGGCAAACACGGGACCAAAAACCATAGCGCCAAGCGCATTGACGAAATAGGCGGCATTAATCCGCAGGAATGGGGTAATGGGAATGGAAACCTGCTTCATGACCAGCCGCAGGGCGATCATCAGGGCGGCGAACACCAGCATATGGGTGTCCTTCAACTCTGCAGCGGCGTCATGCCAATAGGCCTTGGAAAAGGGATGGGGATACAGCGCGGTGGATTTTTGATTGTTGGACATAAAAATAGCCTCCTTTTTGTAGGAGCGGCCGGGATACAGCCCAACGGTTCGGCAAAGAAAAAGCCCCAACGGACACAATGCCGCCGGGGAGTTGAAAACCACATTTGCCGAGTTACCCGTGAGGAAGAGAGGGCTTTCGCCCTTCGCCGCTCAACCGAGTATCGTTGCTACATAAAGGAGGATTCCCTCACTTTTATGGCGCAGCGGGTGCGAAAACCCCATCGCGGGCTTGGAAGCCCTTCGTCCGTCACACAACTCCCCATCTTGACAGCACTTCACGCGGGATTCTCTACTCTGTTCGCCACTCACTATACACCATATCGATACAAAAGTAAAGATATATTTTTATAATTTGTAAAAAAATGGAAGTGTCTCCGTTTCCCTATCTTTCCGCTTTCCGGCAGGTTAGAATGGTTCTATCTTGTACCGGGGGAGGAAGGGCAATGCAGTGCCAGAAGCTGAAAACCTATATGGAGACCGGAAGGGTGATTTTTCTAAGCGTCAAATCTATCCGGCCAAATCCGGCCCAGCCCAGGCGGATCTTTTCCCAGGATGCCCTGTCTGAGCTGGCCGATTCCATACGGCAGCACGGGGTCCTGCAGCCGCTGAGCGTGCGGCGCATCCAGGGAGGCTATGAGCTCATCGCCGGAGAGCGCCGCCTGCGGGCCGCCCAGCTGGCAGGGCTGGGCGAGGTTCCCTGCCTTGTCATGCAGATGGATGACAAGGAATCCGGCCTTGCCGCCATGATTGAAAATTTACAGCGGCAGGATCTGGACTTTGTAGAGGAGGCCCAGGGCATTGCCGCACTGATGCGGACCCAGAATCTGAGTCAGGAGCAGGCGGCGCGGCTGCTGGGCAAAAGCCAGAGCGCCGTGGCCAACAAGCTGCGGCTGCTGCGCCACGGTGAGACAGTTCTCTCTGCCCTTCGCGAGGCCGGACTTACGGAGCGCCACGCCCGGGCGCTGCTGAAACTGCCGGGCGAGGCGGAGAAGCTGGAAGCCATTGCCACCATTCAACGCCTGGAGCTCTCTGTAGCCGCCACGGAAAAATATGTAGCCAGTCTTCTCTCTGCCGCTCCCAGCCGCCCCAGGAAAACCGACGTTTCCAGCTTTCTCAACACCCTGACGGACTCCCTTGCCAAAATCCAGCGCTCCGGCGTCAAGGCCATCTCCGAGCGCCGGGAAACGGACGCGCAGATCGTTCTGACCATCACCATACCAAAGGGGTAGGACGGTTTTCCCATCCTACCCCGCAGAAAACTTATTGCTTTGCCGCGTCCAGCACCAGCTTGAAGGCACCGTATGCACCCGCATCATTGCCCAGAGAGGCCAGAGCAAACTTGACGCCGGAGGCCGCGTGGAACACATACTTGTGGAAATAGGGCTCGATTCCGTCCAGCAGCACGGACCCCGCCTTGCTGACGCCGCCGCCGATGACCACCGCCTCGGGGTCAATGACAGAGCACACAGAGCCCAGGAACTGGCCCATGTAATCAAAATAGCTGTCCATGATCTCCAGAGCCACCTGGTCCCCTGCCTTGCCTGCATCGAAGATATCCCGGCAGGTCACTTCCTCCAGGGCCCGCAGGGAAGAAGGCGCGTCATCCTTGGCAAGGCGCTGGCTTGCCAAGCGGACAATGCCGGTAGCGGAGCAATACTGCTCCACGCAGCCCCGCTTGCCGCAGCCGCAAATCGCGGTTTCTTTGGGATTCAGGACCATATGGCCCAGCTCGCCGCCGGCTCCATGGGTGCCGTTAAGCAGCTTACCGTCCAGGATGATGCCGCCGCCGACACCGGTTCCCAGGGTGATGAAAATAACGTTCTCACTTCCCTGGCCGCCGCCGACCCAGTACTCGCCCAGGGCCGCCACATTGGCATCGTTGCTGGCCTTGACGCTCAGGCCCGTACCCTTGGACAGCTCCTCTTCGATGGGCACAACGCCCCAGCCCAGGTTCACGCAGCGGTTCACAACGCCCTTGACCACAGCCCCGGGCACACCGATGCCAACGCCCAAAAGCTCTTCGTCCGGAATGTTGTTTTCCTTCCGGTAGCGGTTCACAGAGTCTGCGATGTCCGGGATGATCTTCTCGCCGCTGTTTTCCCGGCGGGTGGGAATCTCCCACTTGCTGAGCATTTTGCCGGTCTCGTCAAAGTATGCGATCTTGACGGTGGTGCCGCCCAGGTCAACGCCAAATCCATATTTCATAGGGGATACCTCCTGTTTTTATGTTTCCTTTATTATACAGGATTCTTCAGGAAAAGGAAAGTGTTATTTCCGCAAATCGCGACAATTGTGGATGGTCTCGAACAAGACGCAAAAAGCTCCCCCTCCGGAGGAGCTGGCACGGCGCAGCCATCACTGAGAAGCGGCATAATGAGCGAGAGCGCTCAGAAAATACGCGCCACTCTCGCTTGTAAGGCCCCTCTTCCACCGCCGCTACGGCGGCGGTCCCCCTTCCCCGTGGGGGAAGGTTACAGACTTTCTTTAAGGTTTTCGGTGCAGAATCTTAATATCCCATTAAGTCGGATGACAAATCTTTACAATTGTGCTACAATTTGTTTCGGAAAGAAAATCCGCTGACACGAAAAAGGAGGCCCTTGAAAATGAACACTTTTCTGAAACGGCTGATCTGCGGCGGCTCGATTCTGTGCGTGCTTCTCGTAGGCTGTGCCGCCGGTGTGCGCACGTCCAGCCGGGAGGAGCTGCCCGTATTTACCAAAGAACCCACAGCAGTCCACTGCTATATTCCCGATGGGCTGCTGCAATAAGCATGAAAGAAGGAAGAACCATGAATTGGAAACCCCTGTTTGCCGGACTGCTGGCGGCCGGGCTGCTATCAGGCTGCGCGTCCAACGTCAATGCCCCCGCTACCCTGCCCGCCGTTGACCCCCAGCCCGTTGCGGAAACCAGCGCTCCCACCAGCGTCACCGTCAATTCCGCCCAGGAGCTGGCAGCAGCCATTGCCCCGGGAGCCACCATCACCCTGGGAGAAGGTGTGTTCAAGCTGGATTTGGGTGACGACATCAATACCGGAAATCCATACTGCTGGTGGGAAGCCGTTGAAGACGGCTTCCAGCTGGTCATCTCCGGAGTCCAGGACCTGACCATCCAGGGTGCGGGGCGGGATGCCACCCGCATTCAGACAGATCCCCGCTTTGCCGACGTGCTGAAATTCGAAAACTGCGGCAACCTGACACTACAGGGCTTTACCGCCGGACATACCGAGCAGGCCGAGGGCTGCGAGGGGGACGTCATTGACCTGGGCGACTGCCAGAATGTGCTGCTGGAGGATCTGGGGCTCTTTGGCTGCGGCTTCATCGGCGTCAACGCCAACCAGTGTCAGGAACTGGATATTCGCACCTGCGATATCTATAGCTGCTCCGGCATCGGTATCAATCTGAGCGATGTAAAGGACTGCAAGGTCACGGGCTGCACCATCCGGGATTTGGGACACTCCTACGCAGAGGCCTCCTCTGCCATCAGTGCCTATGGCGGCGAAAATCTTGTCGTGGAAGACACCAAGTTCACAGGTATCAACGCCTATGATCTGCTGTCCATATATCAGGATGCCCGCTTCAGCGGCTGCACCTTCCAGAATAACACCCTGACGGATGTGGCAATTTCTCTGTATTCCAGCCAAAACCAGGAATTCGCAACGCTGACCCTTGAGAACTGCCAGGGCTCTGATAACCGCGCCTGGGACTGGATGCGCACGGAAGCAGGCAGCCTGATCGTAGACGAGACGGGCGCCGAGCTGGACGAGAAAGCCATGGACAAGCTTTTCGGAACGCTGAGTAACGCCGTGGAGGAGCCCACAGTCCCCCAGGAGACCGTCGTCGTCACCACGGTGGACGAATTTCTGGCAGCCATTGGCCCCAACAAGGACATCGTCATCGATGCGAAGGAGCTGAACCTGAGCACCGCCTCCGATTATGGCCAAATGGACACAAGCAAGTATTACAGCTGGCACAACCCCTATGACGGTCAACAGCTGGATATTACCGGTGTGGACAATCTGACCATCCGTGGCAAGGATGGAAAGGATGCAAACCTGATTTCCACCGTCCCCAGATATTCCTACGTGCTTTCCTTTGCCGGCTGCACAAATGTGACTGTAAAGGATCTGACCCTGGGGCACACCGAAGCCCCCGGTGAATGCATCGGCGGTGTGCTGGATTTCTACCGCTGCGGCAATGCCACCGTCTCCGACACCGGCCTCTTCGGCTGCGGCACCATCGGCGTTCTGGGAGAATCCAGCCGGAATCTGCACATTCTGAACAACGAAATCTACGACTGCTCCCAAGGCGGCGTGAATCTGATCAGCTGCCGTCAGGTGGAAATGGATGGAAACGATTTCCACGACCTGGGCACCCACGGCTATGGCTACATCTACAATGTTTCCAGCGACAGCGATAATGTGACCTTTAACGGCACCGCCATCGCGCCGGGGGATACGCTCTACGTTGACGACGGCTCAACCAATTGATATCGCATCGTTATAGCAAAAGCCGGGCGGCACATGGCCGCCCGGTCAAATTTTTGAAATCAGCAGCAGAAGAACTGCCCCCGGCAGCACAGCAGCTGGGCCAAATAGCACATACACAGGCTGGCGCAGGGACTGCCGCCCATGGTGAAGCCCCGGAAATTTCCGGCAGACCGGCGATAGGCCTGATCTCCATGCTCGATCTGCTCCAGGGCGGACAGGTACTCCTGGTTGTCCGGCTCCATGGAAACCGCCCTGCGGATATGCTCCAGGGCCGTCACCTGATTGCCCACACCCTGATTGGCCAGAGCGCTGAGATAGTACCACCGGGCGTCCCGGTTGGTGCTATTGTTCAGAGCATTGATGGCCTCTTGATAGCGGCCATAGCGGATATACTGGCTTGCGGAGCGCTGGTAGTCATCCCCCTCCGGCCTTGACTGCCGGGTCTCATAGTACCAGCCCCCGCCAAAGGGATTGTAGCCGCCGAAGGGGTCATAGCCCCCCTGCTGGCCGCTGCGCTGGTTCTGATAGGTGGGGCCGGAATACTTCTCCGGATTTTTGATCCGGTCGTAGGCCTCGTTGACCTCCTGCATTTTCCGGGCCGCCTCGGCATCGCCGGGATTCAGGTCCGGATGGTATTTTTTTGCCAGGCGGCGGTACGCCTGCTTCACTTCCTCATCGGAAGCCCCCGGCTCCAAACCGAGCACCTTATAGGGATCCATCTGCTCTTGCGCCCTCTTTCCTGTTTTTTTGACGATACCGGACCCACACGCCGCTATAAAGAATGTTATCCAGCAGCGCCTTGTCCTGCACCAGGGGTAATTTTTCAAAATAGGCCGTGCACCGGGCCATGGTCAGGGAGAAGACCTGCTCCCAGTCCGGCTGTTCTTCCAAAAGCAATGTGGGATTGTAGCTGCCCTTTTTCCGGTCCTCCGGCGCATCCAGCACCGCATCCATGAGATAGATAAACCGGCCCAAAGCTGCGCCCATCTCCCGCAGGGTCTCCGCCCAGGTATCCTCCCGCCAGACAAAGAGCTCCCCCATGAGCTCCCCAAACAGTCCTGCGGGAATATCCGGATTTTGGAACTTCTCCGCTTCCAGCCGGTTCAGCTCTGTCAGGCAGCGCTGCAATGTGCCGCACTGCCGGGGGTACTTCTCAGCAATCCGCTCTGCATAGGGCTCCATAGCATTGGCCAGAAGCTTGGCAGAGTACTTTTTGTCGTCATTCCAGTCGTCCAGGCACTTGTAGTATGCCAGAGCGATGTTCATATCCGCCGTATAGGTGATGATCTCGCTGCGGGTATAGGTCCGGGCGCGGAGGGGATGGGTCAGGCAGCGGGCTGTCCTTTTTTCTTCCTCCGGCTCATACAGGCTCAGCAGCGTCAGGGCCAGGAAGGCCATGTCGTAGCGCAGCCCTAAGCGGCTGAGCTGGGAGGCTTCCTTCCCCATAGCCCGGCAGATGCCGCAGTAGACCTCTCCGTAGCGGTCCTTCTCCGGCTGGGAAAGCTCTGTTAAATTGGCAGTAATATAGCCAAACACGGCTCGCCCCCCCTTTCCCGCGATGCCTCTTCCCTGCCCGCCGCCCGGGCGGACACGGAACAGAGACCGCATATTTTTTATCTTTTCTTACCAAAATATCAGCAAACTGTGAACAGCCCGTAAAGAAAGCCAAAAATTTTTGGAAATACGGCACCAATCCGGGTACTCCCCTCGCTTATGCTGCCTTTTTCTCCCGATACTGTGACAGAAGCTTATTCAGCGCCGCCCCGTAGAACAGGATGCTGACGCAGCAATACAGCCACAGCATGCTCACGGCTATGGAATACACACTGCCGTAGATATTGGAGATTTTGGAAAAGTGGGTCACATACAGGGAAAATGCCCAGGAATATACCGCCCAGCCCACGGCGGAGAAGATTGCCCCGGGCAGGCTCTCCCAGAAGCCATTGCGCTTATTGGGCAGCACCATATAGATGGCGGTGAATAACAAAATCTGAATGGCCAGAAGCAAAACTCCCCGCAAATCGATCAAATCCACCAGGGTCATCACCACCGGGTTCTGGATTCCACGCAGCAGCTCCATCAGGGTATTCCCAAACACATGGAGCACCAATGTGAGCACCACCACAACCAGAAACAGCAGCGCATACACAACGCTGATGCCCCGGATATAGACATAGCCCCGGTCCTCCTCCACACCATAAACCGCATTGAGGCCCTTGAGCAGACCATAGACGCCCTTGCTGGAGGACCACAGCAGCGTCAGCACCGATACTCCCGCCACGGCAGAGGAGGCATTGCGATAGGTGCTGAGAATCAGCTCCTGCACGCTGTCCATCAGGGCTTCCGGCAGAATACTCTCCAGGACCCCCGTCAGGTCCGCCACGGAAAGCTGGGTAAAGCGCAGGGAGTTCAGAATCAGCAGCAGCGCCGGGAACGCAGACAGAATCAAAAAGTAAGCCCCGTAGGCCGCCCGGAAGGGAATATTCAGTGCGGCTATGGTTTTTGCCGCCGCAGCGGTTTTTCCGATAATACCGCCCTGGGGCAGCTGCTTCATGGGGGATGCTCCTTTCTCGGCTTGCTCCCTAGGAGGGGCTGTGAATGGGAATTGCGAACCGGCGGAATGCGCCGGTTCGCAATTCAGTTGCTTATTCCGCAGAGATCATATAGTAGTACACGGGCTGGCCGCCGTTGATGAGGTTCACTTCCGCCTTGGGGCAGATGTCCGCGAACAGATCAGCGGCCTTCTGGGCGTGCTTTTCCTTGGTGTCTGCTCCATAGTAGATGGTGACAAACTCCCGCTCCTCATCCCGGACCCGCTCAGCCAGGCCCTTCAGCAGCACGGTGATATCCTTGCTGGTGCCGAAGAGAGAGCCGCCGGCCATGGCCAGATAGTCACCCTCGTGGATGTCGTAGCCGTCGAAATCGGAGTTCCGGGCTGCATAGGTGATCTGCATAGTCTCCACTGTGGGCAGCACCTCGGTCATGGTCTGGGTGTTCTCCTCCACAGTGCCTTCGGGGTTGAAGTTCAGCATAGCAGTGACACCCTGGGGCACGGTCTTGCTGGGGATGACCACAACCGTTTTGGGGGTCAGGCCGTTCACCTGCTCCGCCGCCATAATAATGTTCTTGTTGTTGGGCAGCACAAAAACAGTCTCGGCAGGGACCTTGTTTACAGCCTCCAGGATATCCTGGGTGCTGGGGTTCATGGTCTGGCCGCCGGAAATGATCTTGTCCACGCCCAGATTCATGAATACATCCGCAAGGCCTTCTCCGGCGCAGACGGAAACCACGCCAATGGGTTTTTCAGGTTCGGCGATCTTGGGAGCCTTGTCCTGCTCGTGCAAAACCTTCTCCGTGTGCTGCAGGCGCATATTCTCCACCTTGACGGTGATGAAATGGCCGTACTCAATGGCCTCGTGCAGAGCCTTGCCGGGGTCGTTGGTATGCACATGGACCTTGATGATCTCGTCGTCGTCCACCAGCACCAGGCTGTCGCCCAGGCTGTTCAGGAAGGCCCGGAGCTTTTCGGGGTCATTCTTATTCTCCCGGCCAATGATGAACTCGGTGCAATAGGTAAAGGTGATGTCCTCGGTATTGAAGTCGGAGAAGTTGGCAGCTTCTTTGGTCGCGCCATTCTCGGCCCCGTCCTCAGGGACGACCACATCCTGGCCCTGCAGGGCCAGCAGCATGGCTTCCAGTGCCAGCGTCCAGCCCTTGCCGCCGGCATCCACAACTCCCGCCTTTTTCAGCACAGGGTTCTGGTTCACGGTATCGGCCAAGGCGATCTTTGCCTCTTCCAAGGCAGCCATCTGGACAAACTCCACATCGTTCTTCTCCTGGGCGGCGGCAGCAGCCTTGGCGGCAGCCAGTCGGGAGACGGTGAGGATGGTGCCCTCGGCGGGCTTCATAACGGCCTTGTAGGCAGCGTCCACGCCTTCCTGCAGGGCCTGGGCCCACAGGATACCATCGCAGCTGTCATGGCCCTTCAGCGCCCGCTTCAGGCCCTTGAAGAGCAGGGACAGGATCACGCCGGAGTTGCCCCGGGCGCCCCGCAATGTGGCGGAAGCGGCGGTCTTGGCCACGGCGTACAGCTCGGAGCCGTCCACGCCCCGCAGATCGTTGGCTGCGGCGTGGATGGTCATGGACATATTCGTGCCGGTGTCGCCATCGGGCACAGGGAAAACGTTCAATTCATTCAGATCCTGCTTATGGATCTCGATCGAGGCGGCTGCGCTGAGGATCATTCGCTTCAGTTCAGCCCCAGAAATGGTCTGCAATTGTTGACACCTCCGAAATTTATCCAATCATCATGGAATCGATATAGACATTCACCGCACGGACCTTCGTCCCGGTACACTTGGTAACCACATAGCGGACCTCGGAAATGATCGAGGTGCCAACGGCGGACAGATTGACGCCGTTGTCCACAATGATGTGCAGATCAATGGAAATGGAATCATCGTCGTTAAAGGTCACGCGAACGCCCTTATCCACGGATTCCTTGCGCAGCAGATGATAGACATCATCCTTCATGCTGCGGGCAGCCATGCCCTTCACGCCGAAGCAATTGGACGCGGCCGTGCCCACAATGCCGGTGTAAACACCGGTGGAAACATTGACGGTGCCGTTTGCATTTTCATGACGGATCATAGAGAGTCCTCCTTTTGAAGATAGGCTTCCCTTGGGGGAAGCTGTCGCGGCCCAAAGGGCCGTGACTGATGAGGGGCGGCTGGCAGGACCGACACTGAAGCAGCCTCGGCAGTCCTATTCTAATAAGGCGAAGACTTCCCTGCAAAGTTTTCTCCTCAGTGTACCGCGTCCCGCCCCTCATCCGGCCCGCCTTTGGCGGTCCACCTTCCCCCAGGGGAAGGCTTGCATTACACCATGCTCTCTTCCCAGCAGTCGGGAGCGGTGAGGCCCATCATCTTCACGACGGTGGGCGCTACGTTGGCCAAGCCGAAGTGGCCGTCCTTGATGTGCCACTCGCGGTCCTTATCATAGATGATAAAGGGCACGGGATTCAGAGAATGGGCGGTCCGGACAGAAGTCTTGCCCTTCTTGGTCTCGGTCATCTGGTCGGCGTTGCCATGGTCGGCAGTGATAAGGACCGTATAGCCGTACTTGTCGGCGGCATCGATGATGGCCTTGACGCTCTTGTCCACGCACTCCATAGCGTAGACAACGGCGTCATACACGCCGGTGTGGCCCACCATATCGCCATTGGGGAAGTTGCAGCGCAGGAACTGGAACTTGTGGGACGCCATGTTCTCCACCATCTTCTCGGTGATTTCCTTGGACTTCATGGCAGGGGCCTGCTCAAAGGGGATCACATCGGAGGGGACCTCCTCGTAGACCTCCAGATTCTCGTCCACCTTCCCGGAACGGTTGCCGTTCCAGAAATAGGTCACATGGCCGAACTTCTGGGTCTCGGACAGGGCGTACTCATGAATACCGGCGGCGCAGAGGACCTCGGTCAGGGTGTTCTTGATGACAGGGGGCTGGACCAGATAGTCGGTGGGGATCTTCAGGTCTCCGTCGTACTGCAGCATACCGGCAAAGAGGACGCCGGTGTAATCGCCCCGGTCGAACTTGTCGAAGTTCTTCCGGTCAAAGGCCAGAGAGATCTCCTGGGCGCGGTCGCCACGGAAGTTAAAGAGGATCACGCTGTCGCCGTTGGCAATTTTGGCCACGGGCTGGCCGTTCCGGGCCACCACAAAGGCGGGCAGGTCCTGGTCGATGCAGTTCTCCTCGGCGCGGTAGGTTTCGATTGCCTCCTTGGCCGAGGCGAACTGACGGCCCTGACCCTGAACATGGGTTCTCCAGCCGGCCTCCACCATGGGCCAGTTGGCTTCGTAGCGGTCCATGGTGATCTTCATACGGCCGCCGCCGGAGGCGATGGCGTAGTCACAGCCCTCGGTGTTCAGCTCTTTCAGCACGTCTTCCAGCTGGGCCACATACTCCAGAGCAGAGGTAGCAGGCACGTCACGGCCGTCCAGCAGGATGTGGCAGTAGACCTTCTTAGCACCCTCCTTGTGGGCCTGACGCAGCATGGCGATCAGGTGGGAGATGTTGGAATGGACGTTGCCATCGGACAGCAGGCCCAGGAAATGCAGGGCATGGCCGGAAACAGCGTTGGACAGCAGCTTCTTCCAGGTAGCGGACTCATACAGCGCGCCGGACTCAATGGACTCGCTGACGAGCTTTGCGCCCTGGGAATAAATCTGGCCGCAGCCCAGAGCATTGTGGCCAACCTCGCTGTTGCCCATATCGTCATCGGTGGGCAGACCAACGGCAGTGCCGTGGGCCTTCAGATACGTATGGGGGCAGGCAGCGAGCAAATGGTCCAGAGTAGGGGTATTGGCGTTCTTCACAGCATCGCCGCTGCCGCCGTCGCCCTTGCCGACGCCGTCCATAATGACAAGTACAATGGGTTTTTCCATAAGTAGTACCTCCAATATCTATAACTTTACACGGGATAGGTCTTCTAAAATGGCATGATACCAGTTGTATTATTTTACATCAGAAACAGAAAACTTACAACTCTTTTTTTATTTTTTCCGTTCCGAACAAAAAAACTTCCGGGTGTCTCCAAAAATGAGTGATAATCCCGGAAGTTTTAATTTTCTGTGAAGCGATTCTGCCGTCTTTCCCCCGTTCACAGATGCAGCCTGGAAAAGGTTCCGGATTATCGGCTGTATCTTCCCTTTTTCTTCTTCGGCCGGAAAATCAGGATTCCAAGGCCAACCAGTGCCAGGGTAAATCCGATGAGCGCCAGGCCTACGCCGGAGCCGGAGTGCTTCTCAGGCTCCGTGGGGTCCGTGGGGAAGGTATAGGGGAATGTGGTCTGCTCCGTAGGGGCTGTAGCAGCCTCCGTGGTCGGCGCAGTGGTGGGAGCCGTCGTCGGTGCGGTCGTCGGCGCCGTAGTGGGAGCCGTCGTCGGGGCAGTTGTCGCCTCCGTCGTCGGCTGGGTGGTGGCTTCCGTGGTCTCCTCAGGCGTGTAGTGATCGTTTCCGTCGGAATCCAGGAATTCGATCCGGCCGTGGAAGGCCTCCTCCAGCTGGGCAATCAGGTCCACGGACCAGGGGCTGGAGGCCGGATAATAAATGGTCACATAGCTGTCCCACAGGCAGTTGAGCTTGAAAGACGGGAAAGGACCATAGCAGTGGATGGCTTTCAGATTTTTGCAGCTATAAAGGCTCTGCTCCCCGAAAATCCGGAAGGTAGCGGGCAGGGAAATACTGGTGAGGCCATCGCACTGGGCGAAACTGTTGGCCCCCAAAGTATGCATGGCGGAGCCGAAGTCCACATCCGTAATGGCATCGTAGTCCTTAAAGGCGTAGCTGCCCACGGTAGTCACATTTCCGGAGAAGACCACCTTGGTGATCTGGTCTTTATAAGCTGCCCAGGGGGCTGCGCCCTCTTCATAATCATACATGGGGCCGTTGCCGCTAATGGTCAGGGTACCGTCGGCATAGGCCCAGGTCAAAGCATCGCCGCAGGCATTGGTTTCCTCCGCTGCCGCGTTCACGGCGAACAGCGCAGAAATCGCCAGCAGGCAAATAAGCATTCTAAAAATGTATTTTTTCATAGGAACCTCCTAGTTCATTGTTCCTTCGGTCCTGGCAAACAGGGCCGACACACGCTTGCGCAAGGCCTGGGCCTCTTTGCTATCGGACTGGCCGAAGCGTTCGATCCACTCCTTTGAGGCCTGCTGGGCATCCCGCAATGTGGTCATATCCAGAGAAAGGTCCGCCACCCGGAAGGCGGGAAGGCCGGACTGCCGGGAGCCGAAGAAGTCCCCGGGGCCCCGGAGCTTCAGATCCTCCTCGGCAATTTTGAAGCCGTCGTTGGTGGCGCACAGGGCCTTCAGGCGGCGGACGGTGTCCTCGTTCCGGTTGTGGGTGGTGAGGATGCAGTAGCTTTTGGCGCTTCCACGGCCTACACGGCCCCGGAGCTGGTGGAGCTGGCTCAGGCCGAACCGGTCCGCATCCTCAATCACCATCAAGGTTGCATTGGGCACATCCACGCCCACTTCGATCACCGTGGTTGCCACAAGCACGTCCGCCTCGCCCCGGGCGAAGGAAGCCATGGCCTCCTCCTTCTCTGCGCTCTTCATCTGGCCATGGAGCAGGCGCACCCGCAGGTCCGGGAAAACGGTTTTCTGCAGGGTTTCCGCCCAGGCGGCGGCGGACTTCACATCCAGCTCCTGATTCTCCTCCACCGCAGGGCACACCACAAAGCACTGGTGCCCTTCCGTCACCTGCTTGCGGATGAAGGCATTGATCCGGGCACGGTAGCTCTCCCCTACCAGGAAGGTATCCACCTTCTGCCGCCCGGGGGGCAGCTCATCCAGCACGGATACATCCAGGTCCCCATACATCAGCAGGGCCAGCGTCCTGGGAATGGGTGTGGCGGACATGACCAGAATATGGGGGTCCCGGCCCTTTGCACTCAGGCGGCTGCGCTGGTCCACACCGAAGCGGTGCTGCTCATCCGTGATGACCAGCCCCAGGTTGGCAAACACGGTGCTCTCGGAGATCAAGGCGTGGGTTCCCACCGCAATGTGGGCCTCTCCCGAGGCCAGCGCTTCCCGGGCCGTCCGCTTTTCCTTCTGGGACTGGGAACCGGTGAGCAGTACCGTGTGCACCCCCAGCGGGGCAAAGAGCTTGCCCAGGGATTCATAGTGCTGCTCTGCCAGGATTTCCGTAGGGGCCATAAGGGCCGTCTGGAAACCGTTCAAGTGGGCACAGTACGCCGCAGCAGCGGCCACCATGGTCTTGCCGCTGCCCACATCGCCCTGGACCAGCCGGTTCATGGGCGCGCCCTTTTGAAAATCCCCCAGTATTTCCTCAACAGCCCGCTTCTGTGCCCCCGTCAGGGAAAAGGGCAGCCGGGTATAAAAGGGAGACAGGTCGATGTTTTCATAGGGTGCCACCTTCTTTTCCGCCCGAGCGGCCCGCATCAGGGACAGTCCCGCCGAGAACACAAAGAACTCCTCAAAAATCAGCCTTTTCTTGGCCGCTTGGGCCTGTTCCATGGTCTGCGGATCGTGAATCACCGTATAGGCCTGGGCCGCCGGAAGCACATCGAACTCCCGCCGAATCTCCTCCGGCAGAATCTCCTCCGGGGGATCGCACACCGCAAGGGCCTGGGCAATAAGCTTGGTCAATGTGCCATTGTTGAGCCCCGCCGTCAGCGGATAGATGGGCATGATCCGCCGGGTGGCCACCGGGCGGGAATCCGGCGTTTCAAACACAGGGTTTGTTATGCCGTAGCCGCCGTAGTCTCCGGAGACCATACCGTAAAAGATGTATTCAGAGCCATACTGCAATGTCTCTGCTGCGAATTTGGAATTAAAAAAGGTCAGATTGATGCGCCCGGAGTAATCCGCCACAGACACCTTGGTCAGGTCCATTCCCTTTCGGATATGGGCCGTCCTGGGTGTGGTCATGACCACGGCCCGGAAGCAGGCGGGCACATCCGCCTGGAGCTGGGCGATGGGCACCAGCTTCGTCCGGTCCTCATAGCCTCTGGGAAAATGGCAGATCAGGTCCCCCAGAGTATAGATATTCAGGTTTTCCAGCTGCTTTGCCCGGGCCGGGCCTACGCCCTTCAGGCTTGTCACTGGATCGGATAGTCTGGCCATAGGTCACCTCCGCATTGTTTATGCCCGCATGTACCGTATATAATGAAAAAACTCCCTCCAAGCAACGCTCGGAAGGAGATATTTTCAGAGAACTCAGGCCAGCTTGTTCAGCTTCAGGGTCATGCTGCTCTTCTTCCGGGCAGCGTTGTTCTTGTGCAGAAGACCCTTGGTCACAGCCTTGTCCACGGACCGCACAGCGACAGTGTAGGCGCTCTGAGCAGCGGTCTTGTCACCGCCTTCCACAGCAGCCTCAAACTTCTTCAGGTTGGTCTTCAGCTCGGACTTGTCGGCCTTATTCTTCTCGTAAGCAATCTTGGAAGAAATGACATCCTTCTTAGAGGACTTGATGTTGGGCATTGATTACACCTCCTCACAACGGTATTTCATACAGTGCTGTATTATAACGGAAAATTCACGTAAAATCAACCCTTTTTTGAAAATTTTTCTTCAATGGAAAAATGGGCTCCTGACGCATTGTTTCGGACATGCCAAAATACCTTTCTTCCGTCTTTGCGAATTCCTCCTCCCATTCTGGGAAGCAGATCAAAAAATAATCACACTCGTCACATGCAATATCATAATCCGCATTTTCCCCGTTATGTCTGCATTTTTCGCCATGAAAACTGGGTGTCAAGATCTCTTCCATTGCGGCCAACCTCATTTCTCCAATCTTTCATATTTATTATATGTCTTTTTTCGTAGATATTCAATACCGCACCCTAAAAATATAATGGCTTTTAAGGGAGTTGGTATCGTGATTAGCTATGCGCCCCTGTTTCGGACAATGAAAGAAAAGGGTATAACCTCTTATCGGCTGTTCAAGATGGGCTTTCCACAGTCCAACTATTACGCCATAAAGCACGGAGACAATATTTCCACCAATACCGTCAACGAGCTCTGTACGCTACTGCAATGCAGTGTTTCTGATATCATGGAGTTCATCCCTGAGCAAAAGCAGCTTTGAGAAGCTTCGTTATCAACGCTGCGCCCTGTTGCCTCATCAAGCCCCGCAGATTTTCGCCTGAAAATCTGCGGGGCTTTTTATTCGTCCTTGCCTGCCGCTGACGAGCATCCACTTTTCTTGTCAAGGGGGTAATTTTCCACAAACCGGGCGACAGGGGCAAATTGCCCATTTTCAGGAAAAGTAAAGAATTCCGTATCAAATTGTAAATATTTTATGTCAACATTGATTCTTTTTCCACAGGGATGTGGAATTGTGGATAACCGGCTGTGGAAAAGTCTGTGGAGAATGTGGAAAACTGTGAGTTTTCCACATGGATTTTTTCAGGTTCCATCTTTTCCGGGCTGTGAAAAAAATACGCTGGATGCGTTCACGAATCCACCGCTTAAAAACACGCCACTCTTTTCTGCCCGTGGCAGGCAGAAAGCGCAACCAGTCCCATTGAACCTGAAAAGATTGGATTTCCGCCTTGTCTTTTTGGCACCGTCCGTCCTCTTTCCCCCGCCGCCAAAAAAATTTCGTGCATTCCGCCAAATTTTTCTCCGTATGCTTTTCTCACCTCCGGGAGATACTAGAAGAGCATTCCATATCCTTAGGAGGCTATTCATGCAGGGAAAGGTAGATATCTGCGGCGTCAGCACCTCCCAGCTGCGCGTTCTGAGTCAGGAGGAAACGGATTCTCTCCTGCGCAGATCCCGCCAGGGAGATGAGCAGGCCCGGCAAACGCTCATTGAGGGCAATCTGCGGCTGGTACTCTCCGTGATCCAGCGCTTTGATAAGCGGGGGGAAAGCCCGGACGACCTGTTCCAGGTGGGCTGCATTGGCCTTATAAAGGCCATTGCCAATTTTGACTCCGAGAAATGCGTGCGCTTCAGTACGTACGGGGTACCGATGATCGCCGGTGAGGTGCGGCGCTATCTCCGGGACAACAGCGTGATCCGGGTCTCCCGGTCCATTCGGGATGTTGCCTACAAGGTCCTGCAGTGCAAGGAAGCCCTGACGGCCTCTCTCGGCCGGGAACCCACCCTGGAGGAAATCTCCAAAGCCCTGGAGCTGCCCAGAGAAGAGGTCAGCCAGGCGCTGGATGCGGTGTGCGCCCCGGTAAGCCTCTATGACAGCGTCTATTCCGACGGCGGGGACCCTCTGACGGTCATGGACCAGGTCCAGGACACCAAAAATATCGAGCCAAACTGGATGGAGCACATCACTCTATCAAACGCCTTCCGGGCCCTGAGTCCCCGGGAAAAGGAGATCCTCTCTCTGCGGTTTTACAGTGGAAAGACCCAGATGGAGGTGGCCTCCAGGCTGGGCATCTCCCAGGCCCAGGTATCCCGGCTGGAAAAGGGAGCCATTGCCGCCATGCGAAAACGTGTTATCGTGTCATAGTTCCCGGAGAAAAGGCATAGGCTTTTCCAAAGGGGGAATGGCCATGGGCGTCAAATTCACGCAGCTGCAATGCAAGGAGGTCATCTGCATTGCCAACGGGGAACGGCTTGGGTATCTTTCGGATATCGTGGCAGAGGTGCCCGAGGGGATCATTGCCGCCATTGTGGTCCCCGGCCCCTGCAAGCTCCTGGGGGTTGCAGGCAGGAAGGACGACTATGTGATCCCCTGGTCCTGCGTCAAAAAAGTCGGGCCTGATATCATTCTCGTGGACATCAAACCCTGCGACTGTAAGGTGCCGAGGCCAAAGGGAAAGTTCCCGCTGTGAAAGCCTTCCCCTGGGGGAAGGTGGACCGCCAAAGGCGGGACGGATGAGGGGCGGTACACAGAACCGATACGGAAAAATATTCATAGGGATGTCCCTGGGAGAGAACCTTTCACGCAAACTCTGCGTATCGGTTCTGCACGCCGCCCCTCATCCGTCAGGGCTGCGCCCTGCCACCTTCCCCCAAGGGAAGGCTTTTTCTCACTTTTTCTAAAAAAGTGCTTGCAAATTCCGATTCTTTCCTATATAATATTCCGGCGTGGGTTTGCGCCCATAGCTTATCAAAACCACACACCCGGGGATCGGGAGCCTCATGTGCCCATATGGGCGGGGATCCCGGGATGATCGGGGTGGAGGAAAAACAAAAGGAGAACTGTAAAAATGGCTGTCGTATCTATGAAGCAACTGCTGGAGGCAGGCGTTCACTTCGGTCACCAGACCCGTCGTTGGAACCCCAAAATGGCCCCCTACATCTACACCGAGCGCAATGGTATCTATATCATTGACCTGCAGAAGACCGTAAAGAAGCTGGAAGAGGCCTACAATTTCGTTCGTGACACCTCCGCAAACGGCGGCAATATTCTGTTTGTCGGTACCAAGAAGCAGGCTCAGGACGCTATCAAGGAAGAGGCTGCCCGCTGCGGCGGCTACTACGTCAACGCCCGTTGGCTGGGCGGTATGCTGACCAACTTCCGCACCATGCGTACCCGCGTCGACCGTCTGGCTCAGCTGAGAAAGATGGAAGAGGACGGCACCTTCGCTATGCTGCCCAAGAAGGAAGTCATCAAGCACCAGGCTGAGATCGAGAAGCTGGAGAAGTACCTGGGCGGCGTTAAGGAAATGAAGAAGCTGCCCGCTGCTCTGTTCATCGTCGATCCCCGCAAGGAGCGCAATGCCATTGCTGAGGCCCGCAAGCTGAACATCCCCATCGTCGCCATCGTGGACACCAACTGCGATCCCGATGAGATCGACTACGTGATCCCCGGCAACGATGACGCCATCCGCGCCATCCGTCTGATCGCTGCTGCCATGGCAAACGCCGTTATCGAGGGCCGTCAGGGTGAAGACACCGCTGCGGAAGAGGCTGCTCCCGCTGCCGAAGCTCCCGCCGCTGAATAATCCCATATAGATCTATAGGAGGATACCAAAATGGCTTTTACTGCTCAGGACGTTAAGAAACTGCGCGAAATGACCAACGTTGGCATGATGGACTGCAAGAAGGCTCTCCAGGCTACCGATGGCGATATGGACAAGGCCGTTGACTGGCTGCGTGAGAAGGGCCTGGCCAAGGCTGCCAAGAAGGCTGACCGCATCGCCGCTGAGGGCGTTGCCTTTGCTACCGTCGTGGACGGCGTGGGCGTTGTGATCGAAGTGAACTCCGAGACCGACTTTGCCGCCAAGACCGACGCTTTCATGGACCTGGTGAAGAACCTGGCCGTGGTCGTCGCCAAGCAGAATCCCGCCGATGTGGAAGCTCTGAAGGCTTGCACCTACCCCAACTCCAACCTGACCGTTACCGAGATCATGCAGGAGAAGGTCATGTCCATCGGCGAGAACATGCAGATTCGCCGCTTCGCCCGCTTCCCCGAGAACACCTCCGTTGCCTACGTTCACGCAGGCGGCACCCACGGCGTTCTGGTGAACCTGGCTGTTGAAGGTGGCATCGACGCTACCGAGATCGGCAAGAACGTTGCCATGCAGATCGCCGCTATGAACCCCAAGTACTGGGACAAGTCCCTGGTTCCCCAGGCCGATGTTGACCACGAGATGCAGGTTCAGGTTGCTCTGATGGACAACGATCCCAAGATGGCCTCCAAGCCCGCTCAGGTCAAGGAGAAGATCGCTGCCGGTAAGCTGAACGCTTTCTTCAAGGACAACTGCCTGCTGCAGCAGGAGTTCGTTCGCTCCGACCTGTTCCAGGGCAGCGTGGAAGGCTACATTGCCGACGCTGCCAAGAAGCTGGGCGGCAAGGTGACCTTCGTTGACGCCATTCACTACGTCAAGGGCGAGGGCATTGAGAAGAAGGCTGACGACTTCGCCGCAGAAGTCGCCGCTCAGATCGCCGGCGCTGCCAAGTAAGTTTCTCTACACGTGAGATTCCCGCAAGCTTTTCGGCTTGCGGGAATTTTTCATTGCATTTTTGGTTTTTTATGTTATAATTGATTTACATAAAAACAAATTATCAGAAACGGAATGGCTTTCAAAAGATATGCGGCAGAGCTGCCCCGGAAAAGTCATAACCGCCCATTCCGGTTTCTTTTGGATAGCCTCGGGAGGATGACCATGGAGACCTTCATCTGTAATCAGACAAAAATACCCAAGGACCGCTGGCGTTACGGGCTCCGGTCCTCTGCCAAGGTAGGCTGCGGGTGGATCGCCGTATACAACGCCCTGATCCAGCTGGGTGAGTCCCCCCTGCCCGAGACCATTATTGACGCACTGGAGCACCAGCTTCCCCTCATTCACGGCAATCTGGGCACCAGTGTGCTGGGGCCCGCCATGCTTCTGAAAAAATGGGGCTACCATGTGACGCTGTGCTCAGACCCGGACCGCTTCGACCGGATGTGCCGCCACTCAGACGTGAGCATTCTCTTCTACTATTGGCGCAAGGGCCTTCGCGTGGGTGCCCACTTCGTCTGCGTTACTGCAAATACGGAAGGATTCTGGGGTTACAATACCTATACAGACTCCAAGGGTCAGGATTTCTACGGAACAAGCCTCAGCGCATACCTAAAAGAGCAAAAGCACTTCGGCTGTGTGCTGACCTGTATCAGGAAGCCAAAACAGCAATCCAATCCATAATACCGCAGCAAAACGGCGCACTGCCTAAAACAGTGCGCCGTTTCAGTTTATGTCGTGCGGAATTTTCTTATGCCAGCGCCCCAAAGCCCAGCACGACAATGCCCAGGACCATCAGAATCACGCCGGTGGCACGATTCAGGGTCTTCGGAGTGGCCCTGTTGGCAATAACAGCGGCGATCCGGGCCCACAGGAAGGTGAACACCACGCAGAGAATGAATACCGTCCAGTCCGGTGCGCCGCCGATGGTGAAATGGGAGACGGCACCGGTGAGGGCCGTAAAGGTCATAATGAACACGCTGGTACCAACGGCGGTTTTCAGCTCATAGCCCAAGACGCTGGTCAGGATCAGCAGCATCATCATTCCACCGCCGGCCCCCACAAAGCCGCAGATGAAGCCAATGATGCAGCCGCAGACCATGGATTGGATTGCCCGTTTTTTCGCGGACACCCCCTGCATGGCCTCTTTGGTGGTCATAACAGGACGAATAATAAACTTCACACCCAGCAGGAAGGTCATAAACACAGAGAAATTCCCCATGGTCTGGGAGGGCACCAGGCTGGCAATGTAGCTGCCGATGACCGTAAAGGCAAGGACGCTGAACATCATGATCAGGCCGTTGCGGATGTCCAGATTTTTGTTTTTGCCGTAGGTATAGGCGGAAACAGCGCTGGCCAGCACATCCGAAGACAGGGCAATGCCCACGGCCATATAGGGGTCCATGTGCAGGAAGGTGATGAGCATAGGGCTGATGACCGCTGCGGCACTCATGCCCGCAAAGCCGGTACCCAGGCCGGCGCCCATGCCTGCAAAAAACGTGACAAGGATGGTGATCAATATCTGCATGTTAGTTCTTTTCCTCCAATAGTCTGTCCATATTTTGATTCATGATCTCCAGGGTCCGCAGAAATACGGCCATGGAGTCGGCATCAATGTTTTCCTCCAGCTTTGAAAAAAAGCTCTGCTGAAGGGCCTTGCCTGCCGTCACAATGGGGTCCGCTTTTTCCGTCAGGCGCAATGCCCGCTTTCGCCGGTCCCCTGCCACGGCGGTTCTCACCAGGTAGCCCTCCTCCTCCAGGCGGTCCAGGTGAATGGAAACCAGGTTGGCTTTCAGGTGCCGCACCTGTACAATGTCCCGGGCCGTATTATAGTCCGGATTGTTGGCCAGGAACAGCAGGATATCAAAGGATGTTCGGGCAATCCCCTGCTCCCGGCAAAAGGTCGCACAGACCTGATCGTAGCCGGTCAGTATTTTTCGGGTCAATTCATAACAGAAAAGCATTCTGCGTCTTCTTTCTTCAAATTTAGATATTTCAAATTTGAACTAAATAATATCACAGCAAGTAATACTTGTCAAGTGGTCCGGCAGACTTTCTTTTTCCATAAGGATTATACAATTTTGCAAATATATTCCTTTTATTTGCAACTTTTTTCTTGCGTGAAACGAATGTTTGTGCTACAATTAGAGAAATTTGTCCGCCCCTGCCGGATTCCTTCCGGCAGGGGGTAAGAGAGAAGGGGGAATTCATTTGATATTCGGCAAACACATCAACGTCTACTATCGAAAGTATGCGTTGGCCCTGCTGACAGGACTGCTCGCCCTGTTCACGGTGGACTATCTTCAGCTGAAGATCCCGGAAATCTATCAATTGGTCATCAACGGCCTGAACCAGGGCTATATCCTGGAAAACGGCGTGCAGATCCCTTTTGATATGGATTTCATGCTGGACCGGATCTGTATGCCCATGGTGTCCATCATCCTGGCCATTGTATTCGGCCGCTTTTTGTGGCGCGTCACCATCTTCGGCGCAGCCACCAAGGTGGAGACGGACCTGCGCAACAAGATGTTCCGCCACGCCGAAGACCTGAGCCGGGAATACTATCAGGTCAACAAGGTTGGCAACCTCATGAGCCTGTTCACCAACGATCTGGACACCGTGCAGGAGTGCTACGGCTGGGGCTTCATGCAGTTCTTCGACCCCATTATTCTGTGCACCCTGGCCATTACGAAGATGTGGCGTATGGACCATCTGCTGACCGTTCTGTCCCTGATCCCCATGGTTCTGCTCTTCGCCACTGCCACCATCGTTGGCAAGAGCATGACCCAAAAATGGGACTACCGGCAGGAGTGCTTCTCCAATATGTCCGATTTTGCCCAGGAGAGCTTTTCCGGCATTGCCGTCATCAAAGCCTTCGTAAAGGAGACCAAGGAGCTGCTGGCCTTTGAAAAGCTGAACAAGGAAAGCGAAGTTTCCAACATCGACTACACCAAGGTTACGGTCCTGCTGCGCATCCTGGTGACCACCTTTGTGGAAAGCGTCATCTGCGTCATCCTTGGCTACGGCGGCTATCTGGTCTATAAGGGCGAATTCAACGCCGGTCAGCTCATGGAATTCATTGGCTACTTCAACGCGGTGATCTGGCCCATCATGGCCGTTGCCGAGCTGATCGACATGACCTCCCGGGGCAAGGCCTCTCTGCAGCGCATCAGCGAGTTGCTGGATGCCCCCAAAAACGTCTATGACCGCCCCGATGTCAAGGCCCTGGAAAACCCCAAGGGTGACATTGCATTCCGGGATCTGAGCTTCACCTACCCCGACGGCGAGTTTCCCGCCCTGGAGCACATCTCCTTCGAAATCAAGCCCGGTGAAAGCATCGGCCTGGTGGGTAAGACCGGCTCCGGCAAGACCACTCTGGTGGACCTGATCCTGCGGACCTACAATGTGCCCGACGGGACCCTGTTCCTGGACGGGCAGGATGTCAACAGTCTCTCCATCCGCTCCGTGCGGGACGCCTGCGCCTATGTACCCCAGGACAATTTCCTGTTCTCCGACACCATTGAAAACAACATCGCCTTCGGCAAGGAAGAAACCGTCTCCGAAGAGATTCGGCGGGCTGCCAAGCTGGCGGACATCGACGGCAATATCTCCGAATTCCAGCTGGGCTACCAGACCGTGCTGGGCGAACGGGGCGTCACCGTCTCCGGCGGCCAGAAGCAGCGAATCTCCATCGCCCGGGCGCTGATGAAGGACGCGCCCATTCTGATTCTGGATGACTCCGTGTCCGCTGTGGACACCAAGACGGAGAAGGCCATTCTGGACAATCTCCGCGCCACCCGTCAGGGCAAGACCACCATTCTCATCGCCCACCGCATCTCCACCATCGAGCAGATGGACAAGGTTCTCTTTATTGACGGCGGCCGTCTTGCAGGCTTCGGAACCCACGACAAGCTCTATGAAACCAATGCAGAATACCGCAAAATGGTAGATCTGCAGCGCCTGGAAGAGGAAGGAGGGGAGCAAAATGCGTGAATATCTGCCACTCATCATTCCCTGTGCCATTATCGGGGTATTTACCCTGGTCTTTCTGTGCGCCTATGCCGTACTGAAAAAGAAGACCGCCAAGGAAACCAGCGAACGGCATATGCCCGACAGCGAGATCATCCGTCGGCTGCTGCGCTACGCTGCGCCCTATAAGAAGGAGTTCGCACTGATTTTCTTTATCATGCTGGTCTCCATCGCCTACGATGTGGTGTCTCCCCTGCTGGTTGCCACCATTCAGGGCACCATTAAGCAGAGCTTCCAGCTCAGCCGACTGTTTACGCTGGTGGCCGTCTATGCAGGCATTCTGGCTGTGAGCATGGTCTGCACCTACTTCCAGGCTATGATCCTCCAGAAGATCGGCCAAAAAATCCTGACCCAGCTGCGCATGGATACCTTTACCCACATTGAGCAGCTGTCCCACGCCCAGCTGAATCAGATTCCCGTGGGCAAGCTGGTGACGAGAGTCACCAACGACCCCAATTCCATCAGCTATCTGTTCACCAATATTCTGGTCACCCTGGTCAAGAACACCCTGGTGATTCTGGGTGTGCTGGGCGCCATGCTGATCCTGAACTATGCGCTGACGCTGATGGTGCTGTGCTTTGTGCCCTTCCTGGTGCTCTTCACCATCATCTTCCAAAAGTTCTCCCGGCACGTCCACCGCAGCGTCAACAACGCCCGGACGGATGTGAACACCTACCTTTCCGAAAATCTCTCCGGCATGAAGGTCACACAGATCTTCAACCAGGAGAGCCGGAAGCTGACGGAGTTCCTGGACCGCAGTCAAAAACTGGAAAAGGCAAAGCTGGGCCGGATGTTCGTCTTCGGCGTCTTCCGCCCCATGGTGTATATGCTCTTCGTGACCTCCAACCTGTTTCTGTTCTATATTGGCTGCAAGGGCTATATCCAGGACACCGCCTTCCTGGGCACCACCATTACCAGCGAGACCGTGGTCGCCTTCTATATGTATATCTCCCGGTTCTTCAACCCCATCCAGACCCTGGCAGAGCAATTCGATATGCTGGAGCAGTCCTTTGCCGCAGCAGAGAAGATTTTCACCATTCTGGACATGGAGCCTGAGGTGGTGGACGAGCCCGATGCCATCGAGCTGGGCGACATCAAGGGCGAGATCGAGTTCAAGGACGTCTGGTTCGCCTACAATCCCGGAGAATGGGTGCTCAAGGGTGTTTCCTTCCATGTATACCCCAAGCAGACCGTGGCCTTTGTGGGCTCCACAGGTTCCGGCAAATCCACCATTCTCAGCCTGATCTGCCGGAACTACGACATCCAGAAGGGCCAGATCCTTATCGACGGCATCGATATCAAGCACATCAAGATCTCTTCCCTGCGCCGCCACTTTGGTCAGATGCTCCAGGATGTTTTCCTGTTCGCCGGAGATATCCGCAGCAATATTGTACTGCGCTCTGACAATGTCTCCGATGAAGAGGTCTGGCAAGCCTGCCGGTATGTCAACGCCGACGGCTTCATCAAGAAGCTGGAGGGCGGTTTGAACGAAACCGTCCGGGAGCAGGGCAACAACTTCTCCGCCGGACAGCGGCAGCTGCTGAGCTTCGCAAGGACCATCCTGCACAAGCCCTCCGTGATGATCCTCGATGAGGCCACGGCAAACATCGACACGGAAACGGAAGTGCTCATCCAGGACTCCCTGGAGAAGATGAAGAACATCGGCACCATGCTGATCGTGGCTCACCGCCTGAGCACCATCCAGCACGCCGACAACATCATCGTCCTGTCCCACGGCCAGATCATGGAGCAGGGCACCCATCAGCAGCTCCTGCACCAGAAGGGCCGGTACTACCAGCTCTACACCCTGCAATTCCAGAAGCAGCAGCTCCAGCAAAGCGAAACATGACAAACGCCCTTGCAGACCGGTTGGCTCTGCAAGGGCATTCTCCATCATTTCTCAGAAAAAGTGAAGCGATAAAAGGGGCTGTTAGAAAAGTATGTCGCTGCGAACCAGTGACCGATGTCACTGGTGTGGCAGCCCCCCGGTTGAATGGTAACAGACTGGTTTTACTACCAAGATGTTTGAAAATCCGGGGGATTGCCACACCAGCGTGCGCGCTGGTTCGCAATGACAGAGCGTTTTCTAACAGCCCCTTTGTGTGTTGCATCCACTTTTGATGCAGACTTTTCAGGCGTATTTTCAGCAAGCCTACTAAGAAATAGAGAATATTTCGTTCGCAATCAGTACTTTCGTACATTCTGACCATGGGTAACCGACACCCGGCATACTGGATATGGGCGGAGTTGCGTTTCAGAAAACGGGACTTGACCATCTCCGCCGGGTAATCATCCCCGGCAATGCGGACCATCTGCCGGTTGATGCAGGCGTACCCGTATCCGGGGAATCCATACCCGGCTTTTCCGTATCTGGGCAGGCCGTACCCGGCAGAGGCGTATGCGGCTGCTCATAGATGGTGTAGTCGGTATCTGTGATCCGGCCTCTGGCGTCCCGCAGCTGGCGGTACACCAGATAGCCGCTGATTTCCAGCTCCTTCAGCGCCGCACCGATGGCGTCCATGCGAAAAACTGCCATGTTCGTTCACCTCGATCTTTCTGCGGCGCATTCACACCGCTTTTTATGTACAGCGAAAAAAAGGTTTACAAATGGGAAAGCATATTGTAATATTGGAATATAGCGTAATTACACTATAGCAAAGGAGACGCACGATGGGGTTACAGCATGGGATTCTCGGGTTTTTGAATTACGGCCCTTGCAGTGGGTATGAGCTGACGAAGGCGTTTCAGTCCTCCCTGCATTTTTTCTGGCCTGCGCAGACCAGTCAGATTTATCAGACGCTGAACAGGCTGGAAGCTGCGGCGTACATCACCCACGAAACGGTCATCCAGACCGGAAAGCCCAATAAGAACGTCTATTCCATCCTGCCAGCGGGTCAGGCGGAGCTTCTGCGCTGGCTGTCAGAGCAGGGGCGAGCCACAGACGGCTATAAGAGCGAATTTCTGATGAAGGTCTTTTTCGCTGAAAATCTCCCGCCCCGGCAGGCAATCACGATGCTGCGCACATACGCGGGCGGCTGCCGCGCGTGGCTTGCGGGGCTGGACAGCGTTCCGCAGAACATAGAGGAATACGGCAAGCTGACCGAGACCAGCGCGCCTGTGTATTGGGCGTTCACGGCGCAGTTTGGCCGGGATTACGCACAGATGTGCATCGCGTGGGCCGAGAACTGCATCAAAAAGCTGGAGGAGATGGCATGAAGGTTCTGGTTCTGAACGGAAGCCCCAAAGGCGAGAGAAGCAACACCTACCGCCTGACCGGCGCGTTTCTGGATGGCCTGCGTCTGGTGCAGCAGGCAGAGGTAGAGGTCCTTGAGGTCGGAAAGCTGCATCTTCTGCCGTGCCGGGGCTGCTTTGCCTGCTGGAGCAAGACGCCGGGAAAGTGCGTTTTGCAGGACGATATGGCCGGTGTGATCGAAAAGCTCCTGGCCGCCGACCTGCTGATCTGGAGCTTTCCGCTCTACTATTTCGGCATCCCCGGTCAGCTAAAGCTGCTCATCGACCGGCAGCTGCCGATGTCGCTGCCCTTTATGACGGACAATGTTTCCGGCGGCCACCCCAGCCGCTATGACCGCTCCGGCCAGCGTCAGGTGGTGATCTCCACCTGCGGCTTTTACACAGCAGAGGGCAACTATGACGCGGTGGACGCGCAGTTCTCTCGTCTCAGCGGCGCAGATGGCTATACGGCCATATACTGCGGTCAGGGAGAGCTGTTCCGCATTCCGGAGCTGCGCCAGCGCACGGACGCCTATCTGGAGCATGTGAAGCGGGCAGGCGCGGAGTTCGCGCGAGGCGCTGTTACGGAGGAAACAGCCTGTGCGCTGCGGCAGCCGCTGTTTCCGCGGGCGGTGTTTGAGCAGATGGCGGATGCCAGCTGGGGCGTCCGCCGGGAGGATTCTGCCAAGCCGGGAACGTCACAGACGGCAAAGCTCTCTCCGGCGCTGGCCTTTACCCGGCAGATGGCCGCGCTTTATAACCCCACAAGCTGGAACGGGCAGAACCGTGTGCTGGAATTTTTCTATACGGACGCCGAGGAAACCTATCAGATCGTGCTGGGAAAGGATGGCCAGCGTGTGCTGGAAGCCGACTTCCTGCCCTGCACCACGCGCATCGAAACGCCGCTGTCCGTCTGGCAGAGGATCGGCAGCGGAGAGCTGAACGGACAGCAGGCCATGATGGAACATCTGTACCGCGTGACCGGCGACTTCTCGGTCATGCTCCATTGGGACGAGATCTTCGGCCTGGGAGCGGCTGCGCCGAAGCCGCCTGCCGCGCCCCAGAAAAAGACCAACATGACGCTTATGCTGCTGCCGTGGATGACGATCTGGATCGCGCTGTCCATCCAGGCCCGGACCGGCGCGTGCATCGGGCTTGCGGTCTGCGGGCTGCTGCCGTTTGCGTTTCTGAAATACCGCATGACCGTCTTTGAGCCGTGCTCCATGCTGGCGGTAGGCAGCATCTGTGTGCTGACGCTTCTGGACGCGCTACCCCTTACGGTGCTCCTGCCGGTGTCGTATCTTCTGTTCGGCCTGATGTGGGGCGTAACGGTGTTCCGGCCGCTGCCGCTGACGGCGCACTATTCCATGAACGTCTACGGCGGCGAGACGGCACTGCAAAATCCGCTGTTTCTGCGGACGAACCGGATTCTCACAGCCTGCTGGGCGGTTCTGTATCTGCTTACGCCGATCTGGACCTGGCAGCTGATGCAAACTTCCGTCTCCTATCTGACCGGCGCGTTCAACTCCGTGCTGCCCATTCTGCTGGGCATATTCACGGCTTGGTTCCAGCGCTGGTATCCGGCACATTATGCCGCCAGCGCCAATTGATCTTTCCATGAAAAGGCTGACCCGTCAGGTGAAAACCGATGGGTCAGCTTTTTTTGGCACCGCAAGACACTAACCACACAGGCAGGATTTCTCCTGTCTGAAGATTAGCCCCTTACGGTGCTTGGTAGCTCAATGATGTTACATCACTGTCTCCGCTTGCGCGATTTGAGTACAGGGACATTCACTTGTGTTGATTTGGTATATTCAGATTGTAAAACATATATTCGTATTTATCAAGACTTTTTTCGCCATCATCTCATATAGCTATTTACGCAGGCACCCCTCAATTGAATCTTCACCCACATAAATCAGGAAACATCCACCACTATTTCAGTAGCCGCACCTTGACGAATCGCATCTACATCCACCGCAGATCGAATACGAATACTGTAGCTTCCTGGGAAATAATCCCGGCACTCCGCAAAGTGGTAGATCACGGTGCTGTTTTCCATGAATGCCGCCCGGATCGTGCGCCCTTCATCTATCAAATATGCCGGAATGCATGGCTGCAGATTTATTTGCACGCCGCTTTCTGTACGCAGGAACGGTTTTCGGCCGAACATCATGATTTGCCATATGCTCATAAATTCCGCCGTAGAACCGCTTAGCCGCGCCACATATCCACGTCCGTGAAGCGCCTCCTCTGGGTTCATACTGCTCACCAGGAAGGAGCTGTTTTCCAATGTACTTCTTCCGTAAACAGCCGGATCTAGGAACGGAATCGCAGCCTGCCGCATTGTTTCCGAAAACTGTTCATACAATCCGCCGCGCAGCAATTCCAACAAATATTTATATTCCATGTGCAGCCAGATGGAACCATTTTCCAGCCATCCCGGTGTAAACGCAGCCGCACGCCCCAGCTCCAGCTCGGATATATCCAGTGCCTGATTGACGCGGTACATCCCAATCTTGCCGTCATACAGTTCGCTCCGGTGTACTGCCTCAAACAGTTCTTTGCGTTTTTGCTTGCTTTCACATAGGCGCATATCCCGCACACTGGATTCCAGGAACAGCGGCATATCACACTTTTCAAACGAAGGCGTTCCTCGCTCCATTTTCACACGGTATCGGCAATAGGTCGGCATCAACCCGTTTTCTCCGCGGCACAGAGCAAGCCGTTGACCAAGGAAATTTGCCCATGCGTCCAGCATTTCAGCCAGCTGTTCCGCCTGGCAATCTGCATAGTCCCATGCTCCCTGCGTATAGACTTCTTCCCGGCAGTGCTCCAGCGCGGATTTGCTGCTGTTCCAAAAATCAACCAGCACCGTATTTCCCGTATACTCCGGAATATCCTCGACGCTCTGCTTTAGGCGCATCAGTAACATGTAATGGGGTCCCGGCAAAGAAACCTTTCCTCCATAGCGCCGAAGAGAAGCTTTCAGAAACCGCAAATGCCGCAGCAGCTCCATGGCATCCGTAACACTGGAACCAAACAGTGCGGGCAATCCGTTCAGCGCGTCATACCAGCCGGGTCTTCCGCCTTCCATTTCAATGCCGCAGCCCCAGGCATCCAACGCCGCAAATTTCATTGCGCACATACAGACCAGCTTTTCCAGCAAAGTAGCCTTTACCAGATTCCCGTACCCATCCCTGCACCATTTTTCTCCCGGTCTCTCTTCCAAAAAGTGATACTGCCGCAGTTCTCCACCCGACACACTATAGCGTTTTTCTCTGGGCAGTATTTGCGCCTGCGGCCGGTACCAGGGCAGTTCCATTTGCATCAGTTCCTGCTCCCGTTCCGGCCAGATACGCAGGAAATCCTCAATCAGATCCAGGCCATAGCTCCAGTGGTCTGTCCAATATCCCTCTCCGAAGTCCGCATCTGCTTTTACCGTTCCTTGCGCTATGCGGGCCATTCCCTCCTGTCTCCCATAGCGCAGCACATACTGCCCCGGTGTCATTGTCTCTCCACTGGCGCTCTGTACCAGATCCGGTTTGATGACCAGGGGGTTATATCCGTCCGGCTGGATCAGGGAATAGAAGTCGGCAACATTTTTTCCGCCTACGAAAGGCGCAAACGATACATCACATCGTCTGTTTTGCCACACGTCCCGGAAATTCCCGTTTCCCTGGGAGAGCGGCTCCTGTGTCAGGGAGAAGTAATTGTAGTCCCGTTCCAGATCCCCATGCTTACGGCTGTACAGGTGAAAGGTATGTCCAGCCAGGCGTACCGGCTTGCCGCCGCGCAGGAAATTATCCAAATACGTCCTCTTGCAGTACTCATCAAATCGGGGATCTGCCGTGTCGCATGCAATTGGCGCACACAGTGTATCCACCATTGTTTCCGCTTCCGCAAGCTTTCTTGCAAACCATTCAGGCGATACCGCCTCTTCCAGCAGTTTCCCGCAGCCGCTGCCGGTTTTTCCGTGCCCCAGCAGTGTATAAACCGTTTTCTTCTCTCCCGGATTCAGTCGGAGCCGCGCACCTGAAAAGAAACACGGGAACAGATTTTGGCAGCGCTGGTGTGCCGAAATCAACTCCGGCAAATCCATCCGCGCAAATCCATACGGATGGACAAAGGAAGTATCCTGTCCAAAAACGGCTTCCGGGTCCCACAGGACAGGCAGTCGTTTTCCTTCCTCCACACAAGAAAATCCAAACGCAAAACCGGTGATCGGCTCGACCCGGGCACTATCCTCCAGACTTGCCCGTACCTTGTAACGGGGGGCGCCTGTTTCGCCTCCTACCGTTTCCATCCAGGCCCTTGCGGTCTGGGTCATGCATTTCAAATGCCAGTCTCCGATCCCATAGGGAACAATTGCCGGAAGTCCGTCCAGCACCTCCAAATCCAATACGCCGTCGTCGGTATTTTCAATTGTCAGTGCCCTTGCCAGCGCTCCAACGCACGCATTCGGTAAAATAAAATACTGGACCTGGGCACGAACCGGGGCATCCGTTTCCCGGCAATGAAGCGTCAAGCTGTTTGCCCCAAGCAGCATCTGTTTGTCCCGTGCATTCACAAACAACTCCGACACATGCCCATGGTACTTCAAGAAAGTACGGAAGCCCTTCGTCTGGACATCCTGCCACGCTGTGTGCGCCGGCCGAAATTCCATGATCGGGTGATCCTTATCCTGCGTGCCAAAACTCGCAACGCCTTGCCCCCGATTTACGAAAAAGCACCATGCGGGGATACCATTCTCCCCCGCAATTCCTGGTAAAAAATCGGCAAATGCCGGTTGACTGTCATAGTCTTTTATGATATCGATCATTGTACTTTTCTCCCGAGCCAAGCTTCCACAATATGTATTTTCTCTTTGTCCAATGCTCCCATTTCAGAAGGCAGGATACGTCCATCCGCTATTGGCATATTGTCCAGCTCTGCCTTCACAATTGTGTATTCGGAAGGCTCCAGACGTTCCAACAATGTGTATACAATCTTGAATGTCTTTCCGCCAAACTTCAAAATAATGCTGGTTTGATTCCGCACATCAAACTGTTCCGGCAGCAGCTGAGGCCGCAGACACAGCGCCCCATTTTCCCCGCGGACGCCAAACATTTCCTGCACCACGCACAGCATCATCCAGGCTGCGGAGCCCGTCAGATACGGGTACATACCCCGGCCATCCGGGGCAAAGTATTCCGGGATCCCCGGATAGATTCTGCTCTTTTCAGAATCCAGCACAAGTCTCCAAATTGGCTCTATGGCCGAAAAGCCCTCTCTGGCATACCCCCGGCTGTACAGCGCATATGCAAACATGACACTCATATGGCTGAACACCGCGCCGTTTTCCTTATGCCCGTAGGCAAAGGCCAGCATTCTGCCAATTTGGAAATCTTCTGGATTTAGCCGCGTATTCAGTCTGAATCCGCCTGCTTGCCGCGCATACAGCAGCCGCCTGGCCGCATGATAGATTTGAGGGATCTCAGATTTCGCTGCTACTCCGCCCAGGATCGCAAATACCTGTCCCGTCAGCATCATACGTTCTTGCCCCGGCGTCCCGCATTCCAGTGGAGTACCGTAATTATCATAGTAGCTGTTGAACCATCCGTCCTGCTCCGTCTGAATCCATGCCTTTTCCCGTATGATTGCTTTTAGCGTATCCGCACACAAGTCCAAATGCCGCACAATTTTGTCCAGCGGGATCTGAATCCGGTCATCATCAGGAATTTGGATGCACTTCGTGCAGAACCGATTCAGCTTCTCCCTGCGCGATGCGATGGAAGCCCAATTGTCCTCTTCCCCCAGCAGGATTGCAAAACGCTTTGGCAGGTCAATACTGCTGCATTTTCCGGTCTGCCGTAAAGTTTCCAGCATTTTCGCCAACAGCTCCATACTTCCGGCATAAGCGGATGTAAACGCACCGCTCTCTCCGCGTTGTGGTGCCATATCCAAAGCGTCGTTCCAATCCGCATCCCGAAGCCGAAGCAGGCCATGTTCTCCCGCTTCGCAGAATGCGGTCAGCTGCTCCAGCAACATATGTTCCGCAACGGTTCCGCTGCAACTCTTGTCTGTCTGGAGGGCTTTTCTCTGGGTTCCCCGCATTCCGAGACCATCCTGAAAAAACGGTGCCACTCTCAGAAGGATCTCAATATCGCCTGTTTGTTGGATGTATTGCCAGATAGTCAGTACCGGCCAGTAACCGTGATCCATCCAGACTCGCTGAATTCCATTGCGATCCGCCTTGAATTCTCCCGGACGATTTCCAATGATGGTGGCATTCGTCCCGTCCAAACGGACTCCGCCAAAATAGGCGACCAGGTCATCCGCCACTGCCTCAGGCTCGCTCAAAAGCAGTCCCAGAGAATCCTGCCACAAGTCACGCCAGCCTCGTCCGCCCTTTCCGTAATCGTGATGCGGCAGGAACGAGCAGCCATAAATTCTACGCAGCGTCGGCTGAATTCCGATCCAGCGCAGAATATTGTCAAAGTCTGAATCACCCGTATGGGTGCGGATTGGATTCACCTGATCCCACCAGATCGTTGTTTCTTCCAGGGAAGTCTGGATTCTGTACGGGGAAAGCCAGACGGCGGCAATTTGTTCCGCAGCTGCCTTATCTTCCGCTGTACCCACAAGAATATCGTATTCCCGCTTTTCTCCCGGGCGTAACCCCGTCTCCGGGAAACGCAGCGCACCAATTGTTTCTTTCCCTGCCGTTTCACCACCAAGGGAATCACCTGGCAGCTCTTTGGCAACCCACTCCGGCATGATCAGGCTTCCTTCGCCTGTGTAACGATCCAGGTCCGCACAGACTGCCTCCGCAGATTTCCCGTCTTCCGTTATGCCAAATACAAAATAGCTTCGCTGATTGGGTGTGTGCCCACGCTCATCGAAGGAATAGGTCGGTGTGAGGATTACGCCTTCCTTCCGGCTTTCCGCTCGATTCAGCAGAGAGGTCACATGGCGGTGATCCCTCAGATTATCCGCACTGCGCCCATAGAGTGGGATTGCAGCTGTCGGTGTCAGGCGGAGGGTTTCTTCGCCGCAATTCTCCAATATTACCTGCATGATCTCCACCGTTCCGTTTGCGCTGGGGACCCAGCTGGTCACAGCTGCCCGCAATTGACGCGTCCGGTTTTCCCGCACAGTCCTGTGCCACAGCAGTCCTGCTTCCACTATGCACTTCTCTTCCGCGGGCGTAAATTCCTCCGCGATCTGCGCGGCACTCATTCCTGCTGCCGACCACAATTCGCCGTTTTCAAATCTGCACCAAAAATTTCTCCCCGCCATGCCGGAACGCAAATCCTCTTCACTGGCCGGCGGCAGCACAAAACTGTTTTGGTCCCGCTTCAAGTCACCCTTTAATTCCGGCGTTATGCTTGCCATAACGCCGTTTTCTGCGGCAAGGGGGAAATAATTCAGCCTGTTTTTCTCCCCATGCTCTATCCGAAAGGACCCCATATCGTCCAGGAATCTGCTTTCCATTTCATACACCCCTTACTGGCTACTGTTTTTCATTCTCTCTGTGGATCCTGTATTTCTTTTGCTGGTATTCCACAGGTGTTGTACCTACCGCGTCCTTGAACGCCCGATAAAAGCTCTTATAGTTTTCATATCCAACCTGTGCGGCCACCTCGGCAATGGAAATGTCCGGTTGACGAAGCAGCTCTTTGGCCTTCTCCATCCGCGTATTCCGCAAATACTCAGAGAACGTTTTTCCTGTGTATTTGCTGAACATGGTAGAGAAATATGCATAATTCAGGGAAACCTCATTGGAAACCATTGCCAATGTAATAGGCTTCGGATAGTTTCTCCGGATATATTGAATTGCCAGCTCCATGACATATGTATCATTTCGGCTCTGCATATAGGTGTGTGCCAATTGATTCAGGGACGATAAACGCTCATTTACATTTACGAGATATTCCCGCATGGTTGCGAATGTAAGCGGTGACTTTACCCGTTCCAAGTCCACTGCTTCGCCGCCCGGAATGGAGAGCGCCGTCTGGCGCATTGCCCTATAGACGGTGTCGCAGAGCGCAAGCGTATAGCCAATACTGTATTGTACCAGCTTCTGACGGTCAAACAGCTCCGACAGCCGCTTTGTCAGCGCCTCGTCCGCCGCTGTTCCCGTCAGCTCCGTCATCTGTTCGATCTTCCGGTGCGGAACCGTGAAATCGGTTCGCATTCCCGCAATATCTTCCTGGCAGAGTACGCTCTTCCCGGGGTAAAGCAGCCTGTGAACATAGATATTCCGCACCTGCTGATACGCCGTTTTGAATGCATCCGCTTCTCTGCCCACCATTGTATACGCAATACATATTCCGTGAAAATCCTGCTCCAAATTCGGATAATACTTCCGAATATCCACAGGATACGGTGCCAAAACGATTATTTCTGACCTGTCCTCCATACAAAGGAACGGTCTTCCCAGCCTATTGCACAGAAGCAACGCATTCCGATTTTGCTCTTCCCCAATATATCCGGTTCCCGGGAAGCCAATCAACATCAGCGCACACGCCCCGGACAGGAACGGATACGTTCGCTTCATCTGCTCCAATATTCCCGCGTTTGACGATTCTCCCCGCAAGTAATTCACAAACAGAGAGTACGAGGTATTCACAATGGTCGCCCGCCTTGCGTTGGCAGACTGCCAGGCCTTCTCCACAACCCGGTACAGCTCCTGCTTATCCACCGGCTTCAAAAGGTAGGCGCTAGCGCCGTATTCTATCGCCTGCTGGGCATACTTGAAGTCGTCATATCCAGAGATTACGACAATGGATGTATTGGCCCACTGCGACCGGCATTGCTTCATCAATCCGATTCCATCCACATCAGGCATCCGGATATCCGTGATCAGAAGGTCCACAGGATGCTCCCGCATAAGACTCAGCGCCTCCGCACCGTTGCATGCCGTTCGGATCTCCGGGCATATTGCCGGATTCGGCAGCTGAAGCAGCATACTCTTCAGTCCTTCCCGAATCAGCTCCGTGTCATCCGCAAGCAAAATTTTCATGCTACCATCCTCCCAGAGCATCCTGCCGTGCCGGTATCCGAACTTCGACGCTCGTTCCCAGGCCTTCACAGCTGATAAACTGCAGCCCACAGGCTTCACCGTACATCAGCTGGATTCGCTGATGTACGTTCACAACCCCAATGCCGTTCTTCCCGGAACGGATATTCCCAGTCCCGCTTCCATTCAGAGCACACTGAATCTCATGAAGCCGCTCCGGGGCAATTCCGATACCGTTGTCCGTAACGGACAAAACCAGCAAGCCATCCTCTTGGCGGCATTTCAGCGTAATGACGATACGCCTGCTGTCCGCTGGCATTCCGTGAACAATTGCGTTTTCCACCAGCGGCTGAATGCTCAGTTTGGGGATTTCCGCATTCAAAACTTCCCGCGGAAGCGTAGATTCCAGGCAGATTTCTGTGCCATTTGACGCGGACATGAAGAAGATGTAGCGATCAATACAGTCCAGCTCTTCGGAAAGCGTGACGGTTTTTGTTTTCCACTTCATATGATACCGCATCAGGCTCCCCAGAGAAAAAACGGTTTCCGCAACCTCCGTATCCCCATGTACTTCTGACAGCATACGGATGCTCTCCAGTGCGTTATATAGGAAATGGCTGTTGATCTGGCTCTGCAATGCGTCCAACTCCGCCTGCTTTACCGCGAGTCCGCGCTGAATATTCTCATCCACCAGCTGCTGCATTCGGTCCAGCATACCGTTAAAGCTTTTGCTGAGCGTATCCAGTTCATCCCCGCCGTTTTCTCTTTCGGGAATCCGAATATCCAAATTGCCGGACTGCACCGCCAGCATTTTCTTCTCCAATAGCGCAAGCCGTTTCAGCATCGACTGGCAGACGTATTGAACCAGGACCCAAATCACGCACATTCCAAGTAGCATAACCGCCAGCACGCTTGCCCCCATCTGATATACGGGCTGCAGCAATTCCGCCTGATCCTCATAAACAACTGCCCACGCGTTCAGCAGCTCCAACCAGCTGTAACGTACCAGGTAGCTTCTTCCGTCCTTTTCCAATACGGCCTGATAGGTTGATCTGGAGGGCATATCCGGCGAATCCGTCAGCACCGCCTGCAACTCTTCCGCTGAAAACAGATTCTCTTCATTTGAAAACAGCTCTCCATTCGCCGCAAGCAAACAGGATGCAGCATTTGCATTCGAGAAGCCTGAAAAGAATTTGTCTGAATCCAAGCGAAGCCGCAGCAATCCCACAGGGGTAATGTCCAGGTAAATACGATAGCACCCGTATACCTCTCCATCCTCTACAGCGTATACGGCACTTTGTCCGGAGGGGATGATCTCCTCAAAAGGCGTATTTTTCAGCCTGTCCAGTCTATAAATTGTCGGCCAGATTTCGTGAATCTGCGGATTATCAAAGAAAAAACTTGCCTCTTCAATGATGTCATTGCTCTGAAAAATGCTCCGGATCGTCTTGAGTTCGTTTTGAGAAAACTTTACCAGCTGCAAACCATCCGCATCCATATCGGACGTACAAAAGCGAACGAATTCCCTCTGGCTGAGCGCTGAAGACGCGCTGGTATCAATTCTGGCCGCATTGGACGCTGTCTCTATGCGCAAATTCTGGAGCGCTGCGGCAGAATCCTTTTCAAAGCTGTCATAGACAAACTCGATCCTACCCTTGATCCACAGTGCGGCAATGATTACGCATGGAATGATCCATATAAGTGACAACATTTTAATGATTTTCGCTGCCAATCTGGTTTTCCCTGGAAGCATACTCTTTTTGGGCACGATACAACACCTCCTGCGTAAATCATTATAGCATGTTGACACTTGTTTCGACAAGGGAAAGGCGGTGGGCAAGTGCCCACCGCCCAAAATTCTACTTACTGAAAGAGCGCCTTCCGCGCATCCAGCAGGTTCTGCTCATAGCTGACAACCTTTTCGTAGCCATAGCTGTCCCGTGCTGCCAGGAAGTCAGACAGAATCTTGTCAAACTCCTCGTCACTTGCAGCCGTGATCAGTTCAGGAACTACCTCCTGCCAGCGCTGATTGATTCTGGTCGCCGCAATGGCCTCGTCGCTGTCACCAGTCGGCTCCAGATTGTTATAAATACCGCCGTTCACAAATGCGTTCTTGTCTGCCCAATCGCTCATTGCCGTGATGTAGTAGGGACTTGCCGGACGCCACTGGTCCACAATGACGCTATTGCGGAGCATCCAGTAGGTATCTACCAGGCCATACTGCGTAGCAAAGGTATTGGGGTCGCTGTTCATCAGCTCGATCATTTCATCCGTCAGCTGGGGCTTGCCGTCTACAACTTCGTAGGTTTCACCCTCAACGCCCAGAAAAATATCCTTCTGACCTTCCTCACTGAGCATATAAGTCAGGAAAGCGATTGCTCTGGCGGGGTCCTTGCAGTCCTTGCTGATGAAGGTGCTCATCCAGCCATCCAGAGAGCCCGGGAAAATCAGAGGAGCATCGCCGTTAGAATTTGCGGGGCCATCGATTGCAATATAGTAGCTGTCCGGATTTTCGCTGGAGGCCAGGATCGCATTCGCTTCCTGCATTCCACTCCACTCACGCAGCATGCAGAAGTAAGCGCCGTTGTTGCTCTTTTCCGTAACCTGATCGTCAGAGTCAACCAGGTAATCAATCCCGATCAGGCCTTCCTGATAAGCCTGCCGGAAGGTTTTCAGCCACTCGATGTAGTCCGGGTTAGAGATCCGGTCATAGATCTTGCCGTCTTCCTCATAGGGAACAGCCAGGAAGTTCTGCAAGTAGCTGGTCAGACCGTAGCCGCTGCCGCCCTGTGCATAGAAGGGGGTAATATCCACACCCTTATAGGTTGCGTACTCATTCTTCAGCGTCCGAAGCGTATTCAGGAAGCCCTCCGGCGTGGACATATCCGGGCTGCCCATATCTTCATACAGATCCTTGCGCACCAGGAAAGTCTGAACAGCCGCCGTCATACCGGTTTCGGCCATCTGTTCGGCACCGTAGGCATCATTGGGAACACAGTAGAGGTTGCCATCGGACTTGGTATGCCATGCGACAACGCTGCCATCCACAACCTTCCAGAAGTAAGGATCGTACTGGTCAGCCAATTCATTCAGCGCGTAAGTATAACCCTGCTCATAGAGCGTATTGTAGCAGGTTTCCCAGGAACCCAGAGAGATCAGATCCGGCAGCGTTCCGCTGATCATCATCAGGTTCAGCTCCTCAGACACATCTCCGGTAGGCGTAACAATATTGATGTTCACGCCCGTTTTCTCCGTAATATGCTTGGTGGACAGGCTGTCGCCCCAGGTATAGCCATACCAGGACGCGCCTACAAACCACTCCATATCGATGGGACTGGTATTCTTTTCCCAAGCGGGGGCATCTGCGCTGACTGTTGTTTCTGCCGCTTCCGTATTCTCAGTCTTTGCGGCCTCTGTCTGAGCAGGCGCTGCGGATGTGGTTTCCGTTCCGCCTCCCTTTGCGCAGGCAGCAAGTGAGAAGATCATAATTGCCGCCAATAGGACACTGACTATTTTTTTCATTGTTCGCACTCCTTGTTTCATATTTTAAGCAGCTCCAGCCGCTTTGGTTACCCTTTGATTGCGCCAAGCATAACGCCTTTTACCAGGTACTTCTGGATAAATGGGTACAGGCACAGGATCGGCAATGCTCCCACGAACATTGCGGCGTACTTTACGGTAGCCGATGTCGTTGTCCCGCCCAGCGCAAGCATTGCCTGCTGCTGCTGCGCCGTCATACTGGTTTCCGCCAAAAGCTTGTAGAGGATCGTCTGCAACGGTTCCAACGTCTTATCCCGAATATAAACAACGCCCTGGTAATAATCGTTCCAGTGGTAGACCGCCGTAAACAGTCCAATCGTTGCAATGACCGGCTTGGCATTTGGCATGACAATTTTCCAATAAACCGTGAATTCCGATGCGCCATCCAACCGTGCACTCTCCATCAGCGATTCCGGAATAGAACGGAAGAAGCTCATGAAAATGACCATGTTGTAGAAGGTAAACATTCCGGGGAGGATATACACCCAGAATGTGTTGTACAGCTTGAGCTTGATCATCAGAATAAAGTTGGGGATCAGCCCGCCGTTAAAAAACATGGTGATCATTGCGATCTTCATGTAGAGCTTTTTCCCGATCAGGTCCTGCCGGGACATGCCGTAGGCGACCATGGAGGTGAAAAAGACGTGCGTAAATGTGGCAACAACAGTACGAAGAATTGTGATTTTGAAACCGCTGAGGATGTATTCATTCTGAAAGACAACCTTATAGGCATCCAGGCTCAAAGCCTTTGGCCACCACGCAACCGGCCCCCGGTTCGCAATTTCCGGTGCTGCCAGTGAATTCGCCAGAATATACCACATTGGATACACACAGGCAAAGCAAATAAGCACCATGAAAATTGCCAGGATAACATCGAATGCCGTAACAGAATGCAGTTTCTTGCGCATTTTTTGTCCCTCCTAAATGATACTCTCTCCTGTCAATTTCACGGAGGTGAAATTGCACAGACGGAGAAGGCCATAGGCAATGATACTGCGGAAGAACAGCACGGCCGTCGAAAAAGAGAACCGACCGGACACAATGCCCATATTGTAAATATAGAGATCGATGGTCTCGCTGCGTGCCATGTTGGCAGAATTGCTCAGGAAGAAGATCTGGTCAAAATTGCTGGTCAGGCAGCCGCTTACGGCAAGAATGAACAGCAGCGCAATGGTCGGACGGATACACTGGATGGTGATATTCCACATCTTGCTCCAGCGCCCGGCCCCGTCCAATTCAGCCGCTTCGTACAGCCCCGGGTCAATACCCGAGATCGCAGCCAGATAAATAATGGCGCTCCATCCCATTTCTTTCAATGTATCGGAGAGGAACGCGATCCACCAGAACTTCTTTGGGTCGCCGTTATACAGGACTGGTTTGTCCTGCAGGCCCAAAGCCATCATAAGCTGATTAATAATTCCGGACTGGGACAGCCAGGTAAGCAGGATGCCGCCGAAAATTGCCCAGGAGATAAAATGCGGCATATACGACAGCGTCTGAACCAATCTCTTAAACTTGGCATTCTTGATCTCATTGAGCATAAGCGCAAAGAAAATAGGAATGCAAAATCCCAGCGTGATCCGTAACGCGCTCATTCCCAGCGTGTTGTACACACTGCGCCAAAAGCGGTCATCCGACAAAAACGCCGCAAAGTGCTTCAGTCCGACGAAATTGTTCTCAAACAGCGGTGTGCTGATACGGTAGTCCGTAAAAGCAATATACAGGAACACCAACGGAACATAGCTGAAAACTGCCATCCAAATCAATCCGGGCCATACCATCGCCTGCAGTTCCCGCTGTTTCCAGATGTCTTTTATCCCTCGCTGGAATCGACTGGAGTTTGACATTTTCTTCTCTGCTTTTTGCTGATTCACGTTGCTCCCCCTCCTTCTGTCTACATGATAGCAGAGCTGCCAGTCAGAAACAACGCATCAATTTTGGATTATATCCCAATTTTTTGGATTTGGTTGACATTATCCTTTGTATTATTTACACTAATGCCACATGCAATATCAGGAGGTCTGCGGCATATGTACGAAACACTCATTTGGGAAGAAACCTTTCCCGGATGTTCGCTGAATGAACATAATTGGAATCGTCGGGTGGGTAACTGGCAGTTATCTTCGGATGGGCAGCCTGTTGTGCCAGGCTGGGGAAACCAGGAGCAGCAATACTACACGGCGAATAATCTGGAGGTCAGCGACGGCACCTTAAAAATCATCGCCCGCCAAGAGGAGGCACCCGAACAGTTTGGGATCCGCTGTCCATATACCTCAGCCCGAATCGATACCCATGGGAAATTTTCCTTTCAGTACGGGCGAGTCGCGTTCCGTGCCAGATGTTCTGTTGGAAACGGGCTTTGGCCAGCAGTCTGGATGCTGCCGGAGGATAGCGTCTACGGCCCCTGGGCAGCCTCCGGAGAGATCGATATCTATGAAGCAAAAGGGCGGCTGCCCCAAAGCGTTTTCGGCACAATCCACTTTGGAGGTGTCTGTCCGCAGAACACCCACACAGAAAACCAGGCTCAGTTACCGGACGGGCAAGGGATCGATCAATTTCATATCTACGAGCTGATCTGGGAACCAGATTCCATTTCCTGGCTGATAGATGGCGTCCCTTACGCCAAAGTAAACCAGTGGGACTCAATAGACCAGAGCATAAAATACCCGGCCCCATTTGACCAGCCATTTTACCTTCTGGTAAATCTCGCCATTGGTGGGTCTTTCGATCTGGAGTCGGCGCAGAATATAACCCCGCAATTTCCCGCCATCTTTGAAATAGACTATATTCGGGTCTATCAGTGAACAAAAACCGGAGAGGATTCTTGATCCCCTCCGGTAATTTTCAGGAAACTTTATACAAGGAAATGTCGTCAATGGATATCGTATGGGCCATATTTTCTGTTGTGCCAACATTTCCAAGCATAAATACAAGCTTTACGCCCGAAGCAGCAGAACTAACAGTGAAATCATAGGAATAATTCGTCCAATCAGCACTCACAGACATAGTTTCGTCCATCAAGGTCGATTGGCCATCTTTTTCCAGAGCCAACCGGATTTCTCTATTCATAGACGCTTTTGCCTTAAACGTTACACGATAGTTCCCAGAAGCTGGCACATCAATCACCTGATACCTCGGCTTCCGATTTCCCTGAAACGCACTTGTATTTTATCTTCCCGTCCTCTCCCCTGCCTAAATTCATTCGCCCTACCCAGGTTCCATTGTCTCGCCGGTAAACTGTACCAGTACCTTTCTCTCGCCTTTGCATGATTCTGCCTCCTAATCCGGATAGATTAACAGCGCCTTAATCTGTTAACTTATTTGTTAATCTGTTTTCTGGCGCTATGTATCACCAAGCGTCACGGACTGTCACATTTATAAACACTTGTTCGGATATCTTACAATGATACCATAATCGTGTAGAAAAGTAAAGCGAAAGAAATTGTCAGGAATTTTGTGGGCTTAACCTAAATTTCACGCAAAAACGAAAAGAAAAAGTCCTGCACGAAATAGGAATCGTACAGGACACTTGGAGGTACCGCCCAGATTTGAACTGGGGAATGAAGGTTTTGCAGACCTTTGCCTTACCACTTGGCCACGGTACCGTATGAAACTGGAGCGGGTGACGAGGCTCGAACTCGCTACCTCCACCTTGGCAAGGTGGCGCTCTACCGGATGAGCTACACCCGCATCTCAAATGCAGGTGTTATTATAGCAGAAAACTCGGAAAAGTCAAGACCTGTGTGCCAAATCGCGCGCAATTTTTTCATCCTGTTCCGCATCCGCAGCGGGCGTCTCCGCGTCCGGCGCGTCGTCTGCGGGCGGGGCGTCGGGCGTGGTTTCCTCCGGAGATGTATCGTCTGTCGATTCCTCCGGCTGTGTCTCCGCAGGGATCTCCGGCTCGGGCTTCGGGCAGGCGGGATATTGCGCCGCGTCCCACGAATAGCCGATCATCTCCTCGTCATAGCGGAGGTGGAGTGAGCCGTCAGCCAGCAGATCGCGCAGCAGATCAGCGTGATAGCGCAGCCCATCAAGCGTGACGATGTTCCACGCATACTCCTCGCCGTCGCGGCTGCCCTCGACGATCTGGCAGTCGATGCCGATCTGGTCACAGAGCAGCTTCCATGCAGTCGCGGCGCTCCGGCTCGTGATGAGGCCCTCGCAGAGGGCGGAATAGAGCGGCGTGGCCGTCTCCCGCTCGGTGTAGGTGAAACGCTCCATCAGGTACGTATAGAGCAGCCCGGCCTTTTCCCACTCGGTATCGCGGTAGCGGACGTAGACCGACGCAGCCTGCAGGCTCTCCTCCACGGCCTTTTCCATCTTCTGCAGCGACGCGGCATCCGCCGGCCACGTGAGCGTCAGCTCGACGATGCGGCTGCGCCCCTCGTCTGGATAATTCGCCGCGCGGAGCTCCGGCACGGCCATATAGTGCAGCGGCTCCGCCTCACAGATCTGCCGGATCAGCGATTCATAGGGATAGACGTGGCTGCTGACTGCGTACCATGTGACGTGATCGCGGTATTCGTCCATCGCCTCGCGCAGCAGCGTCTCAACCTCCTTCTGATTGGTCACATATTCGAGCGTGCGCGGGTCCTCGGCCATGTCACGGAAAGTGATATCAATGGTGATCTCGTAATAGGAGACGATGAGCGAGCAGTCGTGCGTCAGAAAATCGATCGCATACGCGCCGACGGGATCTTCGCGGGCCACGGAATAGGCCGCACGCGAGAGATCGGCCTCCACATCGCCTGTGTAGTTCGTGGTACGGATGACACCATGTGTGACGCCGTCCTCCGCAAATTGCAGGATGGCGTGCTTTAGCTCGTTATAATCGCTGACCAGCGGGATGTCGCTGTCGGCGCGCGCGGTCTGTGCAGCGCTGTGCGGGCTGATCTGCGTATACTGCGACGGGAGCAGTACGGAACAGCCACCGAGCGCAAGCAGCAGCAGGGCCATGACGGCCAGAGCCAAACGTTTCATGCCGCGCCCCCTTACATCTCGTCGCCGTTGCGGCGGAAGCCTTCGCCGAGCACCTGATGCGCTTCCTGCAAAATGACGAACGCTTCGGGGTCGATCTCGCGGACAATGGACTTCAGCTGCGGGGCCTGCCGCCGCCGGATGGCGCAGAGCAGAACCTGCTTCTTCTCGCCGGAATAACCGCCGCGGCCCTCCAGAATCGTGACGCCGCGGTCGAGCTTTTCCTCAATGGCAAGGATGATTTCTTCAAAGCGTTCGGAGATGATGAGCGCGACCGTGGAATAGTCCAGCCCATAGATGATCCCGTCCATCACGACGGACGACACATAGAGCGGCACGGCGGAATAGAGGGCCTTGCTGACATCGTGATAGACTGCGCCGGTCAGGGCGACGATGGTCAGATCGATCATCAGCAGAATCCGTCCAAGCGGCAGCGAACCGAAGCGCCGCCGGAGCAGGCGCGCGCCGATATCCGAGCCGCCGGTGGACGCGCCGCCGAGGAACACCAGCCCCAGCCCCACGCCGGAGAAGATGCCGCCATAGAGCGCGCTGAGCAAAATTTCCGTCTGCGGCGGCGTGATGCGCGTGAACACGTCCATCAGCAGCGAGCTGGTCAGCATGCCGGCCA
>ERZ837910.264-NODE-264-length-81827-cov-7.105586_pt1 | contig 81827 bp, 57 predicted proteins | sample MGYA00519940_ERZ837910 | MGnify/ENA primary metagenome ERZ837910 (study PRJEB31850, sample SAMEA3708825) | human gut metagenome | biome: human gut; feature: human-associated habitat; material: faeces | place: China | collected 2014 ... | reverse complement strand
CTGTCGCGACTGCAGGCGGGATGTTGCAAATGAATGCCTGATGCTCAAATATGTTACGCAGGATTGCAGTCGCGACAGGTCGCGACCCTACAAGTTGATGGATGCGATCTCTCGCCCCCTTCACCGCCCGAACATCCCCAGCACGTGGCCCAGCGTGCCGTCCTTGAGCTGCACGCGGCCCTCGGCGTCAAGGAGGTAGAACGACGGCGTCAGCCCTATGTTGTACAGCTCACGGCGGTCCACAGCCCGTTCGGCATCAATCCCCACAAGCCATTCCTGCGGCAGCGTGGCGGCATGCTCCTCCCACAGCTTGCGGTCCTCGCCCACATACACGGCCAGCATCTGCAGCTCGCCCTCAGCAATGGCGCGCCCAAGCTCAGGCACTCCGCGCAACGCCCTCTCAGCCTCATGGCATTGCGAGCAGTCCGGCTCATAGAACATCAGCAGCACCGGCGTGCCGCGAAGCGCCTTCAGCGCCGACCGCCCCCCACCACGCAGTTCGAAGGCAAAATCGGCGGCCACGGTGCCCACACGGTTCTTCATTATGTCGGCACGCCGCTCCTGCGCCACATCGGCGTAATATCCGCGGGCTATGGCCCAGTCGGCAAACGGCAGAAACGACTCCTGATTGTACATCGGCGACTCCGGATTGTACAGATAGTTCACCGCCACGGCATACAGGAAATCTATCTGCTCCTCCCCCGCCTTCCGGGCGGCATCGAGCAGCAACGCCACCCCGTCCTCACGCCCCGTGGGGGTGGCATAAGGGAGCACCGAGGCGAAATTGGCGAAATTCTGCTCCACGAAAGCCGAATCGAGCGCACGGCGGCGGTCCGTGAAATCCATCTCGTCCCAGAAGTGCGCCACCACGAAGTCCGCACGCTCCGCAGGCTCGCGCAGCGTTTCAGGCACCGCAGGCAGCGGAAGCTCCTCCACCGCCCCAGCGGCACTCCCGCTATCGCCGTTGCCCTGCACAGCGGCCGCAGCCTCACCGTCCGAAGCTACAGCCGCTCCACTCTCCCCTTTTGAATGGCCGCAGGCGACGAGGCCAAGCCCCGCCGCCAGCGCAAAAACCAATATTCTCATTCTTTTCAAGTTATCTCATTCTATATAATCCCTGACACAATGGATACGAACACTACCGTCTGTCACATCAACAGCAAGCTGACATGTAGCATCCCATCTCACCCCCATAAACCTGTGTGTAGCACCCGGATTATCCGAGCCAACGCCTGAGGTGTCAAAATACGACATGGTGCATGATGTCACATAAGTTCCAGAAAAAGAAATAGCACCTGCATTTCGCAAAATTGTAAGCTCCTTCTGATTTGGCACACGCCATCCGGTCTTATTTCCACTGTTCAGGCTTGAACAGGGATTGCTGTTGATAGAACTGATAATCGTGGATGAAGATAATCCGGGATTATAATCGGTTCCTTTTTCATCTTTCAACGCGACCACCTGATACTCAAAGGCCTTATACGGCATATTATATGGACTGTTAATCACATGAATCGGCATTTGCCCGGGAGCCGTACCGTTACCGTTATATGTAATGCTGCGTATCGACATAGGGTCATAATAGCTCAATCGGACTATCTTATTTTCCTTGTCCACTTCATATGCCTGCACCACCTTATCGATATTGTTTATATTGCTCATATCTGAGCCAAGATTACGGATACATCTTATCTGCCACGGTGGATAGGCACCGGAACTTGCATAATCAGATACCGACAGACCCTCCATAGCCCAAAGCACTTTGGCATCGCTTGTCAGAAACATATACCGGGTATTAATCGTATTATCTGCACTCGGCAACCGTTTAATGGAATTAAAATCCATCAGTGGCGATGTCATGGAGTTTTGTCCGAGCAATAGGCGCAGATATTTGCCGGATGCCGGCACATACCATCGTAACTCATCCGCATCGATTGTGTTATTTCCGTTATTGTCGCGGTTACGGTTCATGCAGGCATTTATCGCCTCTATGTAATCACTCCTTTTTGTCGATTTAGGCTGAGGGTCATATATCGACCATCCGTTTCTGTTACCTCTCACAGATTCATACTGGGGCACAGACCCGAAATCCACAAGGCATGGCATTGCGAATGTGCCGCCGGGTAATTCAGGACCGTCCTGCAGATTGGCACTTTCCACAGGGGGAACAGTCTGCGGTTCGGTTTCCTTCACAAAATCAGCCCATTGCCGCCCGGTTTTGCTCTGCACCCATTGCCATACATTCCATCGGCCATTTACATCACTAAGCCCGTTACGGGGAGTGAAACGCAGATTCAACCCTTCAAGCTCATTCACACTCTCCATACCGATGGCAGTGCCACGGCTCAGGGCAACACCGTCTCTAACCGTCGCAGGTGTCAGATTCTCCGTGGAATAATATGTCTGTATCGAAGCCTGTGATGCCGCATACTTGGAGCGGGTGTAGATGCTCTGACCGTCAGGCGATACCTCTTTGGTTACACGGATAAAGAATCTACGCGGATTCTGGTTCACATACCGCACCCATTCGGGCGTACCGTCACCGGTTACACCCTCATCACTGTCATCCTCGTAAACATATTCATTGACAAACACTGTATAATACTCCGAATCAGAAAACCGCACATCATCATCCGCCCAGGAGTTGGCCTTTGAAGCATCTTCGAGTGTGAAAGTCTTGCTCCCCTCGGAGGTATGCGTCCGGGGATAATATTTTGCCAGCGTATTTGCCGAAGTGGTAGGCCGCAACTCTACCCAGTCCACATATTTCCTATCATCGTCCGCAACGGCATTATCATCCGAAAAAATCTGTTCCCGACCATTGTCCCACACACTAATCAGATAGCCCATTCCACGACCGTTCGTCAGATTTTTTCCTGTCAGTTCATCTTTCGTCAGCTGTATGTTGAAAGCGCAATAATGCGAATCAAGGAACACCGTGGGCTTCTCCACATCCGAAACCACACCCTCTACACCCGGAATCTGCTCGTCGCCATACGCTTCCACATAGATGTCGTTCACGCCGTTGACCGTCATGTTATAATGATAATCCACATTGCGGTAGCAATTGAAATCGGTTGCATCCTTGTCCAGAAAGCCAAGATGAATCACATATTCGGCATTGCCGATTCTGGTCACGCTCTCACCGTCTTCAACAGGAATTTTGTCCTTATATTCCACATCACAGCGTACTATCACGTAGCTTGCCATGTTGTTTGGCGTCCAGGTCTCACCGGTCAGGCACAGGTAAAGGCCCGTGTTTGCACCATTGGCTCCCTTTTTCTCCAGTTCGCGTTTATCATAATTGAACCGAGGGTCATCGGCTTTAAACTCTATCCCCAGCTCTTTCAGCTCATCGGCCGGAAGCGCGGTGTGCTTGTTCTCGCCTTGCCAGAAATCGAACTTGTATTCGCCATTCTCCTCCGTAATGAACTGTGAGGTAAAAATCGGGGTGGTGGCGTAATATGCCGAGGCATTTTCCTGTGTGCAGTCATCCCCGAAGTTGGCGGTTGCCCCTGCACGCTCATACAGCCATGTGGCCACCGGAGCATTCACTACAGTGTAGCTCGTAGGGGTTATGTTCACCTTGTCGCCGGCCTTGATTGTGAAGGTGATGTGCGAAACCAGACGGCGCAGATGTATGGCGCCGGCCAATTCGTAGGTTTTGTTGGAGGTCGCGGGGATAAACACCGGTTGGAAATTATAGTGGCTGCCCCATTCCGACAAGGCGGGATGCGCGTCTATATCCCCGACCGTAATGTTCGACAGACATCCAACCATTGTAATCGGCACAGGGGCTGCGTTCACATCATCCAGTGTCGACGGCGCGAGGACCGCTATGTTCATGAAATCGGCCCACGTATCAGCAGCGTCAAGCAGCTCCGACAAAGCTTTGGTATCATCAAGCGACGGATTATCCTTGGTCACGGCCGGATTTTCCACATTGGCCACAGCCACTACATAGCTGCTCCCCGATTTTGTGTGTATGTCAAATGTACGTTTACCCTCAGGGGTCATCTCGGTGTCGTATGTTCCGGGGGAACTCTTTAGCCAGTCGCTGGTGGCTGCACCTGTAGTGGCAGAATATGTACGTATCCACAACGACCGGACTTCATTCAGCTGCTGCTCGGAATGAGCCGCACGGCTTTTCACCGTCATTTCAGGCAGACTGACGGAAAGCGTTGCTGTAACTTCCTCTCCCGATACAGTGAAATCCGTGTACGGCGGCTGTATATCGTCCACACACGATGTCACGGCAGGCACCAATGCGAGCCATGCACAGCAAAGAATCAGTATGCTTATATCTTTGAATTTCATAGATGCAATCAGTTAAAGCCCGGTATATCTATATTGGCCTGAGCCATCGGACACACAGTCCATACCACGTTGACAATATCAGCCGAAACCGAGGATATTTCATAACGATATATCGTATTCCGCAACAAGGGGGTATCCACCCCGTCGGAGGCGCCGTTGGTGTAGCCTGTAAGTTTGAGTTCGTACAGCACAGAAGCCACTTCTCCGTACGGCTTGCCGTCTTTGTCGACTGGATTATGTATCGTCACCTGAGCCCAGGCTTTAGTCAGCCCCTTTGAGTAAGTTCCGCTTAAAAGCTGTTGGTCGGCGGCGGGCACCTTGCATTCAGGTATATACACCGAAAACACCTGGCAGCGGTCGGCACGCGCCGCTGTAGCCACGTCATCCTCACCGAAATTTCGCCGGAAATCTCTGGCCGTATCATCTTGGGAATTGAACGGATAAGGATTGGCATACGGTATGTGTGTCGGCACAAACGGCACTGACACATAACGGGTCTCGGCTTCACCGCCCACATTCCACTGCGAAAACTCCGGAAGAATCGTGCCACGGGTGTAAAATCCCATGAGTTCCACTTTCTCAATGCAGGAACGCTGTCCCACAGGAAGCTGAGTAGTGGCGGCGCCGGTTCCGGTCGTTCCTATGCGGTCAATCACTTCAATCTTGGCCAAAGCACGGAGCATATTTATATCTTCAGGCAGATCTATCCTCTCTTTTGATTTGAATTCGGCAGCAGGCACTGTGAAATGTTGCAGCCCTGCCATAGGGATATATTGTGGTTCGCCGGGATATACGCCGTCAGCGCTCAAATCCTCAAGATGCGGATACCACCATGGCGAAGCTAATAATGGCAATTGGAAAGTCGGTTGCTGCACATTGAACAACTGCTGCAGCGTCATCCCCTTCGTAAAATAGAATCCCTGTGGACTGTATTGGGAATAATTGGCAAGCACCAGTATGTAAAAATCAACCGTATTCGACTGCGGATTCGTGAAATATTCATCCTCCACTATGCCGGTCACATCGTAGCGGACATAATCAGTACCTTCAGGCTTGACATCGGGGGTGAATTCGGAAAGAAATTTCTGTTCAGAATCAAAGAACAGGAATTTTATGTTTTTCAAGTCAAGATAGTTTTCAGGCAGGGTGCCTTTTTGAGTTTCGGGCGGGATGGTGATGGCACGCGATCTTGAACCGCCAGGCACGAGACTCTGCATGTCTAACTGAAACTGAAACTTCACAGCCTCAAACTCCGGTGCGGGCTCGGGGTCGGTGTCCCGGTCTGCGTCGGAACACGACACGGCGAGCACCCCCAACAGCATTGCTGCAAGGAACTTCCGGACAGTACGATATGTCAGAGAGTTAAACTTAATCATTGTCAAGTCAACACTAAACAGACGTAAATGTCAAAGAGTCAATCAGAGGGGCTGGTCCTGCGGAGGCACCACGGTCCAGCCGTTGATGTTCACACCGCCGGCAGTGTACCAGCTGAGGTCGTCGTTGAGGAGGAATATCATTGTATGCTGGTCCATACGGTCCAGATATTCCTGATTCGGATAGTGACGGTTGTAGTTTCCTTTCACCATGAGCAGCGTGCTTATAAGGTCGAGGCTCACCACAGTTTCTCCATCCGTGTTGCGGGTTATAAGCAGACGCTGTGCGCGGTGGGTCATCAGGCGTCCCATTGTGCATTCGGCAAACAGGCCTGTGGCCTGTGTCAGGGTCTCACGAGCCGCACTGCGGTCGCTCTGCACCGGTGTTATGCTCCAGGGACGGTATTCAAATCCGAGCGTACCGAAGGGCTTGTTCATATAGTCCATCTCCGAGTTGTCCCCGGTGATACTTATAGTAAAGTCGGATGGCTTCATCTCCCTTCCGTCGCGGTTTTCAAGGAGAATTTTCAGCAGGTTGGTGTCCTTTGTCAGATCGATTGCAGGGAGGTCAATGTCACCGTAATCGGAGGCACGGCACACCACATTCTCAACATACCCATGATAAAGGGGCGTGATGTCAAGGTCGGAGTACAGACCTCCTCCCACTCCCGACAGCGGAAGCGTAGCCCCGAAATCCGCAGGCACGTCACCGCTCCCTATGGTGAATGCGGTATGCTCGTCCACAGGCGATGTCCCAGTGCACCATGCAAGGATATCGTATGTGCCGGGCTGAAGGTCAACATTCATTCTGTAGCCGGGCTCCGACAACTGCGGACCGGCATCCGACTGTTCGAGCACCAGGTGCCCGCTCTTGTCGAACACATAAACGGTGACACCTGTAACCTGCGAAGCGAAAGCATCGGATCCAAGCATGTTCATCGTGAATGTGAACGGAACATGATAGCGGGGCGTGCAGTCACCCTCATCATCGAAAATCATCGAATGGCAAGAGCTGAGCATGGCCATGCCGGCTATGACTGCGGCCGTGGCCATAAATGCCTGCAAGGTTCGTTTCATCTTTTTTCTATATGATTTTTTGTTTTAGCGTAGTCATGTCTGTTCCGCCGGGCGGCAACAGAGCGTTATGTTGTGGACAGCCGCCGGGCGGCATGTCTCGTTGTTGTCAATTTGGGAGGCGTTGCGCGAAGCGCATCGCGTCGGATAAATTGCTGCCTTGAACGGCAATGGAGAGATATCGGTTTTGAAGTTTTTTTATTGGAGAGGAAGGCTGCCGGCCGCACAGCGACGCGCGGCCAATGTGCCGCCGGCAACATTCTGTAGGATTTATCCTGTCAGATTCCCTGACAGGCACAGCGAAATAATCAAAGGTCTACATTCTGCGCAGGAACAATTCTCCACGCAAGGATGTTAAGGCGCACGGCCACATACTGCTTGAATGCATGGACAGGGGGAACAATGGGCTGGTCATCATCGCGGAGACCGCTGCCGAGACCGCCGATCTTGCCTACATTGATGGTATAGACATGGTTGCGGACAACGCCGAGGTCGCCCACACGCATTTCTGCCCAGTTGTAAACGCCGTTATCATAAAGCTTTTTGGTGCCTACCATATCGTTTGCAGGCCAGCCGAGGTGACGCACGGGGATGTTGAAGAACGCACGGCCGTTGTTATACATATCGAGATAACCCACGGCTGCGAGCTGCGCATTTGCCTTGGCAAGATTCGTAGCGGTAATCGGTTCGTATGCAGTACCATTAAAATAGTACAACGTATTTTCACCGGTCGGAGCCGAAGCAAGCTGAATTGTTACCAGACGGCCTGCAATGTTATTATTATCAGTTAGAATATCACGGACAACCTTTTTGGGATGCTCAAGTACAAAAAGGTTGCCTGTAGTAACAGCCTTCGTACCCTTATCATCGGAGAAGATAAACGAGTTACGTGCGGCAAGTGCATTCTTGGCATTGGCTTCGTTTGCATAGAACGTGCCGTTTTCGCCATTGTTAGTGTCAATCCAGAATGTGGGATATTCGCCTGTAGGCTCTGTCCCTGTTGTAGTGCGATAATGCCCGACAATGACTGCGCTACCTACAGTTGCAGCGGGATTTCCGTTGGCTACATCCTTAATGCGTTTGATTGCAGTAGTGGTTTCTGTCGTATAGATGTAACCGGTGGCTGCGGCACCTGTATTAGTTATGGCAAAACCGTTGTTATAGGCAATCGCTTTCTTACCTACCGTTGATGTTTCAGCAGCAAAACCTTTGACTTGATTATATGTGTAATAATCCTGGTTATACGTTCCTTTAGTGTTTCCGGGTTCAAGGTCATCCACCTGGTCAGACACCATGGGGAAAGAGTTGGCAGCATACGAAGGTGAGCAACCCCAGTAGGAACGGTGAAGAGTGGGGGCATTCCAGCTACTTGACATACCGGAACCAACAAAGTTAGTATTTACAGCATCATAGCCGGGATCCATAGTGATGCCGGTGCCGTCACCGGCTTCAGGTACACCGAAGCGCTTTGTGCTGTACATGGTTTTATTGACAGCATTCATGAACCAATACTGGGGATAGAACTTGATGGTAACGGTTCCAGTTCCGGCATCCCCGTTTGCAAGCGTGAAGTCCTCAATGGTAGAATCATCAAGGGTTAGACCCACCTTGGCGGCAAGGCGCTCCACATAGATGTCAACCAATAAAGCTTTTGCGTCGTCAGTAGCTCCTGTGGCAAGTCCTGCCTTCAGAGCATCATCAGCTTCCTTCTGTGTACTGAATAACTGGCTTATGTTAATGGGTGTTGCGCACAAGCGGTCATTTTTGGCACCGGTGAGGACATTGTCCCCGTAATACACCGAATTGGTCATAGTGAAATAATTGGCGTTGTGGAAACTGCCGTCGGTCACTGAAATAAGTTCAGAAAGTGTCTTGGCCTTTAATTCCGTAGCACGCGATTCACTGGCATTGACAAGGCAAATTACCTGCGACGGGAGAGCCTTTCCCTGCTCAACCTGAACGGGAACTACCGAGGTCCAGATGCGGGCTACATTATTACCGCTTGTATTGCCGGAAAAATCTGAATCTTTCAGATCAGCACCGGTAAATGTCTGAGGCTGGGCAGTGGGGTTACCCTCCAGATCATAGAAGAGGAAATCGAGACGATTGACCGCATTTTCATTGGTAGTACCATTCTCGAAATCTGCACGGCCGTCGCGATCGCGGGGAGAGGTAAGCGACACGAGCATATAGCGGGTCTGGTCGTATTCCGCAATCTGTTCGCCCGGATTGTTGGGGTTTCCTTGCAAGGGTTCGTCGCTGGAGCAGGAGGCGAAGCCTAATGCGAGGGCAGCGAACGCGCCGAAATAGAATTTTGTTTTCATAGGAAAATTATAATTGGTTAATATTGTTTATTTATGATTGGTTATGGCGTTGTAAATCTCAAAGTGTTTTGTTCCGGTATCCGCGGCTTGGCGCGGCTGCAAACAATGGGTCAGCGGTTGCGGAGCGACTGGTATTCGCGCAGGGCGTCGATCTGGTCGAGCAGGCCGCGCGAACGGGTGATGCCTGCGGCAAGCGAGCTTTCAAGCAGCTGCTGGGCGCGGTCGTAGTCGCCCTGCATGAGGGCGAGTGCTCCGCGGGCATGTGTGGCTTCGGGCGAATCGCCGGCCTTGGCCAGATAGCCTTCGGCGGCGGCATAGTCGCCACGGCTCATGGCTGTGTTGGCGGCGTTGAGGTTGGCCACGGGGTTGTCGGGATACATGCGCACGGCGATGTCGAACACCTCGTTGAACTCGGGCGAGCCGGGTTCGAGGCTCTGTGCGGCCACGAAGAACTCATCGAGCGAGAGGTTGCCCGGGCGCTTCTTCATTATGGCAAGAATCTCGGCGGGGTCGCTGTAGGAGCGCACCACGTAGCTTATTCGGTAGTCGGTGTGACGCAGCGAGGGGTACACGTTGGCCAGCAGGAAGGCATAGTCGGCGGGATAGCGGCGGCGTATCTCCTGGTCGCGCGGATCGGGAGCGAGCGAGGTGTCGTCGATGATGGCGAGGATGCCGTCGCGGTTCTCCAGGTTGGATGCAGCCACCCACTGGCGCAGGCCGGCCCAGTCCTCAGGCTCGGAGGAGGTCTCGATCAGCCCTTTGGGGAATGCGTAGAGGTTCTCGACATATGCCTTGAGGGCATCGGTGCGGCCCTGTGCCAGCCGCACGTTGTTCTTGTAGGGACCTTCGGGCGATGCGAAGCCCTTGATGCTCATTGATTTGATGGTTACGTCGGCATCGTTGCGCACTGAATCCACGCTGCCGCGCACCACGGCCAGCTCGGCATAGTTGCCGCGGAAATCGGGGAGCAGAACGGTCTGGTTGACGGGGAATTCCACGTTGGCACGGCCTGAGATGGCGCGTTCCTTCACCCCTTCAACCACCGGAGCGGTGTAGGCGAAACAGTCGGAGGTGTCGAGGCGCGGCGCACGCCAGAGCGAGAGGTCGGTGGTCTCGGTCACCTCCCCTTCGGGGCATGAGGCGCAGCCGTAGGTGCGGGTGCGGATGGAGAGTGTGGCGCCGTCGATCCAGTCGGCATAGGGCACCATGGTGTGGTAGCGGTAGTCGGCCGGAGCCTTCGATGCCTTGAAAGTCACCTCGGGCACGGCCATGCCGTTGTCGTTGCCGCGCAGATGCTGTATGTAGCGGTTGCGGCCGTAGACGCCTACGCCGGGGAGATAAAGTGTGTCGGCCTGATTGACCAGATAGGGGGTGAGCACCACCACCTGGTTGGATTTCACGGGGATGGCCTTGAGGTCGAGGTTCATGTCAACATTGATCAGCCCCTCCACCATCGAGATGGCGGAACTGGTGGCCGCAGTGTCGGCCTTGGCTGTGAATGCCGCTGCGGCGATGAGCAGCGACGGGAGCAGGATATGTCGTTTCATGTGCGGAGTCCGGTTAGAAAACATAAACTAAGTTGACTGCGGCCTTGGTGGGGCCGAAATAGTTGTGATGGCGCTTCGTCTCGGTCTTGCGGCCGCAACCGGCGCATTCGTAGACGTCGAACCGGGTGTACACGTAGCCTATGCCGATCTCGGCCTCCAGATTCCAGTGCTTGCCAAGCAGCCAGGAGTAGCCGTAGGCCACGCCCACGCCGGCAAACCATCCCTGGTAGCGGTGATCCTTGAGGTTCTTGAAGTTGGTGCCGAGGAAGTCGACCGGCACATCGATGTTGCCAACGTTGTACTCGCCGCCAAGCAGGTGTGCGCCCACAAAATGGCCGCCCAGTGCCTCGCAGAACCAGTAGCGCGCCTCGGGCTGCACAAGCCAGTGCTTCCACTTGCGGTCGTGCGAGAGGTTCCAGGCGTTGAGCTGCCCGGTAAGCTCGGCCGACCACCGCGGTGCGAGGCGTATCTCGCCGCCTATGTTGGCGTTGAGAAAGGCATCGTAGAGCAGATTGGTTTTCAGTGCCACATCCTGCCCGCGCATTGTGGAGCAGATTGCCGCAAACATCACCATGAATAATACTAATGTCTTTTTCATCATGCGTATGTTGTGATAATTTTTTCGACGACTGTTTTTCAGACCGTACACTTCTTTTTGCTTTTGCCGTCTCACTCTCCGGTGGGATGAATAACATGGTGCCCCCGTGCGGAATCTGTGCCGCACGGGGTTGTCCGTTTGGATGCGCTACCTTAGCAGCCGCATTAAAATGCTGTGATACTTTACTTCATGCACCATGTATCAAAACAAATCGTGTGTGTCAGGTTATAGAGATTATTTAACAAGAGTATAGTTCAAGTACCCCAAAGCATGCTGATGCAGTGGGGAAGGGATAGTTCAACAATAATGCGGAATGCAGAGGCCGGAGAACAGAACGATTGATTCGCATTGACGGATTATGAGGCCGGCGTACAGCCGACATGAGTTCACGTATAAAAAAACGTATCGTCTGCCGGTGGGCAACCCCGGCTTGTTCTGCCCGGACTGCTTTCTGATTCCGATGCAAAGTTAGGCATATTTTACAAATTGACAAATTTTTGGCCAGAAATTACAAAATTTATCAACATCGCACTCAAAAAAAAAAAAAAAAAACAGACTTTCGGCTTATTTTCTTTCATTTTGATAATAGCAAATCTTATTTTGAAAAACTATTTACATTCCGTCGGTTTTGAAAAATATTTTTAACTAAAAATATCCGATTCCGCTAAAAATAAAACCGCCCGTCCCTACAGAGCCTGTACGGCCTGTCCACCTTTAAGGGAGTAGGCGGGTGAATTACCACAAAACGTAGGGACGCACGGTCTGTGCGTCCGCGAAACACATATTGTCTATCAGTCAATTGCCGGACGCACCGACCGTGCGTCCCTACATCGCTGACCGGAATTCAGCAGTTCTGCAACGTCTCACTTCCTGGTAAACAAAACACCGTCTTTCAGTCGTTGCCTGCATGGCAACATTGACTGAAAGACGGTGCGTTTAACTTTATTTAACTACGGCTCGATTTATCCCGCCATAAAAGATGTAAATTTTATCAGTTCACCTGCCACTCGAACAAGCCGGTGGCGTTGTCGGCGGGGAGCCGAATCTCCAGCTTCAGGGCGTCGGTTGTGACGGGGTCGAACGAAGCCTTGCAGGGCGCGCCTTTCACCACGGGATAGGTGGTGGCGCCGGGATTGGCCATAAGCTCGTTACGGAATGTGACAGGCTGCCAGTCGCCCTTGTCGTCGCGGTAGTAGAGCTTCCACTCGCGCGGCACACGGCAACCGCCCCACGGGCCGTCATCGTACCAGTAGACGGTGGAGCTTTGCACGGTCTCGGCCTTGGGGAATTCATAGACGAGCCATTCGCTGGTGTCCTGCTTGGGCCAGTAGTGGAAATAAGGCACGGAGCGGTCGTTCTCATCCTTGGGCACGAGGCCGTCGTTGATGGCCGAGAGGGCCGCCATCTTGTGCGAGCTGCTCACCTTGGCCGCCGATGCCAGCGTGGCAGGCTGAGCCGGACGCGAAGCCGACAGATCCTGCGGCAGCCATACGGCCATCTTGCCCGGCCCACGGTGGTTCCATGCATAGTAGGGAATCAGTGTGAGGCGCACATCCTTGGCCTCAAGCGCACCCTTGTCGTTGAACGAGAGCACCTGGCCGTCGGTCACCAGCTCGGTGATGCCGTGCAGCATATCGGGGCGCACCTCCTCCTTGAATTCAGGTTTCTGGTTGACCAGCACGGAGAGCACATCGAAATCGTTGTCGGGCCATTCGGCACAGTAAACTATGGGGCCGCGCTCCACGGCCACACGTCCGCGGTCGGCCTCAACCTTGGCGTTGGCCTTGACAGTGCGCGGAAGCATGTCGAAGTGCACCGACACGCGGTCGCCCTTCTTCCAGCGGCGGGTTATATCGAAATAGCCCTTGTTGAGGGTGGCCTCCACAGGCTGGCCGTTCACTTTCACGGAGTAGGTGGGGCGCAGATTGTCGGAATAGCTGTAGAGGTCGGAGGGCACAGGCATGTTGCGCACCCATCCGGGCACACGCACTTTCATGGTGAACTCCCCTATCTTGTTCTTGTCAACGGTGATGTCGATATCGCCGTTCCACGGGTAGGATGTGGACTGCGACAGCTCGACGGCATCACGCTTGCCCTCCACGTCGAGCTTGGCGGTGTTGCTCATGAAGAGGTTGACGTAGAGGTCGCGGCCGTTCACGGCATATACATAGCCGGGAAGCGAGGGGATGAAACGGCAGATGTTGGAGGGGCAGCAGGCGCAGCCGAACCAGGGCTGACGCTGATGCTGGCCCATCGACTCAAGCGGATTGGGATAGAAGAAGCCTCCGCCGTCGAGCGACACGCCCGAAATCAGACCGTTATAGAGCGTGCGTTCCAGCACGTCGTAGTATTTCGAATCGCCGTGCAGCAGGAACAGGCGGTGATTGACGTAGACATTGCCGATGGCGGCGCATGTCTCGCAGTACGCGCTCATGTTCGGCAGCTCGTAGTTCTTGCCGAATGCCTCGCCGTTGCTTGTGGCGCCGATGCCGCCGGTGATGTAGTATTTCTTACCCACGATGTTGTCCCAGATGCGGTCGATGGCATGGATGTAGGCGCTGTCGCCCGTAAGGGCTGCCACATCTGCCATTCCGGCATACATGTAGGCGGCACGCACGGCGTGGCCCACGGCCTCGTCCTGCTCAACGACAGGTTTGTGGGCCTGGGAATACTCGTCGGTGCGCGAGGTGTGGCCACGCTTGTCGAGGAAGAACTTGGCCTGGTCGAGGTATTTTTTGTCGCCGGTGACAAGATAGAGCTTGGCAAGTGCCATCTCGGCTATCTGATGGCCCGGCACACGCACCACCTGACCGGGATTGTCGCCAATTTCACGACATACACAGTCGGCATATTTGATGGCTATGTCAAGGAAATTGCGTTTGCCTGTGGCCTGATAATGGGCAATCGCGCCCTCGACCATGTGTCCGAGATTATAGAACTCGTGGCTAAGATCCTCCACAGCCTCCCAACGCTTGGACCCGGCCCATTCGTGAGGATGCTTGGGATTCATGGTGCGCGAAGTGTAGAGATAGCCGTCCGGCTCCTGCGCTGCAGCCACAATAACCAGCACGCTGTCGATGTAGGCGTCGAGTTTCGGGTCGGGATAGGTCTGCATAAGGTAAGATGCACCCTCGATTGTCTTGTACACATCGGTGTCGTCGAACGACAGACCGCCTACGGTGATAGTGTCGGACGGATGTGCGGCCTTGACGAAATTATCGTAACGCCCGGTCTCCTCGCATTTGCTGAAAGCCAGGGGGATGGTGACGTCGCGGCTCGCCTTGAGCCTCTGTCCCCAGAAATTATCGGTCACTTTCACCGACGTGAAAGGCACCTGCCCTATCGGATAGCCTCCGTTGGCCTTGGCCGAAGCGAAGCACGGCAGAACGATGGCCGCCGTCAACGCCGTAAAGAGTTTTTTCATGTAATGTGACATGTCGGTATATGATTGGTTGTTAACTAAGCACTTATAACGCAGTAAAATATGTCTTTCAAGTCTAATTTTTCGGGATGTATTCGTCCCAGAGGGTAATGGAGCCTACAAGACCGGTGAAAGGCCAGTCGCCCTCGGCATTACGGCCCAAAGTTACGAATTGCGACGGTTTTACCAGCAACTGAATGTCCTTTTCGCTCACGAGGCGGTCGTTGATGTACACCCGTTCCATCCTGCCGTCGAAGGCCACATAGACTGTGAGCCAGCGGTTTTCAAAATCGGCCTGGGCCGTCTTTGAGCCGGCATCCTCGTACCACCCGTAATGCTGCATCAGGCCGCAGCGGGGTTCGGTGCCGTTCACAAGCATGATTTTCTCCAGTTCGTCGTGCGATGAGGTGAAATCGGCCACACATTCGTTGAGTTCCATCGTCGGGTTGAAAATCTCGGCGCGGAGGGTGTACGGGGCATTGTCGCGCAATGTGGCGGGAAGTGCGAACGACGAGCGGTAGCGCGTGCGGCCGTCGAAGCGTAGGGCCCTGCGGCCTTCCACCTCCTCGATCACACCTGCCGAGTCCACAGCGGCGAAATATCCGGCAATCCCCTCTCCGTTATCGAAATATGGCACAGTGTCGCCGGGATTGAAACGGGAGAAATCGATGTCAACCACCTTACCTGTCTGATTCATTTCGGCTGCGGGGAGACGCACAACGGGACTTTCCACGTCAAAGGCCACCTCGGCCGGGGTCTTTTCCCAGTTGGAATAGCGCAGCTGGGCTATCACGAGGGTATCGGCGCCCGACGCCACCTCTATCTCGCCGTCACGCAGCATTCCGTGGGTGTCGGCGGCCACCCAGCAGCCGCCGCGGAGCACTGTGGCTGTGAGTGTATGCGGTTTAGAGGGGGATATCATCGGACTGCGGAATGTGAGCGTGGTGTTGGGTTCGAGCATCACGGCGCGGCGCCCGGAGGTGCGCACGGCGCGTGCGCGGCCGGAGGTCAGTGCGAAGTCACCCCCGAGCTGCCCCTCGTTGTTGGCCCAGTGTAGCCCGTCGAAGTCGGCGCCCGTCACCCCTACCCACTGCTGGGGAGCGTAATCCTCAATTTCAGGGAACGCCTTCACATTCCAGATGGCACCGGGGAATCCGGCTTTCTGGCCTCCGGTAAATGTGATGCGCACATAACGAGCGCGTGTGTCGCCGAAATCGCTCATGGGCGAGCCGGCCAGACGGTTGGCACGCTTGTCGGCAAACACCTCCCAGATTTTGCCGTCGGCAGATGTCTCGATAAGATACTGGTAGAACTGAGTGCCGTACTCCCACTGTGTCAGCACGGTGCGGATGCGCTCGGGTTTGCCGAGGTCGATGGTGAGCCACTCCTGCCCCATTGTGGCCGGACGCCACAGTGTGCCGTTGTTGTTGTCGACGGCGTATCCCGGACGGAAATCGGCATCGTAGGCAGAGGACGCCTCCACCTTTTTGCCGAAAGCAAGGTCCTTGGATTTCAGCACCGAATGGAGCATCGGGCGGCTGCCCGCATGTGTGGCGTTCACCTTGGCGATGGAGCCGTCGGGGAGGAACTCCAGACGGTCCATGGCAAGCTGACGGTGAAAACCTCGGTTGCTGTGCGGATTGTCGTGACGGTGATAGAGTATGTAATAATCATCTCCGTCCTGAAGCACACTGTGATGGCCCGGCCCATGGATAGTGCCGTCGTCGTTGGTCTCGAGTATGCACCCTTTGTATTCATACGGACCGAGCGGGGCATCGGCCACGGCATACTGCACGCGGTAGGTGTGGTCCTCGCAATGTCCGGAGGAGTACATGAAGTAGTATTTTCCGTTCCGTTTCAGCACGAACGGCGCCTCGAAGAAGTCAGTGACCTCGGTGTTCGGAATCAGGCGCGTCTCGGTGAACGTTTTCATGTCGGGAGCCAGACGCCCGGCACCACATCCGAACCCCTTGTAGATGCCCCACGTGCCCCAGTACATGTAGATGGAACCGTCGTCGTCCACAAACGTCTGCCCGTCGAGGGTGATGGCGTTGGTGACAAAACGGTCGGGCACCAGCACAGCCTCGCTCTCGCCCAGGATGTTGGTCCACGGGCCGCGAGGAGTGGCGCTACTGCCCACATGTATCTGGCACGGCTGGCAGTATATGTAATAATACAGCGAATCGGCGGGATTATACATCACGTCGGGCGCCCAAATCCAGTGGCTGTCAGGCCAGTTCATCGGGAGTAGCGTCCAGTTTGTGAGGTCGCGGCTCTGCCATAGCTGGGCCGGTCCGAATCCGGCACCGGAGCCGTCGGTGGTGGCATAAATGTAGTAAGTGTCGCCGAACTTCTTTATCGTCGGGTCGGCAAAATAGCCCGGGAGGATAGGATTACCCGCGCCGGGAGCGTTATAGGCCACATCGGCCGCGCTACTGCACACAGCTGCAGCAGCAACGAAAACTGAAGTGGCAAAAAATCTCATTGACGGCATAGACTAAGGAATGCAAAATTAATACTGGAGAATCGGGAGATTCTCGAGATTCACGAGATTCTCGAGGTTCTCGAGATTCTCGAAATTCACGAGAATAGAATAAAAAAATCTAAAGGACCAATTGTGCATTGTGCATCATGCATCATGCATCATGCATCGTGCATCGTGCATCAATTACAACGTCGGCCTCAGCTTCATGGCAAAACCGCCACCCGAGGCCATCGGCACATCCATACGCGAAGTGCTGTTAACCCTCGTTTTGGTGAGTTTATGGTCGGAGGCGATGCGGTTGGCGTTGGGCCCGTCGGCAAACAGTTCCACCTCGAATGTCACACCAGCCGGCAGGAAGTCGAACGAGACAGGCACGGTGCGTTCATCCCAGTTGGTCAGACCTCCGATATACCACCGGCTGCCTGCACGGCGTGCCGTGACAATCGACTCGCCCATAGTGCCGGAGAGGATGCGGGTCTCGTCGAACACAGTGGGGATGGAGGATATGAACTCAAGCGTGGGGCGGTTGTCGCGGTAGTTCGAGGGCGAATCGGCAAGCATGGTGAACGGCGAGTCGTGCACAACATAAAGCGCCACCTGATGCGCACGCGTACCCATGCTCATAGGTTCGGTATAGATGGCCTTCCATGCATTTTTGGCAGCATTGCGCATGGCTCCGGGGGTAAAATCCACCGGTCCGGCCATCATGCGGAGATACGGGAAGGTAACATCATATAGCGGCATGTTCTTTTCAAGATCGGTCCAGCGCACCTCCTCCATGCCGAACACACCTTCAAAATTGAGGATGTTGGGATATGTGCGGTTTATGCCTGTGGGCTTGAAATATCCGTGATAGTCGAGAATCAGATGGTTGGCGGCCGCCTCACGTGCTATCCGGTAGGCCATCTCCACGGCCTGCTGGTCATCACGGTCAAGAAAATCGACCTTGAAACCGGCAATGCCCATGTCGGCATAACGGCGGCAGGCCTCGGCAAGCTGTTCGTCAAGCACATTGAACACCGTCCACAGCACCAGATCGACGCCACGCTCCTTCCCGTAGGCCACAAGCCCGGGGAGGTCAATCTCCGGAATCACGGTAAGCATGTCGCCACTGCGCGGGTCATACCACCCTTCGTCAAGCACCACATATTCCAGCCCGTTCTCCGCGGCGAAATCTATGAAATGGCGGTAAGTCTCGGTGTTGATTCCGGCCTTGAAGTCCACCCCACGCAGACCCCAGTCGTTCCACCAGTCCCATGCCACTTTGCCGGGACGGATCCAGTCGGTCTGCCCTATGACGTTGGGGCGTGCAAGGGCGTAGACAAGGTTGTTGACCGGCAACTGACGGTCGTCGGTGGTGACGGCAAGTACGCGCCACGGCAGTGTGCGTGGCGCATCGGTACGGGCTATGAAGTTTTCCCTTTCGGTGACATACAGCTGCTTACGCCAGGGATAGCGGTCGTATGCCTTAGAGTATGCGGCAAAAACAGCGCTCAACCGTCCTGCCACGGAATCGGCCTGCAGGAACATGCCCGGATAGGCCTCCAGGTCACTTTCGGTGATGGTGAGTTTAAGTCCGTCCGAATAATCGACGCAGGCGGGGAGGAACGCTAACTGCGGAGAAGCGCTCCCGACAGGTGTGCAGGAATAGGTGTTCTGAAACGCCATCGCCATGGGTTCCTTGTCGTTGGTGGAGTGCGACAGATAGAGGCGCACATCGGCGGGAAGATTGTAATCGGCTGTCTCATCGGTGATGCATGCAGCCCCGTCGAGTGCGAACCGGTAGGCCAAACCGTCGTTGAACACACGCAGTTCCATCGACTGGCCGTTTTTCAGGTTCACGTTCATGCGGTTGTATGTAACCGAGAAGCTGTTCTGCCGGTAGAATGGCGCCACCACTGTCTCACTTACGTTTTTCCGCACCGAAGTCTTTCCGATGCGCGGCGGTTTAGCGCCGTCAATCTCCAGCCCTACGGGCGAGGGATTCAGCAAAACCTTATCGGCATAACGCAATGACAGCGCAAGCAAGCCACCGTCGTCGGAAAGTGTGGCACACAGTTTGCCGTCGGGCGAGGAGATTGTGCGCTCGGCGGCGTGCATCCCTGTGAAAAAGAGTGCAACAGCCGCCACAGCAACAATCAGATTGATTTTCATGGTTCCGAACATGTAGATTGGTTAAAAGGAGCTTATTGTTATTTCTTTAATTCAGACTTATCCGACATTCACCGCTTGTCGGAGCCGACGTCGGCAACCGCCTTCGGCGAACCGGTCCGGAAGGTGAGCGTATAGGGCCACTGGGCGTCGCCCGGATTTTCAGGACCGTCGACATTTCGCCAGTGCTCGGTGGGCGCACCCATCACCATTAGCCACAGATGCTGCAGGGGCGCACCTTCCGGAGCAGTGTAAATCAGGCGTCCGGTCCGTCCGCTGTGCATAGGGCCGTAGACGGTGTTGCCGTCGGCATCCACAGCTATGAAGCCGTAGCGCCATCCGGCTTTGGAGGGATTCACATTGTTGTACCCTTTCAGAGCCGTCTCCCCCTTGAAATCCACCGTCACACCGGTGCCGGGAGCTGGCGTTGTGAGTTCTATGAAATTGAATCCGTAGTTTTCCGGAGCCACGGCAGCCGGCACGCGATAGCGGTTACGTCCAACCGGTTCAAGCGGAGTAGACCACAGATTGGCATAGGGGCGCATGTTGGCGCGTGTGCGGTCGAAGTCCCAGTTGACAAACCGGCTCTGCTGGCGGAACATCTCGTCGTTGAACTGCTCCTGCCCCATGTTGCACATCCGCTTGTAGGTCATCACCGGATCCTCGTCCGTGCGGCCCTGGCGGAAAAGCTCGGCAATGAAGCCCGGACCGTGAAGCTCGCCCCAGCATTCAAGCACATATGGCGAATGATAGATGTTGTCGATATGCAGGAAGGCCTTGTGGGTGAGATTGCGGAAAGCATCGAGGTGATATTTCTCGTCGGTGGGCCAGTCGGGGTTCACCTGCCACAGCATCCACTGCGAGGCCATCTCGAAAATGCCGTGGCCTCCCCAGGCCATCCCCTCGCCGTCGCAGGTGATCTGTGACTGGAAAGAGTGCCCCAGTTCGTGGGCTATGCAGTTGAGTTTGTCGTCCTGCACCCGGTTGGGCGTTATCCACAGGGCACCTATCTGACCGTCGTAATCGCCCCCGTAGGCGGTTCCCTCAAGCGAATAGTCGAGCATTGCCATCATTTTCAGCGAATCGGCGTTGCTGCCGGGCTTGACCCAGGCAAGGTCGTTATAGAAAAAGCGGTAGAACTGTTCGAGACGGGCAAGGAGGTTGTTTATGTCCACCTTCATGTTGTGGCCGTCGAGGTCGGGTGCCTTGGCTGGATTGGCGCCGAACCCGTCGGCCCAGAAGAGCACTACATTCTCGGTCTGCGCCATGCGGGCAAAGCTCCATTTGGATGCCGGATCGGAGAAATCGTTCGAGGCGAGATCGGCGGGAAGGTAAACGGATTTACCATTATATATGCGCGAGCCTTCGGGACGCGGCGACGGCGACACGGCACCGGCCGCAAACTGCGACAAAGCCGTGACGATTACCAGTGCAACCAATGTGATGCTACGTGACATGGAGTGAAGATTTAGAGGTGATGCGCCCCCATTTGGAATGGCACGCTGCAAAATTAACTGAAAAAGCATGAAGCCGATAGCAATCGCGTCCAAATCAATAAAAAAAATCGGTTAAATCGGCGGCAGAATTAACATCTGGAAAATTTTGTTATTAAAATTGAACAATTTTTATACCACCGGCCGTTCTCAGCAATTAACTTTGCAACATCATGAAAGCGAACCTGTAATAAAGTGGAGTTTCGCCGCCCTCCGGGGCGGCATTACTTATTACACAATTTGCTCTATATAGCACAGGCCGCGTCAGGATATAAATCAATCATTCTGCCACGTCCGCCCTGCCGACGCCGACAAATGCTTGCAACCAGGAATAGAAACAATATCTTTTACCTTAAATATTAAACCATACCCACCCGACTGATGAAAAATTTCCACCATCTGCAACTCGCCCTGGCCGGCGCCGCCATTGCATCGGCATGCGCTTCGGCGTGTTTGTCGGGATGCACCAATGCAGAAGCCTACACTGCACCCGATGCACCCATAAAAGAGGTGCCCTTCACTCAGGTCCATTTCACCGACTCTTTCTGGGCTCCGCGTATCGAAACCAACCGCACCGTATCCATTCCCTCCGCATTCCGCGAATGCGAGAAAAACGGCCGCTTCGACAACTTCGCCATTGCCGGAGGGCTGAAAAAGGGTGAACACCGCGGCGATTTTTCATTCGACGATACCGACCCCTACAAGGTAATCGAGGGTGCGAGCTATTCGCTGGCCGTGAAATATGACCCGCAGCTCGACGCCTATCTTGACAGTGTGATAGGGCTGATTGCCGCAGCACAGGAACCCGACGGCTATCTCACCACCTGCGTCACCAACAAATGCACCCGTCTGTCGGGCTGGTGGGGCACACACCGCTGGGAAAAGCTCAACAGCCACGAACTCTACAACAGCGGCCACATGTATGAGGCTGCCGTGGCCCATCACCTTGCCACAGGCAAACGCAACTTCCTGGATGTGGCGCTGAAAAACGCCGACCTCGTATGCGAGGTGTTCGGTCCGGGTGAAAAACAGAAACACGTGCCCTCCGGTCATCCCATCGTGGAGATGGCCCTTGCCAAACTCTACAAGCTCACTGGCAACGAGAAATATCTCAACACAGCAAAATATTTCGTTGAGGAGACAGGCCGCGGCACCGACGGCCACCGCCTGAGCGAATACTCGCAGGACCACAAACCCATCCTGGAGCAGGATGAGATTGTAGGTCACGCCGTGCGAGCCGGCTACCTCTACAGCGGTGTGGCCGATGTGGCATCACTCACCAACGACTCCGCCTATTTCAACGCTCTCAGCCGCATCTGGGACAACATGGCCTCGAAGAAGCTGTTCATTACCGGCGGCATCGGTTCGCGTCCGCAGGGCGAAGGTTTCGGCCCGAACTACGAGCTTCACAACCACACGGCCTATTGCGAGACCTGCGCGGCTATCGCCAACGTGTACTGGAACCACCGCATGTTCCTCGCCACCGGCGACTCCAAATATGCCGACGTGGTGGAACGCGCTCTCTACAACGGCGTGATTTCAGGTGTATCGCTCTCGGGCGACCGCTTTTTCTACGACAATCCCCTGGAATCCATGGGACAGCATGAACGCGCCCCCTGGTTCGGATGCGCATGCTGCCCGGGCAACGTGACCCGCTTCATGGCCTCCGTTCCCCTCTATATGTATGCCACCCAGGCCAACGATATCCTCGTCAACCTGTTCGCCCAAAGCGATGCCAACATCGAGACCGCCGACAACACGGTGACCCTGCGTCAGGAAACGAACTACCCCTGGGACGGCAAAATCACATTCACCGTCGAACCGGAGAAGGAGATGCAGTGGGCATTGCGTCTTAGAGTGCCCGGATGGGCGGGTGAGAATCCCGTGCCGACCGACCTCTACACCTTCACCGAAACAACTTCGGCTAAACCCTCATTCAAAATCAACGGCAAATCAGTCACACCGATGCACGGCAACGGCTACGCCACCTTCAACCGCGTGTGGAAACCCGGCGACAAGGTGGAAGTGGAGTTCCCGATGGACATCCGCCGCATCCGCGCCCATGAAAACGCCGAAGACGACCGCGGCAAGCTCGCCATAGAGCGCGGTCCGGTGGTCTACTGCCTCGAAGGCATCGACCAGGCCGACACAACGGTGTTCAACAAATACATCCCTGCCGACGCAAAGCTGACAACATCGTTCGAACCGGGACTGCTCGGCGGCGTGCAGACCATAACCGGCACCGCCACACAAGTTGACCTCGACGGCAACGAGACTCAGGTGCCGTTCAAGGCAATCCCCTACTCCACATGGAACAACCGCGGCAACCATCAGATGGCCGTATGGATTCCGGAGAAAAAGGAGACCACCCGTCCCACCCCGCTCCCCACCATCGCCTCCGAGGCCACCACACTCATGATTCAGGCACCCATACAGAAGGATGCGCCGGAATCGGCATCAGTGGAAACCTACGCATGGGGTGTGAACGACCAGTGGGAACCAAAATCGAGCGCCGACAATTCCAAGCCCTACCACTACTGGTGGCTCAAACAGGGCACAGAGGAGAGTCTGGCCTATGCATTCGCCAAACCGGTGAAAGTGAGCAGCGTGGATGTCTACTGGCTCGAATTCGACCACTACGACGGCAACTACCGCGTGCCCCGTTCGTGGAAGCTGATGTACAAGGACACAGCCGGACGCTGGCAGCCTGTTGAGAACCCCTCGGGCTTCGGCGTGGAGAAGGACCGCTACAACCATGTTGACTTCACCCCCGTGGAAACCACCGGCCTGCGCATCATGGCCCAGCTTCAGGAGGGACAGAGCGGCGGCGTGATAGAATGGAAGGTCAACTGACTGACATCCAGCTCCACCGTATCATCCTCAGCGCGGCTTTGGCCGGCGTTATATACTCCATGACCAATCATACAAACCAACGGAATAACTAACTTAAATCTTTAACCATAATTACTTAGCATGAAACCGCATGTAAATCTAAGCAACTTCAGCAAAAATCTGCTGGGAGTTGCCGCCTGCATCGGGCTTGGAGCCGGCCTCGGCTCACCTGCCGCATATGCAGATCCACAGGCGGCCACCACGCAGCAACAGGCTGCCACCGTTTCCGGTCAGCTTGTCGACTCGCAAGGCGAGCCCCTCGTAGGTGCGACTGTAATCGTAAAAGGTTCAAAACAGGGCGTGGCCACCGACCTCGACGGTAAATTCACCGTCCGTGCCGCCCGCGGCGAGACTCTTCTGCTCTCGTCGATCGGCTTCAAGCCGATGCAGGTGGCAGTGACCGGACCAAATGTGGGCACCATCACCATGGAAGACGACTCAAAACTGCTTTCCGACGTTGTGGTCATCGGTTACGGCACACAGAAAAAAGGCGATGTCACCTCGGCTGTGTCACGTGTGAAATCCGAGGACTTCACCATGGGTAACGCCAACAACGCCGGCGACCTCATCAAAGGTAAAGTAGCCGGTCTGACCATCACCAAACCTTCGGGCGACCCCGGTTCGTCGGCCGAAATCTCCCTCCGCGGTATCGTTTCGGTGAGCGGCAACGCAGCTCCCCTCATCCTTATCGACGGTGTGCCCGGCGACCTCCAGACCGTGCAGCCTGAGAACATCGAATCGATCGACGTGCTCAAGGATGCCTCCGCAGCCGCCATCTACGGTACGCGCGGTGCTGCCGGTGTGATCATCATCACCACCAAGACCGGTAAGCGCGAACAGAAAGCCACCGTGACCTACAGCGGCTATGTCAGCTTCTCAAAATGGAGCAAGAAAGCCGACTTCATGACACCTGACGACATCCGTTCAGGCATCGGCGCATTCTCCGACGAAGGCTACGACACCGACTGGCTCAAGGCCATCAGCCGCACGGCCGTGACCACCGACCACAATGTGGGCATCTCCGGCGGTTCGCAGTCCACAAGCTACTACGGCTCTGTAAGCTACCGCCACGCCGAAGGTGTGATGAAGAAAACCGGTAACGAGAAGATTGCCATGAACTTCGACATCTCCCACTGGATGCTGAACGACATGCTCAAAGTCAACCTCAACCTTGTGGCCGAGAACTACAAATATGAGGTGAACGACGCTACCGCCATCTACCGTCAGGCTGTGATACGCAACCCGACCGCCCCCATCTGGAACGAGGACGGTTCATACGCCACCGGCGACCGTCTGCAATACTACAACCCCGTGGCAATGCAGGCCGAACAGACCGGCGAAAACCGTACTACTACCACCCGTATGACCGGTAACATCACCTTCGAGCCTATCAAGGGCTGGCAGACAAACCTCATGCTCGCCAACAACCGCTCGATGACCCGCTACGGTGATTACACCACCGACACCCGTCCGGAGAACGAACTCAACGGCTACAAGGGACGCGCAAGCATCAGCTCGAACGAGTACCGCGAGAATTATCTGGAACTCACCTCGAAATACAACAACACATGGGGCAAGCACCGCTTCGACGCCCTTGCCGGTTACAGCTGGAGCCGCGAGACATATGAAGAAGCCGGCATGAGCAACTCCGACTTCCAGACCAACTACTTCCTCTGGCACAACATCGGCGCCGGCGAACGCCTCAAGGAGGGTCAGGCATGGATGGGCAGCGAAAAGTCTGAATCCACCCTTGTGGGCTGGTTCGCCCGCGTAAGCTACGGCTTCGACAACCGCTACAACATCCTCGCATCCATCCGCTACGAAGGCTCCTCGAAGTTCGGTAAAGACCACAAATGGGGCGCATTCCCCTCGGTATCGCTCGGCTGGAACATCAACAACGAGGAGTGGTTCAAGGACCTCACATGGATGAATCTTCTGAAACTGCGCGCAGGCTTCGGTATCACCGGTGTGATTCCCGGCACCCCCTACATGTCGCTGGTTCGCTATGCACTTTCCGACGACTACAATGAAGGTGTCTACTACCGCGACGGCGCATGGCACAAAGGTTTCGTACCCGTGTCGAACGCCAACCCCGACCTCAAATGGGAGAAAGCACGCGAATTCAACGTAGGTATCGACTTCGGATTCTTCGACGACCGCCTCAGCGGTAGCATCGATGTCTACACCAAGAAAACATCCGACATGCTCTTCGACTATGCAGTTCCCTCGCCGCCAAACCTCTTCCCCTACACCACCGCAAACGTAGGCGAGATGCGCAACAACGGTGTGGAAGTGATGATCAAGGCCATCCCCGTGCAGACCCGCGATTTCCGCTGGGCCACCACATTCACCCTGCAGCATAACGCCAACAAACTCCTCAGCCTCTCCAACGACCTCTACCAGACCGAAAACGTACTCTGGCAGGTTGGTACAGGCGACCCCGTGACACAGTGGACGCACAAGGTTGAGGTAGGCAAACCCCTCGGCGAAATCTGGACACTCAAGGCAGTAGGCGTATCGGAGGCCACAGGTCTCTGGCTCATCGAGAATCCCGAGAACGGCATGGCAGCCGAGTTCTATCAGGACATGCGTTCGGACGAGGACTGGTACCAGCGCGTGGGCAACGGTATCCCCAAAGTAACCATCGGATGGGGCAACCAGTTCTTCTATAAGGACTTCGACCTCTCCATGCAGTGCATGGGCCAGTTCGGCTTCAAGATCGTGAACCAGCAGCGCGTGTTCTTCGAGAACAACAACACCATGTACAACCGTCTGCGCTCGGCCAGCGACGTGATCGGCGGAATCCGCTCACTCTCACCCCAGCAGGCAGCCATGGTCAACAGCTACTACATCGAGAACGGTGACTACTTCAAGATGAGCAACCTCACCCTTGGTTATACCTACAAATTCAAGAACACCCGCTGGATGCAGAGCGTACGCGGATACTTCTCGGTCGACAACGTATTCACCATCACCAAGTACAAAGGCATTGACCCCGAGCTTGGCACAGGCAACATCTGGACACCCGGTATCGACGACCGCGACAAATATCCCACCACCCGTTCCTACACTATCGGTGTGAACCTCACCTTCTAAAACATCAAATCCATGAAACTCAAGAATATAACAACAAAATTTTCGGCAGCCGCAATGACGGCGGCACTGGCTCTGGGTTCGGTGTGCTGCACCGATCTCGACGAGACTCTGTACAGCGAGATTCCCGGCGACGGTTCCTATGAAATGTCGCCCGAGGAGGTACAGTCGATGTACGGCAAAATCTACGACCGCGTACGCGACATGTATAACGGCTGGGAAAGCTATCAGGACATCTCCGACGAAACCGGCGATGTGCTCATGACCCCCTTCCGCTATGAGACCAACGCTTTCGGCGCACAATACTGCGCCCTGCACAAACACGAATTCTACGCAACGCTCAACCACCTCTACCGTCCGTGGTACAGCTGCTATCAGGGCATCAACACCTGCAACCAGCTGCTCGACGAGGAGAGCATCTCGCAGAACGAACAGATCAAGGCCGAGCTGCGCACCTACCGCGCACTGTTCTACTACGTTCTGTTCGACATCTACCGCAACATACCGCTGGAAACCACTCTGAAGGTGCCCGCAGGCTACATGCCCGAACAGGCCAAACCGGAGGATACGTTCAACTTCATCGTCACCGAACTGAAGGAGGCCAAGCCGCACCTGTCGAAAGAGGTTGAATTCGGACAGATCAACTATTACGGCGCATGCATGCTCCTTGCCAAGATGTATCTGAACCACAATGCATGGATTGACAAGAACTCAAGCTCCGACATGCACTACTACGAACTGGCCTGCGACGAGGTGAACGAGGTGATCAACGACCGCAAGTACAGCCTTGCCGCCAACTACACCGAACCCTTCGGCAACGACACCTTCAGCAACGAGGTGATTCTGGCCATCATGTACGACTACACCTACGCCGGCTCGGGAACAAACATCTTCTCGAAATGGTATCCCGCCGGAACATCGGCCATCTTCGGCGTGACACGCGAAGGATGGAACGGCTCGTGCGCAATCCCCCAGTTCATGGAGACATACGACCCCGCCGACACCCGCAAGACCGACACGTGGCGCTGGGGTCCGCAGACCGACACCAAGGGCAATCCCCTCTACGTGAACGGTGAGCTCTGCGACTTCACTATCGACTGCTACTCGATTGACCGTCCCGGCTGCTCCACCTATCAGGGCGCCCGCATGAACAAGTTCGAGATGGTGGCAGGCAAAATCAACTGCGCCAACAACGACGTGCCCTTCTTCCGTCTGGCCGACGCCATGTTCATCAAGGCCGAGTGTCTGCTCCGCCTGGGCGGCTACAAGGGTGAGGACGAGCAGGTGGCAGCCGACCTCGTCACCGAAGTGCGCCAGCGCGCGTTCAAGAACAATCCCGAGAAGGCCGTGCGCACAGTGGCACAGCTCAAGGGCGGTTCGGTCTACGACTACGGACGCCGCGACATAGAGGGTGACATAGACGCCAACGGCGACCTTGTCAACATCGTCAACAACGAGACACACGAGGGTGGTGCCGACATCATTCTGGGCGGTCTGCTCGACGACCTGGCATGGGAGTTCGTCTACGAACATCACCGCCGCCAGGACCTCATCCGCTTCGAGATGACCAACGGCAACAACGTGTACAACGGTAAATCCTGGTTCAGCAAAAAGGCTGTGGGCACACGCAAATGCGACCTCATGCCGATTTTCCAGGACAACCTCCAGGCCAATCCCAACCTCAAACAGAATCCTTATTAACAGCATCCCTTAAACCGGAAATACAATGAAACTCAAGATATTCATTCCGCTTTTCGCCGCAATAGGGCTGGTGATGCTCCCCTCATGCGAGGAGGACTACACCGAGGCCACAGCGCCTCACGAATATGGCGAATTCGACAATCCGCCCCTCAAAGGCTCCGACGCATCGAACTATACGGATGCGGTGACTCTGAAGCAGGGCAACACCGACTGGGTGTACATGGACCTCAACAATGCCAAGAGCAACATCGAGAGCCAGCTTGGCGCCACAATCGACGAGGTGTTCGCCGGTATCGGCAACGGCACCTACCGCTTCCTGATGGTCAACAACGCACGCCGCCTGTGGGACAAGACCCCGGCCGATGCCGACGGCATCTGGTATGTGTCGCAGACCGGTATCTGCTGCGCGCCTGAAAACGCCGCAGCCAAAGTGAAATTCGACGCAGCCAGCCGCACCGTAGGCTTTGCGCTCACACCCAACGCCCCCGGCGGCGCGATGATTCCCGTGACATTCGGCATCGCACGCACCGACAATTCGGCACTCCCCATCAACGTGCGTTTCCAGCAGCGCATCACCGTGAGCGACCTCTCGCTCTGCGAAGTTGAAGGCATCATGCCTGCAGGCGACTACAACGGCTTCGAACTGCTGTTCGCCGACATCATGCCCAACCTCGAGTTCGCACTCGGCATCACATCGCTCGACGGCTTCGCCGAAGCCATCGATCCCAACGGCAAGGCTCTCTACGACCTCTATGTCATCAACGACAACGGCGAACGCACCAGCGGCTACACCGCCAACGGCATGGGCTACTGGCTCAACGCTGCAGGTCAGATCTGCACATGGGGCGCCGACGGCTTCTCGTTCTTCGTGGAAGCAATGACACAGGATGAGAACGGCTATGTAGGTCCCGAAGGCGTAGGCTTCATGGTGGGACGCGCACCCGGCATCGAACCCGGTACTGTGTTCACCACCACCATGCAGCTTGTGTCGAAGCGTGAACCGCAGAAGTGCCTCACCCTCGTAATCAAGGCAACCGCTGAATAACAACGGCACGGTCAACCTACCTCAACAACAATCCAAAATGTCAAAACGAAACAGGTGATTTAGATTAGGATAGCCAAAACGACCCGGGCGCGTAAGCCCGGCGACACACTGACGCCGAGCCACAGTTTTATATTCGCATTACGCTCAGCTCTTGTCACGCCCGGGTCGTCACGGCTAAAACTCCGGTTCCGCTCACCGTTTCATCATAAGTAACTGGTCGAAATTATTTTAATATTTGTCCGAGGAAAATTTTTAGAAGATTTTTCTCGATGAAAAAGGAGTGTAGCGAGCTACACGACTGATGAAGAGAGAAAAAGATTCAAAAATTTTGCCGGAGAAATATTGAAATAATCAGACCCGTTAGTATAAAATAATTTTGAACAGTTACTTAAAATCACAGACGCTGAAATTATGAAACTCAAAATATCATCCGCCCTGGCAGCGCTGTTTCTCGCAGCCGCAACAGTGTCGCTGACGGCATGTTCGGACGACGACCTGTCGAAGAGCGCGCCCGACTACGACCCCAACTACAAGGGCACGGCCACTTTCGACCAGGAAGTGGACTATGAGACCGACGCCACCCAGAAGGATCTGGAGGTGACATTTGCCTGCGATATGGACTGGACAGCACGCGTCTACGATGCTGCCGACACCGAAGGCAACGAGCTTACATGGGCCTCGGTATCGCCCGAATCGGGCACAGCCGGCACCGACTGCAAAGTGATTGTGCACCTGCTGGAGAACCCCGACCACAACAACACCCGCGTGGTCACACTCGAAATCCTCACCGAGAAAGGCAACCCGACCACAATCAAGATCGGTCAGGACCTCATGCCGATGGATCCCGCAACCATCCCCGACTACGACAAATACTACTGCCCCGGCGCATGGAACCCTCACTTCGAGAAGGGTCCCGAAAACCTGCTCCGCGGCGACAGCTACTATTCCTGGACACGTTCGGCACAGAGTGAGCACTTCGTGGTGTTCTGGAGCATCGACTACGGCACAGAGCATCCCAACTCGCCCGAGACACCCGCCAACTGGCGCGTGGACATTGACGACCTGCTTGAAAAAGCCGAGCACTTCTTCGATATGAATGTCAACAAGCTCGGCATGTCGACCATCGGCCAGGGCAAATCGGCTCTCGACAAGTACAAGATGCAGATTTATCTGATCGGTCAGGACGAATGGCTCGCCACAGGTTCCGGCTATGACAACGTAATCGGCGCTCTGTGGGTAAATCCCTCCACCTGCCAGCCCGTCGGCTCCACAATCGCCCACGAAATCGGCCACTCGTTCCAGTACATGGTGTATGCCGACAAGGTTTATCAGGGTGTAGCCGATAAGGACGGTGCCCTCCTCCCCTATGGCTTCCGCTACGGATTCGGTCAGGACGGGGAAGGCGGCAACGGCTTCTGGGAACAGTGCGCACAGTGGCAGGCTCATCAGGACTTCCCCGAAGAGCAGTTCGATCTGGGCAACTGGCCCGTATGGAACGCCAACCACCACCGCCACTTCCACCATCCGGCCTACCGCTATGCCTCCTACTTCCTCCAGACCTACTGGGTGAACAAGCACGGCATTCCGGCCTACGGACGCATCTGGCAGGAATCGGAGTATCCCGAAGACGCCATTGAGGCATACACCCGCCTGTACTGCAACAACAACTGGGACCAGATGAAGGACGAGCTGTTCGACTACGCCCAGCACATGGCCACATACGACATGGACGGCGTGCGCGAATATGCCGGCGGACATCAGGACATGTACCGCACGGACATGTATCTCGTTGACAACGGCTACTATCAGGTGGCCTACAGCAACTGCCCGGGCCATACCGGTTTCAACGTCATTCCCCTTATCGCCCCCGCTGCAGGCGGCACAGTGACTGTTGACTTCGAAGGTCTGCCCGACGGCGCACAGCTCGCCGCCAAGGACAAAGGTCAGGTATGCGATCCCGACGGCAACATCCAGTACACCACAAAGACCTACAACAACACCGAATTCGGCGCCAACAATCAGGGCTGGATGTACGGTTTCGTGGCTCTGAGCGACAACGACACCCGCACCTACGGCCAGGCTTCGAAGGACGCCAAAGGCATGCTGAGCTTCAACGTACCCGCAGGCACCAAGGAACTGTATCTGGTTGTGATGGGCGCTCCCACCGCCTACCAGCGTCTCCCCTGGAACCACGATTCGGCCAACAGCGACCACTCGGAAGGCTCCGACCCGCAGTTCCCCTACATGGTGAAATTCACCGGCACCGACCTGAAATATTACGAAGAGGCTCCTGAATGCGTTTACGATGTTGTCGACGCCAACCACATGAACGTGACATTCGACCTCCGCGTTCCCGCATCGTCGGGCGACTGGGCTCTCACAGCCATTGACCTCGGCGAACCTCAGATGCTCCAGTTCTTCGGCCTCGGCTCTGCCGATGAAATGAACGCACTGTTCGTCGATGTGGCTCCCGGCGATGAGGTTCGTCCCGCCGAAGGCACCATCGTTCTCGGTAACCTCGAGACAGACGGCTCATTCTGCTTCACCGGCTCGTCGAACAACGGATACTGGTGCAACGCAGACGGTAACCGTGTGGCATGGGGCGGCGGACAGGTGGTCTACACCGAACGCGACGGCCTGAGCATGACACTCGGACAGCTTGCCGGCTCATTCCAGGCCGGCGATACTCCGGTGCTCCGCCCTGCCGTGATCTACACCAAGAACGGCGAGACCTTCATCGCGCAGTACACTATAACCTATCACTATTATTGATAAGACAAGTCCCATTACCAGGACAGGCTATTTTGAGATAATTTAGTTCTTTTCCATACTCCAATCACGACCCGACCCTGCCACGCGCGGGCCGGGTCGTGTGCAATACTCTGAACCCAGCATACCATGAAGCATGCATTTTATTGCATGGTTTCGTTTCAACTGACAGACTAAAATCGTACCTTTGTAGGGGATGCCGCACTTGGGGTATCCCCTGCGAATCTTTACCGCTACGCCTCACCATGAAGACCTGTAACCGCATCACATACGCCATGCTGCATATCCTGTCGCTGATTTTGCTGGCGACAGCAATGTGCCACACAGCCGCAGGTGCAAACAAAATGCAGCCATGGTTCAGGCATTACACCACTTCGCACGGACTGCCCGCCAACTGTGTGCGTGACATCTGTCAGGACGATGCCGGCTTTATATGGATGGCATCGGACGGCGGCCTGACGCGCTTCGACGGCAAAACATTCCGTTATTATCCCCTAACTTCACCCGGACCCAAAGCCGACGACCAGTTCGCACTGGAACTTCTCAACAGCCACGGGCACCTGTATGTAGGCACTGATGCCTATCTCTACCGTTACGACGACAGCGCCGACCGCTTTGTGAACGTGCCGGTGACCGACAGCAACGGCAACGAGGTGAACGGGCTGATACGCTCCATCGGAATGGACGGGTCGGAAAACCTGTGGGTCTCCATACTTGGAAAGGGTGTGTTCAGGCTGAATCCCGACGGCACCACACCGGGATATTACTCATTCCCCGACCTGAATGTGTTCGCCGGAAACATCTACGTTGACAGCCACGACCGCGTGTGGGTGAGCAACAACAGCGGCATAGGCGGCCTGTATGTCTACACCCCTGACACCGACCGTTTCAACGAATTCATAATCACCACCGAGAACGGACGCCACATGGTGCACTCCATGGCCATGGCGGAGGATGCTGCCGGAAATTACTGGCTGGGCCTGTGGAACGGCTCACTGCTGCGCTTCGACGCCGCCACCGGTCAGGGACGCATTTTCAGCGGAACAGGTGCATACCACATCCATTCGCTGCTCACCGATAATCCCGACGAATTCCTCATAGGCTCGGACATGGGGCTCACCACATTCAATCCTCAGACTCTGGAAAGCACTACTTTCAAGCACGACGAACTTAACCTGCAGTCGCTGTCCGACCAGTTTGTGCATCCGCTGATGCGCGACCGCGAGGGAGCGCTGTGGGTGGGAACGTTTTACGGCGGCGTAAACTATATGCCCCCGCAGATCAAGCCCTTCAACCGCTACCGCGCATCGGCCTACCGCAACTCGGTGTGCGGTTCGCTTATCAACGCTTTCGCCGAAAGGCCCGACAGATCGGTATATATCGGTGCGGAGGACGGCGGTGTAAGCCTGTTCCATCCCGACACACGCACGTTTGAACCGATATCAATCCCGACACAGAATTACGGCCTGACACTCAACGTGCAGTCGCTGTGCCTCGACCGGAACAAACTATGGATAGGCACCTACGCCAACGGGCTCATCTGCCTTGACACGACCACAGGGAGAATCACGCCATACACCTCCGATCCCGACCGACCCACCACACTGGATGACAACAGCGCATATGCCCTGTTTCTCGACAATGAGAACAACCTGTGGGTGGCTACAACAAACGGACTGAACCGCTACAACCGTGCCGACAACAATTTTGAACGCATACGCACGCTGGGGGTGCGCACCGTGAGCATCACCGCCGACTCACAGGGAGCTTTGTGGCTCGCCACACACGGACGCGGGGTGTTCCGCTTCCATCCGCACAGCGATGTGTGGCGCAACTTCCGGCATGAACCGCAGCACCAGTCTTTGCCTCACGACCATGTCAACTGCATCACAATCGGCAGCGACGGCACCATATGGGCCGCAACCGAAGGCGGACTGAGCCGATTCAACCGAGCCACCGACAATTTCGAACCGGTGACACTCCCAAACAATGCCCCCACATCAATCGAAGGGATAGCCGAAGAAGGCGATTACCTGTGGCTTACCACCTCGTCCGGACTGCTCCGCTATAATCCCAAAGAGGGGTCGATGGAGCGTTTTGCCGAAGACGACGGACTGGCCAACAACCAGTTCCTGCCTGCCGCCATAATGAAAAGTTCCGACGGTAGCCTGTACACAGGCACAATCAGCGGCTTCAACCATTTCCATCCGGCCGCCATCCGTGCCAACACATTCGTGCCGCCGGTGAGATTCACGGCCCTCGAAATAGCCAACAACCCGGTGGAAGTGGGCGCTCCGCAGCTGCCGGTGAGCCTCGGCAAGGGGGCCCAGATACGGCTCAGAGCGTCGGACCGTTCGTTCAGTGTATATTTTTCCGCTCTGAGTTATGCCAATCCCCGGGCTAACAACTACCGTTACAAACTCGACGGCTTCGATAAGGACTGGATAGAAACCGGAAACGACAACAAGGCACAGTACACCAACCTCCCGGCAGGGCGCTACACACTGCGCGTGCAGGCCTCGAACAACGACGGGGTATGGAATCCCGAGGAGGCACAACTTGACATAATTGTATTTCCCCCGTGGTATCTTAGCTGGTGGATGGTGATATTCTATGTGCTGCTGGCATGCGGGGCTGCCTACGGAGCCTACCGCATAGTGATACGCAACGCCCTGAAAGCCCGCGGACGCGAGATTGCGCGCCTCAAGGCCGACCGAGAGAAAGAGATGTTCAACGCCAAGCTCTCGTTCTTCACCATCATAGCGCATGAAATCCGCACCCCGGTGTCGCTGATTATCGGGCCGCTCGAAAAGGTGATGTCGTCCAAGGAACCGATTCCCGACCCGGTGCGCCGCGATCTTGATGTAATCGACCGCAACGCCCACCGGCTGCTGTCGCTTGTGAATCAGCTTCTCGACTTCAAGAAAGCCGAACAGGCCATCATAGCCCTCGACAAGCGCCCCACCGAAATTGTAAAACAGGTGGAGGCCGTGGCCGCACGTTTCCGTCCCTCCATAGAGCAGATGGGTGCCACATTCCTATGCCGCTACCCCACAGAATTCAAAGCCGACATTGACCCCGAGGCTTTCAACAAGATGGTGAGCAACGTGCTTAACAACGCACGCAAGTACATGCGCAGCCAGATTACGCTCGACGTGACCAACGATGCCGCCAACGGCACATTCACCATAAAAGTAACCGACGACGGCTGCGGCATCTCCCCCGAATTCCAGCAGAAGATTTTCAAGCCGTTCTATCAGATAGCCGCAGAGAAACCCGATGCCACACGCATTGGAACAGGGCTGGGGCTGAGCATCCTGAAAAACATTGTGGACGCCCACCATGGCACGATAAGCGTGGAGTCGGAACCGGATGTGTTCACAAGTTTCATCATAACGCTTCCGCTCACACAGCCCGATGCCGTGAAAACCGACATTGCAGCCAGCCACGAAACGGCCCTGAGCGACCTCCCGCCGATGCACAAGCCGGAAGGGGCAAAACCACGCCTGCTTGTGGTGGACGACAACGAGGACATGCTGCAGTTCCTGAAAAGTTCGTTTGAGGAGACCTATGATGTCGTCACGGCAACAAACGGCATGGAAGCGCTGTCGCTGCTTGAGAACCACCAGATATCGGCCATTGTCAGCGATCTCATGATGCCGAAGATGAACGGCGTGGAACTCTGCCGCGCAGTGCGAGGCAACCAGTCGTTCAGCCACATCCCCTTCATTCTCCTAACCGCAAAGACCGACAATTTCTCGAAAATCGAGGGGATGAACTGCGGCGCGGACTACTATGTGGAGAAACCGTTCTCAACCCACTTCCTCGACGCATGCCTCACCAACCTGATGACGCGCCGCAAGCAGCTGGCACAGAAATTCTCGCAAGAGCCACTGGCTCCGCCGACAGCCCTGGCTGCAACCCCTGTCGACGAGACCTTCATCACGCGTCTCACCACAGCAATCGAGGATAATTTCTGCAATCCCAACCTCAATGTCGACTTCCTTGCCGAACAGATGCACATGAGCCGTTCAAGTCTGTATGCCAAAATCAAGACCCTGGCAAGCATGACACCGAACGAACTCATACAGATAACGCGCCTCAAACGCGCCGCACGCATGCTGCGCGAGGAGCACTACATGGTGAGCGAGGTGGGCACGCTTGTGGGCTTCAATTCATCGAGCTACTTCTCCAAATGCTTCAAGGCCCAGTTCGGAATGACTCCCGGCGAATTTGCCGGCCCGCACTCACCGGCAACCGACACGCAAACAAACCCCTAACGCAATATGTCAACTGCAACCAACACTATCACACCTGCAAAGAAAAAAAGTTCGAGGATTCTGGCTCTCGACATTATGCGCGGCATCACCATCGCCGGCATGATTCTGGTGAACAACTCGGGCGGCCCGGGCACATATGCGCCGCTCCAGCACGCCCAGTGGAACGGCCTGACACCTACGGACCTCGTGTTCCCCTTCTTCATGTTCATCATGGGAATATCAACCTACATATCCCTGCGTAAATTCGAGTTCAAACCGTCGTGGCCGCTGATTGGAAAAATCGTGAAACGCACGGTACTGATTTTCCTGATAGGCATGTTCCTGACGTGGCTGTCGATGTTCGTGAAAGGGATTGCTGTGGAGGGCCGCACCCTCATTGAAGCCACCCTACGGTTCGGCGACATACGCATCCTCGGTGTGCTCCCCCGCCTTGCCATATGCTACGGTGCAGGCTCCATCCTTGCCATCACCCTGCGACACAAATGGCTGCCGGTGACCATCGCGGCCATACTGATTCTCTACGGCATAGCCCTCCTTGTTGGCAACGGTTATGCACCGGACGAAACCAGCATCCTCTCGCGCGCCGACCGTGCCGTGCTCACCGACGCGCATATGTACTACACCCACATCGACCACGTCAAAATCCCCATCGACCCCGAAGGTGTGCTCAGCACCATCCCCTCCATAGCCCACGTTATGATAGGCTTCTGGTGCGGAATGCTGATGATGGGCACCACCGACAACCGCGAACGCATCACCCAGCTTTTCATTGTCGGCACCATCCTGACCGTGTCCGGCTGGCTGCTGAGCTACGGGCTTCCTCTCAACAAAAAAGTATGGTCACCCACCTTCGTGCTCACCACATGCGGCCTGGCGGCATCCACGCTTGGCCTGCTGATATGGATAATCGACATCAAAGGGAAAAAACGCTGGAGCCGCTTCTTCGAGGTGTTCGGCGTCAACCCCCTCTTCCTCTATTCGGTGGCATGGGTGCTTGCCATATTCCTCGGCCTCAAATGCTTCCCCGATGCTGCAGCCCCCGATGGCGTCTACAGCATCAAGAGCTGGATCTACTACAACCTGCTCATGCCACTCACCGGCAACCAATCGCTGTCGGCCCTCATCTACGCCCTGGCGTTCGTAGGCATCAACTGGCTCATCGGCCTCCCCCTCTACCACCGCAAAATCTACATCAAAATCTAACCGGCTTAAAACCCAATTGATTACATCACTGAATATATTTTTTCCGCATTTGTATTATCATTTCTGATAAACGTGCATGAAAATTTTGTTCAAAAAAATTGGCATAGAATTTGGTCAATTCAAAAAAACGTGATAACTTTGCACCTGCAAACGGAAAGGAACGGCGCAGGGAGCTGCGACAGGAAAAGCGAAAAAAAAGCAGCGCGACATCCAATTCCAATCTCCGTTGGCACTCACACCAATCAATTGCCTTGTGGTGTAATGGTAGCACGTCGGATTCTGGTTCCGCCTGTGAGGGTTCGAATCCTTCCAAGGCAACTCAAAGAAAGAGCTAAGTCAGTAGACTTAGCTCTTTTTTTAATCCCCTGATGTAAGTTAGATATAATAGCAACTGTCGTTTCCGCAACCACGGTTTCTATTTGCAATAGTTATTTTGTTTATTTCACATATCCGCAATATCAATCTTAATTCTACGATTTTTTTCAAAGTTAATAGTCAGAAATTTCACGACCACCTGCTATTCCATGTTTTTGAAACGAATCATTGCGTGCGGACGCACACCAACGATATCATTACCAGCGAGATGCTGACCCGGTTTCAGAATACATACGCTGAGGCAATGGCACGTTCGTAAGTTCGTCAAGAGTCTATATGGAATGAATTTGACAAAAAATAATCAATCAACATCAGGAGAATTCTTTCTATCGTTCAGCCTTTTTTGTCTATTTTCCAACCGCTTGACACTTTCTGGTGTAGGCAACTCTTCAGGCATAGTTCCGCCAAGTTCCATAATAGTCTCTCTGACTTTTTTCCCGACTTCAAAATGAGTGCGATTGGCATTGTCCTTCCCTTTGACCCCCTCACGCCTCAATTTGTCTTCAGTTTGTGTTGCGCGGAAAAGATTAGCTGCCAGCTCGGTGCTTCCCATGTGGTCAAGAATCTCCTGATTCTTAGCCAACCCTTTGCGGAAATGAATATCACTCCGGTCCAGGCCTCCATACAATCCCTTATAACCCGCATTCTGAAAAACACCATAATCCTTATTGGTTATAACTCCAGCGTCCTTTGCAGCGCTCGCAAGTCGCGAATTATGCTTCTTCATCTCCCTGCGAAGCATAAGTCTTTTTTCCTCCTCTTCTGTGAAAGGTCTAACTAAATATGTTTCCGCCCTACGCGTTTGTATTGCAAAATAGGTTTGCGCCTGGGCTACAATAGTTTTCTTTGGATCTGCGTTCTGCACAGTAAGATAACAAACATAGCGGCTCATAAGCCAGGTTTCCACCTCTCTTTCAGCGCCTTTACCTATCGGAATCTTTTCGGTGACTCTAACGAAATGATGCTTGGGATCCTGACCGCTATTAAGGCACGATGTCCAAGCCTTTCTCATTACATCAAGAAAATTACGATAATCGGTATAGGTCAAAACTTTGGCAAGCTCCCTGGATGACCACCATTCTATTCCGCTTTCATCTGTAGTCTTGATACTCTCGAAAGAGTCTTTTGCTTTTTTGGTAAGTCTTGTACTCATATGTTCAATAGTATTCCTCTGATTTCAACTGTATATCATGGCGCATATCTCCTCCATTCATAAAGCATAAGAATTTGGTATTGTCACCGCCATTCAACCACAACCCAAATGTAATGATAGCGCATGAATTATGCAAACAACCCACCAAAATATTATGTTAATGTTATGTCTGAAGTATGTTTACAAACGGCTTGAATGCAGTAAATGATGACAACTCTATGTTAGCCACATTATGTTAATACTTTATCTACAAATATTGTATTTCGATGTATGAATACAAGAAATCAAGCTATGTGCCGACTACCAAAACTTGTGGCTGGGAGTATTACAATTGATTGATTTACAGGTGTGGTGACAGGGCGCTTTACTACTTTTGCGGTATATGCGATTGATTGTTGGCGATATAATTGCTAACTTCGCAAATGAAGGCTGGAATTGTCGGCTTTCTTCTCTGCTGATTGCCGGTGTTCGTGCCTGTAGAGGTTGATTATATTCCGTCAAGATAAACTGTCATTATCAATAATAGCATGAAAAATCCATTCTGTTTCGGAAACTTCGGTTTTCTATTTCTATGCATTCTGAGCGCGGTGAGCGGATTTGCTGCCGGCGCACAGAATCCGGTTGCCCGCGAGGAAGCTACGGTACGTTCGGGCAATGCACGTTTCACGGTGCTCACGCCTGAAATGATACGCATCGAGTATAGCGACAAAGGCCTCTTTGAGGACCGCGCCACATTCGCCATCCAGAACAGGGAGATGGACGCGGTGCCATCTTTTACGCAAAAGGAGGACAACGATTTCCTGTACATCGAAACCGACCGACTTAAACTCAAATACCGCAAGGGTACGAATCCTGCCACCGACCCCGCTTCGCCTGAAAACCTTACCATCACCATGCCGCACAAAGGTGAAGAGGTGGTGTGGTATCCCGGCAAACCGGACCCTCTGAATCTCAAGGGCACGTGCCGCACGCTTGACGGCAGCGACGGCGACAACAAACGCGCAGAACTTGAAAACGGTCTGATTTCACGTTCGGGCTGGGCAGTTATCGACGATTCATGGGCGTATACCCGCCCAGACGGCAGCCGGTCGTTTGCTCTTGAACCAAACGATGAGGTTGGTTTTGAATGGTGGAGCGAGCGGAAAGACCCGCAAGCCATCGACCTGTATTTCATGGGATATGGCTCGGATTACAAGAAGGCGTTGGCCGATTTCACAAAAATAGCCGGAAAAATCCCCCTGCCTCCGGCCTATGTGTTCGGCTACTGGTACAGCCGCTATGCATCATATTCCGACGAAGATTACCGCCGGATTATGGCCGAGCTGAAAGGAAACGACATCCCAACAGACGTGCTGATTCTCGACATGGACTGGCACTGGAACGGCGACAAGGGCTGCGATTCGGAAGGCCGCGGAGGCTGGACCGGATGGTCGTGGAATACAAACCTGCTATCCAATCCTCAGAAGCTGCTGGACGACATTCACGCCAACAATCTCCGTGTGTCGCTCAACCTCCATCCTGCCGACGGCGTGAACAGCGTGGAGTCGCCCCGCTATTATGAGGCCATGAAATCGGAACTCAACGGCAAATACGACACAGACGGCAACATTGCCTGGAGCATCGACTATCCGGACTTCACAAAATCGTTTTTCAAGAACATCATACGCGAGCATGAGCAGGAGGGTGTTGATTTCTGGTGGCTCGACTGGCAGCAGCATCTCACAAGCCATGCCACTCCCGGTCTGGGCGAGACCTTCTGGTGCAATCATGTTTTCTTCAACGACATGAAGAAGAACCGGTCCGAACACCGCCCCGTGATTTTCCACCGTTGGGGAGGGCTCGGCAGTCACCGCTATCAGATCGGATTCTCCGGCGATGCCCTGATCAACTTCCCCACACTTGCATTTCAACCCTATTTCACGGCAACGGCATCTAATGTGGGTTACGCCTACTGGGGTCACGACCTCGGCGGCCACGCTTTCACGGATGAAAAGATTGTGAACGACCCGGAACTCATGCTCCGCTGGATACAGTTCGGCGTGTTCACCCCCATATTCCGCAGCCACGCCACCAAGGATGAACGGATTGAACGCCGCATGTGGAAATTCAGCAACTTCCCGCTGATGCGTGAGGCCGTGAAACTCCGCTATGCCCTTTTCCCCTATATCTACACCATGGCCCGCAAAACCTACGACACAGGCGTGGGGATATGCCGCCCGCTATATTATGAATATCCCGACAACGAAGAAGCCTATGCCTACGAGGGGGAATATCTTTTTGGTGACAACATTCTTGTGGCTCCCATCACCGAAGCAGCTCAGGATGGCAAAACAAGCCTGAAGGAAACCTGGTTCCCGAAAGGGAAATGGTGGAGCGTTGCCACCAACGAAATGATAGAGGGACCATGCGTGCGTACCATGCATTTTTCGGATAAAGACATCCCTTATTTCTATCGGGCAGGTGCCATGATTCCGCTCAATCCCCGGTCGGTGAAACGGGTCACCGACAAACCATCGCAGATGGTGCTTGATGTAGTGGCAGGTGAAAATGGCGACGACATTCTCTATGAGGACGAAGGTGACAACAGCGATTACGCCACACGATATTCAACCACACAGCTGCGGCACCGTGTTGACGGCAAAACGGAAACCTGCGTGATTGCCCCCCGGCAGGGCGACGGAACAAATCTTGTGGGACGCCGCTCGTGGACAGTTAACCTTCTGAACGCAGCGACTCCGGCAGAGGTGAAGGTCAACGGCAAAATTATTGACCAATCAGGCTGGGATTACAATGCTGCCGACAGGAAGCTCTCGGTCCGCCTTCCTGAAACCGACTGCAACACACAGTCAGAAATCATTGTCCGCTATCGTTAAAACGACATACAAAAAGAATTCTCCGGAAGGCACCGGCAACCATCCGCACCCGCCGGAGAATTCCACTCAAAATATTGGTAATTGATTTTAAGGTAAAAAGATCCGTCCAAAACGAGGAGACTGTATCAAACAGAACTCCTCGTTTTGTGTAAAGACTGCCACATGCAGCTATAAAGATTTAATGGAAAGGAAGCTATTCGCGGTATCGGGTGGGATTCACACCCAGCATGCGCTGCACGTAGCGGCTGAAATAGGCAGGCAAAGAGAAACGGAACATATCGGAAATCTGAACGAACATCACCTCTCGGTTATGGCGGTAATCACCGTTTTCAAGCATATCGAGGAAACGGCTCATGACCGATGCATTCTGTGCGGACACCCCTTCCTCCCGGTTGATCACCGAATGGAAATCAAAAAAATCGAGAGTTCCACCACCGGGAACGCGGAAACGCATCCTGAGCAATTATCACTGCCGGACGCCGAACATCCATGCAAAGGAGCGCTCAAGGCGCTGTTGGGCATACTGGTAATGGTTGCCGGGGACAAGTTCAAAACGGGTCTTGACAGAATGGGCTGAAAGATAGTCAACGATACGGACTGTATCCTTTTGGACACATCGGAACTGAGGCACAGGCGACTGGGCCTCTTTGTTACCCAACAGGAAATAGGCACACCCGGATCTGGAAGGCACCGGTTGTGAGGTAAGCCAATCGGCAAACCCCTCGTACCAGAACGACCCAGAGAGGGAGATCATACCGGTAAACACATCGCTCCCCATCCACTGCCACAAAGTGAACAGCCCTGACAGCGACACTCCGGCAAGTGTGCGCCTCACATCGGCCGCAATGCCGAGCCGCTGTTCAACTTCCGGAATCACACTCTGCCTTAACAGGGACAGAAACTGTGGGGCATCACCTTTAAAATCAGGAGTTCCAGTCGGGACTCCTTTTGCCTTCCAGGGGGTGAGGTCATTGTCCCAGTCCATTCCGGTTATTACCGCAATCGACACGCCATAGAGAGCAGTCGCATGCTCTATCCATTGGACTGGGACGGCAGCAGGATAAAGCAGATAGCAAATCCGGTCAGTGCCGCCGGCAACCGCCTTGATGTCGAGATTATTGATTTTCAGTGTCTGCATATTTCAATATTCCGGGAAGCTCCTTAAACCCGATACTTCTATATAACGACCGAGCCCCAGGGGTTGTTTCAAGATATATCTTGTCGCACTTAAGCTGACGCGCCACATCAACGAGATGCCTGACTATGGCATGCCCGATGCCACGGGACCGGAATTGCGGCCTCACATAAATGTTCATCAGATAGGCACACCGGCCCGAAGGATTGTCGGGCGACGGCAACTCGTCCGACAGGCATATCGCGCCGCAACCGCACTCATTTCCATCCGAGACGGCCACCACCGCCACATGCGAACCGTCGGCGACATGCACCTCATAGTACCGGCGGTTGGCCATAAGCAGCCCGGCGGACGGTACGATATCGAACACAGCACGAAGCACCTCGTCACGCCAGGCCATCAGTGTGTCTATATCTCTTAGAGGCAGTATGGAAATTCCCATCATCCGATACCTCCTTCCTTCATAACCACAGGTAGGGCATGATTATCCACCTTTCCGCGCGGAGTGAGCGGCAGTTGCTCCATCCTGACAAAAAATTCCGGTATCATGAAATCGGCTAACCTACTTCTGAGAAAGCTCTTCATATCGCTCAGTTTGCAATATTTATGGGAAGGCACAACATAAGCCGTGAGATATGCCAGCCCGTTTTCATCAGTAAATGCCCGCACCACTCCACGCTCCACGCAAGGCGATTCGTTCAGCACATTTTCCACCTCATCCGGCTCAACGCGTTTGCCAAGAATCATTACCTGACGGTCGCGGCGGTGCAGGAATGCAATGTTGCCGTCGGGCAGCACATATCCGAGGTCGCCGCTGCGGTACATGCGCCGTCCGTCGTGCCAAGTTGTAAAATTTGACTGCTCCGGAGGGTTGCCGAGATAACCACGCGCCACCCCTTTGCCGAATATACATATCTCACCGGTATCACCATCCGAAACTTCATTGAGGTTCTCATCAAGAATCCTTACCTCCACACATTTAATGGCTTTACCCACGGGGAATGTCCCGTCGTCGAGCGCCGCAGCGTTGTCAATCCTGAAATAGGTGGCGCACACGGTTGTTTCGCTCGGACCATAAGTGTTGTAAATCATAAAATCATGGCCACGAAGCCAGGTGATGTAACTTTCCCTCACCACATCTCCACCACTTATGAGCAATCTGAGTTTAGAGGGATAACGGCGATGCCGATTCATGTCGGCAAGCAGATAAGGGAAACCGCTTATCTCGGTCACACCGTGACGCTCGCAGAAATCCATCAGTTCATCTATACCTCCGTCCTTCACTTTTTTGGACGGGATTGCAAGCGCAGCTCCATTTAGAAGGGTGGTAAACACCTCTTCTACAAAAATATCGAACGCACAAACCGAGAACTGCAGCATTACATCGCCCGGAGCCACATTGAATTCCGCCTCGAAAGCCTCGGCATAATTCACCACACTCCTGTTCTCCACGGCCACACCCTTTGGGCGTCCGGTGGTACCGGAAGTATAAAGCACATAGGCCAGACCCTCGGGCGAGGATTTGTCTTCATGACTTATTGGAGTTGCCGGGAGATTATGACAAAAATCATCAGTAATCACCAGCGATACACCTGCGGTCTGCATCATATAGTCAATACGTTCACGGGGTAATGCCGGTTCGGCCGGCACATAGGCCGCCCCACTTTTCAGCACGGCAAGCATGGCGGCCACCATCTCAGCCCCGTGGCTCATGACAATGCCGACAAATTCAGGCCGCATCAAGGCGAATTTATCAAGTATGGCATCCGCCATCGCATCAAGTTCCCCATATGTCACCGTGCGGCCATCTTCCGCTATGGCGACGGCATCGGGATTCCGGTCAACCCATACGGCGAACCGGGAATATATCGTATCGTTAATCATATCCTGATGTGCTTATATATTTGAAAGCACTGCAGGACATGTTTTGTTCACTTGTTGATGAAACGGCGCTATCCTCACGGTTGCACTTCAAGCAACACGGGATATTCGTTTTTTATCTTTTTTGTCAGTTTGGCCACAACCTCGCAATAACTGTGCCGGACAAGTGATTTCACCATATCATCAGCCAGATTGCCTCTTAGGTTAAGCTGGTTCCAGTATTTTTTGTTCCAATGCCATGCCGGCTCGATTTCAGCATAGCGGTCACGCAAGTCGAGTGCATACTCGGGGTTGCATTTCAGCACAAAATAGTCAGACCGCTCAAAACCTACGCAGGCAAAAATCTTGCCGCATACGCGCAACACAAGATAATCATCGCCGAACGGCATATCCTCCGTAACCATCGGCAACGACAGGCAATAGTCCCTAATCTCTTCAATATTCATTGTGTGGATCATTTATTTTTATCTACACAAAGATAGAAATCATTCCGGATTTTCAATCCGATGTGAGAAAGTTAAATGACGTGCCCCGTTTTTTAATTTAATTTATGATTTTGAATCACAAAGAGTTAAATCGAGGTTAAACACGTAGGGCACATTTAAATTCGGGTTGTTATTCCTGTCATAGTAAGCGAACGAACGAAAAATATAACATAAAAAATTGTATCGACTATGAAAAAGAAATTTTTAGGAATCGCACTTGTAGCCATGTCTCTTGTATCCTTCTCCGGCGTGGCACAGAATACAACCGACAACAACTCTGCAAAAATCGAAAAGGTAAAACGCCAGAAATGTGACAAAGCTTCATGCGTAAATCCTTTCGAAGGCCTCAACCTCACCGACGCCCAGAAAACCCAGCTGCAGCAGCTCAACACAAAGCGTATGGAACAGCGCAAGCAGCAGGCTCAGGCACGCAAGGCTGACAAACAGCGCAATGATTCCACCCGTATGGAAGCACGCAAAAATGCCCGCAAGGAATACCTTGAGGAGGTCAAGGCGATCATTGGTCCGGACCAGTACGTTGTTTTTCTCGAAAACATGTATGTCAACGGTGGCGGCAACCACAACGGCAAAGCCATCCAGAAAGGCCAGCGCATGGGCAAACACGGCATGGCTCACAATCGTGCTGACAAAGGCAACCGCCGCCACGACGGCAAGAACCGTCAGGCTCAGCGCATGAACAATGCACAGGTCGCAACCAGCGCCCAATCATGACAGGTTTCCACACATAATATAACAACACTGAGTAATCACTACGGAGTGTCAGAACCCAGGATTCTGACACTCCTTATTTTATTATTCTCAGTGTTGTATTAATGGAACAGAATGCATCCCCGGACAGGCATTTATTCCTTCAAGGGTTTGCTGTTGTTCTTCTCAACCTGATCTTTCCGAAATTTCCGCCAGCGATTATTGAAGTTTTTATTGAACTTGTAACGCGATATACCGGTCAGTGTCTTCAGCATGCCTAAAGCACGGTTGCCGAAGGTGAAATTCCGGTTCACCTTGGTACGGCCAATCATTCTGTGGTCAGGAACAACGTCCAGCCTGATCTGTTCGCGGTCTACGTTGTTCACCCTGTCAATCAGCGCAAGGACTGACGGCTGCAACTGTGGAGCATCCTCCGGTTCATAGATGCCGATGGCCGACGTATCGATTTTAAGCTTTTCCCATTTTTTGGCTTCCTTTACCGTGATATATTCCTTGTCGAGCATATAGACCTCGGCATATGTACTGACAAACACCGGTTCGTCCACACGGTTGAAGCGGAACATCTCATAACCCCTACCGTTTGATTCTATTGTAAACGCATAGCCGGTCAAGTCAATCGGGCAGACGGTGTCACCGGCAACATTGCCGTAATTGAACCGTATACGCAGGTTTTCAAAATCCACGTTTTTCCGGAAAAATGCCGACAGCCCCGGCACCCATCGTCGTCCTGCAGTATCGACCATGACATTGACATCCACAATAACCTTGTCATCACGCTTGGTCCAGATTTCCGACGGGCTATAGCGGCCATGAAGCGTGTCGGTGCCGCACTCCAGACCCCTCAGAGCAGACGGCATTTTAGAAACGGGTACCACCCCTATCCAGTCGGACCAGGTAAAATGCTGATTGCTGACATCGCTGACACTGTCGAGCCCCTGGGCGTTTGTAAACCGGTAGTAAGATTTGCACGTCAGTATTCTTGGCGTGGACCACCCCTTGAACTTGGTATGTCCGTCGGTGGTCAGCATGTAATCCACCATTTTCTCACGGAAAAGCGAAACGGTGTCGGTATAAGTGGACAACGTGGAATACTCCCGGACATATGCAAGCATGTGGAGCACACGGTGCTGTCGGGTTTCCACTGTCACTTCCGGCAACTCCGGAATATTTTCCTGCATAAAAATCGTATCGCCGTGAGCCTCTGACACCGAAGTCTCCTCGTAGCCGAGATAACGCACCGTAACCGGATAACTTTCCTTCCCGATAAGCGGTAGCCGTCCCCTGTTGTTACTTATGCCTATGGCTTTACCGTGGCGGTCGAATACCGACGCGTTCGCCAGCGGCATCCCTGTCACCGCATCAGCCACAACGGCCGTGTGTGTCTGCCCTGTCATCTCTGAGAATGAGAGCAAAACCATAACTATTATGACAACATACCGCCCCATACCCGCAAAATCACTCAAATATGATTAACGTCCCTAATGTTACCATTATACGATTTTGCCGTTTTCAATTTCAGATTTAAGAAACTGAAAAATATAAACCGCACCCTGATAATATAGACCACATTCCGGATCATTCAGCTTTGTGAACGTAGTGGAAGAATAAAGCTCATCAAGAGCACGGCGAATATCCCATCCATATTCCGCCATAAGCATCTCGGCAAGTTCTGCCGCAAGGCATTCGATTTGAAATTGTATGTCTTGTGTCATACTTCGCTATGTTTTAATGACTCTACGGCTCTGGAAGTGCCAAAAAAGTATTGTATGGCATGGTCGCCACGAAATCTCAATTCTTCAACCAACGCGGAGGCTGACAAATAACCCATTATATAACGACGAATCTGAACGCCAACAGTATCGTCTGCTATAGGGCCTATCACAATATCATAGGGATGAGCCGGCGTTTCAGAGTTATTTTTACGATTCATTACAACAAACTCCGCCCATTCCTCTGTATAATCATGGAATATCTTTATATTCAGACCTTTCTTAGCGGCCTCCTCTTCATCAAATTCAAAACATGACACAGTAGGTTGACCTTCATTCAGAAAACGGGTTGTGCGGACAGCCATAGCCATTGCTTGGTCAGGATCGGCATTGAGATAGAATCCCTGACCAAAATCCTTACCTCGTTTACTCAGTGTAAGGTCAATCTTATCAATGGCCATGTTGGAGCCGTGATAAAGTCTCGTCATATCTTGCCTCCTTCCCGTTGGCAAATAATCTGAAGATCTGAAACGGCATCTTCGATGGAGAGGGTATGTTCGGCAGCGTAGCAATCAAGAAGGAAATCGATACCCGTGAAACGACGCAGATATGCATAGGCTTGTGAGTTTGAAAGCTGGAACCGCTGTGCAAAAGCTCCGACACACGCCACTACATACTCGATTTTATCAAATATTTCTTTCTTGTCCATAGCTTCACCTTATTGCTTAACAAACTCTTTTAACACCAATATCAAGTAATTCCGAGCTCTTTGATGTTAAACGCAAATCTACAAATAAAAACTGAGACCACAATCAAATGTGAACAATGAACCAACAAAAGTTGATAAAAATGACGCTGGATATAATTAACGTGAGTTCGATATAAGACTTCGATAATTCAACAATAAAACAATCAGCCATTTAGTATGAGACTAAGTGGCTGATTTCCTTGGTATTTTCGCAAAAAAATCGTAAATTTATAGTGTCTAATTACAAGATTTACAAGAGTTTGCGCTATGATTATCGAGAACAAAATTACTGAAATTTTCTGTCTTGCCGATGATTTCTGCAAGTATTTTTCTTCTGAACTCAAAAAGTATCAGCTCAGTGATGGCAAAAAACATCGCAATAAGCCGGGACGGCTTTCCGATGCCGAGGTCATTACCATCCTGATTCTTTTTCACAGTAAGGGATTTCAGATGCCTCAAACACTTTTACACGCAGTATGTCTGCAAGCACCTTACCCACATGTTCCCCAACACAGTGTCATACAACAGATTTGTTGAATTGCAAAAGTCCGTGCTGCTTGCTCTCACAGTATTCATCAAGGAAGTGCTGCTGGGCACCTGCACCGGCATTGCGTATGTCGATTCAACGCCGTTGAAAGTCTGCAAACACCAACACATACTTATACATAAGACTTTCAAAGGTATAGCCCAGCGGGGCAAGTGCTCGATGGGATGGTTCTTCGGCTTTAAGCTGCATCTGATCATCAATGACAAAGGTGAGATACTGAACTTTATGTTCACTCCGGGCAATGTCGATGACCGTGAGCCACTGTATTCAGAGTCATTTATTGAAAACGTCAGGGGCAAACTCTGTGGAGATAAAGGATATATCGGCAAGCAACTGTTTGAGTTCCTGTTCATGAACGGTACTCAGATTATCTCAAAAGTCAAGAACAACATGAGGAACTCGCTGATGTCTGTCTCCGACAAGATCATGCTTCGCAAAAGAGCTTTGGTAGAATCTGTTAATGACGAACTTAAAAACATCGCTCAGATAGAACACTCAAGACATCGGTCTTTCGCAAATTTTATAACCAATGCCTTGAGTGCCATTGCCGCATATTGTTTCTTTCCAAAGAAACAATCTATTTCACTGGAGTTCGTGCCGGACAATCAATTGACGTTATTCTGATTCCTTATATCGAACTCACGTATATTACGGTTGCATTAACCGTTTTTACAGAATTTACACAACTGCAAATCAAGCCGTAACATATTTCACCGAAACACTAACCAATCTTACCGATATGTGTTGTGCCCTATTGTTTTTCAACTCCGGATATGATAAGTTTGCAGAATCAACAACACTACATAAAAATGCCCGACGACATTATCCACCATCGACAAGGCCGACAAGAAAGTGCTTGTGCTGTCGGCCAGTCCCCGCCGCGGCGGCAACACCGACCTCCTGTGCGATGAATTTGTCAAAGGAGCCACCGAGGCTGGCGGCAACGTGGAGAAAATCTTCCTTGACGACTACCGGATCGATTTTTTTCACGAAGAGCACTCTGTCGCCCCCGACACAGTGCTGACGGAAGGCGACCAGGCTCCTATGCTCGTCCAGAAAATGGCGGACGCCGACATAATCGTGCTGTCGAGCCCTGTCTATTACATGAACATCGACGGGCAGCTGAAAACCCTGATGGACCGCTGCTACCGCAACAAGGGCCTCGAAGGGAAAGAATTTTACTACATCACAGCGTGCGCCGACCCCGATGAAGCCACAGCCGATACTGCCATCTACGCATTCCGCGGTTTCGTGGTGTGCCTTCCCCACCCCACCGAACGCGGAAGCGTGAAAGCCATCGGCATGGGCCGCAAAGGCGCCGTGCAGGATTCTCAGTATCTCAACGAAGCCTATCTTCTCGGCAAAACCATCTGACACATCACCCCAATCCCATACAAAAAAGCATGCGTCGCCATTGATTCCGCGACGCATGCTTTTTTGATATATTGGAACTTCCTGAATTCTAATCTCAGCATTCGGTGAGTTCGGGAGGAAGGATAGGCATTGCACCTTTCTTCGTGCATACGAATGCCGATGTGCGCACGGCCAAAGCATGGGCCTCGGCCACACTTTTACCCTTGAGAATAGAGGAGATGAACGCTGCGGTGAAACTGTCGCCTGCGCCCACCGTGTCGGCCACTTCAACCTTGGGAGTGGGCTGGAAAGAGACGTTGCCCGGAGTGAACACATAGCTTCCGTTGATGCCGCAAGTTAGAATGAGCATCTTGAGGTTATATTTGCCAAGCAGAATCCAGCACTTGTCCTGCAGGTCGATACCCGGATAGCCGAACATACGGCTTACGGTGACCAGTTCCTCGTCGTTAATCTTCAGGATGTTGCACCGCTTCATCGAATTGCACAGAATTTCCTTGGTATAGAAGCCCTGACGCAGATTCACATCGAACACCACAAGCGAATCGTCGGTCTGGGGCATTGCGTCGAGGAAACGGTTTATGGTGTTGCGCGACACTACGTTGCGTTGCGCCAGCGAGCCGAAGCACACGGCTTTGGTTCTTTCGGCAAGCGATTCAAGCAGAGCCGTGTAAGGGATGTTATCCCATGCCACATTCTCTTTTATCTCATACTGTGGCACACCGGCCGGATCGATTTCCACCTGCACAGTGCCCGTGGGATAAGGCACTTCGGCAATCTGCTGGTTCAACCCCTTGGAGGTGAAGTTTTCCACTATTTCCTGCCCGAGCGGATCGGCGCCGACGGCACTTACCACACAGCTCGGCAGTCCGAACTGCGACACGTGGTAAGCGAAATTAGCGGGCGCACCGCCTATTTTTTTACCTTCAGGGAGCACGTCCCACAGAGCCTCGCCCATTCCTACAACTACGTCGTTCATGATGATTCGGTAAGTTTTATTGATTTATATTATATTTTTCTTATTTTCAGCGTATAGCACATCAGATATATCACACCGACTGTCATTACGGCCACAGCGCCGATCTGACCCACAGCATCTGCCGCATATCCCATCGCCAACGGAAAAACTGTTCCTCCGAACAAGCCCATAATCATAAGCCCGGAAACCTCGTTACGTTCGTTAGGAGTATATACAAGAGCCTGAGAGAATACAACCGAGAAGATGTTGGAGTTACCGAAGCCAATCAGACCGATGCCGACATACAACGGGGTCAAGGTGTCGCAGACGAAAAGGATAACCATGCCTGCAAGCATCATAAGCACGCTGACAGCAAAGAACAGTTTCGGAGACATAGCCCTCAGAAGGAAAGCACCCAGGAAACATCCGACTGTACGGAAGATGAAATACACCCCGGTGGCGAACCCGGCTTCCTCAAGCGGGAGTGCCAGACGCTCCATGATGATTTTCGGGGCGGTGGTGTTGGTGCCGACATCTATGCCCACATGGCACATTATGCCAAGGAAGCAGAGGAATATGAAGGGCCGACCAAGCAGACGGAGGCATTCGCCCACACCCGAAGCCTTGTCGGGACGCTCCTCATCAATGGGGGTTGCAGCCAGCAGCGAAATGGAAAGGAAGCTGATGACGGCATATATGACAAACAGTGCACGCCAGCCCAGACCGAACGTTGGGAATGCCGTCGTAGCTCCCCATGCGGCTATCACAGGGGCAAGAAACGAGGCTATGGCCTTAACGAACTGGCCGAATGTGAGGGTCGATGCAAGTTTATCCCCGCTTATCAGATTGGTCACCAATGGATTGAGTGAAGTCTGCATGATGGCATTGCCAATGCCAAGCAGAGAGAATGCCACGAGCATCACCATATAGCTGTCGCCGAGAGTAGGGACAAAGAGCGATGCGGCAGTGACAATCAGACTTATCAGCACCGTGTTCTTGCGGCCGATGCGGTTCATCAACATGCCGGTGGGAACCGAGAAGATCAGGAACCAGAAAAACACCAGCGAGGGGAACAGGTTGGCCTGCGAATCGGTGAGGCCCAGGTCCTTCTGCACATAGTTCGAAGCCGTGCCGACGAGGTCTACGAACCCCATCACGAAGAAGCAGAGCATCACGGGAATTATCTGCAGCAGGAATGATTTGCGGTTGGTTACCAGCGATTGAGTCATATCCATACGTTCTTAATTCTTGTTTTAATTGTCTGATTTGAGAGAGTAGATTCTAAGATTCTCGACTTTGGCGTTGCCCCCTTCCGCCGATACGGAGAGTGCGGTGTAGGGAGTGCGCGGAAACACAAGATTCGTCATCACGAACTCGCCGTCGTTGCCGAACACCTCCATACTGGACCGGTCGACGAAAATACGCAGTGCAATCCTGCCTGAAGCCTCATGTGTGGGCGTCACTGTGACAGCAGGAAAGCCCTCGCTGAAATCTGTGATGCCACTTTGGGTACGGTCAAACGAGAGTGTGGCCGCCGCGGGATCATACTGCATCACAACCTTTTCACCCTGACTGTTGGAAAACACAACATTCACAGTCTTTGCTTTTGAGGCTTCGATATCCATCAGAATCTCGCATATCCCCCCGTTCTCCGAGGGAAGCGCGAATGAACGCGCCTTCCGCCCCACAGTAGTCTTCTTCACTTTCGCCGCGAGCTTGCCACGCAAGGCCTCAAGTTCGGGCGACGGGGCGGAGGATGCATATACCTCGCCGTCGGGCGCACGGAACAGCCCCATTTCGCGCGGCAGAGTGTTGGCGCTGCGGAACTGCATGGTGGGCACGTCGGCCGCATACTGCCAGTTGCTCATCCAGCCAAGGGCCACACGGCGACCGTCGGGAGCATCGCTCCATGTAACTGTGGCATAGTGGTCCTTGCCGTAGTCAAGCCATTTGGTGGACACGTCGCCGGCGGCATCGGTGTCAGCCTTGAAAGTCTTGCCGTCGAAATCGCCGACAAAATACTGTGTGCCGCTCCCTCCGAATGGACCGTCGGGGTTTATGTTGCACAGAAGCACCCATTTTTTCTCATCTGTGCCTGCCACGGGCAGTTCAAACAGGTCGGGACATTCCCACACGCCGCCCTGAGCACCCAAACCCTTGCCGAAACTGCTCTGAAGGGTCCAGCTCTTCATATCGGGTGAAGTGAAAATAAGCATCTCGTGGTCGAGTGCATGCGCCAGAATCATGTTCCACTCCTTGGTACTGTCGTTCCAGAACACCTTAGGGTCGCGGGCCTCGCTTTCGAGGGTGAGCACCGGATTGGAAGGATAGATGTTGAATGTCAGGCCATCGTCGGTGCTCGATGCCAGACTCTGCATCTGGCTTGTACCGGCCGATGTGTAGAGTGCGATTACGGCATCACTGCCGAAACCGGCTGTATTGTCGTGATCCACGGCGCAGCTGCCACTGAACACCGATCCAAGGCCGTTGGGACGTATTGCTTCGGGAAGATGCTCCCAGTTGACGAGGTCGTCCGACACGGAATGCCCCCATGTCATGTTCTGCCATTTCGAACCATATGGGTTGTACTGGTAGTAGAGATGCCACCGGCCGTCCTTGTAGAACATACCGTTGGGATCGTTCATCCACCCGTATCGCGGAGTGTGATGGAACGCGGGGCGGTATTTCTCCCTGTTGGCCGTATCGAACGTGTCGGCAAGGACAATCCCGCGCCAGCATGCATCGTCCTTGGCCTCGCGCACCGAGCCGCGGCTCTGCGGAATCACAACGTCGAGCATCACGTCATGGCCTTTGTACGGGGTCAGGTCGAACGGCACGGTATAGTCAGTCTTCGATTTTGCAAGACGCACATATATCGTCTCGGCCACATTGCCGTCTACAAGCACGTTTATCCTTGCATCGTCGGTGGATTCCTGCACTGGGAGCAGCAGATAGCGGCTGTCGCCCGTAACCCTTACGAGAGTGTTGTTGACTCCGAGGTGGTTCACTTCCACTCCGTCGGAAGCCGATGCGGCAGAAGCGGCGGCAAGCGCCCCGAGCATCATCATGGCTGTTAGATCTGTTTTTATTCTGTTCATTGTATCAACGGTTTCGATTAGTCACTGTAACCTGCAAACAAGCTTTTTACCTGTAGAAACTGTGCCAGTCCTACCTTAAACTATTTTACCTTGAATCCATTGTCTCCAAATGGAAAAGATTAAAATGTGTCAAAACGTATTATGACGGTCAATTTTTATAACCGGATGGCGAGGGCGTTGCCAGACTGGTCCTCTTTTCGCTGATGCAAAACTACTACATTAGCGTGGAGAGACCATATAAAAAATCGTGCATAGTATATCAAAATTGTTGTATTGACCGATTTTTAAAACCTTATACACTCTTTTTCATAGGATTATCGTTAAATTTGCAGAACCTTAATCAACCACGACACAATGTACCGTAGTATTTTATACATCCTGTGGCTTGCAGCGTTGCTCACGGCAGCAGGCTGCACGGACAGCAAAGTTTACAAAATCGGTGTATCCCAATGCAGTCAGGACGACTGGCGCTCGAAGATGAACGAGGAGATAAACCGCGAGATAATGTTTCACGAGGATGCGGTGGTGGAAATTCGCTCGGCCGACGACAGCAACGAAAAGCAGATTGCCGACATACGGTATTTCGCCGACAACGGGTTCGACATCCTGATTGTCTCGCCCAACGAGGCGGCCGCTCTTACGCCCGTTATCAAGGAGGTGTATGAAAGCGGAATGCCGGTGGTGATTTTCGACCGCAACATAAACGGCGACACCTACACGGCACGCATCGGCGTGAATGACGAGGCTCTTGGCCGTTCGGCAGCACATTATGCGCTGCATCTCCTCGGCAAAGGCGCCACGGCCATTGAAATCTTCGGTCTGAAAGGCTCCACCCCCGCCGAAGGGCGTCACAACGGCTTCGTGAGGGAATTTCAGGACAACGGAGGCACTCTTCTGGCAAGTGTACCCGGCAACTGGAACAAAGAGGATGCTGTCCCGGTGGTGGACTCACTCCTGAACATATATCCCGACGTTGACCTTATATATGCACACAACGACCGCATGGCCATCGGTGCATCCGAAGTGGCTCACCGCCACGGACGCGGCGACATCAGGATAATCGGTATCGACGCCGCCCCCAACATCGGCATTCAGGCCGTTGCCGACAGTGTGATAGACGCCACATTCCTTTATCCCACCGAGGGTCACCGGCTCATACAGACCGCACTGGCCATCCTCAAGAAGCAGCCCTACGCCAGAGAGACCATGCTGCCGCTCTCTTCGGCCGTGGATCTCAGCAACGCCGACATCCTGCTGCTTCAGAACGAAACACTTACACAGGAAACCGGAAAAATGAAACTGCTGAAAGCCCAGATAGACGACTACTGGGCGCAGCATTCATCGCAGACGTCGCTGTTCTATGCCAGCATCGCCATCATAGTGCTGCTGTTCGGCATGGGATTCCTGCTGCTGCGCGCCTACTGGCAGCGCAGCCGTCACCAGAAGGAACTGATGGAACAGAACCGCATGCTCGAAGAGGAGCGCGACAAGCAAAAACGCCTTAACGAACAACTGCAGGAGGCCACCCAGTCGAAACTTATGTTCTTCACCAACGTGTCGCACGACCTGCGCACGCCCCTCACCCTCATTGCCGAACCGGTGGCACAACTTGCCGCTGCCGGCAATCTCACCCCGCAGCAGCACACACTCATACGCATCGCCGACAAGAACACCCACATCCTGCAGCGGCTCATCAACCAGATTCTCGACTTCCGTAAATATGAGAACGGCAAACTCACTCTAAACCTTACAGAGACAGACTTTGCGAGATGCCTGCGCGACTGGATGGAATCGTTTTACACCATGGCACGCAAGCGCGACATCAAGCTCACGCTGGTAACACCGACACCCGACAGCCCCCTCCCCATGGCCTTCGACACCGAGAAGATAGAGCGTGTGTTCTTCAACCTGCTTTCCAATGCATTCAAACATACGCCCGACAACGGTTCCATAACCGTCACTTACGCGGAAGAGGGCGGCAACCTCATCCTCCATGTGGCCGACACGGGCGAAGGTATAAGCGAGCGCGACCTTGACAAGATTTTCGACCGTTTCTATCAGGTGGACCGTATCCATCCCAACGGTTCGGGCATCGGCCTGGCCGTGACAAAGGCTTTTGTGGAACTGCACGGCGGCGCAATATCGGTGGAAAGCGCATTGCAGAAAGGCACGGTGTTCACCGTCACTATGCCTGTGAAACATATAGCCGAAACGCTCCGCGATGCAGACAAGCATATAGACAGCAACGATGTGGCAGCCGAACTCGATGCCATATCCGGGCACACTGACTTCCGGAACGACAAGCCTATAGTGCTGATTGTCGATGACAACAAGGACATACAGCAACTGGTGGGCGAACTGCTCCGCGCCGACTACAACATCCTGACGGCCTCCAACGGCAAGGAGGGTGTGAAGATGGCTGTGCGCCACGTGCCCGACCTGATTATCTGTGATGTGATGATGCCTGTGATGGACGGCCTGGAATGCTGCCGCCATATAAAGAGCGAGATATCCACCTCGCACATCCCGGTGCTGATGCTCACCGCCTGCTCGCTCGACGAACAGCGAGTGCAGGGCTACGACAGCGGCGCCGACGGATATCTGGCCAAACCTTTCAACAGCGCCGTGCTCAAATCAAAATGCAGCAGCCTGATTGCCAACCGGCGGCGCATCAAGAACCTGTATGAATCGACCGGCTTGCCCGGCACCGTTGCAAGAGACACACAGACCGCCGCAAGAAAAAACTCCACGGGAGCCGACATTGACAACGAATTCTACACCCGTTTCCTTGACATCTTCAAGGCCGAGATGGGCAATTCCGACCTGAGCGTCGACGCCATAGCCTCCAGAATGGGACTGGAACGCTCACAATTCTACCGCAAGATAAAGGCACTCACCAACTATGCTCCCGTGGAACTGATGCGCCGCCTGCGTCTGCAGCAGGGCCGCACCCTTCTCACCACCACCGACAGGACCATAAGCGAAATAGCCTATGAGACCGGCTTCTCCACCCCGGCCTATTTCACCAAATGCTACCGCGACGCCTACGGCGAGACTCCCACCGAGGCACGCAACAAACTGACCCGATAAATTTCCTGCCGCGCCACACTGCCGCAACGCCACTTCCACTCATCACTGGCGGTGCGCGTTTATGTTCAGCCATACGGTTGCAAAAACCGTGCATTTCGTATCAAAAATCGTGCAAAGCATAATTTTTGATAGGCGGCACAACAATCTTTATAAGCTGTGAGGCAGCCGCTATACTAATTTTGCGGCAGGATAATTCTTACACTAAATCTCAATAAAATGAAAAGAACAATTCTCAGTGCAGTATTGCTGTTTCTCATAACAGTGATGGCACATGCGCAGAACATCACTGTGCACGGAACGGTGCTTTCAAATTCTGACGGTGAGCCGCTGATCGGCGCCTCCATTCTGTGTGATGCCAACAAGGCCGGAGCCGCCACCGACGTCGACGGTAATTTCGAAATCACCGTACCCGACGGCGCCACCCTCAAAATCTCATACGTGGGTTTCAACCCTGCCGAAGTGAAGGCCGCCACGCAGCTCACTGTCTATCTTGACGAAAATTCCGAGCTGCTCGACGAAGTGGTTGTGGTAGGCTACCAGACCGTGCGCAAGGCCGACCTCACGGGTGCAGTGTCTGTTGTATCCACCAAGGCTCTCCAGACCGCCCCCGACACCGATCCGATGCGCGCGCTCCAGGGAAAGGTGCCCGGCATGACCATCACCGGCAACGGTTCACCGAGCGGCACAGGCACGGTGCGCATCCGCGGCATCGGCTCATTCAATGCCTCGCAGGATCCCCTGTTCGTCATTGACGGAGTGCCCACCACCGCTACGCTGAACTCTCTAAACATGAACGATATCGAGAGCATGCAGGTGCTCAAGGACGCCGCCTCGGCTTCCATCTACGGTTCGCGTGCTGCCAACGGCGTGATTATCATCACCACTAAAAAAGGTAAAGCAGCTCAGGCCAATAAAATCAATGTAAGCTTCTCTGCCAATCTTACCGCACAGTTCTATTCGTCGCAGGCTACGATGAAACTGCTCGACACCCCTGGGTATGCCACAGCCATGGCGCAGGCCGCCCTCAACGACGGCATCGACCCGGTGGCCTATGCATCAAGCTATGGTCTGAACCTTAACGCCCCCACCGGCTACCCCATCAGTGTCTACGACATTGCCAACAACCGTTATGTGAACTACACCGTCGGCGGCCAGTATGACGGATTCATCAACGCCAAGCACACCATGCGGATGTCGGACACCGACTGGCTCGACGAGATTTCACGTACCGGATTCGCACAGAGCTACGATGCTTCCGTCTCATCGGCAAACGAAAAGACCAACGTGTTCTTCTCACTTGGCTATAAAAAGAATGCCGGTATCCTCAAATACACCGACTTCGAGAACATCGCCGCCCGAATCAACACCACCTTCAACATCAGCCCTGTGGTGTCGGTAGGTGAGAACTTCACCCTCACCCACACCAAACAGGTGGACTGCCAGCCTATGGAGAATGCGCTGAAAATGCCCAGCATCGTGCCCGTATACGAAACCGACGGCGTGACCTACGCAGGCCCGGTTGGGAGCATGGCCGACCGTCAGAATCCGCTCCGCGAGCTGGCGTTCAACCGGGACAACTCCCTGAACGTGTGGCGTCTGTTCGGCAACGCATTCATTGACATCAAGCCACTCAAAGGACTTGTGCTCCGCAGCAATTTCGGTCTGGACTACGACGCAGCGTTCATACATTCCTACAACTACACCTTCCACAGCGACATCGTGAACAACGATACCAACTCCACCACCATGTCGCAGGCAAACGATTCGAAATGGACTTGGACCAACACCGCCAACTATAATTTCACACTTGCAAAGGAACACACCTTCACCGTGCTGGCCGGTATGGAGATGTTCCGCCAGAGCCGCATCGATTTCTCGGGCTACAACGAGGACTACGACATAGAGACTCCGGACTATATGTACCCCGACGCATCAATCGGCGTGGAAAAATCCACCGGCAACAAATCGGCCTACTCGCTGGTGTCGTTCTTTGGAAAAATCGACTATAACTGGCGCAACCTTCTGCTGGCATCGTTCACTATCCGCCGCGATGGTTCATCGAGATTCGGACGCAACAACCGTTATGGCACATTCCCTGCCGCCACACTCGGTTACCGCGTGTCGGAAAATATCAAAAAATCATGGCTGAACGACCTCAAAATCCGCCTGTCATGGGGTAAGACCGGTAATCAGGCCATCTCGAACACCGCCCGCTACGCTCTTTACGTGGCCGATTACGGCAACGACCGCGTCACCTCCACCGCCTACGACCTCCTGCTCCAGCAGAGCGGCATCTTCCCCTCGGGCTACATAGCAAGTCAGACGGCCAACGACAACCTGAAGTGGGAAACTACCATACAGTATAATGCCGGAGTAGACTACAGCATGTTCAACGACCGCCTGTTCGGAAGCGTGGACGCCTACATCAAGGATGTGAAGGACATGCTCATCCAGCCGGCCTACCTCGGCGCTATGGGCGAAGGGGGCGCTTCATGGCTCAACGGCCCGTCGTTGCGCAACTGGGGTATGGAATTCCTCATCGGCTGGCGCGACGAACTGAAATGCGGCCTCACCTACAGGGCATCGCTCAATTTAGACTTCTTCCGCAACCACGTAACCTACCTCCCCAACACCACCACCGGCTCCTATGCGCACACCACCACCGAGAACCTGGTGCAGTCGCACCAGCCCTACGGTTCGATTGTGGGCTATGTGTTCGATGGTCTGTTCCAGACTCGTGAGGAGGCAGCAGCATCCGGTCAGGACAACGCTCGCATGGGCGGCATGAAGTATGCCGACCTCAACGGCGACGGCCGCATAACCCCCGATGACCAGACATGGATCTTCAATCCGGTTCCCGACCTCTCGTTCGGCCTCAACATTGAGCTTGGCTACAAGAACTTCGACCTGCAGATGTTCTGGCAGGGTGTGCTTGGGCAGGATGTCTACAACAACCAGAAGTTCCAGAACGACTTCTGGAGCGTGACCGACGCCGGAAGCAACAAGGGTGACCGCGTGCTGGACGCATGGCTCCCGAACGTCAACACCTCGTCGACAATCCCCATGCTCACCACCGACAACAAGGGCGACGAGGGACGCACCTCCTCCTATTTCGTGGAAAACGGCTCCTATGCCAAGCTACGCACGCTGCAGCTGGGTTACAATCTGCCTGACAAACTCCTGTCGAAACTCCGCATGAGCCGGGCACGCGTGTACGTCTCTGGCCAAAATCTGCTCACCATCAAGAGCAAGAGCCTCACATGCTCCGATCCGGAGAATGCCAACTGGGCATATCCCATCCCCACCTCGTTCTCCTTCGGGCTTCAACTCGATTTCTAAACTTTAATCCCGGACAATCATGAAATCATTAAAAACATATGTAATCATCGCTTTGGCGGCTGCGCTTTCCGCCTGCAACGATTTTATCGACGAACCGCCCACAGGCGTCATCGACGGCGACCTCGCCTACTCCCAGCCAGACAGAATGGTCAATGCGGCCTATGCGGCCCTGGGCGACTGCTGGTTCACATATCCTTTCAATCTCTGGCCTTACGGCGACCTGGGATCGGACGACTGCCTCAAAGGCGGCGGTGGCACAACCGACACCGGCTACCACCCCATGGAAATCTGGTCGACACTCACCTCCACCCCGGGAGAACTTGATGAATTGTGGTACCGCCTATACTGCAACATTTCGCGCTGTAACCGCGCCCTGACCGCACTTGAGGAATACGGTGTGGAGAAACTCGGCGACAAGGCTGCTCAACGCGAAGCGGAAGTACACTTCCTGCGTGGCCACAGCTATTTCAAACTCGTAACCATGTTCCGTCAGGTGCCCTGGATTGACAAGGCCGTGTTCGAGCAAAGTTCGCACGAGCAGGTACGCAACGATCAATACACCTATCAGGAGCTGATGGGCAAGGTGATAGGAGAGTTCGAGATGGCCTACAACGGCCTCCCCATGGAGGTGGACGACGGTGGTGGCCGCGCCAACAAGGTGGCCGCAGCTGCATATCTGGCCAAATGCTATCTGACGCTGGCCTGGGGCGACGGCTACGAAGCCACCGACGGAGTGGGCTTCATCAACGAGGAGTACATGCGCAAGGTTGTGGAATACACCGAGGTCGTGAAAAAATCGCGATACGGCTATCTTGAGGATTTCGGCGACATTTTCCTGCCTGAATACAAGAACAGCAAGGAATCTGTGTTCGCGGTGCAGACATCGCAGTATACGGAGGACAACACCCGATTCGGCCGCGCCAACTGGTCGAACACCCTCAACGGGTGCTGGGGCATGTGGTCGTGCGGATGGGATTTTCACAAACCGTCCCAAAATCTGGTAAACGCATTCAAGACTCAGAACGGCCTGCCGATGTTCGATTCCTACAACGCCACCAACGACTATCCCGTAAACGGCACTCCCTCCGCGCAGAAATGGGATCCCCGCCTGTTCCACACCGTGGGTATGCCCACCTTCCCCTACAAATATGAGAGCGAGTACATGATGACCACCGAAAACTCGCGCACCCCCAACACCTACGGTTACTATACATCGCTCAAGGATGTGCCCCAGCGCAGTGGCGGCGAGACATTCGAGGGTTCATGGCAGGCTTTCGCGATGAACGACTATGTGTTCCGCTACACAGATGTGATGCTGATGCGTGCCGAAGCGCTCATCGAACTTGGCGAACTCACGGAAGCCCGTGATATAATCAACGACATACGCCGCCGCGCCGCCAACTCCATCGACAAGCACATCGGCTATGCCAAGGACTTCTGCGAGATTGCCGAATATCCCGCCACCTACTTCGCCGACAAGGAGACCGCCCGCAAATGTCTCCGCTGGGAGCGCCGCCTGGAGATGGCGATGGAGAGCAGCCGCTACTTCGACCTGCGCCGCTGGGGCATAGCCTCCACAGTGCTCAACGCATATTTCGAATCGGAAAAGAACGCATCCTACAACGGGACACGCTTCGGCCAGTATTATCAGGATGCACACTACACGCCGGGGAAAAACGAGTTCTACCCCATCCCCTACAACCAGCTCTACTACGTTCCCGGACTCTACGTCCAGAACAAGGGTTACAACTAATTACGAGTGAGGAAGTTGTAAAACCGCAAAATTTCGGGGCTATGCAACAATAAATTCAGGCGCGAGACGTCGGACTTCCGAAGTTTCGCGCCTGTATTTTACTCCATTGCCCGGGTTGGGAATGGCTGCGAAGACGGGACATGGCGCAACGAAATTTGCACAGTTTGGCCAAAAATCTTAACTTTGAGGCATTTCAGAAAAAAACTTTATTTTTAGACCACACATGAAAGGAATTGTTTTGGCCGGCGGTTCGGGCACACGCCTGTATCCCATTACCAAAGGTGTGAGCAAGCAGATGCTGCCCATCTACGACAAACCGATGGTGTACTATCCCATCTCAACATTGATGCTCGCCGGAATCAGGGACATTCTCATAATCTCCACCCCCCAGGACCTCCCCGGGTTCAAACGTCTGCTCGGCGACGGCTCGGATTATGGTGTGCGGTTCTCATATGCCGAGCAACCCAGCCCCGACGGCCTGGCTCAGGCTTTCATCATCGGCAAGGAGTTCATCGGCGACGATTCGGTGTGCCTCGTGCTGGGCGACAACATTTTCCATGGCGCCGGGTTCTCCGGACTGCTCAGCGAGGCTGTGCATGAGGCCGAGACTGCCGGCAACGCCACAGTGTTCGGTTACTGGGTGGACGACCCGCAGCGCTACGGCGTGGCCGAATTCGACGAGCAGGGCCGCTGCCTCTCCATCGAGGAAAAGCCCGAACACCCCAAGAGCAACTACGCCGTTGTAGGGTTGTATTTCTACCCCAACAAGGTGGTGGATGTGGCCGCACACATCAAGCCTTCGGCTCGCGGCGAGCTGGAAATCACCACCGTAAACCAGGAGTTCCTCAACGACGGGCAGCTGCGCGTGAAAACACTGCCGCGCGGTTTTGCATGGCTCGACACCGGCACTCACGATTCGCTTGCCGACGCATCGATCTATGTGGAAGTGCTCGAAAAACGTCAGGGCCTGAAAATAGCATGCCTCGAAGGTATCGCCTACCGACAGGGATGGATTTCGGCCGACGACATGCGCCGCATCGCCCAGCCCATGCTCAAGAACCAGTACGGCCAGTATCTGCTCAAGGTGGTGGACGAAGTGGAGCGCACGGGGCTGAAAAATCTTGATTAAACCATCGGCCTCAACCACGCGCACGTGGTTGTGCCAATCGATACGCGAAGCTATTTATTTGTTGACCAACTTACTTTCATGGAAGTAATCAAAACCGATATTGACGGCGTGCTCATCCTTGAGCCACGCATTTTCAACGACCAGCGCGGATATTTTTTTGAAAGCTACAACCACCGCGCGTTCTGCGAGGCCATCGGCCGCGACATAAATTTTGTTCAGGACAACGAATCCATGTCGACCCGCGGAGTGATGCGCGGTCTGCATTTCCAGCGTCCCCCATTCACTCAGGCCAAACTTGTGCGCTGCGTGGTTGGGCGTGTGCTCGACGTTGCCGTAGACATCCGCAAGGGTTCGCCCACTTATGGCCGCCATGTGGCTGTGGAACTCTCGGCCGAGAATCACCGCCAGTTCTTCATCCCGCGCGGTTTCGCCCACGGTTTCGCGGTGCTCAGCCCCACGGCCGTGTTCCAGTACAAATGTGACAACTATTATGCCCCTCAGGCCGACGGCGGCATATCAATTGCCGACCCTTCGCTCGGCATCGACTGGCAGCTTGATCCTGCAGGCAGCATCCTGAGCCCCAAGGACACGGCACACCCGCTGCTGTGCGATTTCGACTCCCCGTTCACTTTCGGCGAACAATAAGACCCGTTCAGGCGTATTTACCATAGTTCAATCCCCAAAACGCACCCATACATTTACACATGAAACGCAACATCCTCATAACCGGCGGAGCCGGATTCATCGGCTCACATGTGGTCCGCCTGTTTGTCAACAAATATCCCGACTACCATATCGTGAACCTCGACAAGCTCACATATGCGGGCAATCTCGCCAACCTCAAGGACATAGAGGACAAGCCCAACTACACTTTCGTAAAAGCCGACATAGCCGACCTCGAAGAGATGCGCCGCATCATCCGCGAGTACGACATCAACGGCATCATCCACCTCGCGGCTGAAAGCCATGTGGACCGTTCGATCAAAGACCCCTTCACTTTCGCACGCACCAACGTGATGGGCACACTTGCCCTGCTGCAGGCCGCCAAGGAATACTGGGAATCGCAGCCCGAAAAATACGAAGGCAAACTCTTCTATCACATCTCAACCGACGAGGTGTACGGAGCGCTTGAACTCACACATCCCGAAGGCATCGAGTCGCCGTTCTCCACCGTGGCATCCTCCGAAGGCCATCACCTGGCATTCGGCAAGGAATACTTTCTGGAGACCACAGCCTATTCGCCCCACTCGCCCTACAGCGCATCGAAAGCATCGTCCGACCACTTTGTACGCGCCTACCACGACACCTACGGCATGCCAACACTGGTGACCAACTGCTCGAACAACTACGGCCCTTACCAGTTCCCCGAAAAGCTCATCCCGCTGTTCATCAACAACATCCGTCACGGCAAACCGCTGCCCGTCTACGGCAAGGGCGAAAACGTGCGCGACTGGCTCTTCGTCGAAGACCACGCACGCGCCATCGACCTCATTTTCCACAAGGGCAAAGTGGCCGACACCTACAACATTGGCGGCTTCAACGAATGGAAAAACATCGACCTCATCAAGGTGATAATCCGCACTGTCGACCGTCTGCTGGGCAACCCCGAAGGACATTCCGACCACCTCATCACCTATGTAACCGACCGCCCCGGACACGACATGCGCTACGCCATCGATTCCCGCAAGCTCCAGCGCGAACTCGGCTGGGAGCCCTCGCTGCAGTTCGAGGAAGGCATCGAAAAAACCGTGCAGTGGTATCTTGACCATCAGGACTGGACCGACCACATCACCTCCGGCGCCTATCAGACCTACTACGAAGACATGTACGGCAACCGCTGATTCAGCGTCCTCCACACATTATAAATTTATAATAATGCATTTTACCGTAATTTTGCCAAATTCGGTAAAATGCATTAACTTTGTGCCGATGCAATGCAACCGCCAACGCGCCTGCACGGCACCTACATGTCCACCGCCCGCACCACCTCAGGCACAAACCACCGGGACGCATGAGGGTAGAGAAAATATGCGCCGACATTACCGTTTATTAGAAACGGCATGACATCACCCAACGCCGACACATTCACAGCACTGCAGCCCGACACCGCGTGGCAGTTCTTCCAGGGCACACTCCAGGCCGCACCGCCGTCCACCCGACGGGCCTACAGTCAGACACTCGCCTCAATGGCCCGCTATCTGCAGGCCCACCACCTCTCCCTCAATGACATCGCGGCCGACCCGAACCATCTCACCCATTGGGCCATAGGCATGCTCCTCCACGGAGCCACCCCCAACACCACACTCTACTACCTCTCCACCTACACCACACTCCACAACAAGGCCACCCGGCAGGGCCTCCTCCCCCCTCTGCCCGCCCCTACCGCCCTCAAACAGCACATCCGCTCGCTCACACCCGGCGGCAATCCGGCCGCACAGCTTGCACAGGCCTTCAACCTCCCCGACCCCACACCCCCGGCGCCCGAAACCACCGACAGCGACACTCCGCGATGGTTCGCCATGCGCCTGAGGCCGCATAAAACCCTCCGAATCGTCACCGACCGCGTGGCCGCCACCGCCGACGGCACAGCCCTGCTCGGCACCATCTACTATCCCCATGAAGAAATTGCCCGACGCATCGGGCGCAAAATAATGCGTGCCAGCCGCCCCCTGCTCCCCGACATCCTCTTTTTCCGCACACGCCCCACGGCCGTCACCCCCCTGTTCCGCAACATCGGCGACCTCGCATGGTGCTACCGCACCGCCCCATCGCCCACAGCCCCCTACGCCACCATCCCCGACGCCGACATGCGCCGCTTCCAGCACACCATAGGGCTGTTCACCCCCGATCTGCGCCCCGCAGCCGACCCCGACGCACCCGCCATCCAACCCGGCCAGCGCATGCTCATCACCTCCGGTCCCCTCGCCGGCCTCACCGGCACCGTCGCCCGCATCCGCCCCATCCACAGCGCCCCCACCGGCCTCCATACCCCGGATTGCACCCCGGCCCAAGACGAATGCACCCCCATTGATAGCGCCTGCACCCCAATCGATAGCGAGTGCACCATCACCCTCACCGTCGCCGGCTTCAACTTCGGCACCTTCACCACCCGCCTCTCCCCCCACTCCCTCACCCCCCTCCCCTAACTCCGGTTTTTGGGCATTATCGTCGCCATCACATATTGTCATCATCGGTTTAAGTTTAATCAGAACTATAAACCTCTGACAACATGCCTTATAACGAACTAAGCCACCTGATTTTTCATACACCCCATACATAATGAAAGTAGTGCTTCTTGCCGGAGGATTCGGATCGCGAATCTCTGAAGAATCCCAATTCAAGCCAAAGCCGATGATTGAGATCGGTGGCATGCCGATTTTGTGGCATATTATGAAAGAATATGCCCATTTCGGTCATACCGAGTTTATTATCTGTGCCGGATACCGTCAGGAATACATCAAAGAATGGTTCGCCAATTATTTTTTGCACAACTCCGATGTAACATTTGACTACCGTGACAACAAGAACGAGATGACGGTGCATTGCAGCAACTGCGAACCATGGAAAGTGACAGTGGTAGATACCGGATATAACACCATGACAGGAGGCCGCATTAAACGCATACAACGGTATGTGGGCAATGAACCATTTTTCATGACGTATGGCGACGGTGTATGCGATGTTGATATAAACAAGCTGCTTGAATTCCACAAAAGCCATGGCAAAATAGCCACACTTACGGCTGTAAAAATCGCACAGGATAAAGGCGTGCTCAATATCGGTGGCGACAACGCCGTTAAGTCATTCCGTGAAAAAAACATCAGCGATGGCGCACCAATCAACGCCGGTTATATGGTGCTCGAACCGGCAATATTCGATTACATTGATGGAGATGATTGCGTGTTTGAACGGAAACCGCTTGAAACTCTGGCCCATCAGGGGGAATTGATGTCGTACATCCACGAAGGATTCTGGCAATGTATGGACAATATCAGGGAAAAAGGGATGTTGGAGAAGCTCCTCGCTGCCAATGCCGCCCCATGGAAGCGGTGGGAACGCGAGATACCCAAAGGGTTGTAGTCATATAACGATTTTCAGCACTCATTATGAGCAATATCGAAAATGTCAGAATAATCCCGAGAAAGCTTATCAGCGACAGCCGCGGTTGGTTTCTCAAAGCAATAACGGGAAAGGAAGACAATTTACCCTCTTATACAGGTGAAGTGTATCTTACAATGGGTACTCCGGGGCAATCAAAGGGAGGGCACTACCATCCAATAGCAAATGAATGGTTTACCCTTATCGAGGGTAAGGCTCTGTTAAAGCTAAACGACATAGAGACCGGGGAACGAAAAGACATTGAACTGTCCTTGGAGGCAGCAATTACAGTCTTTATTCCTCATAATGTAGCGCATCAGATTGATAATTTAGGAGACAACAATTTCATTTTGCTTGCATACACCGACCAGCTATACGACCCGTCGGATACGATAGCCTACCACATAGACGATTGAATATTTATGACTCAGGATATTTTTGACAACTTTTTCAATGGTAAGCGAGTGCTCGTCACAGGGCACACCGGCTTCAAAGGCTCATGGCTCTCAATCTGGCTCCATGAACTGGGTGCCGAAGTAATCGGTCTCGGTCTCGACCCGCTGACTGAACGTGACAATTACGTACTGTCAGGTATCGGAGGGAAAATAGCGGCCGACATACGTGCCGATATACGCGACGGAGCAAGGATTAAGGAGATATTCGAAGAGTATCAGCCTGCAATAGTGTTCCATCTTGCGGCACAGCCACTTGTCCGGCTCAGTTACGATATACCCGTTGAGACCTACCAGACCAATGTGATGGGTACAATCAACATCCTTGAGGCCATTCGTTGCACACAGAGCGTCAAGGTGGGCGTAATGATAACCACCGACAAATGTTACGAAAATAAAGAGCAGATTTGGGGCTACCGCGAGAATGAGCCTATGGGCGGTTACGACCCTTATTCCTCATCAAAGGGCGCAGCCGAGATTGCCATTGCATCGTGGCGGCGAAGTTTCTTTAACCCGAAGGATTACGAACGTCACGGCAAATCGATTGCCAGTGTGCGTGCGGGCAACGTGATCGGAGGGGGTGACTGGGCTCTCGACCGCATAATTCCTGACTGCATCCGTTCACTTGAAGCCGGAAAACCTATCGATATACGCAGCCCCAAGGCTATCCGTCCATGGCAACATGTTCTTGAGCCACTTGGCGGCTACATGCTTCTGGCAAAAAAAATGTGGGAATCTCCTACGGAATATTGTGAAGGTTGGAATTTCGGTCCGAGAGCCGAATCAATCTCAACAGTCTGGGAGGTTGCAACAAAAGTCATCAAGCACTATGGCTCAGGCTCACTCTGCGACCTCTCCGACCCAAACGCACTCCACGAAGCGAAGCTTCTTATGCTTGATATCTCCAAGGCCAAATTCCGCCTCGGTTGGGAACCGGTAATGGGAATTGACCGCACGGTCGGCATGACTGTTGATTGGTACAGACACTATCGCAACGTTGACCCATATGAACTGTGCCGACAGCAGATCGCAGAATATTGCGCTGAACATGATAATTTAAAGAAGAATAGGAAATGAAAGTCTCGATCATAGGCACCAACGGATTCCTGTCCAAGACCATTGCAAAATACTGCAACAGCCATAATTATGAACTGGACATGTATGGCCTTGACGCACCGCGCGGCCATCAATACGACCATTTTTGCAAGGTCGATTTGGTAAACGAAGACCTCGACTATGACAGGATACTCTCTTCCGACATGATCATCAATGCATTCGGCGCCGGAATACAAAGTAACCTGCATGAATCCGCACGATTGATATATAATCTGAATGTCAACGTCCCCATAAAAATCTGCGATACGTTGCGGCTTCGCGGTTTTAAGGGTATATTCGTATCGTTTGGTTCATATTTTGAAACCGGGAATGTTCCGGGCAGAAAAAAAATCACCGAGGAAGAACTCTGCAACTCTGTTTGTGATGTGCCAAACGACTATGCAGTCTCCAAACGATTGCTCACCCGATTTGTGCAATCATATCCACGGCAGTTTACACACTGGCACTTTATTATACCTACGATATATGGTCCGGATGAAAACCCCATGCGCCTTATTCCATACACTATCCACGGCATTCAGAGCGGAGAAGCACTCCATTTCACCTCCGGGGAACAATGCCGCCAATATATCCCGGTAACGGAAATCCCAAAGATTCTTGCCCTGGCATACCATAAGTGTTTACCCGACGGTATATACAATATAGAAGGAAATGAGACAATGTCCGTCAGAGAAATCGTGACACTCATCTTCAAGACTTTAGGAAAGGAAATCCCTTCCGATTGCTTTGGCACAAGCCAAAGAGCCGATACCGGAATGAAGTATCTTGCACTCGACGGATCTATACTTTTCAACGCAATCGGCTACAAAGACACCTCGAAATTAGAGGATAATATCAAAGATTATCTCGCCCAATAAATACGGCACCTTGTTTTTGAGGATTAATCCAGATTCTTACGGGATGTTAAAACGCAAAAGTTTTTAGGCAAATCTGCGCTTGCCCAGCCAACCATCGAGTAATGAAAGAGACCTTTTTAAAAGCACTTCGGATATTCGGCATTGACGGAGCCATTGCCTATTCATCCTTGGCGCGAATTATCACTGCCGCCGGTGGTTTTTTGACCATATTTATCATAGCGTTAAGCCTCTCAAAAGTTGAGCAAGGTTATTACTATACGTTCGGCAGCATTCTGGCTCTGCAGATATTTTTCGAGCTTGGTCTTGGTGGCATCATAGTGCAATATGTAGCCTATGAAGCCGCGAAAATCAAGGTCAACGACAATAAGCAGTTAGAGGGTCCACAGTATAATTTATCCCGGCTCAGTTCATTATTCAATTTATTTATCCGCTGGTATGGCGTTATCAGCATACTCTTTTTTATCGCTGTTGCAATCGGTGGGGTACTCTTTTTTAGACACAACTCGCAAAACGCTGATATTTCATGGGAATCTCCCTGGATAATGCTTTGCTTGTTTACCGCTATAAATCTGATGATTAGCCCTATAATAGCCTTCATAGAGGGAATGGGGCAAGTGAAATCCATTGCAAAAATGAGATTTATAGCCACGTCTCTATCCCTGATGTGTGGCTGGACAGCACTTCTTGGCGGAGCAGGGCTGTACGCTCCCGCTATAAGAACCATATCCTCCTTGGCTATAAGCATTTATTTTGTTTTACGAATTCACCGGCATCTTATCACCGGCATATGGCATCAACCTAAGGAAGAATGCATATCTTATCGCAAAGAAATATTTCCATATCAGTGGAGAATTGCATTAAGCTGGATGAGCGGCTACTTCATCTTCCAACTCTTCAATCCGGTTTTGTTCGCTTATTGCGGAGCTTCTGTAGCAGGCCAGATGGGTATGACACTCACTGCTCTAAATGGCATTTTCTCTTTAGTTCTGAGTTGGACAAGCACCAAAGTGCCGATGTGGTCAAAATATATATCGTTAAAAGATTATCCCGTGCTGGATGCATCGGTTTCTTCCACACTGCGTCAATCCTCATTAGTCTGCTTTATTTGCCTGTGTATATTTTGGGGATTCCTTTATGCGCTTGACATCATGCATATTGGGCTGTCGGCTCGATTTATACCCCTAACACTTGCCATTCTTCTTGGAAGCACCATATTCATCAACAATATCATCAACATATGGGCCACCTATCTGCGATGTCATAAAAAAGAGCCGTTCCTGATTCAGGCCGTCATTGTCGGCATCTGCTGTGCAATATCAACCATCCTTGGCGCCAAATTCTTCGGGTTGGATGGCGTTGTGGATGGCTACACCATCGTAGTATTTTTCATCAGTCTTCCTATCAGTTTTTACATCTTTAAATCAAAACGCAGACTCTATCATGGACAATAAGCCTCTATTATCCATCTGCATCCCAACATATAATCGGGCGCCATTCCTTGACGAATGCTTAAAACAAATTTCATCTCAGATCACTAATGAAGGCCTGGAAGGAACAATCGAACTTCTTGTTTCCGATAATCACTCTACCGACAATACACCTGACATTGTAAAAAAGCACATTCAAGCCGGTGCGAAAATTAGATATTTTCGCAATGAGAAAAATCTTGGTATGGATGGAAATTTTGTCAATTGTTTCAAAAATGCAACTGGCAATTTCATATGGCTGCTCGGAGATGATGATTATCTTATGGGCGGAGCATTAAAACTCATTATGGAGCGACTTGGCGACCAATCCATAGGACTCGTTCACTTAAAAACAGGCAATCATTCCAACGGAATCATCGAATATTCCAATGCAGAAAAGTTTCTTTGTGATGTCAGCTTTTGGATAACATTTATTTCCGGCAACATTGTCAATTCAAAATTCATCCGAAATTTTGAGTTTGAAAAATACGCTGGTACATTATTCTCTCAGGTACCATTGTATATGACTGCGGCAAACAGCAGCAAAAAAAATGTATTGATAGATTATCCGATACTTGATGGAGGGAAAGATGCTAAGAACAATGGCGGTTATAATCTTTACGAGGTATTTATTATCAATTACCTTGGCATATGGAAAGAACAGATGAATTTTTATCCTGATTTCAAAAAGATATATGCTCAAGAAAAAATTAACATATTCAAAGGGCTGATTGTAAATCGTATCATACAGGATTTTATATTCCAAAATAATGGAAATTTTAAAAAAGATGGAGCCTTTCGAATTATCCTGTATTATTATGGTGGCATGCCACAAGCATGGTATTATCTTATAAAAGAATGCGCCACAACTGTACTCAGGAAACTCGGCTTTTAAAGAATGACAATTACGCGGATTATTCGATAACAACAGATATGTTGATGCTAAAACGAATAGTTAAAAGCTGCATCCAATTCACAATCTCAGCCGCGGCAGCATTATTTGGATGGTCTAAAAAACTCCATCCATTGTACTCTTACATGTACTCCTTATGGATTTGCCGATTATATGGTTTTACTGACATTTATTTCAATCCAAAAATTTCGAGGTTGTTACATCACGAACATATGCAAATAGGGCCTGGCACCTCGTTCGGGCGTATGGCGGTGGTAACGGCCTGGGACAATCAGGATGGCAGAAAATATACACCAGAAATCAGAATCGGGAAAAACTGCAATTTCGGTGATTTCATCCACATTACCGCCATAAACAAAATTCAAATAGGCGACAATCTGCTCACAGGTCGTTGGGTAACTATAACTGATAACAGCCATGGCGACACGCAGCTCGAAAATCTAAAAACAGCTCCTATAAAACGGGAATGGGTTTCAAAAGGACCGGTTATTGTCGGCAATAATGTCTGGATTGGCGATAAGGCCACAATTCTTCCCGGTGTTACCATAGGTGACGGAGCAGTCATAGGAGCCAATAGTGTGGTAACTTCTGACATTCCGCCATACTGCGTGGCAGGTGGCAATCCCGCTAAAATAATCAAGAATCTATCTCAAGAAGCGACATTTTCATAAGCAAACAATAATTCCGGCCGCTTATAAAGAATTTAACATTAAAAATTACCCTCTCCACCTTCAATCCAAATATCATCTGACTAAGAGACGACATCCTCCCACCAATCCATTTTTGATCTCGACGATGAGTAAACCAAAAGTAATCGCATTTTATCTCCCGCAATATCACCCTACCCCCGACAACGACAAGTGGTGGGGAAAAGGATTCACCGAGTGGACCAATGTGGGCAAAGCAAAGCCGCTTTTCCCCGGTCACTACCAGCCAAAAGTACCGGCCGACCTGGGATACTATGACCTGCGTCTACCTGAAGTGAGGGAGGCTCAGGCCGAACTGGCACGCGAAGCCGGAGTTTACGGATTCTGTTATTACCATTACTGGTTCGGAAACGGCAAACAGGAACTGGAACTGCCATTTAACGAAGTGCTTCGTCTCGGCAAACCCGATTTCCCCTTTATGCTATGCTGGGCTAACGAATCGTGGCACCGTAAATTCTGGAACAAGGACGGCAAAGGCTCCTCAAAAGAGATGCTCATTGAGCAGACCTATCCCGAAGGCGATGCGGAGCGGCACTTCTATCACCTCCTCCCCGCCTTCCGCGACCCACGCTATATCCGCATCGACGGCAAACCGGCTTTCATGATCTACAACCCTAACGATTATCCAAAAGTATCAGAGTTTATCTCGACATGGAGGGATTTAGCCTCAAAAGAAGGTTTACCGGGTTTTCATTTCATTGCTCAAATCAGGGCGAACATCAATGACCAATCGGTAGAGCAATTAAAGGGACGGGGATTTGACGCTGTTAATATCGTTGGATTATGGAACTTTAGGGCAAAAAAATATTACAAGTCATTACCTTATCGAGTTATAAATAAGATCAAACGTTCCATATTTAAACGTCCCAATGTCTGGAATTATACTGATTTCAATCATTGTATATTTTGTGATACAGACAGGCTCGAAATGACATATCCGACACTTGTCCCTAATTGGGACCATAGTCCACGGAGTGGAATTGATGGATATATAATACAAGGAGCATCCCCTAATCTTTTTAAAGCCCAGGTCTTAAACGCAATTAAACTCAACTCTGAAAAAAACAATACGCCTGATATCATTTTCTTAAAATCCTGGAACGAATGGGGTGAAGGTAATTACATGGAACCGGATATCAAATTCGGTCATGGCTTTCTGAACGCATTAAAAGATTCTTTGAAATAAGGTATGTACTTATACTACATACTCATATTACTAATCCTACCCCCTGGATTATTAATTAATCAGCGATCTGACAAAGGTTATAAAGACCTTTATTGCATCTACGCGTTCTTCTTGCTTGTAATCATCTCCGGCTTAAGAGGTTATAGCGTAGGGGGAGACTTACATCATTATATCCCCCTTTTTGAAAAAATCGCTAAGCAACCATTAACTGAAATCTTTGAGGATTATGATAAATATGGAATCATATTTAAACTTTACATAAAATTATGGTCCTTCATTGCATCGGGACCAACTTATTTCCTATTCGTTACGAGTCTGATTAACGTTGGAGTTGTGTGTTGGTTTATCAGAAAACGCTCTCCAATTATATGGCTTTCATTTTTCCTTTATATTGCATTAGGGTATTATACCAATTCTTTTAACAGTGTCAGATCAACCATGGCTCTCGTCATGGGTATCATAGGCGTGAATGCATTGATGCAAGATAAAAAACTAAAAGCACTGATATTTTTTATCATAGCATTTGAAATTCATAAAACAATAGTTCCTATATTTCTATTATTTGCAATCGGATCTTTTAAACCAAGGCTGCCTGTTCTGGTTACCTCAATTATTGGTTGCTTTATTTTAGCAAATGTTATAGGAATTAGTGGTTTGGCTAATATTATTCTATGGTATAGCACTGGATATGGAGAAGCACTCAATTTTGAAGGAAGAGGATACAATCTGTTGGCATTGGACTGCATAATAACAATTGGATGCTATTACCTGTGTAGAAATAACTTGAACAAGCAACGAGTTATGTTGCTAAACATTCTTTGGCTTGCAACATGCCTTCAATGTATCGCGCCTTTATTTAGTTATGCCACACGAATCTCATACTTTTTTACATTTTACTCTATTCTTTTAATTCCTGATGCTATTATGGCCGAATTCAAAGTCAAGAGCCGACCAATAATTTTATGCTCACTTGTTGTGCTATCCATGATATATTTTAAAATGACTATCATGACAGCCACCATCGAATTCACCAAATCAAATGCACAAAGCACATTACCATATTATTTTTATTGGGAACAACCAAAATGAAGAAGATACTATTTGATTTATCCGTATGCCAACCAATAGGAGACAGCAAGTTTCATGGAGGAGGTGTGTACGGTTACATTGTATTCAAACGATTAGCCAATCTGTGCCCTGAAAATCTCATAGTTTATATTAATAACGACGCATTCATACCAAATGACATTTTAGCAATAATTCAAGAAAAGAATATAGAAACACACAATTCCGGTACAGAAAAAATAACGGATTTATACTGCCAGAATAAATTCTCGGTTCTCTATTCACCGTTGTGGTCTGATTCATATACAGAATTATTTCCGCTTGGAGTCAGGATTATATTCACCCAACACGGATTAAGAGCGTTGGAGATGAATCGGGATAAATATGAATATATTTATGCCCGTGACTTTAAGAGCAGATTGAAGGCTGCAATTAAACAAACATTTTTGTTTAAATATATTCAGCAAAAGTATTATTGCTCATTCCAAAAGGCACTCAGTTATCCCAACTCTCAAATAATCACGGTATCCAACCACTCAAAATCATCAATTTTATATTATTATCCCTTTATTGATAGTTCAAAAATAACTGTATGCTACAGTCCGGATACATCGGATGGCACTGAACCTTCACAAAGACAGTTTGATTTCGAATATTATCTTTTAGTCTCTGCCAACCGATGGCTAAAAAATTCATTTAGAGCCATATTAGCTTTTGATAGAATTATTGATAAACAGCTGTCAACAAAAAAAATGGTTGTTATCGGGTTAACAACCGGCAATGCTTTTCTTAAGAAAATAAAGCACCCTGACAGTTTTGTTTTCTTGCCTTACCTTGACAGAGCGGATCTGGAAGCAGCCTATAAATATGCCTACTGCCTTATATATCCATCTTTAAATGAAGGCTTTGGATATCCGCCATTAGAAGCAATGAAATATGGTGTTCCTATTATTGCATCACCATTAGCTTCCATACCTGAGGTATGTGGAGATTCTGTTCTTTATGCAAATCCCTATTCTGTAGATGAAATTGCAATGAGAATTATCCAAATTGAAAATGCAGAGGAGCATAAACAATATTCTTCAAAAGCTCATATCCGACAAAAACACATCGCTAACGTGCAGGCTGAACATTTGGAACAACTGGTGTCTATAATCCATAATTCGATTAAATAAGCCATGTCAATCAGAACTTTTTTTAAGGAAACTGTTTGTGTTCAAAAACTTATCTCCTTATATAAATCACACAACTTAAAACGCGCTTATTACAACGAGGCAAGTTCCACGACAAATTCGTCAGACAAGACTGTTATTTTTATGATTGATGGGAAAATTGGTCATGGTGGTCTTTGTGACAGGCTGCATGGACTTATCTCCACATTCCTGTTTTGTGAAGAAAATGGTCTTCAATTCCGGGTTTGGTGGAAATATCCATTCAATCTTGAACTGTTCTTACAGCCAAATACATACAATTGGCATATAGATAAATTTGAATTAACATATAATAAATCCAATGCAACACCCTATTACTGGGGCACTATCCATAATGAACATAAGCAATTGCAGTTAGCTCAAAAGATATTGCAGCTTCCTTACACACAAATACATGCATACACTAATATGCATTACAAACGGGAACAATTACATCGAAACTTTCAACGACTATTTAAATTATCACCTATTTTGAGAGATGCCGTAAATCGGAATCTACAAAGTATCGGCCCCTGTTATATCTCGGCAACTTTTCGTTTTCAACGGCTCTTAGGCGATTTTGATGAAGGTAACTTCCCCGTTTTGGACAACTCAGAAAAAACTGATCTTATGGTTCGATGCAAAAATGCTATAGAAGCAATAAAAAAAGAGCACCCTTCTACTCCCAGAATCTTGGTAACATCCGATTCGAAAACATTTCTGAACTATCTGAGTGAAAATCTTTCGTATACATATACCATCGACGGGGAATTATGTCACATGGATTTTATAAAAAACGAATCTAACGAATTACGTCATATCAAATCCTTTGTTGATCTCATTATGATTTCTAAAGCACAAACTGCATATTTAGTTAGAACCACACCAATGTATAAAAGTTCATTTGCAAAAACTGCCGCTTTAATTGGAAATGTTCCATACATAGAATACGACTTTTAAACCATTTTCAATATTATCTTATTGCTTGACATGAACAGAAAAAGCCTTATTATAGTGTGTGGTACACTTGAATCAGGAGGTGCAGAACGTGTAATCTCCATTCTTTCCACGCCCTTTGCAGATACATTTAATTCAGTCTCAATTGTGACCTGGCGTGAAGCCCCTGTATTCTACAACATTGATGCACGAATTAAACTCATTTCTCTCCCACAAGTAGCAAAATCTGATAACGACTTAAAAAAATGCGTTGCTTTTAGAAAACTGATTTTAAAAACAAGGCCGAATCTGATTTTATCATTTCTAACACTATTCAATCTGTTTACACTTACATCATTATTGGGAACAAGTGTTCCTGTCATTGTTGCAGAACGAAACGACCCCAGATTTATAAAAGGCGGATTTCTATTAGCAAAAATTCGCGACATTCTATACAGAAAAGCAAAAGGGATATTATGCCAGACACAATCAATTGCCGACTACTTCAGCGGAAGCCTTAAGAATAAATGTCACATCATTTATAATCCTGTCTCTATGGCTGCAGCTGAAATTGGAATGGCTCTTGATGCACCGAAGAAAAAGAGAATTGTTAGTGTAGGACGACTGCATCCCCAAAAAAATCACAAGCTCCTCATTGATGCATTCAAGATTTTCCATAACATTCATCCTGAGTATATGCTCACCATTTATGGCAAAGGTGAATTAGAGGATGAAACTCGCGACTATATTAAAACGCAGAATCTTGAAAAATGCGTTGAACTTGCCGGTGAAAAGCAAAATGTCAAAGATTTAATTGTTGACGCAAAGGCTTTTGTTCTTACATCTCGTTACGAAGGTATGCCTAATGCCTTGATTGAAGCAATGTGTTTAGGCATTCCCTGTGTTTCCACTAAAGTATCGGGTGCCGTCGACCTCATCACTCATAAAATTAATGGCCTCTTGGTTGATGACAATCCTAATGATGTTTCAAATGCAATTTCGGCAATAATCGACGACGAATTTTCGAGCAAAAAAATGGGTATTGAAGGGGCTAAGATTTATTCCAAACTAAATGTAAATGCCATCTCTAAGTCATGGATTGAATATTTAGAATCAATATATTAAGAATACGACATTTCACCATCTCAAAAACCACCAAAATCGGGAAATCTGTTATCCTCGCACATCCATACGCAACTATTTTAAACGCTGAAAGCATTGGTGACAATTTTAATTTCCGGCACCTCACCACATTGGGTGACAAAAACGGCAAACGGCCTGTTATTGGTAACAATGTCTCATTGGGAGCATGTGTAACCATAATAGGTGGCGTAAAAATCGGTGATAACGTCGTAGTCGGAGCTGGTTCTGTTGTGGTCAAAGATGTACCGGACAACTGTATCGTAGCCGGTAATCCTGCAAAAATAATCCGCACTATATCATAATGCCAAAACTGTTAATGGTGGTCAATGAGGACCGCTTCTTCCTATCACACCGCAAACCGGTGGCAATAGCTGCCCGTGAAAAGGGATATCAGGTGACCATTGTTGCCAAGGATACAGGAAAATTCGCCGAAATCAGACAACTCGGCTTCGATGTAATCGACCTTCCCATAAATCCCACCGGAATGAATCTCAGGGAGGAATGGAAAACTTTCCGGTTCCTTTACAATCTGTATCGGAAAGAACGCCCTGACATCGTACACCATGTCGGCCTAAAAAATATCCTCTGGGGCGGACTGGCCGCACGCATGCTTAAAGTTTCTGGTGTGGTGAATGCCGTTAGCGGACTTGGCGGACTTTTTAATGGCGGCAGGATTTCCCCGACAACACGCGGCATTCTTACCATGATGCGTTTTTCCAATCATCGGCGGGGCGTAAAGATGATTTTCCAAAACAACGACGATATGTCGATATTTCTCGCCAATAAGGTTGTAACCCCTAAACAGATTGCATTTACAAAAGGATCAGGCATAGACCTTAAGGAATATGCTTATTGTGAAGAACCGGAAAGCGGGAAAATCAGGATAATTTTTACAGGACGGATGGTTCGCGAAAAGGGCGTGTGCGATTTGATTGAAGCCGCTGAAATGCTAAAAACGGATTTTGACGGCAAGATTGAATTCATTCTTTGCGGACGGCTCACACCCAACAAGACCGGCGTTACCGCTGAATATCTATCATCGCACTGCGACGGTAAATATCTCCAATGGCTTGGTGAACGCAACGACATACACGACCTTCTGAAATCAAGCCATATTATGGCTTTCCCTTCCTACTATCGTGAAGGGGTACCAAAATCGCTCATCGAGGCCTCTGCCATAGGGCGCCCTATTGTGACCTGTAATTCCACTGGCTGTAAAGATGTAGTGACAGACGGAGTAAACGGCTACCTCGTAGAGCCCCGGAACCCCGTGATGCTTGCGGAAAAACTACGGCAGCTAATCGAAAATAAATCATTACGCGTTCGTATGGGCAAAGCCTCTCGGGAAAAAGCTGAAAAAGAATTTTCAATCGATACCGTGGTAAAAACTCATATCGATATCTATAACACATTAATTAGTCAATAAGATGAAAATCCTTGTTACTGGGGCGGCCGGGTTTATAGGGTCGGCCGTTTGCCGGAGGCTGCTTGACCGGGGCGACTCGGTGGTGGGTCTCGACAATATAAACGACTATTATGCACCGGCGCTGAAGTTCAGCCGTCTGGCACAACTGGGCATCAGGGAGGAGGATGTGGCGTGGTACAAGTTCACCCAATCCGAAACACTTCCGGAGTTCAGCTTCGTGCGCATGAATCTGGAGGATACCCAGGCCATGCGGATGCTTATGGCCAACGGCGGGTTCGATGCGGTAATCAATCTCGGGGCACAGGCAGGCGTGCGCTATTCCATCACCAATCCGCATGCCTACATCGAAAGCAACGTCGACGGGTTCATCAATGTGCTCGAAGGCTGCCGCGACAACCATGTGAAGCATCTTGTCTACGCTTCATCGTCGAGTGTCTACGGACTGAATGGCAAAGTGCCGTTCTCCGAGCACGACGGCATCGCCCATCCCGTAAGCTTGTACGCAGCCACCAAAAAGAGCAACGAGCTCATGGCACACGCGTATTCCAAGCTTTACGGACTGCCAACCACCGGGTTGCGGTTCTTCACGGTCTATGGGCCGTGGGGACGCCCCGACATGTCGCCCTTCCTGTTCATGGATGCCATCCTCCACGACCGCGCCATAAAGGTGTTCAACAACGGCGATATGCTGCGCGATTTCACCTATATCGACGATATTGTGGAAGGCGTTGTGCGCATCGTTGACGTCATACCCGAGGGGAATCCCGAATGGGACGCCACTTCGCCCGACCCTGCCACCTCCCCTGCCCCCTATCGGGTTTACAACATCGGCAATCAGCAGCCCACACGCCTCATGGACTACATATCATGCATTGAACGCGCCATCGGCCGCGAGGCAAAAAAAGAGATGCTCCCCATGCAGCCTGGCGACGTATATCAGACCTATGCCGATTCGTCCGCATTGGCCGAGGCTACCGGATTCAGGCCTTGCACACAGCTGCAAGAGGGCATTGACCGCACGGTGGCATGGTTCAAGGAATATTATAACCTATAATCCGCTTAAATGGAAACATCACTCATGAAACAGAAATACAACATAGCGGTGGCCGGAACGGGCTACGTGGGGATGAGCA
>ERZ837910.261-NODE-261-length-82278-cov-30.796456_pt1 | contig 82278 bp, 79 predicted proteins | sample MGYA00519940_ERZ837910 | MGnify/ENA primary metagenome ERZ837910 (study PRJEB31850, sample SAMEA3708825) | human gut metagenome | biome: human gut; feature: human-associated habitat; material: faeces | place: China | collected 2014 ... | reverse complement strand
GCTTAACTTCAAAATCCTTGCGGTCAATGTGTCAAGTTTTATTGACAAGATCACTTTGATTGAAGTGGTATTTCAAGTAAATTATCCTACGATTCTTGCAATTGATTCTAAGGAACCTGCTGATTTTCAAGATAGAATTAGAGAACTGTACCCTATTTATGATTTTCAGACACAAGAAATGGGGCAAGTTACTGTTGGTTTAGGACAAAGCCAACCGACATTCTCTCATAGTACAACATCAAAACGATTTTATTCATTTGTATCAACAGATGGAAAATGGAAAGTAGTGTTATCAAGGGATATGTTGGTGCTTTCTACTGTAGCTTATTCGCATTGGGAGGATATGCTTTCAAGAGTAATGATTCCCATCAATTATTTTTCTGAGATTTATCACCCAGTTTATTATTCTAGAGTTGGATTGAGATATATTGATTCTTTCGAAAAAGAAAAACTAGGATTATCTGATTCACCGTGGAAAGATCTTTTAAAACCACACTTACTAGGATCATTAAGCTATACTACACAAGACTATATGCAAGTAAAATCAGCAAGTGTAATTTCAGAATTATGCTTTGATGATGTGATAGTTCATTCAGAGTCTGGGCTTGGAAGTGTTGATCATAGAGACGGCAATTCACCAGTTGAAGCGTTTTTGTTAAACTGTGATTATTATTCATATGGACAATTTTCAAAAGATGACATCAGTAAAGTTGCTGATAAGCTGCATACGAGGTCACATATCTTTTTTAGAGATTCGATTCAAGACAAGCTTCATCACGCAATGAAACCGATAGAATTGGAAGGCAAAAATGAGTAGTTATTTAACAAATAAAAAAACATTTTCCCCTCAAATTAATTCATATTTGGATTTAATTGACGAATCCCGATTAATTAATAAAAAGAACGAGAGCATATCTAAAATAATGGATATAGATTTAACTCGTTCTATATCTATTCTTAATAAATTGAATATACTTACTTCTTCAAGTTATGCTATGCGGATTCCTACTGAAGTAGATATCTTTTCAAATTTACCTATCTTTGTATTCAGCGATTCACATAATAAACAAATGGGTAATCTTATGAGACTATTTAGAGAGCTTTTTATAGAATCCATTCAACATAAGAACATAAATAAAAATCTCCCTAAGCTCGAATACATTAATAATGAAAACGAAGAAAATGAAATAATACAATTGCACTCAACATGGGATGAGGGCGAGGCTCTTCTTTATTTTTCATTTGAATCTATTAACGAAGAAAGTAGTATGGGCATTATTTGGAATGATAATATAAAGAAAAATTATGAAACAAGAGCCGGAAATATATCACTTAACAATATAAACGATATTCTGTATGAAGCAATAGACTTTATTTTTAGGGTGTATTAAAATGAATGAAGTAATATATCCAGATAAATTTTTTAGAGGAATTTCTAATTGTTATCTGGAAAATGGTTATCTTTTGCCAGAAGCATTTCGCTTAGATAAAGAACGCGAAGATGGATATTGCGAAATATCTATTACTTGGTGTGACGATTCTAATGCATTTGATGTTATTGCATCTCAATGTAAGGAAGATGGTTCATTGCAGTTTCCAGCAGGAATTTCAGAGGTTATACGAAAAGAGCTTGATGAAAGAATGAAGCCTCAATTCATACAAAAGAATCTCTTATATGAACGAAGACCAACACCAAATAATAAATATCATGGAAATCTTTTAGTTTTAGGTTCTCTTAATAAAACAATAAAAAATATGATTAAGAGCCAGTTAGCCTTACTAGGTCAATCAACAATTCATAAGAATCCATATCATTCAACAAATACTTAGCTTTTTTCTTATATGTATTTTTCAACGACGTTGCATTACCATTAGGTTCTATTGGCAACACCGTGCAGGTTCAAGTCCTGTTACCCGCACTGCAAAATGCGAAAGCAGACGTTTTTATCGGCGTCTGCTTTTTTGCGTTTGACTATTGATTTTTCGGTGAGATCATAGTATAATTAAAAAGCATGAACAATACGTCAATATACTGTTATATAGGGAGAATAATTATGCGTACAGCAAAAAGATTTATGATCTTGTCGCTGACTGCGGCGATGGCGGCGGCTTTGGTTTCCTGCGGGGATAAGGCTAAAGCGGAAGTTGGGTCGGCGGTCGGCTCAAATGCGGTGGTCAGCGCGGATACCGGCTCCGAAGTTTCGGCTTGGGATACGCTTACCGATAAGGAAAAAGATTTCTACAACGAGCTGGAGAAAAAGGGTCACACCATAAAAAAGGATACGGGCTATGTGTACATCGGCGCGGCTGGGTATGCGGACGAATGGGGAAATACGTTCGGCGACGAGGGCATTGTGATAAGCTACTATTTCGGCAGCGACGAGGTAGTTCATGTGCCCGAAGAGATCGACGGGAAAAAGGTCGTGAATGTCGCGGGGCCGCCGATGTGGAAATTTGGCGATACGAATGACGATCACAATGACGATAACTATTATCTTGACTATATGTTCAATATCAGAGAGCTATACTTCCCCGAAGATCTTCAAGAGATCAAAGGCGCATTTAATGCATGTGAAACTTTGGAAAAGATAGAGCTGCCGAAGTCGCAGACGGAGATAGGGTTCTGCTGTTTTAGGCTCTGCACTGGATTAAAGGAATTTACCTGCCCCGAGGGACTAACGGTCATCAACGAGTCCGCTTTCAGCGATTGCAAGAGCATGACGTCTATCACGTTCAATGACGGGTTGAAAACGATAGGAACAGACGCTTTCAGCGGCTGCGAAAGCTTAGAGAAGCTGGAATTTCCCGACACGCTGGAGTCGATAGGGCCGCAGTCTTTTCAAATGTGCAAGGGGCTGAAAGAGGTAAATATCCCGCCGAAGGTGGACAACATACCGAAGAGAGCGTTTATGTACTGCGAGTCTTTGGAAACTTTAGAGCTTCCGGAGAGCGTTACGGCAATAGGCAGCAAAGCGTTCGCGCATTGCAGAGATCTAAAGGAGATATACATTCCCGAAACGGTCAGCGAGATAGCGGAGACCGCGTTTGAGGACTGCGACAGCCTGACGATAAAGGGAAAAGCGGGTTCGTATGCGGAGGAGTATGCGAGGATAAATGAGATAGGGTTTGCGGCTGAGGGGTGAGCGGCTGAGCGGCTTACCCGATAATGCAGTAGGAGGGATTTTATGTTAAAACGAGTGTTTGCGATGGCTGTTTGCTCGGTGATGGTGTTTTCTTGCGGGTGCGGGCTGTCAAGTGGTACAAAGGATAAACTTTTTGGGGATTCAGATATAACAGATATAGTTGAGAATGCTGTAAAAACCGGAAATTTTGAACTGCTTGATGAGTATTTTGAAGCTGATAAAATCAGTCAGGACCTATTAAACGAATGCCTTAATGTAGCAGTATTTGCAGATGATCCATACGAAAGTATACTATACTTATTGGAAAAAGGTGCCGATCCAAATAATGATAATATAATTTGGGATTTAGCATATAATGCACGAGCTGAAGCAATGCGTGCTCTACTTACAAGCGATAATGTGGATCTTAACAAAAAAAATGAGGTTGGTCATGACGCATTATATATGGCTCTTGAGAATGAGGGTGGCGGTTCAGAATATGGAAATTATCAAGTTACTAAACTATTGATTGAAGCGGGTGCAGAACCGTATCCCGAATTGTTTGCAAACACTAAAGAGGATAAAAGAGAAAGTCCATATAAACAACTATTAGCCAGTCCATATTCCAGCAAATTTCTGCTGGAAAAATTATTGGAAGCAGGTGAAGAAAGCGGTTTGCCTAAAGCTTGCGAATTAGTTATTTTAGGAGAATCGGAAGAAGCTGTTGAAGAATGTTCGAAAAATTCAAACGATTATAACGAAGATGATGTAACGTTGCTGACAACATTTTTAGCATATTGGGGTACACCGGAGCAATGTGAAACCGTATGTAGTATTTATAATACGCAAATTTATAGCGGTATGCTTCAACGAGTAGTTCAAACCAATAATGAAGAGATGCTTGATTACATCGTAAAGACGAACGAAATAGATTTAACCGATAAATCGGAAGCGGGACTTTTGCAGAGAGCTGCAAATTTTGATAATTATGATGCCTGTAAATATTTATGCGATAATAATGCTTATATGATAGTAAATGATGAAGGAGAAGCAAGTGGATTATATCAATTGAAATCCGCTGCTTTGTACGATGATTTAGAACTATTCAAATTACTGTATGATTACGCAAATAGCCGTGGTGCAAGAATAACTGAAAAATACTTAGCGGAATCTCTTGGAACTTCATTATCATGTGATAATAAAGATATTATAGATTTCCTTTTTGCAGAGGGATACACATTATCTGCAATTGATATTTCAAGATCTGATTTAGAAAGCGTTAAATATTTTGAAAAATGCGGAAAGATCTTTAACGGTATTGATTTGATAAATGCGGTCAAAGGAGAAAATATCGAAGTAATAAAATATCTTCTTGATAAAGATGTTGATGTAAATACTATCGGTGAATATGAAACTACGCCTCTTAAAACTGCTTTAAAGGGAAAGTATGATATTCTGAAATTACTTATAGACAATGGAGCAGATATTCCGGAGAACATATTGGAAAATGCCGTATATGCCAGTAAGAAAAATACTAAGCTTTTAATTGACAGCGGTGCAAAGACCGAGTTGAAATTTGATAAAATAAAAGCAGCAGATGGCAGTTACAAATCCGGAGATTATGATCTAAAAGATTACTGGGAAGCATACGGCAGAGACGATTTAGCAGAACTGCTGTAAATACAGCCCCCCTAAAAAAGCTCAACTGACCGTCGATGCAGCTGTACTGCTCGGCGGTCTTTATTATGTCGTAGGTCTGCAGTATCACGCCGTTCGCCGCTCTCCCTAAGCACAATTTTCTTATTTTGCAAAGTGCCCCTAAATGCCTGTATTTACTGGGTGTTTAGCACTTTGCAAGGTTTATTTCATGCAAAGTGCCCTCCTGATATTTCCACGCATTTTGCACGGTCGGGTTTCGTGCAAAGTGCTATTTACCCAGCAAAATCAAGGGTTTGCGAGCACTTTGCAAAATAACTTTATTGACTGTGCCCCGTGCACTCTGTATGCAAAAACCACCCGTTCGCAAAAACGAGTGGCTGTTTTTAAAATATCAGCATTACCGCGTATGCCGCCGCGCTTGCCGCAAGCGCTACCGTTATCAGCGAGCGCCCGAAGAACGCCGCCGCGAAAGCTGCCGCAAAGCCCGCCGCCGAAGCCGCCATGCTGCCCGTAGAGTAAAACACCGCGGGTATCGTCATAGCCCCCAGCACCGCGTATGGGACGTAATAGAGAAAGCTTTGCACCACCTGCGATTTTATCTTGCGGCGAAAGACCATTATCGGCATCATTCTGATAAGGTATGTCACGCCCGCCATTATCGCGATGTAGATTACCGTCTGCATATTCACGAGCCGCCGCCCCCTTCCTCAGCTTTCGGGAAGCATACCGCGCCAAAGCCTGCCGCTATGACGGCGCAGATTATGATGGAAAAGCCCTGCGAAACGCCCGAAAACACGGGTATGTACCTCAGCGCGCAGCTTATCGCGGCGGAGAGCAGCACCACCGCCAGCACGCCGACAGCTTTCCGCGCAGCGGGCACGAATATCGCGATGAACATTCCGTAGATGGCTATCCCCAGCGCGTCTTTCAGCCTGTCGGGCAATATCTCGCCCGCGCACCCGCCGAGCAGTGTGCCGAGCGTCCACGCCGCGAAAGGCAGCGAGATAAGCCCCGCCATGTAGTGCTTCGACACCTCGCCGCTCTTGCCCGAAGCCACGGCGAATATCTCGTCCGTAATGCCGAAAGACACCGCAAGGCGGCTCAGCACGGTAAATTTGCCGTCCAGCTTTTGCGAGAGCGAAAGGCTCATCAGCGCGTAACGCAGGTTTATTATAAGCTGGGCGAGCGCCATTTCAAAATAGCCGCCCCCCGCCGCGATAACGCCTATCCCCGCGACCTGCCCCGCCGACGTGAGGTTGGTCATCGAGATGATAACAGCCGTGAGCACCGAAAGCCCCGAATTTACAGCCAGTATGCCCACGCCGAACGATACCGAAAGGTAGCCCAGCCCTATCGGCACGCTGTCTTTTAGCCCGTTTAGGAGATCTGCGCGGGCTGTATTTGACGACATTTTTATTTCCCCATTCCAAATAGTGTTGCAGAGCATTCGTCTGCACAATAACTTTTATTATACCGCACTATTATTGATATTTCATGACTAAATCTATAATTTGTACAAAATTCTTGCGGCATATCCCCCGCCGTACAAGCATATAAAAAGAAAAAGAGCCGCTATGGCTCTCTTTCCTCTACATTTGATATGTAATTGATTACTCCTTGTTGCCCTTGAGCTCAGCCATGCACTCAGAGCATACAGCCTTGCCCTTGTACTCAACGATGTCCTCAGGGCTCTTGCAGAATACGCAATTTCTCTGGAACTTCTTGAGAATGATCATATCGTTGTCAGTGTAGATCTCGACCTGATCTTTAGCGCTAAGGTCAAAAGTACGTCTGATCTCGATAGGAAGAACGATTCTTCCGAGGTCGTCAACATTTCTTACAATACCTGTAGATTTCATAACAAAAATCCCCTTTTCTAAATACATTTAGGGCAAATGCCCTTGAACAAATGACTTATGATAGGTATATTATACAACATTATGCCGATATATGTCAATACCTTTCGGCAAATTTTCGCAATTTATCGCATTTTTTAAGAGTTTTTTAACAATTTGTCAAAAGAAGGTACGCAATTATGCTGGTTTTTATCCTTTCAGCCATGATCTCGGCTTCTGTTTTGTACAGTTTTTACACGGGCGACACGGGCGGGGTGTCCGCCGCGGCGCTTACGGGGTGCGGCAGTGCCGTTTCGCTCTGCATAGACCTTGCGGGGGCGATGGCGCTATGGGGCGGGCTGATGGCTGTCGCGGAGAGGTGCGGTATCACAAACGCCCTCAACAAACTTTTGCAAAAGCCGCTCGGTATGCTCTTTAAAGCTCTGCCCGACCCCGCCGCGAAGAAGACCATATCGCTCAATATCACCGCCAACCTGCTAGGGCTGGGCAACGCCGCAACGCCGCTCGGCATAGCCGCCATGAAAGAGCTTTGCAAACAGCCCGAGAGCGCCCTCAAAAGGCGGCACATCGCTACATTCATACTGCTCAACACCGCTTCGATACAGCTTATACCGATGACGGTGAGCGCTATGCGGCTGGAGCACGGCGCGCCCGACCCATGGGACTGCACCCTGCCTACCATTCTGACCTCTGCCTGCACGCTCATCTTCGGGCTGGTGCTGGTGCGCATGATATTCGCCGTAAGAAAGGGGGACGCGCGATGAGCGCCGCCGTGCCGATATTCATAGCCGTTATCCTGCTGACAGCCTGCTTCAAGCGGGTGGACGTATGCGCCGCATTTTACGAAGGGGCGATGGAGAACCTAAAGACCGCCGCCGAGCTTTGCCCCACGCTGATACTGCTTATGACGGCTATCGAGATGTTCAGCGGGTCGGGCGCTTCGCAGGCGCTGAGCGGTCTGCTAGAGCCTTTGACATCGGCGCTGGGCTTTCCTGCCGAGTGCACGCCGCTAATGCTGATACGCCCTATATCGGGCAGCGGGTCGCTCGCCGTGCTTGAAAACATACTATCCTCCGTGCCTGCGGAGAGCCTTGCCGCGCGCACAGCCTGCGTCATGATGGGCGCTACTGAAACTACCCTATACACCATAGCCGTATACTATGGGGCTGTAAAGCGCCGCGCGGGGGTGCGCATATTCGCCGCCTGCCTAGCCGCCGACGCCGCCGGCTTTATCTTTGCTTCAATATTCGCAAAATTATTTTTTGCGTGAATTTTTTGACTAAATGTCTTGCAATCTGCAAAAAAATATAGTATAATAGTAGTGTATAAAACTAATGGGCTTATCCGCCCTGAAAAGTTAGGAGTATAATTCACATGAAGATCATGGACACTATCGGATTTGTAGAGGGCTTTGACGAAGAAGTCGGCAAGGCTATGGAAACCGAGCTTGCAAGACAGAGAAGAAATCTCGAACTTATCGCGAGCGAGAACATCGTATCCCCCGCGGTAATGGCGGCTATGGGCTCGGTGCTCACCAACAAGTATGCTGAGGGCTACCCCGGCAAGCGCTACTACGGCGGCTGCGAATGCGTTGACGTTGTAGAAAAGATAGCTATCGAGCGTGCGTGCAAGCTTTTCGGCGCTAAGTACGCTAACGTTCAGCCGCACTCGGGCGCTCAGGCAAACACCGCCGTTTACTTCGCACTGCTCCAGCCCGGCGACACCGTAATGGGCATGAGCCTTGACGCAGGCGGACACCTCACCCACGGCTCGCCCGTAAACCTTTCGGGCAAGTACTTCAACTTCGTACCCTACGGCGTGAACGACGAGGGCTTCATCGACTACGAAGCGCTGTACAAGCAGGCTAACAAGTGCAAGCCAAAGCTCATAGTAGCGGGCGCGAGCGCTTACCCCAGAGCCATCGACTTTGAGAAGCTTTCGACCATAGCAAAGGCAGTAGGCGCATATTTCATGGTAGATATGGCGCACATCGCGGGTCTTGTTGCCGCAGGTCAGCACCAGTCCCCCGTACCTTATGCAGATATTACCACCACCACCACCCACAAGACCCTGAGAGGCCCGAGAGGCGGACTTATCCTTACCAACAACGAGTACCTCGCTAAGAAGATAAATTCCGCGATATTCCCCGGCACTCAGGGCGGCCCGCTCATGCACGTTATCGCAGGCAAGGCTGTTTGCTTCGGCGAAGCCCTCAAGCCCGAATTCAAGGCATACGGCGAGCAGATAGTAAAGAACGCTCAGGCGCTGGCTAAGGGTCTGCTTTCGAGAGGTTTCGACCTCGTTTCGGGCGGCACTGACAACCACCTCATGCTCGTAGACCTCAGACCTTTCCACATTACCGGCAAGTATCTGGAGCAGAAGCTTGACGAAGTTTACATCACCGTAAATAAGAACGCTATCCCCAACGACCCCGAGAAGCCTTTCGTTACCAGCGGCGTAAGAATAGGCACGCCCGCAGTTACCACCAGAGGTCTTGTTGAGGAAGATATGGACGTTATCGCGCAGGCTATCTACCTCACCGCTTCCGATTTCGACAACAAGGCTGACGAGATCAGAGCTATGGTCACGGAAGTTTGCAAGAAATATCCGCTTTACGAATAATTTTACGCATAGTATACAGATACAAAAATACCTCCCGCAGAGATGCAGGAGGTCATTTTTTTATTTATTCTCGTCTTTTTTTGCAGACCTGCCCGCAGACTTATCCTTATCGGCTGAAAGCTCTGAGATTATCTGAATAAAAGAATCTACGTCGGCGAAATCTTTATAGACCGAAGCGAAGCGGACGTAGGCAACGTGGTCGAGCTTTTTCAGCCCGTCGAGCACCATATCGCCTATCTCTTCGGTGGTAGTTTCCGTCTGCATACGGTTCGCGAAGGTGTTTTCGATGTTATCCACCAGCGCATTCATATCGTCAACGCTCACAGGGCGCTTTTTGATAGCGTTTTGCAGTCCCTTGAAAAGCTTGACCTTATCAAAAGGCTCGAAGCTGGAGTCGCGCTTGTACACCATCAGCAGCGGCTTTTCTATAACCTCATAAGTCGTAAAGCGTTTTCCGCAGCTTGTACATTCGCGGCGGCGGCGCTTTTTCGATTCGCTTGGTCGCGAGTCGATAACTTTTGTGTCGGGGTATCCGCAAAAAGGGCATTTCATATATAAATTCTCCTTTTGTCAAGTGTATATCATTCACGTTATTGTCAATCCGATTTACCTAATTAAAGTATAACACAAAAATCATTTTATTTCAAGCACTTACGCAAATTTTTTTCATATTTAAAGTAAAAAACGCGCCGAATATCACTCCGACGCGCATTTTTATGTATTCAAAAAATCAAAGCTTTACGATAACGCCCATCTGGTTTCTGCCCGCGCCTACTGCGTTGGATTCGTCAGTGTCGATGTGCATCGCTCTTGCGTAGTTCTCACTTACGCGGCAAACGGTATCGCAGAGAATAGCCGATCTGTCAGCAGAGTCGATCTTTACCGCTACTATTTCGCCGTTTGTAACGCCAAGCTCCTCAGCGTCGGCAGGTGTAAGATGGATATGTCTTTTAGCTACGATAACACCTTCCTTTACCTCTACCTCTCCGCAGGGGCCTACCAGCTTACATGCGCCCGAGCCTGCTACGTCGCCCGACTCGCGAACGGGTGCTGCTATGCCGATAGAACGTGCGTCGGTAGCCGAAAGCTCTATCTGGTCAGCCTTGCGGCAGGGACCGAGGATAGATACGTTAGCCAGCTCTTTCTTAGGGCCTACAACGGTAACTCTCTCTTCGCAGGCAAACTGACCCGGCTGAGAAAGATCCTTTTTCTTAGTAAGCTCGTGGCCTGCGCCAAAAAGCACCTCGAGCGTTTCCTTAGTTACGTGAACGTGTCTTGCAGATGTTTCAACGATAAATTCCTTTGACATCTTTGATTACTTCCTTTCAAATAAATATTTGCAAAGTTAAACCTATATTTATATTTTACTACTATTTCGGCACAAAATCAAGAGTATTTTATAAATTTTTATCATCTTCGCGATTTTTTTCTCTGAGCATATTTTGCAGCTCGTACTTGTGTTTGGTAGCCATGCCTCCCCTGATATGACGTTCCTGTTTATTAAGCTCCAGCAGCTTCGCCACTTCTTTATACAACTCAGGTTCTAAGTCGGGCAGGCGCTCGCGTATGTCTTTATGCACAGTAGATTTTGAAATATCGAACTGTTTCGCCGCCGCCCTTACGGTAGCCCTCTTGCTTACCATGTACTCGCCGAGCATTATCGGACGGCACTTGTCAGTAAGGCTCATCTTCTCACCCCAATACATATATTTTTTGTGTAATAAAATATATGTATCGTAAAAGCAGATTATGCTGAAAAAATGAAAACGTCCGAAAGGCGGTTTTTGCTTGCCCCTCGGACGAATATTTATCTGTAACCCATCTGCAAAAACAGCACCTTGCCCGCAGCGGGGTCTATCGCCGCTGCTGAGAGTATCGGGTCATTGCCGCGCACATCGTGAGTCAGGATGTAGAGCATGGCGGAGCTTTCGCTGTTGTAATACTTCTTCCAGCTTTCGTCCAGACGAAGCGTTATCTTCTCGCCGCCTATCTCAGCGCCGTTTTTGAACTTCCTCAGCGGTACAGCGTGCTTTGCTTTTTTCGCAAGCTGCGCCTCATACGCTTCCGCATTTTCGCGCGCAGTAGTAAAGCTCACGCTGTAATAGCCTATGTGTTTGCCTACGCTTGCCGAATATTCAAATTTCAGCTCCTGCATATCGTCAGCGTAATCGGGCAGCCCGCTCGGTTCTTTGACATTGTTGTAAAGTCCTATGTAGCCGCGCTGCAATTTGTATCTTGCGACGCTTGCAGAGTGCAGATACAGCGGCGGTATCGTGAAGATAAGAACATACATCAGAATGACGAAGCAGGTCAGCCATATCGAGAGGTGCTCTTTTCGGCGCACAATGACCATAGCCATGATGACGGAGTAGATAGTTGTAGCGATGAATTGCAGGCTGTACGTTGCCGCGAAAAGGGCAACGCCGAGAACTGCCGCAAAGATGAGTATTTTCACTGCCCATTTATCCCACCATCTGACTAATTTATCCTGCATAGATTCACTTCTTTGTCTTGAAATTCAGCGTGCGCGAGAACTCACCGTACTGCCGCGCGCCGTCTGAGTCGGTGAAGAAAGCGCGAACTTTTACCTTATAGCTCGTCGCCTTTTTCAGACCCGTTATCTTGTATTTGCTGCCTTTGGCGAGGGTCTTTACGCGCTTCCAATTCGCACCGTGCCTGATGTATACCTCGTACCCGCTGCAATCCTCGGCTTTCCACGAAACGGTAGCCGTGCTCTTTTTCGCATCCGCGCTGATGAGCTTTACCGACTTCGGCTTAGTGACTGCCGTGCAGGCGGCGTTTTTGCCCGACACTACCTTGCCAGACTGCCGCACATACGCCCCAACGCGGAATTTATACTTGCCCGGTTTCAGCCCTGCTATCTTGTAAGACGAGCCGCTCTTGACGGTCGCGACCTTGCGCCATTTGCCGCCGCTGTACATATAAACGCGGTAGCCGTCGGCGTAAAGCACCTTGCTCCAGCTCAGCTTTACCGAGTTGACCTGCGAAGCGTAACCGAGATCTTTCGGAGCGCGAAGGATATTTTTATCGACGTAGGTGTCTTTATAGACGTACCCGCAGCGCATGCAGGTATGCTTTGAGTAGCCGTTGTGGAGAAAGTCGGGCTGCACCTGCTTAGTGGCGAACTTATGCCCAAGCCTGTTAAGCTTGACGCTTTCGACCTCGCCGCAAATGGCGCAGCTTCGCGTTTTTGCGCCGTCCTTAGTGCAGGTAGGCTTTTTGACGAAATGCCAGCTGCCAAACCTATGCCGGCAGATATTCTCATCAGCAGTTTCCGTCACGCCGATCGCTTCATCTATATATCCGCTCTCAGCCACGCCGTAAGCCTCCGCGCCGAGCTGCGAGGTCAGCATAATGCAGGTTGTGACAACTGAGCAAATGATAGTTTTTGCATTTTTATGCACTTTCACCACTCCGAAATATAATTTTAATACTATATTTTATTATACATCATATTTGCACAATTGTCAAGAAAAAAATCTGCCCGAAAATCGAGCAGATCTTTTGTACATTATTTTGCTTCAAGTCTGGGCGAATCCTCCGAGCGGGTGATCTGCGGGGGCTCTTCGCCTTTTACCGTCTTGTCAGTGATGACAACTTTTGTTATCTGCTTATCAGACGGCGCTTCAAACATTATCTTCGTCAGCGCGTTTTCTACGATAGCGCGCAGTCCGCGAGCGCCTGTTTTCTGGCCGATAGCCATTTTCGCGATCTCCAGCTTAGCCTCATCGGTGATCTCAAACTCTATTCCGTCAAGCTTGAAGAGCTTTGTGTACTGCTTTATCAGCGAGTTTTTCGGCTCGGTCAGTATTCTGCAAAGCGCGTTTTCGTCCAGCTCATCAAGCACGGTGATAACGGGCAGTCTGCCGACCAGCTCAGGCACTATCCCGTACTTCACGAGGTCGTGCGGAACTACCTTTTTCATAATGTTGTGCTCTTCGTCCTTTTTGGAAACGTTAGCGCCGAAGCCCATGGAGGAAGAATCGGTGCGCTTTTTGATAACTGCTTCCAGTCCCTCGAATGCGCCGCCGCAGATGAAGAGTATATTCTTCGTATCTATCTGGATAAATTCCTGATGCGGGTGTTTTCTGCCGCCCTGCGGAGGAACGTTTGAAACCGTGCCCTCTACTATCTTGAGCAGAGCCTGCTGAACGCCCTCGCCGCTTACATCGCGGGTAATAGATGTGTTTTCAGACTTGCGGGAGATCTTGTCGATCTCGTCGATGTAGATTATTCCCTTTTCCGCCGCTTCAACGTCGTAATCTGCTGCCTGGATAAGGCGCGTCAGAACGTTTTCAACGTCGTCACCGACATAGCCCGCCTCGGTAAGAGTAGTAGCATCTGCTATCGCGAAAGGAACGTTTAGCAGCTTTGCGAGCGTCTGCGCAAGCAGCGTTTTGCCTGTACCGGTAGGGCCTAGAAGCAGCACATTGCTCTTTTGCAACTCTACGTCTTCCTCATCATCTTCGCCGTGCTCTTCGAGCGAGAGTATGCGCTTATAATGATTATAAACCGCTACTGCCAGCGAGATCTTAGCCTGATCCTGTCCGATGATGTATTCGTCGAGCACCGCTTTGATCTCTGCGGGGGTGTGGAGCTGTACGCCGCCGTCGTCTGCAAATTCAGCAGTTATATCGTTATTTTTCATCTCAAGCTGCTTGTTCAGCAGATTATAGCAAAGTACAACGCACTCGTCGCAGATGTGGTTGTTATCAGAAGAAAAGATATACTGCACCTTAGTTTCGGGCTTTCCGCAGAAGCTGCATCTTTTGATATTATCGTTCGCCATTTTTATCAATCCTTAAAAATTATCTGTGAGCGATCACCTTGTCGATAAGTCCGTAATCAGCAGCCTGCTGCGCGGAAAGGTAATTATCACGCTCGGTATCGATATTTATCTGCTCGATGGGCTTGCCGGTATTTTTAGCAAGTATACGATTCAGATTTTCTCTTGTTCTCACCATATGGTCAGAAGCTATCTTTATATCTGTGCACTGACCCGATATGCCGCCGCCGCTGATGAGGGGCTGGTGTATCATGATCTCGCTGTTCGGCAGAGCAAAGCGCTTACCTTTTGCGCCGCTTGAAAGCAGGAATGCGCCCATAGAAGCAGCCATGCCTATACAAATTGTCGAAACGTCGCACTTGATATACTGCATGGTATCATATATTGCCATACCGGCTGTGATAACTCCTCCGGGGCTGTCGATATACAGATCAATATCCTTTTCGGGGTCTTGTCCCTCAAGATAAAGAAGCTGAGCTATTACCACGCTTGCCGTAGCGTTGTCGATCTGGTCGCAGAGCATTATTATTCTGTCATTGAGCAGGCGCGAGTAAATATCGTAGCTGCGCTCTCCTCTTCCCGTCTGTTCTACTACGTAAGGTACCAATGCCATAAAACTACCTCCTAAAATGGGTCTTTTTAAAGATACGGTCGAAATTTGACGTATCCTTTCGCTAATACACATTTCGCCCGCGAATACAGGCGGGCGAAATTTAGTATAAACTGTTATTACTTGATAACTGCCGAATCCTTGATAAGGTCTACCGCCTTGCTTACTGCAACGTCAAGCTTTACGCCGTCTTCGGGAAGTACAGCCTTTACCTGATCTATCTCGATATTGTAAGCTTCTGCAATTCTCTTGTACTCTGCGTCGATCTCATCAGCAGTAGGCTCGATGTTCTCGATCTCTGCGATTTTTTCGAGAGCCAGTCTGAGGTCTACCTGCTTCTTAGCCTGCTCCTCATACATCTTCTTAGCGTCGTCAAGGCTCTGACCGGTGTACTGGAAGTACTGCTGGAGGGTTATGCCCTGAGGTGCGAGGCGCTGCGAAAGCTCCTGAAGCATCTCGTTGATGCGGTTATCGTACATTACCTGAGGAACTTCAGCCTGCATCTTCTCAACTACTGCGTCGAAGAGCTTGCCTTCAACTTCGTTTTCAGCAGCCTTTTCAGCGGCTTCTTCCATACTCTTTCTGATGTCAGCCTTGTACTCGTCAACGGTATCGAACTCGGTGGAATCCTTTACGAGGTCGTCGTCAAGCGCAGGAACTTCCTTGTACTGGATCTCGTTGAGCTTGATCTTGAATACTGCGGGAGCGCCCTTAAGCTCTTCTACCTGATACTCGTCGGGGAAAGTAACGTCGATGTCGAACTCTTCGCCTGCGTTGTGACCAACGATCTGATCCTCAAAGCCGGGAATGAACTGACCGCTGCCGAGCTCGAGAACGAAGCCCTCAGCCTTGCCGCCCTCAAAAGCAACGCCATCTTTGAAACCCTCGAAGTCGATGTTTACGAAGTCGCCGTTCTGAGCAGCTCTGTCGTCAACAGTTATCATTCTTGCGTTCTTCTCGCAGATGGAATTAGCTCTGTTGTCAACGTCCTCGTCACTTACAGCATTGACGATCTTTTCTACTTCTATACCCTTATAGTCAGAAACAGTTACCTCAGGCTTGGTGATGCAGGTAGCCTTGAGGGTAACGCCGTTTTCCTTGCTTACAGCGGTAACTTCTGCGTCGGGGCGAGCAACAAGCTCAAGCTTAGCCTCAGCAACTGCGGAGTCGATAGCCTCGCCGGCGATGTCGTTTACTGCGTCCTCATAGAATACGTTTTCGCCGTACTCTTTCTCGATAAGCTTGCGGGGAGCTTTGCCCTTGCGGAAACCGGGGATGGAGATATTCTTCTTGGCTTTCTGATAAGCTGCCTGAACAGCCGCTTCAAAATCTTCAGCCGAAATCTCTATCTCAAGCTCATACTTATTCGTTTCGACATTATTTACTGCCTTTAAACTCATTTTAAATTCCTCCGTTAAAATATTATAATAACTTATTTATTATAGCATACTTTTTTATAGATTTCTAGTGGTTTTCATACTATTCGGCGCTTTGTACAAATTCGGTTATGTCCATTGGTACAAATTGTAGATAATCACTTGAAATCAGGTGATAATTTATGCCTTGGTACTCGCCTTTTACAGCGCAGGCGTGGCCTTTTTTGCCGTGGATATGTCCGTAGAAACATTCTTTTATATCGTGCTTGTGCAAAACCTCCATTATCTCCTCGTTCACGCCCGTAAGGTAAACTGGCGGATAATGCAGAAACACGAGCGGCTTATACCCCGCTTTTTCCGCTGCGGAGATAGAAAGTTCAAGCCGTACAGCCTCGCGCATGAGCACTTTTTTATCAGCAGGCTCGCCGTTATCATTTATCCAGCCGCGCGTACCGCAAATGCCGCGGTCGCCGAAAGGATAGAAATTATTGTGCAGAAGTTTTACGCGTTCGATGCCGTTTGCCTTAAAAAAATTTTCCGTTTTTGTTATTGTGCTCCACCAGTAATCGTGATTGCCTTTGAGCATTATTTTTTCGCCAGGCAGCGAAGCAAGAAATCTGAAATCCTCCAGAGTTTCTTCAAGCTTGGTCGCCCACGAAAAATCGCCCGGCAGGACTACCGTATCGCCGTCTTTGACTTTCGCCTGCCAGTTAGTACGGATCCTATTCATGTAATCGTCCCAGCCGCCAAATATATCCATAGGCTTATTTACCGAAACGGACAAATGCAGATCTGCAATAACAAACAGCGACAAATCAAAAACCTCCGTTCTCCGACGTATATTTTTCGCAGCGTCGGATATAATATTTTTACGCCGAACAAGCGGCATACTACAAAAGATCAAAGGAGCGAACTAAAATGGAAAACAGTATCAGAGGTATCCACTGCAACGTTGAGAATTGTATTCACAACAAGAACGCCTGCGAATGTACCGCCGATAAGATCGACGTAAGCTGCACCTGCTCTAAGCCCGACTGCTGCGATGAAACAGAGTGCAAAACTTTCAAGAGCAGATAAGCTTCATGCGTCCGCAAGAGCGGGCGCGTACATATCAGATGCCAAGCGCAGAGAAAACGTAATCCTTCATCTCAGTCTTATCAATGACCTTAGTAAATCTTACGTCCTTATCTTTAAGAGCCGCGAGCGAAGCAGGAACAGCCAATCCCGATACTTCGGCGAGCTTATCTACAAGCTCAAATTCAGAAGCTTCGGTATTCTCGCCGAGAGCGGAGAGTACAGAGCCGGAGAACTTATAGGGGCTTGCGGTGGAAGCAATGATGGTCTTAGTCTGATCGCCGGTAGCAGCCTTGTAATCCTCATATACCTTTACTGCAACAGCCGTGTGGGTATCGCAGGTGTAGGAATATTTGTCATATATCTTCTTGATGGTAGCCTTGGTTTCTTCATCGCTGCAGCAGCCTGCCGAGAATTCCTCAAAGAGTATCTTCTTGACGTCGTCGGAAACTTCATATCTGCCCTCGGAAGCAAGCTTGCCGAACCACTCTCTGATAAGCGCATCGTTCTCGCCGCTGAGCATATAGAGCAGTCTTTCGAGGTTAGAAGAGATAAGAATATCCATAGAGGGAGAGATAGTAGCGTGGAAATCTCTGTTTCTGTCGTAGATACCTGTTTTTAAGAAGTCGGTAAGAACGTTGTTTGCGTTGGAAGCACAGATGAGCTTGTTTACGGGAACGCCCATGTGCTTAGCGTAGTAACCTGCGAGGATATTACCGAAGTTGCCGGTAGGAACTACTATATTTATCTTTTCGCCCTCGCTGATCTCGCCGTCTGCAAGAAGCTGAGCGTAGGAGGAGATGTAGTAGATGATCTGCGGCGCAAGTCTGCCCCAGTTGATGGAGTTTGCGGAGGAGAACATCATACCGTTCTTTTCAAGCTCCTCAGCTATCTCGCGGTTGGTGAATATAGCCTTTACGCCGTTCTGAGCGTCGTCGAAGTTGCCCTTTATAGCGCAAACGCCCACGTTGTCGCCTTCCTGAGTAGTCATCTGCTTTTTCTGCATTGCAGACACGCCGTCCTCGGGGTAGAATACCATTATAGATGTGCCGGGCACGTTCTTGAAGCCCTCGAGAGCAGCCTTGCCGGTATCGCCCGAAGTAGCAACGAGAATAACCACCTTTTTATCAGAATGGAGCTTCTTGGTAGAAGTCGTGAGCAGGTAAGGCAGTATCTGTAGCGCCATATCTTTGAAAGCGCAGGTAGGGCCGTGCCAAAGCTCGAGCATATATGTACCGTCGAAAAGGTGCGCAAGCTCGGCTATATTATCGGTATCGAAAGCCTTAGTATTGTAGGCGTTGTCTACGCAGTAAGCTATCTCAGCCTCGGTAAAATCGGTAAGGAACTTGCCGAATACGAATTTTGCGCGCGCACGGTAATCCTGCTCGCCCAGTTTTTTCAGATCTTCCATGCTGATAGAGGGTATCTCTTCGGGAACGAAAAGTCCGCCGTCTACCGAAATGCCCTGTGCTATCGCCTGTGCCGAGGAAACTTTTACCTCGCTGTTTCTGGTGCTCTTGTAATACATAAAAATTCACCCTTCTGATAAAATTTTTTGCTTTTTCACGCGCCGCTCACGTCGAATGCTGCAACGTAATACCGCACATGTTTGACTTTCTTATTTTCCATTACGACCGCAGCCACGTCAAAGCGGCATATCGCTTCGCCGTACTTTTGCTTATAGCCGCGATAATATATCTCGGCAGTCTTTATCAAAAAGCGCCTTTTTGCGGGCGTAACTGCCTTTTCAGCCGAAACTACGGCGTGCTCATCGCGCGATTTCACTTCTACGAAAGCGAGCCTGCCGTTTTTTCGGGCTATAATATCTATCTCACCGCCGCGAACGGTAAAGTTGCGCGCCATTATCTCGTAACCGTTTTTCTCGAGGAACGCCGCGACCGCGTTTTCGCCGATGTCGCCTATCTCACGGTTCGTCATTTTTTGCTGCATAATACTTTTTCAAAAATGACATACGGTGTATCTCGCACGGGCCGTACTCGTCGAGCGCCTGATAATGCGCCTTGGTGCCGTAGCCCTTATGCTTTTCAAACGAATACTGCGGATATTTCAGCGCCATCTCTTTCATATAGCGGTCACGCGCTACCTTTGCGAGTATCGAAGCCGCCGCTATAGATTGGCTCTTGGCGTCGCCCTTTATGACGAACTGTACGGGGCAGCTAAGCTGCGGGGTCTTGTTGCCGTCGGCAAGCGCCATATCGGGCGTTACGCCTAAGGATTCCGCCGCACGCTTCATCGCGAGCATAGCGCAGTTTAAAATATTGAGCTGCTCTATCTCCTCTACGGAAGCCGTCTTTATCGACCAGTAAAGCGCCTTTTCCTTTATCTCGTCAAAAAGCTTTTCGCGCTTTTTTTCGGTAAGCTTTTTGCTGTCATTTATGCCTTCTATAACAGTATCGGGGGCAAGTATCACAGCCGCCGCGAAAACGTCGCCCGCGAGAGGGCCTCTTCCCGCCTCGTCCATTCCGCAAAGCAGCGGGTATTCGCCGTAATACTGCATATCAAATTCGTGCAGATCCATATTCACACACTTCCCTGCGGTCTTTCAAGCGAGATCCTGCCTAGTTTGCCCGCACGGAATTCGTCGAGTACAGCCGCCGCCGCGCGCTCGGTATTTATCTCGCCGCCCGATATGAGAAAGCCGCGTTTTCTGCCTATGCGTTCCAGCAGCTCAAAGCCTTTCAAACAGCCCGCCGTCATATCGTCGTTTTCGGGCAGGTCTTCGAGCGAGATATTATATCTGCCGACAAGCATTTCGGGATACTCTTCGCAAAGCAGCTCAAGCAGGCGGCAGGCGAGGTACTCGGTATCTAAGATATTATCCTTAACCGCGCCGGTGAAAGCAAGCCTTTCGCCGACGGTCTTATCCTCAAACTTCGGCCAGAGAACGCCGGGCATATCAAGCAGCTCGGTGTTGTCATCGAGAGTTACCCACTGTTTTCCGCGGGTAACGCCCGGACGATCCTCTACCTTAGCGCGTTTAGAGCCGGCAAGGCGGTTGATGAAAGAAGATTTGCCGACATTCGGTATACCGACTATCATCATGCGGATAGGTCTGCCGTGCATACCCTTTGCTTCCCAGGTCTTTACCTGCTCAGCCATAAGCTCTTTTAGCGCCGACTTGAATTTGTTTATATTCTTTCCGCTGCGGCAGTCGGTAGCCACGGCGGTGATGCCTTTTTTCTTATAGTAGTCGATCCACTGAGATGTTACAGCTTCGTCAGCCGAGTCGGCTTTGTTGAGCAGAAGCAGGCGGGGCTTTGAGCCTACCAGCCTATCCATCTCGGGGTTTCGGCTGGAGTATGGGATACGCGCGTCGGTTATCTCGACTACAACGTCTACCAGCTTTAGATTAGACTGCATGATACGGCGGGTTTTCGCCATATGTCCGGGAAACCACTGCACTTTTGTAGTATCGCCCATTTTCTCAGCCTCCTTTCAGATAACAAGATCTTCAGCTAAGCTTTCCGAACTGATCGAACGGATAAAACCTCAGAACAGCCTTGCCGAGAACATATTTAGTATTTATAAATCCTACGCCCTCATCTCTGCTGTCGCGCGAATCGTTTCTGTTATCGCCCAGCGCAAAGATGCAGTTTTTAGGAACGTGATATTCGTATGAAGTTTCGGAAACTTTGTATTCCTGATCGAACGAAAATTTATCGAGCATAGCTTCGCCCAGGTAGCTTTCGTCGAGCTTCTCGCCGTTTACGGTGACGGTATTGGTGTTATAATCGATCACGACGGTATCGCCCGCGACGCCTATGCAGCGCTTGATTATCGTCTTATTGAGCTGAGGGCTGTTCGCAACTATTATATCGCCGCGCTCGGGCGTGTAATTGAAGTGCGTGAGTATCAGCCGCTGCTGATCGTACAAAGTAGGGTTCATAGAGCTGCCGTCTACCACAACTGTGCGGAAGAGGAAGATAAACACTAGCAGCACGATGAATATTGCAAATACGAATGACTCTATCCAATCGAGCGCCTCATCGAGCGGCGAGGGCTTCTTTTTTTCATTATCACGTTCGGGCTTTGCTTTTTCGGCAGCGCCCTTCTTCGACAGATCGTTTGTTTCGTTCATAATATATTCTGCCTCTTTTTCAGCGTTATTATGATCAAAGTTTATCGTTATAGTACGTTAAATTAAAATCATACAAATTTATTATAACAAAAAAACGTCATGATTGCAAGCGCAAACGCAATATTTTCTGCCCTATGCTGCGCCATTCACAAAAAATTTACTTTTGCAGGCAACAAAAAAAGAGCCGCAAAAACGACTCTTTTCTCATTAAGGTAATTACTTGATAGCTTCCTTGACCTTAGCAGCCTTACCAACTCTGTCGCGCAGATAGTAAAGCTTAGCACGGCGAACCTTACCGTATCTTACGATCTCTACCTTCTCAACAACGGGAGAATGTACAGGGAATACTCTTTCGATACCGCAGCCGTGAGCAACTCTTCTTACAGTAAAGGTCTCGCTGATACCGCCATGCTTCTTAGCGATAACAGTACCCTCGAAGATCTGGATTCTAGAGGGCTTGTCGCCTTCCTTGATCCTTACATGTACCTTTACTACGTCACCGATGTTTACCTCGGGGATCTCTTTCTTCATGCTGTCCTGAGCAATAAGTTTTAAAGCGTCCACTTTAAATACCTCCTAAAAATTTTCAGACATTCATACGTTCTATTGCGCTATCTCCTGATATGCGCAGAGCCAGAGGACTGCCCGCTTTAATGTCATTGGCTGCGAACGAATTTCCGCAGCGCGGCATTAACTCTCGTCGCTTTATGCAAAACCGACGGATAATCAAATGCTTATATATTATACCACATTTTCACACTGATTGCAATAGTGACTTATATAAATTCATCGCCGTTTTTGCATAGTATTTTTGTGCGTTTTGTATATATCCGCAATATTTTCGCTCCCGCAAATTCGCAGAAAGCGTCTACAAGCACGCCGGTATTAAGATTAAGCTCAGTTCCGGCGGGCAGGGTCAGCTTTATATAGAGTCTGCCGTCTTTTACGGCGCTCTCGAGTATATCAACATGCGGCTTTATATCCACGGTCTTAAAGCCGGCTTTTCTGCCTTTTTTAGGCTTTTGGCGCTTCTGTATCTCTATCACGTCGCGCGAAACGAACTGCTCAAAAAGCACCAGCGCCTTTTCGGCGGGTATGTCGAAGCCTATGCTTATCTCATACTCGGCGCGCGCTATCTCTATATGCTTCATGACGGGCGCTGCAGCCTTGACGAAATACAAGCCCTCGGGCATAGAGCTGTTGAGCTGTTTTACCAGACGCTCGCAGTCCCAATCCTCGGTAAGCGCGATGTCGAGCACTTCAACTTCGCTTTCAGTACCGAGCGGCAGGGCGAGTGGGAACATCAGATACGAATGCGGATTAAAGCCCTGCGTGTACCATATCGGCACGCCCGCGCGCTTTATAGCTCTCTGCATGGCGCGCATGAGGTCGAGGTGAGAGATGTAGCGCGCTCTTCCCTTTTTAGCGAACGTCAAGCGGTAATCCCAGCGTTCAATTTGCAGGCTCTGATTTTTTGGCTGAGCCACAGTAAACACCTCCGTACTCTTTAGATATCCCGCAGCCGCTGCAGCTCTCGCAGCAGTTGCGCGTTGTCTGCGCCATGTGCGCCTTTTTGTTTTCGCGTATGAAGAACCGGCGCGACACAAGATAATCGAGGTGCGACCAAGGCATCACCTCTTCGTAACTGCGGCGGCGGTTAGCGTAGAAAGCCTTATCCACGCCGCACTCTTCAAACGCTTCGTCCCAAAGCTCGGGGCGGAAATGCTCGTCCCAGCTATCGAGGGTACAGCCTTTTTTCCATGCGGTGTAGATGACCTTGCCGACTCTTCTGTCGCCCCTTGCGAGAACGGCTTCAAGTATGGAAACGGGCTGATGGTGGTAGCTGAAACGTATCTTTTTGGATTTTATCGTATCGAGTATCAGCTTTTGCTTTCTGTTGATATCATCGGGGAGTGCCTGCGGCTCAAATTCAAATGGCGTGAAAGGCTTCGGTACGAAAGTCGCGGTGGAGAGCGAGACCTGTATAGAGCTTGCGCGCTGTTCTTCCGGAACCTCGTAATACAGATCTACCACGCGCTGAGCAAGCTCGGCTATACCGCGCACGTCATCGTCAGTTTCTTCCGGCAGACCAAGCATGAAGTAGAGCTTTACCGTGCCGTAGCCCGCTTCAAAAGCCATGCGGCAGGTGTGCATTATCTCGTCCTCGGTGATGTTCTTGTTTATTACATCGCGCAGGCGCTGAGTACCCGCTTCGGGAGCGAAAGTCAGACCGCTCTTGCGGACGGAGGCTATCTTTTCAAGCAGCTCTTCGCTGAAATTATCTATACGCAGCGAGGGCAGCGAGAGATTTATATTTTCCTTATCGGTATAATCCGCGAGGGTGGAGAGCAGCTTTTCTATCTGAGTGTAATCGCTGGTGGAAAGCGAGGAGAGGGACACCTGCTCGTAACCCGTCTGCTCGCAAAGGCACTTGGTCTCTTTCTCGATAGTGTCGATATTTTTTTCGCGGAACGGGCGATAAATAAAGCCCGCCTGACAAAAACGGCAGCCGCGTATACAGCCGCGCAGTACCTCTACCACCGCTCTGTCATGCACGATGGAAGTAAACGGCACAACGAAGCTATCGGGGTAATAGACCTTATCGAAGTCCTTTACAACTCGCTTTTTGATACGCGCGGGGGCGGTATCGGTATTCGGATTTATCTCGCTGACAGTGCCGTCCTCGTTATAGGAAACATCGTAAAACTGCGGAACGTAAACGCCCTCTATTTTAGCCGCTTCGCGCAGAAATTCAAGTTTTGTGGGGTGAGAGGGCTTCATTTTTTCGTACAGCTCAAGCAGCTCTACGTTTACCTCCTCGCCCTCGCCGAGAATGAACATATCAAAGAAATCAGCCATAGGTTCGGGATTGCAGACGCATGGGCCGCCGCCGACAACTATCGGGGCAAGGTCGGTACGGTCTTTCGCAAACACTGGCAGACCCGCCAGATCGAGCATAGCGAGAACGTTGGTATACGAAAGCTCATATTGAAGCGTGAAGCCGATGAAATCAAAATCGCGGATAGGGTCTAGGCTTTCGAGGGCGTAGAGCGGGATATTATTTTCGCGCATGGTCTGCTCAAAGTCTTTTTCGGGCATAAAAACGCGCTCGCACCACCAGTTTTCACGCCGGTTCTTCAAGCCGTAAAGTATCTTCATACCAAGGTGGCTCATGCCGACATCGTAAACGTCGGGAAAGCAGAAGGCGAAGCGCACATCTACTTTATCTCTATCTTTTACCACGCTGCCCAGCTCGCCGCCGATATAGCGCGCAGGCTTTTGGGTATTGAGCAGAAGCTGCTCTAATTTTTCCTGTATTTCTTTCATATTGCAAATATCCTCTTTCAGAGTTTTTCAGTCTTAAATTTTATTATAGCATAATTGCGTTTATTTGTAAAGTGCCGCGGGGCGCAAAAAGCAAAAGACCCGCGCCTTTTTTAAAAGCGCGAGCCGTTTGCCCAGTAAAAATATGTATGAAAGAAATGCTCTTACTCTACGTTTTTCAATGCTTCGTCGAGGGGTACTTTCTTTACCTTGCTCATGAGCATTACAGCGATGATAATGTATGCAACTATTCCCAGCGCGGGTATCTCAGCGTAGATGTACGATGGAATAACGAAAGGCATATAGCCCGCGTACTCAGAGAACACCACTTTGAAAATATACTTCAGTATTCCGCTTACGGGCGGGATAGTCAGCAGCAGTGAAAGCACTACTACTATCGAGGTGGCGGCAACGTACAGGCTGTTTATCTCGCTGTTATTATAGCCCAGTATCTTTGTCATAGAGATCGACTGAGTGTTTTTCTCGATAATGATCTTCGAGAGCAGGTAGATTATCAGCATGAACATCGCAACGCCTACGAATGTGAAGATGCTCACCATACCGCCCATAGAAAGTATGAGCTGGCGCGAAGTCTTGGTTAGGTCGTCCTCAGTGATGGTGGTCGCGATATACATATCGTCTATATCAGTTATTTCTTCATCGGAGAAATAGCCGTTGAAGTATCCGTCCTCAAGGTCGAATGTGTCGATGAAATCGTTCTGCGTCATGTAGACCGCAACAGAAGCAGGCTCTTTGTAGATACCGTCTATTTTGAAGGTGTACTTCTTATCGCCGTACTCTTCTTTAAGCGTTACCTTGCCGCCTTTTTTTAGCCCATACTTATCGGCAAAGCCCTGAGAGATGTATATACCGCCGTCCCTAACGTCAGCGTCGATATACTTGCTGTCTTTTTTTATGCCGTAAACAGTCGCGGACTCTTCTTTGATCCTGTCGTCGATAGTTTTGAGCGAGCCTGCGCAGTATTTCTCCGCGCCCTCGGTCTCAGTTTCCATCGGCATTTTCAGAATGTACTGGTACTTGCAGGTCATATTGTCGATTATAATATCCTGATAATTCAGAAGCAGGGGCTTCATCGCAAGGCTGAAAAAGATTATTACGTTTGCGAAGAATATACCGATGAAGATAGTGATGTAGTTCGGCATATTCTGAAATATTACTCTTAAGCGGAAACGCTTCATTATGCCTATCTTGGTATTCAGCTTGAACGCTTTTTTCTTCTGCTTTCTCTTTAGATCTCTGCGCAGGAATTTGAGCGGAGAAAGGCTGAGCTTGTTTGCAAGTATAGCAAGGTCGATAAGGAAAAGCAGTATCAGCGGAACTACGGTGGTCTTTACAAAAGCCTCGGCGTTCCATATAGTAACGTATGTCGGCAGGCTGTAACTCTGATAATATATATCGGTAACGAAGTCTTTGAGCACGGTATAGCCGAGAATATTGCCGACTATCGCCGCAACTATCATTACGATCATCGGGGCGGTAAGATAATGCCTGATAAGCTCGCCTCGGGTATAGCCCGTAGCGCGGAGCGCCCCTATAACGGTAGCTTCTTTATTTATAGTATTGCTGGTAGTGATAGCGAATACGAACGAGATCATGATGACTACCAAATAGAGGAATACGGTTATCATAGCGCCGTCGCCCTTGATGTCCTCGCCCGCGAAGTGGATAGCGTTGTTGGAATACTGAGGAATGAACTGTTTCAGCGGCGAAACGGCGTTGATGTCTTTCATCACGTTCTCAGCCATATCCTTAGCTTCGCCGTCGTCCTTAGGGGCTTTATCGTATTTCCAGGAGTAGCTGTAATGAAGAGCTGATTCATCGAAACTGTCGAAGCCGTCTTCCGTCATTATAGCAACGCAGAATTTCATAGCGTCGAACATCATATCTCCGGGGCTGGAATAAAGAGTACTGTAATCTGAAAGCGCCACCAGACCCGTGATCTTCAGCTTGGTATCTCCGAGAGTGATATTATCGCCTACAGTGAATTTGTTATTATACGCATACATTCTGTCGATAGCTATCTCGTCTTTAGCGGAGGGCAGCCTGCCTTCCATTACGCAAACTTTATCTACATCTTTACGCGGTTTGAAAACGCGGACAGTGCTGTCTACCTCTTTAGTTTCTTCCTCAACGTAAAAGTTTTCATATACCGTGAGCTTTTCTTTGCCGTCCTCTATTTTTGAGATAGTATCGGCGTTGGCTTTTTCCGTAAGCTCGAAGTTGCCGTCCTCGATATTATATTTTTCAAAGCCGTCTTCATATGCCTGCTTCATGCTTCCGCCTGCTACCAACATACCCGAAACGGCGCTTATCATCATAGTGATAAAAAGGAAGATCACTATGTACTTTCCTGCTTCTGATCTAAGTTCGCGCGGGACACGCTTTATGAGCGGATCTTTGATCTTTTTCTTCTTCAATCAAGACACCTCCCAATTACCATTCAAGCTCGGAAGCAGGTATCTTATTTTCGTTAAGATAATTTTTACGGATAGTGCCATCGCGCAGGGTGATAACGCGGTCTGCCATGTTCTTTATAGCGTCGTTATGCGTTACCATCACGATTGTGTTGCCGTACTTTTTGTTTACGTCCTCGATAAGTTTGAGTATCTCCTTAGAGGTGTTGTAATCGAGTGCGCCGGTAGGCTCGTCGCAAAGGAGAATATCGGGGTTTTTAACTATCGCTCTGCCGATAGCCGTTCTCTGCTGCTGACCGCCGCTGAGCTGGTTTGGCAGCTTATGGCGATGCTCATAAAGACCGAGCGTTTTTAGCAGCTCGTCCACATCGAGAGGATCGTCGCTGAGGTAAGCGCCTACTTCTACGTTCTCTTTGATATTGAGATTAGGGATCAGATTATACATCTGGAAAATGTAGCCGAGGTGCTTTCTGCGGTAAAGCGTGAGCTCCTTTTCGTTCATATCGGCAGTTTTTTCGCCGTTGATAGAGATATAGCCGCTGTCAGCGTTATCAATTCCGCCGATTATATTCAGCAGAGTAGATTTGCCCGAACCCGAAGCGCCGAGCAGCACGCAAAACTCGCCTTTTTCAATGCCGATGTCTATACCCTTTAAGACTTCGGTATAGCTGTCACCCTCTCCGAAATGTTTTTTCAAACCGCTGATCTCCAAAAACATCATATTCACCCTTTCTTATTAGTTAGCAATTGCTAACTATGTGGCCGAACAAGCTCTGTCAATTCTTCCCTGCTGATATATGCAGAAATCATCCGCGCTGAGCCTTTGCCTGCATTTTCTTTTTCTTTTTGATCTGCTTTTCGATCTTTTTTATCTTCTTCGCATTCGCGTGGCACATACCCGCGTTAGCGCAGCCTGCGCATTTGCAGCCGCACGAAGACTTTCCCGCGCGCTTATCCTTTACCATCTGCATTATGATAAGCACTACCACGGCAATAAGAATGGCAGCTACAAAAGCTGTACCTGATACCGTATCCATTATATATACCTCCTCATTCTCAAAAAAGCGCCGTAAAAGGTTAGCTCTTGCTAACCCTCTGCTATAAGTTTACCACCGCTAACCGATTTTGTCAAGCGTTTTTTCACCATATTTTCATTTTCAGACATATTCACAAAAACGCCGATCTACAGCAGGTTTTTTTGTATATTATACTACAATACTACACGATAGAGAAACAAATCATACGCCAAATAGCAAAGCGCAGACCTGTAAACAGCCTGCGCCTCAGATAAAGTGTGTATGGAGTTAAAAATTGTGATAACTAAAAAATCACTTAGCAAGCTTTTCGCCGAGTGCGCGGCAGTTTTCAAGAGCCTCGTCATCGGGAGTTTCGTTAGCGATAAGACCTTCGCCGTCGATCATCTCTGCGCCGGCAGCCTTAGCGCGCTCAGCCCAGCTTCTCATCCATTCGCCGTCGCCCCAGCCGTAAGAGCCGAAGAGAGCGATAGTCTTGCCGGAAAGCTTGCCCTCAACGCCTGCGAAGAAAGGCTCAAATTCGCTTTCTTCAAGCTCTTCAGCGCCCATTGCGGGGCAGCCGAAAGCCACTCTGTCGTAATCGTCGATATTGCCTGAAAATTCAGAAACGTTAAAGAGATCTGCTCCTGCTGCTTCTGCGACAGCCTCAGCCATTGCCTGTGTATTGCCCGAACCGCTCCAATAGATAACTGCTGTTTTCATTCTCAAATACCTCCTAAGAAATTTTCAGAGCGTTATAAATATCAGCGCCCTGATCTAATTTATTGCACAGATATGCTCTGCACTTATCGTAATTATTAAAGAGTTTTTTCGCTCTGCCCGCGTTGGAGTAAACCTTCCAGCAGCCGCAAAGCAGGAAATTCTCGCCCTTATTCTCAATGAAACCCTCTACGTCCTTAACAGGGTAACCGAGAAACAGACCGATCTCGTGCGGAAAATCGCCGTTTTCATTGAGCCTTTTAGAAAGGCGCATAAGGTATTCGCCGAGCGTAGTTAGCTTGGAGTAACCAAACTTTGCAAAACAGCGCTGAACGTCGGGGCGGGCGAGCTGTGCGCGAAGCAGCTTTTCATTATAGACGAGCAGCAACTTGCGTGACTTATACTCTTTCAGCAAATAAATGCGTATGCCTTTCGCGCCGGCGCGGGTGTTGAAAAGGCGGATATTATCCTCTACCGAGAATTTATTTTTGTCGATATTGATAAGATTGGCGGGCTTTATGCCAAGCATCGAGGGGGCTGACTGAAACGCCAGTATCCTGCCGAAATCGCTATGCTCTTTATCAGACATCTGCGCGCACCTCCTGCTTATATTATAGGTTAACATACGCTAACTTATACATTTATTTTTAGACTGCGCGCTGTAACAGCTGAGCAGTCTTTTTTGGTTAGATATTGCTAACTATCGATTATATAATAACACATGATGAGAGATTTGTCAAGAGGGAAATATGAAATTTGCTTGAATTTTTGCGGAGATGAAAAATAAATGAAAACTTCTCCAAAAAGTTATTAAATATCACGGCGAAGCGGCAGGGCTTTTGACGCAAAGCTAACCCTAAGCAGGGCGTTGTACTGTTAGACGAAAAGAAATAAACACTATACAGCAGCTTTACGGCTGCTGTTTTTGTTAATGATGTAAGAATATAACATTGTAAAAATATTGACAATCATGGCGGGGTGTGTTATAATTTAAAAGAATAGATTTTTTCGTAAGAAAGGAATGATCTGAATGGCAAAAAGCTCTCGCTTATGGTACAAAGCGCCCGCTGACGACTGGAACAAAGCACTGCCCGTCGGCAACGGCAGGATAGGCGGAATGATATTCGGTCAGCCGATAGAAGAGACCATACAGCTCAATGAAGACTCGGTATGGTCAGGCGGATACCGCAAGAGGAACAATCCCTCGGCTAAGCCGAACCTTGAAATAGTGCGCAAACTGCTGAAAGAGGAAAAGATCTCAGAAGCAGAGGAGATAGTTTTTGACGCATTCTGCGGCACGCCTGTAAATCAGCGCCACTATATGCCGCTTGGAGATCTGAACATTATACATTATAAATACAAGGGTGCGGAGTGCGAATACTCGCAGAGGGATCTCGACCTCGACACGGCTGTTTCGGGCTGCGATTACAGCATTGACGGCGTGGATTTTCACCGCGAGATATTCGTTTCCGAGCCTGACGCGGTAATGGCGATAAAGCTGACGGCTTCAAAACCCGCCGCGCTGGATATTCGCGTTAGGATAGACGGCAGGGACGATTATTTCGACGACAACTCCCCTGTTGCGGAGGACGCCATACTTTTCTATGGCGGCTGCGGCTCGGAGGACGGGATAAACTTTGCGGCGTACATAAAAGTTATCGGCAAGGGCGGAAAAGTTGCGCCTTACGGAAGCTTCATTAGCTGCGATGGCTGCGACGAGGTGACTATACTGCTAGGCGCGCGCACCGATTACCGCTGTAAAGACTACAAGGCGATGGCTAAAGCAGACGTGGAAGCCGCCGCTGAGATGGAATATGACGAGCTTAAAAACCGCCATCTGCATGATTACAAGGCGCTGTACAAGCGCGCTTCGCTGACATTAGTCGGCGAGGACAAGAGCGATATACCTACCGACGAGCGGCTTGCGCGGTTTAAAGAGGGCGCGGAGGATAATGAGCTGACAGAGCTTTACTGGAACTTTGCGCGCTACCTCATGATAGCAGGCAGCAGGCGCGGCACTCTCCCGCTGAATTTGCAGGGTATTTGGAACAAGGATATGTGGCCTGCATGGGGCTGCAAATTTACTATAAACATCAACACTGAGATGAACTACTGGGGCGTGGAAACGGGCAACCTCAGCGAGCTTTCAGAGCCGCTTTTTGACCTGTTAGAGCGTATGCGCCCGAACGGAAGAGTTACAGCGGAGGAGATGTACGGCTGCGGCGGATTCGTATGCCACCACAACACCGACCTTTGGGGCGACACCGCTCCGCAAGATCTTTGGATGCCGGGAACGCAGTGGCCTATGGGCGCGGCTTGGCTTTGTCTGCACATATGGGAGCACTACAAATTTACTCTCGACCGCGATTTTCTTGACGAAAAGTACCCGACAATGAAAGAAGCGGCGGCGTTCTTCGAGGATTTCCTCATAGAGGACAGCGAGGGCAGGCTGGTAACATCGCCCTCGGTATCGCCCGAAAACTCGTACATCACGGCAAGCGGAACGCAGGGCGCGCTCTGCATGGGGCCTTCGATGGACAGCCAGATAATCTACGAACTTTTCAGCGCGGTGATAGAAGCGGCGGAGATACTTGGTGTAGATATGGTGCATAACAAGAAGCTGAAAGCGCTGCGCGAGCGTCTGCCTAAGCCAGAGATCGGCAAGTACGGTCAGATAAAGGAATGGGCGGTAGATTACGACGAGGTCGAGCCGGGACACAGACACGTTTCGCAGCTCTTTGCGCTCTACCCCGGCGACATGATAACCAAGCGCTCAACGCCCGAGCTTGCTGACGCGGCGCGCGCAACACTGGAACGCAGACTTTCTCACGGCGGCGGACACACTGGTTGGTCGCGCGCGTGGATAATCAACTTCTGGGCGCGGCTTTTCGACAGCGAAAAGGTCGCGGAAAACGTTCGTGCACTGCTGGCGTACTCGACTTCGGACAATATGTTCGATATGCACCCGCCTTTCCAGATCGACGGAAACTTCGGCGGCGCGGCAGGCATAACAGAAGCGCTTTTACAGAGCGAAAACGGCGAGCTGATACTGCTCCCCGCCCTGCCAAAGCAATGGGCTGACGGCAGCTTCAGGGGTCTGCGTGCGCGCGGAGCATTAACGATAAGCTGCGAATGGAGCGGCGGCAAGGTAGTAAACGCGGTTATCGTGCCAGATAAAGACGTTGCGATAACGCTTGTGATGCCGCAGGGCTGTATGCTGAAAGGCGCAGATGCAAGCGGCGAAAGCATAAAGATAAACATGAAAGCGGGCGAGCGGTACGAGATATGCCGCTGTGCCGAATAAATAAGGAAAGCAATTGAAAAGAGGAAAAGACATGAAAGCAAAAAAGCTGGCGGCAGCCGCTGCGGCGGCAATGATCGCGATAACAGCGCTTAGCTCCTGCGGAACATCTATCATCAAAAATGAGCAGATAGATACAAGCTCGGCCTCATCTGCGGCGGACAGCGCGGCAGACGTACAGGGCGACGTGCAGACTAGCGACAGCTCTGCCGCCGATACGGAAAACACTCAGCAGCAGGTGAATTACGACGCTATAGAAGTGCCGTATGTGGAGTACAAAAAGACCTATCAGGCGGAATCGGGAACGATAATCGGCGACACCGCTTCGGTAAAGAAAGAGCGTGCTTCGTTCAAGGGCGACGGATATGTTACGGGCGCAAATCAGGACAACTGGAGCCTGAGCTTCGACCTGCCGGAATCACAGTTTTACAACATCACCGTGCAGACTGCGGCGGATAAGAACACTAACTGCCGACTTTATGTGAACGGCAAGGAAGTTTGGGTGTTCCGCTCGACTAGCAACGGAACTTTTGAAGAACGCAAACTGGAGAACATCTGGCTGGATAAAGGCATAAATGAGATAACCATTCGCTCGACCGATGACGCGGCTGACATCGACTACGTTACCATTGAGGCGAACAAGGACATCAGCGCGCTGAACCCCGACCTTTCGGCGGCGAAGCTCTCGAACGCGAACGCCGACTACAACGCGAAGGCGCTCTATTCGCTGATATGCTCGAATTACGGCAAGCAGATACTTACTGCTCAGCACGACAGCGTTGGAAGCACCGAAACTACCGACCTCGTCGCTACCATGACCGAGGGCAAGTACCCCGCTATGCGCTGGTCTGAGATAGGCGGTTACACGCGCTCAAACACAAAGGAAGTCACCGCGGCGAAAGCTTACGCGGCTGATGGCGGTATCATAGCTTACGACTGGTACTGGCTCGACCCTGCGGGCGGCAATGATTTTGAAGTTGCAAAGACGAATTTTGACATAAAGAAAGCCGTACCCGAAAAGGTCAAGCAGACAGTTTCGAGCGGCGACAGCTATCCCGACGACCTCAACGAAGATCAGCAGAGCGCGGGTTCGCAGGCGGCGGCGCTTACTCAGACCGAGGAGGAAGTACCGAAATACTCTATTGAAGAGATGGCGATATGGACTGACGAAGACATTGAACAGCACCACGGCGCGGGCGACATAACCGACGAATGTTACAATATACTGAAAGACATCGATAAAGTTTCAAGCAAGCTGAAAGCGCTGAAAAAGGCGGACGTTGCCGTACTTTGGCGTCCTTTGCCCGTTGCGAGCAACGGCTTGTACTGGTGGGGCACGGACAAGGATTCGTACAAGTGGCTCTGGCAGCTGATGTACACGAGAATGACCGTTTACCACGAGCTGAACAACCTTGTGTGGGTATGGAGCGCGCAGAACGCTGACTGGTACGTCGGCGACGAATACTGCGATGTGCTTTCGGCAGACGTTTACTCAAACGGCAACCGCGACGCGCAGATAAACACACTGCTCTTCCTCAACAACATCTGCAAGACCAAGCCGCTAGGCATGAGCGAATGCGGCAATCTGCCCGCGATGGAGAGCGTGCTTCAGGAAAAAGCGTACTGGTCGTTCACAGCGCTTTGGAGCGAGCCTTACCTCGGCGAGGAGATAGGCGTTACGCTGACCGATACAGCGCAGGCAGAAGCGAATGCGCAGCGTTTCAAGCAGTATTACAACAACAATTACACGCTGACGCGCGACGAGCTGCCCAATCTGAAAGACGTGGCGGCGAACATAAAAGCGCAGGAAAAGGCGGACGCAAAGGCTGACAAGAAAGCCAAGAAAGAATCCGACAAGGCCGCAAAGAAAGCGGCTGAGAGCGAAGCCGAAAACTAATATGCAAATGCGTACAGCCGCGGTACTTTTTACGGTACTGCGGCTGTTTTTATGCTGTAAATTTAGTTGCAAATAAAAAAGACCTTGAAATCATACGAAATCAAGGTCTTTGGTGAGCTATCGGGGATTCGAACCCCGGACCCTTTGATTAAAAGTCAAATGCTCTGCCAACTGAGCTAATAACTCACTTGCACGATCTCTGCAAATTTTATTTCTTGCTTAACGTGCTATATTATTATAGCAAAAAATCGTGCTGTTGTCAAGCTATATTTTAAATTTCAGCGTTTTGCACAACTATGTTGACAAATTCGCTGTAAATCAGACGTAAAATGCAAAAACATAATCGTCCATCACAAAGCCGCTGCCAATATCGGTACATTCTTCACGGATAACACGCATTCCGTTATGCTTATAGACGTTTATCGCGTGGGTGTTGCCCTTATTTACGGTAAGCCAGATAATCTCGCAGCCCTCTTGGCGGGCGAGGTGCTTTATCTCTTTCCACATGATGGAAGCAAGACCCTTGCCGCGCGCACTGCTTTTGAGATAAAGCTTCGAGAGAAAAAGTGAGCCATCGGGCTTTTTGCAAATACCGAAATAGCCGAGCGGTACGCCGTCAACGAAAAGCATCTTATAGTGGTAGCCCTCCTCGGCGATCTGCCGCTTCATCGCATCAAACGACTGAAATTTCTCGAGCATATAGTCGATCTGCTCCTCAGTGATTATACCGGGGAAAAACTCGTGCCAGATCTCGTTGGCTAGGTCAGCGAGCCGGTGAAGCTGCTCGTCGGTGGCGGCTTCAACAAATTCAAGCTTTGTAACTTTCATTCCTCCATGCCTTTTAGATACTCGATAAACTGCTTCGCAACGCGCGGCGAACGGCCTGCGCGAGAGAGTGCGAACGCTTCAGCGCGCTGCTTGACTTCCTCGATCGGCGTTTTGATGTCATACTGCTTTGCAAGGCTCTCAACAACGGTGAGATATAGCTTCTTGTCGGGCTTGACGTATGTAACAGTGAGTCCGAAGCGGTCGGAGAGTGAGAGAAGCTCCTGCATAGTGTCGCCGCGGTGAACCTCATCGCCCTCGCGCGAGGAGAACGTTTCGCGTACAAGGTGGCGGCGGTTTGAGGTCGCGTAAATGCAGAGGTTAGCCGCAGTTGATGAAACACTGCCCTCTAGAATCGCTTTGAGCGCGGCAAAATCATCGTCGTCCTCGGTAAAGCTGAGGTCGTCGATAAAAATTATAAATTTCAGCGGGTTGCGGCTTATCTGCTCAACTATTGCGGGTATCTCGTGGAGCTGTTTCTTTTTCAGCTCGATAAGGCGCAGACCCTCCTTAGCGTAATCGTTCGCGATAGCTTTTACGGTCGAGGATTTGCCGGTGCCGCAGTCGCCGTAAAGCAGGACGTTATTTGCAGGCTTGCCGGCAAGCAGAGCAAGGGTGTTGTCGATGACCTCTCCCCTCTCGCGCTCGTAGCCCGAAAGCTGGCTCAGCGAAATGCTGTCGGGATATTCGACTGGAACGATCTTACCATTGTCGATTACAAAAACGTGATACTGTGAGTAAATGCCATAGCCATATTTGGCAATATTATGTATGCGGTCGGCATATATCTTGGAAAAATCAGCCTTTTCGGTATTATATCTCGGCAGGAAACCATCAAACTCGAGCGAATCGGTAAGCTCTTCGCAGGAGATCTCGGCAAGTTCTTCAAGCAGGAAAAGCTCGTTCGCAAGGCACTCGTCGAGCAGTTCGCCTGTTTGCACGCCGGAACCGCGGCGCAGCATATAGAGATTTTCGTTTTCAAGAACAAGTTTCAGGATATATTTGGTTAAATTGTCACCGTGCTTATAGAGCAGCGAAACAAATTCGCAGTACCATGAAACACTGTCGCTGCACTCGTCTTCAGCAGCGGCGAGGGTCTCGAGCAGCGCGTGTACTACTTCGTCCTCTTTGAGCGATTTAAAAATAACAAGCGTTTCGCATCTTTCAAGCAGATCACGATATTTTGACATACTAACACTTTCCTTCGTTAAAATTGTTTATCCGTTAGGGATATTATTATTATACCACGAATCGGCGCGGAATGCAAGATTTTTGCAAACAAAAAACGGCGAGGTCTTTCCCCGCCGCTTTGTTCATTATTCAGATTTCGGAGCTTCGTCCGGATGTTCCTCAAGATACTTTTCGGTATCCAGCGGATAATTCTTCAGATCAGGCAGATCGCCGAGAGTAAGCACATGATCGTTTGTGTAGATCTTTTTCCACATATCAAGCGAGGTGTATTCGCCCGAAAGCTGCATATCTTTCAGCGTAAATTCGCCGTTCCATGTAGCGAACCAACACCAGCGCGTACCATCGTTCATAGCGGTATCGGGATCGAAGAGCGTGCCGTTTTCTGTGAGCGCGACTATCTTTTTCGCGGAAGTAGTCGACTTAGTATAATCATAATACCACTTCTTGGAGGAATAGTCGCCGGCGTCAGCGTAAACATCGTAACCCATGATGTCAACATACTCATCGCCGGGATAGTAGGAAACGTTCTGACCGTTCCATACCCAGATAAGGTTGTTTATCTTGTGGTAATTTGTGAGGCGGTCGTACATAAGCTGCCAAAGCTCCTTGTAAGCGTCAGCGCCCGACGAGCCCCACCAGAACCAAGGATTGTTCCACTTCGGGTCGCCGCCGCCCTCATGCAGAGGTCTCCAAAGTATAGGCACATGATAATCGTCCAGCTCGGCAAGGTACTGCGCAATGGTGTCGATGTCGCTGACAAGCATGTCATATCCTTCCTGATCCTCGCCGTTCATGATCTTAGCAAGGTCGATGTCGGTATACTCGCTGTAAAAGCCCTGCCACCACTGTCCGCCGTTCTTCATGATGTACGGTTCCGGAGCGTTCCAGTGCCAGCACATAGTAACTATACCGTTCTGATTAAGGTACCAGTCTTTAGCATTTATGATAGCGTCATATCCATTGGAACTGCCGTGAGCAACGCGGCTGGGAGATAGTTCGATAAGGTCAAGACCCATTATAGCCGGATAAACTTCAAAATTCTTGTAGATCTCCTTAAACTCACGGCTCTCGGTGCCCTTGTTATCGGCGGCGTACTGTCCTGAAATTATGTACTTGCCATAAGAATCACAAAGGAAATTGTACAGGCGCTTGGTTTCGTCAGTAGCGTTAGGGTTGCAAAGCTGGCGGTTAACATCATAATCCGCCGAGTCGATCTGTGCCGATGGAGTAATGATTATCTTGTCGATGTAGACAGCGTTGGTCTGGGGTGCTATACCGATCTTGTGCTTACCCTTGCCGATAAGAACACGCTCGGCAACGTTATTGTCAAAGCTGGTGGTCGCCGCCGTAAAGGTCGTCAGCGCGTCGCCGTCTATGGTTACAGAAGCTTCTGCTCCGCCGTTATCAGAAGCAGAAACAAGCGTAACATCGTAACTTCCCTCAGCGGGAAAATCAATGTCGAAAGTAACACTGTCATCTTTAGAGATCATGATAACGAAGCCTTTTCCGCTGTGATCGCCAAGGAATGTGCTGTCAGAAACAGCAGCCGAGCCTTTGCATTTACCATCCTCAGCCTCGCACTCAAATTTGAAATCCTTAGGTATCGAATCCTCATCACCACTGGAATATTCCGAGAGATCAAAACCGCTGAGCGTTTCACTGACCGGATCGGTCTCGATAGTTTGACGCTGATATGTGCTCGAAGCATCGGGATCAGCAGCAGAATCGGCGGTGGAAGCAGCAGAACTTGAAGAATTGTTATCCTTACTGCTGCATGCCGATAGAGAAGCGAGCATAGTAAGCGCCATGCAGGCACAGACTACACTTTTAAATTTATTATTCATGAAAAATTATCCTTTCTTTGCAGTGCAAACTGCATAATCTAACACTATAATTTTATAACTTTTTTTAAGCAATGTCAATAGATTTCGCAATGTTTTACACGCGGTTCATATCTAAAACGTTTACATACAACAAGAAACGGCTGCCGATGAACCGACAGCCGAAACCTGATAGGAAAAGTAAGGAAAGTAAAATGAAAAAAGAAAAATTCTAAATTACATTATATCATCCGGTCAGCCTTCGCGAAGTTTCTCCGCAAGCCCAATGTACGCCGAGATCATCTCGACCGCACCATCAATACCGACCTTAGATGAATTTACGGTAATATCGTAATTTGTGGCAGCGCCCCATTTTCTGTCGGTATAGTACTCGTAATAATTAGCGCGGCGCTTATCGGTCTTTTTAATAAAATCGACAGCTTTATGCTTTTCGATGTCATAGCGCTCAGTGATACGACGTTTTTTCTCCACCATATCTCCCGTCACGAAAACCGAGATCATCTTTGGATTATCCTGCAAAACGTAATCTGCACATCTGCCGACTATAACGCACGGCCCTGTGGCGAGTTTCTTGATAGTTTCAAACTGCGCCAAGAATATCCTATGATTAAGCGGCATTTCAGGATTTATCCTGCCATCGGGAGTCATCGGGTATGTACCCATCACGAGCGAATACAGAAAGCTGTTTGAGCAGCTCTCGTCATGTTTAACGAAAAGCTCTTCGCAGATACCGCTGTGCTTAGCAGCCTCTTCAAGCAATTCTTTATCGTAGAACGGAATGCCGTATTTTTCTGCCAGCTTAGAGCCGATCTCTCTTCCTCCGCTGCCGAATTCTCGGCCGATCGTAATGATAGTATTCATATCTGTAACCTCCCTTTTCTGAGATGTGATTTATTCACTAGATATATTATAGCACATTTTTTGTGATTTGTATACAAAAATATTCAAAAATCATGTACAAATTTTAAGCATAATGTTTGTGCAAGATTACAAAAAAAGAACCGCCGCAGCGGTTCTCTTTGTACACTATTTAGCGCAGGATCAGATCATAGGATCTTCCCAGCAGTCAGGTGCTTCAACGCCCAGCAGCTTAGCAACGGTAGGAGCAACATTTGCAAGGCCGTACTTCTTGCTGTCAGCGTCGATAATCTCGTGACGAGTCTCTTTGTCCCAGATGATGAAGGGAACGCGGTTGAGCGAATGAGCGGTTCTTACCTGGATCTCGCCCTTCTTGTTCTTTTCGAGCATCTCGTCAGCATTGCCATGGTCAGCGGTCACGAGCAGAGTGCAGTTGTACTCGTCGCAAACCTTGAGCAGACGGGTAAGTCCGAGGTCTACCGCTTCAACACCGATGATGGTAGCGTCCATATCGCCGGTGTGACCTACCATGTCGCCGTTAGGATAGTTGCAGCGAATGAAATCGTACTTTTCAGACTTGATAGCCTCGATAAGATCGTCGGTGATCTCAGCAGACTTCATCCAAGGACGCTGGTCGAAAGAAACTCTGTCAGATGGGATCTCTTTCCAAGTTTCAAGCTCATCGGAGAACTTCTCAGACTTGTTGCCGTTCCAGAAGTAGGTAACGTGACCATATTTCTGAGTTTCGGAAACTGCGTAGCTGTTCAGACCGTTCTTAACGAGAACCTCGGAGAGAGTATTGGTGATCTCGGGAGGATTTACGAGGTAGTTCTTAGGCAGATTGAGGTCGCCGTCGTACTGGAGCATACCTGCATAGAGAACCTTAGGATCGTAGCCGCACTTGTCAAAGCTGTTGAAGCCTTCAACGTCGAACGCCATAGAAAGCTCGATAGCACGGTCGCCGCGGAAGTTGAAGAGGATAACGCTGTCATTATCGCATATCTTGCCGACAGGCTCGCCGTTTTCAGCGATAACGAAAGGAGGCAGATCCTGGTCGATAGCGCCGGTCTCCTCACGGAGGGTGTTGTATGCCTCAGCAGCGGAAGCGAACTGTCTGCCCTCGCCGCGAACATGAGTATCCCAGCCAAGCTTTACCATGTTCCAGTCAGCCTGGTATCTATCCATAGTCACCTTCATTCTGCCGCCGCCTGAAGCGATCTTGCCGTCAAAGCTCTCGTCATTAAGAGCAGCAAGACAGTCCTCAAGCTCCTGAATATAAGTCATGCCCGAAGTTGCGGGAACATCTCTTCCGTCGAGCAGGATATGGCAGCGAACCTTAGAGATCCCCTCTTCCTTAGCGCGCTTGATCATGATCTTGAGGTGCGAGATATTTGAGTGAACGTTGCCGTCAGAAAGCAGACCGATGAAGTGCATGGTGCTGCCGTTCTCAACACAGTTAGAGGAAAGGTTTTTCCAAGTTTCGGAGGTGAACATCTTTCCGCTTTCGATGCTCTCGTTTACGAGCTTAGCGCCCTGCGAGTAAATCTGACCGCAGCCGAGAGCATTGTGACCTACCTCAGAGTTGCCCATATCATCATCGCTGGGCAGACCAACGGCGTCGCCGTGAGCCTTGAGCGAGGTATTGGGGTACTCCTTCAGCAGCATATCTAAAGTAGGGGTATTAGCCTCGGTAACAGCGTCGCCAAGACCTGTTACGGAAAAACCAACGCCGTCCATTACAACAAGTACAACAGGTTTTTTAGTTGCCATGATTTTAACTCCTTTTCTATTATGGGGAAAAATTGTTATAAACTAAGCAAAGGCTGCGTAAACAGCCCTTGCGAAATTTTCTTAGCCTTCAACAGCAGCCTGAACGATGGTGTTGAAATCAGCAGCCTTGAGCGAAGCGCCGCCGATAAGACCGCCGTCAACGTTCTCCTTAGAGAGCAGCTCAGCGCAGTTCTTAGCGTTCATAGAGCCGCCGTACTGAATTGTAACAGCCTGTGCGGTAGCGTCATCATACAGCTTAGCAAGAGTAGCGCGGATGAATGCGCAAACTTCCTCAGCCTGGTCAGCGGTAGCGGTCTTGCCGGTGCCGATTGCCCAAACAGGCTCGTAAGCGATAACGGTCTTTTTAACGTCCTCAGCAGAAACGTCGAAGAGGTCGAGCTTGATCTGACGAGCGATAACTTCTTCAGTGATGTTGCACTCGCGCTCCCAAAGCAGCTCGCCTACGCAAACGATAGGCTTCAGACCGGCAGCCAGAGCAGCCTTAGTTCTCTTATTTACAGTTTCATCAGTTTCGCCGAAGTACTGTCTTCTCTCGCTGTGGCCGATAACAACGTACTCAACGCCTACCTCAACGAGCATATCAGCAGAGATCTCGCCGGTGAAAGCGCCGCTCTTCTCAAAGTGAACGTTTTCTGCGCCTACCTTAACGTTGCTGCCGGCGGTTGCTGCAACAGCAGTTTCGAGGTTGGTGAAAGGTACGCAAGCGATAACCTCTACCTTGCCCTCAGCGTTTGCAACGAGGGGCTTGATAGCCTCGAGAAGCTCCTTAGCCTCAGGTCTGGTCTTGTTCATTTTCCAGTTTCCGGCAATTATAGCCTTTCTTACATCCTTTTTCATTGTAAAAAACTCCTTTTAAGTAGTCATTGCCCTGCATAAGCAAAGCGTGTTATTTCAAATAAAAATCATACAAAAATCCGCAGCCGAGAGCAAGCAGCACAAGTCCGAAGATCAGCATAGCTATGAAAGCCTTGTTCGGTGGGTCTTTCAGCTCCTCGACTTCTTCGCCATTCTCGTCAACTTCGGGGGCGTCCTCCGTTTCGACCTTATCAACGATGTAAAATTCATTGGGGTCGGCAGGATCATACTCTATCTGAACGTCGCCTTCAAGTCCGAGGTCGGGCGTCCACTTTTCGTAAGTTTCGCCCTCAAACTCGAATAGAAGCTGCATTTCAGAAAAAGTCTTTCCCGCAATTTCGCTTGAGCGGCGCTCGCCGACCTTAGCGACCGCGGGCTTGAAGCCTGTTTCTTTTATCACGGGGTCGTGGTTTTCCATCTCGAGATAAAAGCTGCCCATCTTCTTGACCTTAGCGGAGAAAACAAGCATTATTATTCCGAACACGGCGAGGATGATTCCGAAGACATTGCCGAACCTATCCAGTATGCCTGTCTTGCCGAAAGCGCTCTGACTTTGCGAGAGAACGGCTGCTGCGAGTGTATAAATTTGTGTCATTGCAAGCATTTCCTTATTTTAAAAATCCCAAAAACGGGGCGGACGAGCTTGCCCGCCTGCCCCGAAGTCGTTTATAAATTACTTGTCAGCAATTACGTCGATACCGGGAAGAACCTTGCCTTCGAGGTATTCGAGCGAAGCGCCGCCGCCTGTGGAGATGTGGGACATCTTATCAGCGAAGCCGAGCTGGATAACAGCCGCCGCGCTGTCGCCGCCGCCGATGATAGTAGTAGCGTCAGTTTCTGCGAGGGACTTAGCAACTGCGATAGTGCCCTTAGCGAGAACGGGGTTCTCAAATACGCCCATAGGTCCGTTCCAAACAACGGTCTTAGCAGACTTAACAGCCTCAGCATAAAGTTCAGCGGTCTTAGTGCCGATGTCAAGACCCATCATGTCAGCGGGGATCTTGTCAGAATCAACGTTCTTAACTTCGATCTCAGCGTCGATAGGATCAGGGAATGCAGCAGCTACGGTAGTATCTACGGGGAGAAGCAGCTTCTTGCCCTTAGCAGCAGCCTTTTCGATCATTTCCTTGCAGTAGTCGATCTTGCTGTCGTCAACGAGCGATGTACCTACCTCGTAGCCCTGAGCCTTGAGGAATGTGTAAGCCATACCGCCGCCGATGATAAGAGTATCGCACTTTTCGATAAGGTTGTTGATAACGTTGAGCTTATCAGCAACCTTAGCGCCGCCGAGGATAGCAACGAAAGGACGAACAGGATCTTCAACAGCGTTGCCGAGGAAGTTGATCTCCTTCTGCATGAGGTAGCCTACTGCGGTCTCCTTAACGAACTTGGTAACGCCAGCGGTGGAAGCGTGAGCTCTGTGAGCAGAACCGAAAGCGTCCATTACGAATACTTCGTCGTCAACGAGGTCTGCAAGCTCTTTAGCGAAAGCTTCGCCGTTCTTGGTCTCTTCAGCGCCGCGGAATCTGGTGTTCTCAAGAACAACGATCTCGCCGTCAGCCATTTCAGCAACAGCCTTCTTTGCATTTTCGCCAACTACGGTATCGTCAGCAGCAAAAACTACCTTTGTATCAACGAGCTCTGCAAGTCTTGCTGCTGCGGGAGCGAGCGAGAACTTAGCCTCAGGGCCATTCTTGGGCTTGCCGAGATGCGAGCAAAGAACTACCTTGCCGCCGTCAGCAACGAGCTTTTTAATTGTGGGAAGTGCAGCTGTGATTCTGTTATCGTTGGTAATAACGCCATCTTTCAGCGGAACGTTAAAGTCTACTCTTACGAGTACCTTTTTGCCCTTAACACTAATGTCATCAACAGTAACTTTGTTTAAACCTGCCATTTTAAGACATCCTCTCATAAATAGATTTTTTACGGAAGCAAAAACGTTTCCGATACTTAACAATTTCACGAACGGGAAAAGTCCGTCCAAATATTATTATAATACATAACAGCAAAAAAATCAAGAGGTTTAAAGAATTTTTTACGTTATATCAATCAAGATCGCACACCATGCGCACCGCGCTGAATTTTTTCTCTTTCAGATCCTGTTTGCCGATGTACCAGTAAAGCCCCCATATACTTCCCATTTTAAAATCAAACTGAAAAAGATTCGTTTCCCGCCGCGAGGGTTTATCAACGTTCATGCTGCCCTTTGGGTATCCCAGAAGCTTAGAGCCGTCTGCGGTAAATTCGCCGTCCTCGTCGTAAAGCTCTTCAAGCTCCTCCTCGTACTCACTAATGCCGTACTCGTATTTACAGCCGAAAGAAAATCTCAACGGATCTATCGGCTTATCGAAATACTTTGCGTGATAAGGACACGGCGGCTCGGTACGGCTAAGAGAGGACTTATCTCCGTCATAATAGATCACCTTAAAAGGCTCTCTGTTTTCGCCGTCAAAGGTATATTTCACCCAGCCCTCCGCGTCCGCAAGGTCGATCTCTCCGCTCCAGAAGATATACAGCATACCCGATCTCGGGAGCGTTCCGTCTTTGTCGTAAGGGGCTGCCTCCGCAAGATCTATCTGCGCCGCCAGCTGCATAGCCGACTCAGGGTAACTCTCGGTATCGTTTTTAAATTCCGCGCTGAATGCACTAAGGGTAGGATATGGTATCTCCGGCGGAAGATCGGGGTATCCGCCGCTCTTGCTCGCTCCGACCGGTATTTCCTCGTCAGAAGTCGCCTGTGCGGTTATAAGGACAGCGTTCTTTCGAGCGTCGCGTATAAGCTCCGCGAGATCCTCTCTTCCGTTTTCCGCAAGATAGTCCGCGTAATCTTTTGATCTTCTATCACTGCTTCTCTCGGCGCTTGCCTTAAACGACTGCGCGAACGACTCGCGCAGCGCTGCATTTTTATTCTCCGATATTTCTTCACCTGCGGGCTTTTCTGCGTTTGCCGGCGCGCTTTGCTTCATATCCGGGTTCTCCTCCCGCCGCTCGGAAGTACGCGCCTTTATACCTGAAAACAGTTTGTCAAAAATGCTCATAAGCTTCTCCCCTTTTTGTCTGATATAACCGAATAACGGTGCTGTCAGCCTTTTCTCTTAAATATCGTGCCGACTACCTTAGGGCCTGCGTTTATAGCGATCGCGGCGCCTATCTGATACATCTCAGCGGGGGGATAGCCCATTTTCTTGGTCATTACCGCCGCCATCTCGTCCGCTACTGAGCGGTCACTGCCGTAAACTATGCAGTAGGGGGTCTGCGGGATCATCTCGTTTGCGGTGAGTTTCAATATCTCAGGGATAATGTTCTTATCGCCGCGGACTTTGGAATTTGTAACTATTTTATTATCCTGTATGCGCATTATCGGGCGCAGACCCATAAGTTCGCCCGCAAACGCCGCTGCAGAAGGTATTCTGCCAGACTTTCTCGCGTATTTAAGCGTGTACGGCGCGAAAAAGATAGTGCAGTTTTTCACCCAGTCCTCGATGTACTCGACTATCGCGGCGGGGGATTCGCCCTTTTTCGCTTTGATAGCCGCCTGCGTTACGGGGTAGCCGTAGCCGCCTGTGTAAGTAACGCCGTCTACATTATAAATATTAAAAGTGCCCTTGCGCTCAGGGTGCTCCTCAAAGAACTGATCTGCCGCGAGGACGGAGTTGCCGTAGGTAGCGCTTCCCTCTTTATTTATGCTGACGTAGATAACGTCGGTATAGCCTTCATCGAAGAGCTTTTCATACAGCTCAGTGAACTCAAAAAGAGTGATCTGCGAGTGGGTAGGCATACCATCATACTCGTTCATCATCTTGTAAAACTGCTCATTATCGAAATCTACTCTGCTGGTGTAGCTTTTATCGCCGAGAACAACCTTGAAAGGCAGTACCAGTATATCCAGCTCGTTTTCAGCCTGCGAGGAAATATCGCTTGCCGAGTCGGTAATGATCTTGATCTTTGCCATAAAAATACATCTCCTTATATAAAATAATTAAATCCTTATTCGTCCCATACATATTGGGTGAGTTTGCCCTCTCTGCCGAGGTCGGGGTAATCCCACTGACGAAGCACTTCGTAAACGGCTATCGCAGCGGAGTTTGAAAGGTTAAGACTGCGAAGAGTTTTACGCATAGGTATACGAACGCAGCAGTCCGAATTTTTGTACAGCAGATCTTCGGGCAGACCCTTGTCTTCCCTGCCGAATATCAGGAATACATTCTTATCCTGCGGATAATCAGCCTCGCTGTGTACTTTTCTGCCCTTAGTGGTAAAGAAGTAGAACGCGCCTTCGTTCTGCTTAAAGAAACTGTCCAGATTATCGTACTCGTAAATATCGAGCTTGTCCCAATAATCAAGACCAGCGCGCTTTAGCTGTTTATCGGTTATCGTAAAACCGTAAGGCTTTACTAAGTGCAGCGCCGCGCCGGTCACCGCGCAGGTGCGCGAGATATTGCCGGTGTTTTGAGGGATCTGCGGCTCTACCAAAACTATATTCAATCTGTTCATCGAAACGACCTCTTATCAAAGCGGCTCAAAATCGCTGAGCTCGCTGTATTCTGCCAGCCAAGGCAGGTGCTGCTCAAACATCACGCCGTCATTTTTGGAAACGCCGTAGCTGTAAGCAGTTTTTATCGCAAGTTTTGCAAAACCCGCGGCGCGGCTCATAGCTATCGGCAGGCTATCGCCCAGCAGCAGACCGCCCGTCAGAACGGCTGTGTAAAGATCGCCGCAGCCCGAATACTTAGCGGGAACATAATCGCTGACGACTTTCCAAAAGCTGCTGTTTTTACTGTCGAAGCCGACCGAGGAAATGCCCTTGCCCGAGATCTCAGCGCCCGTGATAACGACCGTTCGCGGGCCTAACTGCGAAAGGCGCACCAGCCAAGATCTTACCTCGCGCGCATTCAGACCTGCGGCGGGGTAAGGCTCGCCGAGGAGGATGGCGGCTTCGGTAAGATTAGGCGTGATAATATCGGCGGCTTTTACAAGGCGGCTCATCTTGCGGCAAAGCTCATCGGTAAAAGTGCGGTAAGGCTTGCCGTTATCGCCCATAACGGGGTCTACGACTTTAAGCGCCTGCGGATATGCCGAGAGAAAATCAAGGCAATGGTCTATCTGCTCGGCGGAGGCGAGAAAGCCGCTGTAAACGCAGTCGAAATGCTGACCAAGCTTTTTGTAATGCTCGAGAGCATCAGAGATAAAGTCAGTAAGGTCGCGCATGACGAAGTCGCCGTAGCCGGTATGCGCCGAAAGCACGGCGGTAGGCACAGGGCACACCTGCACGCCCATAGCGGATAGCACGGGCAGTATCACAGAAAGCGAGCACTTGCCCAAGCCCGAAATATCATGAATAGCGGCAACGCATTTTCTGCGGTCCAAGAAATCATCTCCCATAAAGCATTATTATAACATTATAACACATTCCGCGGGAAATTGCAAGACAATGATCAATAAGAAATTTACATTGAACAAAAAATTTAAGATCAGCACTTGACAATCACTTGATCATGTGGTATAATATCATAGTTGAGTGCGCCGCTGTGGCGGAATAGGCAGACGCAAGGGACTTAAAATCCCTCGGGGTAAAACCCGTACCGGTTCAAGTCCGGTCAGCGGCACCAATGAAAGAATGTCGATTTTACGGCATTCTTTTCTTATTTTCTGACTAATTTGGTAGAAAAGTTTCTTGTGAATGAGCGTTTTTCTACCGGATTTCTACCAAATTTTCTACCAAAATCGCTGCTTTTTTCAATTTCACTTTCATTTTTGGTCTTAGCACAAAAGATTTTTATCCCCCGTGTCAAGTTGACTTGATTAACTTTTTTTACTTTTTTTATAATGCCGCCGTGGTAGAATGGGTAGACGATCGGCACACTATTATCGCAGGTTCTCAGGTTGAGGACTTGCGACTTTTTTTGCCCTCAGAACCTTTATCATGGATAGCCTGCTCCGTATCTGCACTGTCTCCACCCAACACTTTGGCGATAGTCTCCGCAGACTCCACTTTGGAATGAAAGTCGAGGTGACTATAAAAATTGGCTGTAACATTAAATGTTGAATGTCCGAGCCACTCCTGGATCGCCTTCATGGATATTCCGTTTGCAAGCAGCAGACTGGCACATGAATGACGAAGATCATGGAATCGAATGTGTTTGAGCTTATTTTTCTGAATGATGTACCTGAAGTGAGAAGTCACAAAGTTTGGCGTGATCAGCTTACCGAAGTTGTCACGGCACACAAAGCCGTCATATTCCCTGTCAAAGTCTTTACCGAGGAGCTTCGAGTAGTATTCTTCAAGAGTTTTGCGTTCGATCAGCATCTGTTCAATATGAGGAATCAAGGGAAAGGTTCTTACACTGGACTCAGTTTTAAGCTGATTTTCGACAAAGATCATTTCTTTGCCGCTGCCATAAGTGCTGGAAACCTTACGGCGAACCGTGAGTTTCTTTTCTTCAAAGTTGACGGAATCCCACTTCAAACCGATAATCTCGCTCTTGCGAAGTCCGTAGTAGGCTGCAATATGTACCACAAGTTCAAGTCTGTCGCCCTTGAATACTTCAAAGAGCTGTTCCAACTCGTCCTTGTTGTAGAAATTGGCTTCAAACTTCTGGATCTTCGGCAGTTCAACCTTATCTGCGACGTTTATATCGAGCATATCCATTTTTACAGCATATTTTAGTGCTTTGTGGATATTGGCGTGGTAATGCTTTACCGAATTGCCCGAAAGACCGCTGTTGTACTTATCGTTATAGAACTGCTGAAGCTGTAAAGCTGTCAGGTTGCCAAGCAGAAGATGCGGATAACGCTCGTCAAAATAGTTTTTGATCCTGGTGATATAGCGAGTGTAGCTCTGATGAGAGGTTCGGGCGAGTGTCGGTTTGATCGTTTCAAGCCAGTAATCAAGAAATGCCGTGAACTCAAAACCTGTCTTGCATTCAGCATCATCACTGAGGCTCTCCTCGCTGAGTTCTGTCTTTTCCTTTTCCTTTGGAGTTTCCTTGACTTTTGTTAAGCTGCCTGTGAGAAACTCCTCATAGAACTTTGCTACAATGACGTTCACCTTTGCTGTCAGTGCTTTATAAGAGCAGTCAGCAGGCAAATCGGTCGTGACCCATTTTCTCTTACGCTTGCCACTGTCGTCCTTGAAATCAAAGACAACATAGTTTTTGCCTTTCTTATCGGCAATAATGTACTTAAAAGGCAGACTTGCTTTCATTATATTATCCTCCTTATGTCGAAAGCGGTGGTCTGCGCGATTGACCTCATAACTCTATTGTAGCGCGAAACAAGGCCATTTGCAAGCGTTTTCCTACCACTTCTACTAAATTTGACACAAGGGACATTTCTACCAGTTATTTTTGTGCGCATTGCAGAACGAAATCTATAACCGTAACTTTTGCGACCTTGATCGTTCTACCACAAGGAATTTTTTTGAGTTGTCCTTCCTTGACAAGCTGATAAATCTTTTTCTTTCCATAGCCGAGAATTTCACATAAGTCCTTCACTTCCAGTATCTCAGGATATTCACTATACATATTCTTATATACAACTTCAAGCGGTATTGAATCCATAGGACATAACCTCCTTCCTGTCAGAAAAAGAAACTGAAAAAGCGTAGATGTTCCATATTCTATTGTCAAGATACAAAGTGCATCGTTGTCAGTTATTTTTATGCCTGATATTTGATGTACTGTTGGCAGCTTCCCCCTCAGATCGTGAGGAAGCTCCCGACAGCATATCAGCTGCCAAACAAAGCTAAGGGGACTGTGCGGCAAATGGAAAAAACGTACCGCCCCTTATCACAGAGGATAGTTATGTCAGCAAGTGATCCGTACCCTTATCAAACATCAGTGGTATGAACCCCTCTATATATCAACCGAGGATTTTGCAAAATCGGGAAAGTTTTTCCCATATTTCTTTCTCCAAAAAGAAAAAATCAGCGTTCTGCACATATTTATTCATTCGTTTTCGTGCAAGATAATATACTCTTTGAGCTTCTGCTTTGCGATCTTGATTCGATAACGCACCACGTCAATGGACAAGCCGTATTTCTCAACGAGATACCACATCGTCACCTTGTCCTCTCTCAGAAAGTAATCCCGTATCATCTCATACCCTTCAGGAAAATCCGATTTCAAAAGTTCTAAGGCATCAGGCAGATAGTCATGCCTGTTCCGTTGCCTGATCTGCTCCTGCTCTTCTTCCTCGCTTATTGGGATACTTGCAGGATCGGGATTCACAGAGAGAACAGCGTCAAAATCGGGATAGATCATTCCGTTTTCTGCATCCCGCTCCTCAAGGTATCGTTCTTTTCGCAAGAGCTTGTTGTACTCTTTCTCAATGTTACGGGGAACATCGTCGCCAAAGTGGATATACATAAATCTTCCCATTACACACTGTCCCCCATAGCAGAGGTCAGGTGTGTAAGAGGTTTGGCATGGATTGCCTTCAACTGTTCATTGCAGGCTGTCAGCGTATAACGGTTATTGAACGCACAGCCGTCAAGATACGCCATGATGATGTTCTTATCTGCTTTTCTGAAATCCTGATAACATGGCAACGCATACATCAGGAGCGAAAACAAATAACGCTGCCTGCAAGGGTGAAGTCTGAGTGCGATACAGACCGCACAGAGGCAATCATACTGCATCTTTCTTTTCCCCGAAAGATACCGTGAGAGTGTAGAGGGAGCAATCCCTGTCAACCTTGCCAGCGTTTTCTGGCTTATATGGATCTCGTCTAAATACCGACATAATGCTAAGCAGAAGTTGTCCTTATGCTGCTCAACAAGATCATCAGTTCCGTAAACGTAAATTTCGTAGCTTTGCGGCTCCTCCTGTTCGCTAAATAATAGAATCTGAGGAGTATGTAAATCATTCATCATACTGGTTCCGTCCTTTCTGTCGGACGGAAATCAGCAAATGAACATAGTAAGCCTGTCATTCGGAATATACCCGTCCGACAATCAAACATTACTCGTCCATTCGATTGTTTGATGTTCAGTTTCCATACAGTGATCGAGTAGCCCCTGCGCAGTAAGGTTCACCGTTGGAGAAACGCACCAATGCGTTTTATATTATTATTATGAACTATTACAGCATAAAAAGCAACTTCTTGGCGTTCCCGTTCGGGAGCACCCGATTTTTATAAAAGCCCCATTTTCCTGCACTTTTTGATAATGCACTGCTTGATAATGCACTACCAATCCAACATTTTCACCTAACTCATTCAAACCTCTGTCCCACTATTGAAAACTAACCCTTCGTGCAAAGCCATAGTGCGGCAACTTTTCACCAAAATTTCATCTTCCTATCACATTAGGCATAAGAAAAAGGACGGCCTGATCTGCTCAGACCGCCCTTTATGCCGAGAGTTTACAGCATAACACACTCAACTTCTATATCAGCACAAATAAATCCGCAAGGCAATCAATGCAGACCGTGATCAATTATCATCGTCCAGTACACAGCTATCACCCCTGAGAAACCCTTGTCGATCAAAGCGTAGTATGCCGTGTTATGTTCACGGTTATGCTTTACGATATGATTCCCCATAGCAGTCAGCCTGTCAAGATCACGGCGAATCGTTACGTTCTTCACCCTAGTCAGATTGCAGGCATTGGCGAGGTGTTCTTGTATTTGGCTGATCGATACATCGTGGTTCTCGTCTGTGTACCGTGACAGATAATCGTAGATGTATATAATTCTTTCATGATCCATTTTATTTTCCCTCCTGCAAAAGCTGAAAATCCCTGTTCTGAACTCCGTTTCAGAATAGGGATTTTTGTGTTTTACTTATCCCGTTCACGCATCGCCCTAAATGAAATTTTTTCTTCTGTCAGACAGCGATAAGGACACAACCTGCTCTTAACATTTTACCATAATTATGCACGAGAATCAATCGGGTTCGGAAAAAAGCGGCATAACGTTCGGAATGCTGTATCACCAGCAAATTCAATCGTAAACTTTTTGTGAACTCTGTCAGATTTCTTTCCCGATTTTTCAAATATGGCGGTAGATAAGTGAGGGGGTATTGCAGCCGAAGTCGCAAAGCTCCAATTCCTCCAACTGAGAGAGGAAACTTTACAGAGCCAAAGGCTCAAATTGAAGTCACGCACGAAGGGCGTGATTCAAACCTAGCAAGCTCGGTATCTCCGCATTACAATTTCTCAGAAATTGAATGTTCCGATACAATGCTTGCAAGAGGGACACCCCTTGAACCCCGAACGAAAGAAGATGAGAAAAATAGCAGAGATCGAACCACATAATCGGTATATGCAGATACGCCTCACCGAAGCAGAATACGAAGCGATCGAGCGAAAGTTTCGCAACAGCGGTCTGAGGTCACGGAGCGAGTTTATCAGGGCTATGATATTTGAGGGATATATCGTCAATTTTGATGAGGAGAAGTTTGATAAGATTTACAGGCTTGTCGGCAGTATTGCCAACAACATCAATCAGATAGCTGTTAGAGTGAACAGCACGAACAAAGTATATGCCGAGGACATTGTGAACATCAAGGAGGGACAGGATAAAATTTGGCAACTACTAAACTCTTTGCAATCAAAACTACTGAGGCTAAAGCGTTAGCCTATATCGCCAATCCTGAAAAGACAGACGACGGCAGACTGATCTTCACATACGGGTGCAGCTCTGATCCTGCACAGGCAAGCAGAGATTTTAGTGCAGTCCGTGCAGGCGGAACAGGCTTGAATACTGTCCTCTCTCAGCACTTTATTCAGAGCTTTAAGCCGGGTGAGATCACGCCTGAAAGAGCTTTGGAAATTGGCAAGGAACTTTGTGAGAAATTCCTCAAAGGCGAATACCAATACTTCCTTGCAGTCCATACTGATACCGACCACACACATCTGCACGTTATCTTCAATAATGTGAGCCGTGCCAACGGCAGAACTTTCGAGACCAATATGAATCAGGGCAAGGTCAAGGAACGTGCGTGGAAGAAGCTTTTTGACCTATCAGACGAGATATGCAAACGGCATCATCTTTCAGTGATCGACCACCCCGAAAGAACGAGGGGCAAGAGCCATTGGGAATGGGATATGAACCGTCAGGGTCTGAGCTGGAAAGCCAAGCTGAAACACACGATAGATAAGGTTGTGAAAGCAAGTGAGGACTTTGACGATTTTCTCAGAAAGTGTGCCGAGTACGGTGTGCTTGTCGAGTACGATCCCGACCACAAGATCGACCTGAAATTTATGCTTGCGGAGCAGAAAGAACGCAATCCGAGAGCCAAGATGACTCGTGCCAAAACACTCGGCTGGTACTATGAAACACGGCAGATCAAAGACCGCATCGCTCAGTATCACGGAGTTATGATCTACACACCGAGTACAAAGGTCAGAGTTATCACAAAGAAGCCACCGAACAAGTTCGTGCAGGACGCTATCGACCGTGGCAATATGAAGCTCGCCAGTATCGCAAAGAACGTGATTTCCGAGTATGGTGTAGAACCTGAGCAGATTCGTCCTGCGGCAATGTCGGCATATGCCAATAGCCGTAGTCTTCTCTCCGAGCTGAATTCCATAAATACCGAGATAGAAGATCTGAAAGTCAAGCTGAAAGTTCTGCGGAAATACCGCAAATTGAAAGTGTATGGTGAAGAGCTGAAAACTCTCAGCGGAAGTGAGGCGAAGAAGTACCGCAAGAACAACAGTGCCGAGCTGACCGAATACGGACAGATACGCACTCAGGTGTTGGAGCTTTACCCGTCGGGACATATCCCGACCGTAGAGAATCTGGAGCAAAAAATAAACGCCCTTATACAAGAGCGTTCAGAGAAAGATTTGCAGTTTCGTGAAGCGGATAAGTGGGCACGTGATCTTGCCGATGCACAGCGTACCATTGAGGAATTTTTGCGGCAGGAACGCAACGAACAGCAGCAAGACCGTAAGCGTAAAAAGAATGGGGATTTGGAGTGATTTATGCCTGATTTTTGTCCATTACTTCTAATAGCAATTCCAAAACGAAGTTTTCACGATATGCCATGTCGTATACAGGATCGTTTTCTCTGATCTTTGCATTTTCTGCAAATGCAATGTGAGGATCAACAAATACGGGAACAAACCGTTCACATAGCTCTCCCTCATCATATTTTGTAGGAGAAACTTCATCGGTGACTTCACAAAAATAGTAGTAATTATTCTGGATGAAACACTCATCTTCGTTTTTCTGCGATTTACGAATGCGATGAATGTATCCTAATTCTTCAATTGTATCGGGAATAACGCGCAATCCTGTTTCTTCCAGCGTTTCACGGATAAGTGCATCTTCTTTACTTTCGTTCGTCTCGATACCACCACCGGGGAACTTAAAATAATTGTTTTCAAGACTATGAATCATAGCTATTTTGCCGTCAGAAATGATGATTGCCCTTGCCGAATGGCGAACAAACAGCCGAGTACAGTTTTCATAATCATCGCTGTCCATAATGTGAATCAGTCTCATGATTTATCGCCCTCCATTTTCTTATACAACTCTAAAGCGGTCAGAAACAGCTTATTCACGCTCATACCCTGAGACTCCGCATAAGCCTTGATCTTCTCACGCTCGCCCTTCGGGACGTTGACACGGATATAATCGTAATGCCCTTTGAGGTATTCCGTGTTCGGAGCTGATTTCTTCCGCTTCTTATTGGCGGTACACTCCTTACAATACTTCTGCGAACCGGAGGTCACAGTATAGGTATTGCCGCATATCGGACAAACCTGTTCGCTGCCGATCTTCACGGCATTGCCGGACTTCTTCTTCTCAGCGTATGTACGGTTACGGGCAACTTGAGCTTTGTCACGGCAATAGATACAGTATTTTGCACGGGTGTTGTTCGTTTCAAACTCCAAACCGCACATCTCACATTTATGCTTAAACAAGAGTATCCCCCTTAATTTTGGTCTTTCCTCTATTCTATCAAACGTTGGGTGCAAAGTCAAGCATAATCCGAAATTTATAGAAATCACACTGGGAAAAACGGAAAAATGGAGTGCTGATTGCTGCACTCCTACAAAGATTCCGAAAAGCATAAAATTATATTTGACATTGGGTGTAATGATATGTATAATAAAATTACAACAGAAATACGAAAGGAAGGTAGATCCTATGTTAAACAAGTTCATGGTAGCTGGCAGACTGACTGCCGATCCCGAAATCCAGACTAAAGGCGAGAGTCGTCTTTGCAAGTTCACGATCGCCTGCGACCGTCCAAAGCGTAAGGGTGAGGAAAATTCCGAAACCGACTTTTTCACCTGCACCGCTTGGAACCGCAACGCAGATGTGATCGTCGATTGGTTTGGCAAGGGCGATATGGTGACACTCGTCGGAGCAGTCCATATTTACCGCTATGAAAAGGACGGTCAGAAGCGTTCGTCCACCGAGGTAAAAGTTGAGGAGATCCACTTTTCAGGCGGTAAGAAGCGTGAAAACACCGCACCGACCGCCAACCGCTACGATAACCCCTACATCGGCACAGAGAACGATCCGCTGTTCTGAGCAATAATCACAAGGAGGATACAAAAATGGAAACCACTATCATTGCGATCAGCAATCAGAAAGGCGGAGTTGGCAAATCCACTACCGCATACAATCTCGGAGCTTGTCTTGCTCTGAACCACGGAAAGAGGGTTCTGCTTGTGGACTTCGATCCGCAGGCAAACCTCTCCGAGTACCTGAAATACGAGCCGAACGGCAACCCGACCATGACACAGCTTATCATGTCATTCCACGCAGGAACGCCCTTGAACGCTGAAGCCACTCAGAATGCGATACGTCACAGCGATACCGCAGGAGTGGACTACATTCCTTCCGACATCAACCTCGCAAATGCGGAAACGCTTATGGTCACGATGATCTCTAAGGAGCATATTCTCCGCAGGATACTTACGGAAGATGTGGTCGGAGCGTATGACTTCGTGCTGATCGACTGTCTGCCGTCCCTCGGAACGCTCCTTATAAATGCCCTTACCGCTGCGGACAGAGTGCTGATACCCGTACAGACACAGAAGTTCAGTATGGACGGCTTGCAGTCCCTTGAAGCTCTCACACAGCTCGTCAAGGCGAATACCAACCCGAAGCTGAACCTCATCGGAGTGCTGCCGACTATGGTTGACCGCACAAAGGTCAGCAGAACAGCTATCGAAAACCTCAATGAAAAGTACGGCGAAATGCTGTTCAGGACAAGCATCAGCAAGTCTATTGAAGCTGCCAAAAGCTCTGAAAATGGCATACCGCTTTGTCTCGCAGGTCACAAGTTAGGTCAGGAATATGATGAATTGGCGCAGGAGGTGCTTTCAAGATGTTAAGTATGTCAGAACTCGCAATGAACCCCAACCGCAAGGTCACTACCCTCTGCAACGGCAAAAAACAGGAATGGAACTATCGTGAAGAAGCTCAGGCTTATTTTCTTGAAGCGATGATGAATAGCGACGGTGCAGAGCATGACCGCTACTCCTGCATCTTCATTCAGCTTCAGAACGGACTGAGCTGCTGCACCGATGAAGATGACGTGGAGGACGAGTGATGAAGCCGTTTGATACCGACAGGACGCCGTGGCTTTTCACTCCTCACGATGACGGAGAGCTGGACGAGTTTTTCAGCTCAGACCACAGCAAAGTCATAGCAGAAACTTCACAGGAAGTAATCGCAAATCTTTCTGAGAGCCGTGACAGGCTCTCTGGAAAGCTCTGCTATACCTTCAATTACAATCAACGCAGATACAGATACACGCTCCTGCGGTTTGCGGATATGATCGTCCGTGCAGATGTGACGGCAAAAAAGCTGAAAAACCGTATCATAGAGCTTGACGCAGAGAACCGTGAGCTTCGCAAACAGCTTGCGGACATGGAAAGGAAGATGAAACAATGAATACACCGCAGTTTGACCTGAGTGCTATGCTCTCCACACCACAGCAGACCGCTGTTCAGCAGATTCCTTGTGACAAGCTTCACCCCTACCACAACCACAAATTTGAGCTGTACTCCGGTGAGAGACTTGAAGATATGATAGCCAGCATCAAGGAGAATGGTGTGCTGTCCCCTATCATCGTTCAACCCGACGGCGACGGATACGAAATTCTTATCGGTCACAACCGCTGGAATGCTTCAAAACTCGCAGGACTGCCGACAGTTCCGGCGATCATCAAGGCAGGACTTACCGAGGACGAAGCAGAAATGTATGTCATTGAGTCGAATGTTATGCAGAGAGGCTTTGAAAACCTCAAAATTTCGGAGCAGGCTGCCGCTGTTGCACTCAGACACAGCGAAATGTTCTCTCAGGGCAAGCGAAATGACATTCTCAGGGAGCTTGCACGCCTTGAAAATCCCTCAGCCGAACCCGACAGCTCAACTTTGAATCCAGTGGGTTCAAAGTTAGACACGAGCGAGAGCATCGGAAATGAGTACGGTGTCAGCAAAGGCTCAGTAGTAAGGCTTATTCGTATCAATAAGCTCACTGATGAGCTGAAAGCCCTTGTGGACAGCGGAGAGCTTTCTATCCGTGCGGGTGTGGAGCTTTCTTTCCTTTCGGAAGATACGCAGGATGTTGTCGCTGAATGTGCTGAGGACTGCAAGATCGACATGAAATCAGCCAAAATGCTACGTGCTTCTGCCGACAGCGAGGGCAACATCGATCGTAATACCGTTCACGCTATTCTTTATGGCGAGGACACCGAGCCGAAAGTGAAGCCCAAAAGCGTAAAGATCAGCCATGACATTTATACCAAGTATTTCAGCAACGGCGAGAAGCCGAAAGAAATCACGGAAACGATTGAAAATGCACTTGAACTATACTTTAAGAATATGGAGGACAAATAACATGAAGAAGATCATTACAACGGTATTCTGCACCGCACTTGCACTCTGCTCCGGCTTGACCGTCTATGCTGCCGAGAACCTTGACCGTGACGATATCGAAACCGAGATTTGGGAGGATATGTGGAACGGCAAGGGCGATAATGGGCTTGACTTTCCCGAAGCATCATACAAGCATCATCTTCTTGACAAGTGGCTTGACGAGAACTACGGTTCAGAAGATTATGACTGGATCGAAATCGGAGAGCTTCAATATGAATACAAGGACTACTACCGACGTCTGATCGAGGATTGGGATTTTGAGGACGATAATGAGGGTGGCTGGACGATTAACACCGAGGACAACCATTACAGCTTTTATATGCTTAACGGTATGTGGCAAATGATCGACAAGAATGGTGATACCGTTGACACATTCCCACCGTTCAGCACCTTAGAGGAGGACGATCCCGAAATCGCAGACGGTTACGAGATCAACGATGACGGTGCTGATAGTCCGAGAGTAATCGGAGAGGTCACAGCACGAATGGAAACGGCTTCTGAGGGCGGTTCTTCCGCAGAGGGTAATGATACCGCTGTTAGTCCGTCAGGCGGTTCTGAGGGCAATTCTGAGGGTTCTGGCGTTAATTCTCTTGCAATCATTGCAGGAGTGGCAGCTCTCGCAGGAGTGGGCGGCGCAGCTTACTACTTTACAAGAAAGAGGAAGTGATGATATGATTTTTCAGTGCAAACAAAAAGTAAACGGCGCTCCCGTATGGGAAGTCGATACCGATACACAGACGGTACGTCACCGCAACCCCAAGACGGGTAAAACAGAGCGTTATGTGTTCCACACCGACCAAATCAGGTATTACCTGCACCACATTGAAGATAAGCGGCCCGATCTCTTGCAGGAGATCGTGGACAAGGGCGAGATTTACAAGCACTTGGACGAGCTTGATACAAAGGTTACGGACGCAGTAAACCGTCAGACAGAGCTTCTTATGCAGTCGAGCCGAGACTATCAGGTTGCTGTCATGACAGGTGATCTCAACGCTGTCGGCGCTATCGGCAATCTGCTCCGTATGCAGGCGCAGAGAGCCGTGTACGATACAATGATCTATCTTTGGAGGGACGAATGATGTTTTGTGCGAACTGTTACAAGGAAATTCCCACAGGCAAGAGTTATTACAAGCATCAGGATACCAATCAGAGCTACTGCTCCCTGGACTGTCTGAATGATCACATGATCTATACCCACACGATCATCCTTGAAACAAGCGAGGGTGAAGAAAGCACTGAGGAGCAGGACAATGACGAGTGAGGGGCATTTTTGCGGAATAATAAGAAACGGATAGCCGTCTGTTTATGACGGTCTATCCGTGTTTGAGTGTATTCGGGTACTGAGATAAATCAGAATTTGTCAAACAATAAACATTCTGACAACGGTATTTAAGAAGTCATATAATCCATGTGCAAAAACAACACCCATATAACCGCAATCTTTAATTTTGTATTTTGCAAAACCAAATACAAGTCCTATGCCAAATGTAAATATCACTTGAATGATACTTCCGTTGATGATATGCCAAAGTCCAAACAAGAAAGATGCAATTACAACAGCAAGCCATTTGTTCTTCTCAAAGAAATTCATGAAAGCATCTTGTAAATATTCTCGAAACACAAATTCTTCCACTGGCCCGATGATTAACATATAAAACAAAAAATCATAAGTGAGAACAGTCCACGAAAAATCCATATGATTTCCTATGAGCGAAAAGCCACAAAAGGCAGGAACAATGGCAATCACAACATTAAGAACGAGTGCTATCGCAGCACCAATCAAATATTGACGTTTATTTTTTGGTGCAATATTGATTTTCATATTTGTTAATTTCATTGCAATCAATGCAATCAGTCCATTAGACAAGTTGAGAAATATATGCACAATAACTTTAAGTGCAGTTATGTCTATGTATTTTACGAATTTCGCACAAAACGTAACTGTACATATCATTACAAGCGATAAAGAAAGAATAACAATATTTCTTTTTTTAACTTCCATACTCTCACTCCCAAATTCCGATTTAAGCGAGGAAGTAGTATTACATCCCACTTATACTTATTATACCAAGCCGCCCCGAAAAGGTCAATACGCAAGCCCTTTTTTCACGCCCCTTTTCGTTGCAATATACCACCGATTATGCTATAATAGTCGTACAGAGCAGATCAGAGGTGAGAGCAATGGATAACGAAAACAAAGAATTAGTAAACCGTTCATTATACAAGCGAATCAAATCAATGAACCGTGCTGAAATGGAGAATTTCGTGAGAAATGTCTTTAATCAGGGCTATGAGAAAGCCGAGGAAGAAACGCACAGCATTGATTATGACAGTCTGAGAGCCGACCTGAGCCGCATTAAGGGTATCGGTGAAAGTCGGCTTGAAGAAATAATGACTGTCATTGATAAACATATTGAAAATACAAGCGATAAAGGAGGTTAAACCTTGACCGTTGATACCAAAGAGGTAGTTACCACGATCGCCTATATGATCGGTGTCCGAATGTCGGCACTCACCGCAAGCTATGGGGAATGTGCCGAGCTGATAGACAAGCTCAAAGCCGACCGTGATGCTACTGCTATACGATATTTATGTAAGCTGCGAACCGTGCTGATGCAGAAGTTCAAAAAGACTGATGATCTGATACGGTTTGAGCTTAAAAACCTGCATAACATCGAGTGGTACGACCACGAAAACATCAAACAGCTTGAAAAATGGGGATTTACCATTATTCAGGCAAATTCACGCTCCGAGAAGTATATGCAGGAGTTTACAAGACTCATCAATGAAAACATTGACAAATGCTCCCGTCTGTTTTATGACTGGCTTAATTGGGAGTATATCCGAGACTTGTTCTTTGTCCCGAAGTATAACAAGAACGGCGTGATGAAAGATGAGTTCAACAAGTACATGGCGAACATCGAGCATTACCCGTTTCAGATGTATATTCACTGGCAGCCTGCCGATATGGGAAGCATCGTCTATTCCGACCGCAAGTTCCTGAAGATCATCTACGGTCAGCATAATGACAGCTTCACAGACTTCACGAAATATAAGGACGCTGATGATGAAACCCGAAATAATATTTATGAATTTATTGACAGCTCTGAGAAAACAGCAATTGCCGTCGATTGTGAGAACAGTAATCCCTTTAAGCTGTATAGTGTTCTGAAAGGCTTAAATCAAGATGAACTTGCCAAGATCGAGAAAATCACGCTCTATGACGATCCGAACACTACCGCTGGCTGGGACTGGCTCTCCAAATTCACGCAGATACCCGTTGAACATATCGAGATCGACCGTGTGACCGACAGAAAGTCCCTGGTTGATTTAAGAATGACAGCGAGTGTTGTCACGGATTTCTACCGTGACGGGATCACATCGTTTATTATTGTGTCGAGTGATTCCGACTTTTGGGGACTCATTGAGAGCCTGCCGAAAGCTCACTTCCTTGTCATGTACGAATATGAGAAGTGCGGAACGTCAATCAAAAACGCCCTCGCACAGCACGGTATCTACTATTGTGCCATTGACGATTTCTGCTCCGCTGCCACCGAGGATATGAAGCGAGCCGTCCTGTTTGCAGAGCTTGAAAAGCATTTGCCCACCCTCTATGGGGAAAACCCTCTGGAACTCACGCAGAAAATCTATGAAGCCACAAGAGTTACCGCTACCAAGAAGGAAATGGAGAACTTCTGTAATCGGTACGTCAAGACATTGCGGCTCAAGCTGAACTCCGAGGGTAAATTTATTATTGAGATACAGAAATAAAGTAAAAAGGACGGTCATTGCGTCGTCCTTTACTTTTTGTGGAACTTTGAATCCAGTGGGTTCAAAGTTGGTTATTGAACCATTCTCTCTTCAAAATCGCATACTGATATGTATTCTCATACCGTGGAGTGCCGTCAGGATTATTCACAAAAGATATAAACTCATGGAACAGCCCCTCACGGCGCATACCGAGTTTTTCACATAGGTGCTGACTTGCCGTGTTATAGTCCTCTGTATAGGCATAGATACGTCTTGCTCCTTTATCTTTGAAAAGATAGTCGAAGAAGACATGAGCAGCTTCATAGGCGTATCCTTTGCCTTGATAGTCTTTATTCAGCATCCAACACGGAGAGAACGTGTCTTTTGGATCATTTTCATCGGAGTGCTGTTCTCCAGTTTCGGGATAAGTCTCTATCTCACCGATAACTTTTCCCGTATCTTTCAGTGTGATAGCAAAATAATATTCAGTTTCACCGCATCTTTTCTGCATCTCAGCCTTTGCTTCTTCAAGAGAATTCAGTTTCATACACGCAAAACAATTGACAGCAGGCTCTCTTAGGTATTCAAGTACATCGCCAGCATCTTCTTCGGTAAAAGGACGCAGGACAAGTCTTTCAGTTTCAATAATCATATCGTAATACAACTCCTCTATATTCCGTCTTTAATATTCGCTGCCTGCAAAGCCTTCAAGTTTTCCTCTTTCTCAAAAAAAGCCTTTTTTATCTGCTCATATTCCGCCTCGGTACATACTTCTCTGCACTTCGGTTCAAAGGACTTCGTTACAGCAAAGCATTCTCTAATATTATCACAAGGAAACTCCGCACATTCCGAACAGTTCTTGATACCCTTATCCTCACAGCATTTGACAACATGGTATCTGCACCAGTTTTCGGGACGGCAGCCGATACAAGAGATTTCTTCATTTGAAACGAGCCTGTCTCTATATCCGATCTTCAGCCACAATTCGGCTGTATACTTAAGTTCTTCATCTGACTTTTCATACGGAGGTGCAACATATCTCGGACAAGCCGAGCAATCATTTCCGCAAGCTGCTATTATCTTCTGCATTGTGATTCTCCTAATCATTTCATATAAACGATAAGCAAACCGTAATTATTGCCCAATATCTTGATCCGTATTCTCTGAAAGCCTGCCTTTTTTCCAAGCTCTATATATTCGTCTTTTGTGAATTTCTTGAACCCGTTTTTCGTATAGAAATACTTATCTAAGTTTTCCTTTGATATAACAGTATTGTAGAAAATACCGCCGTCCTTTAGGACTCTGCTGATCTCAGCCATTCCCTTAGCAGTATCACTCCAAAAGTATATGGTATTCATCGTCGTGACCACATCAAAGGATTTGTCCTTGAAAGAAAGGTCACAGCAGTCACCGAGCTGAAATTTCATATTTCCCGAAGCAACATACCTACGGTTCGCTGCGGTGCCTTGCTGACCATATCTTCGGATATATCAATTCCGGTGATAAAACACCTGGATTTCTGAATTATAAGTTTTTCAAGGTATCCGTTGCCAAATCCTACGTCAAGTATCCTCGTTTTGGGTGAGATTTTCAGTTCATCGACAATGCCCTTATACATAACATTATTTGCACGGTTCATCGCCCATGTCATAATCTTTCCGATAACTCCGTGCGGATTTCCGCATTGCGAAGCAAAATAATCACCGATTTTACTCATTTTATTCGCCGCCGTTTCTTTTGATCCGTACACACCTGGCACCCATGAATGCTGATATAGGTATCATGTATCTTGCATTTCGGAAGCCACATCTGATAGGATCGTTCTCATCAGCTTTTCAAGGACAGCGTAGTGCTGTTCTGAGAGCATTACCATATCAGTCACAATGTTCCTATGTACGATAAAATAAGCCAATTTATATATAAAGCAGCTCTTCATTCCTTATTATATCATTAAATCTTTTATATGTAAAGGACTGTTTCGGTATATAGTAGCAAACAGTTTGGCTTATATCATTAAATAATTCTAACGGAAGCATTATAATAGTAATAGAGAATCGGCAAAGGAGTTGCAATGGAAATGGATTATGGTGCAAGATTAAGGAAACTGCGACAAGCTAAGAAATTCAGTATTTATAGACTTCATGAAATAACCGGTCTGTCACAGGGACACATCAGCGGGCTGGAAAAAGGCAAAAACCAGCCTACGATTGAAACCTTGCAGCGACTTCTTTCTCCTATGGACATTTCGCTTGCTGAGTTTTTCAACGAGGACGAAGATGTTTCATACCTGAATGACCGGGAAAAAGAGCTTGTCGCAGCGTTCAGAGCAATGCCCGATGATTCGGCAGAGCTTTACTTGCAGTTAGCTAAGAAACTGAATCAGGAATAATATACCGACAGAAGACTTCACGGCGAAGTCCTCTTTTTTATCTTAAAAAAATAGAAAATAGGAAAAGATAAACTGTAATAAAGGTAAACGATCGGCAGAATTAGGCAATATCACAAATTAGTTATTATCACTAAAATTATCCGCCGCTCGTATTGATTTTTCTTTCTTTTTGTGCTATAATAGAGGTTGTAGTATTCTACTTAAAGTAAGGTGAAATATATGAGATCGTCAAGCGAATATATTGATAAACTGAATCAGGTGCTTTCCAATAAAAGTAATGCAGATGTTTACATAATTAACGATAAACTCACACTGTCTGTATTCTCTGTGCTTGAAAAAAGCCTGAGAAATGTTCGGAGGATCTACCTAATTATTCGTGAAAACCCTCATCTTCCCAAAGATGAAGTGTCTCGTGAATTTGAGATGAATCCTAATGATACACTCTACAACGAATATGATATAATCGAAAAAAATGAACTGACTCATTTTGCAAAGGCTAAAGCTATGCATGATTTTATCAAGAATCATGTTGAAATAAGAAAACTTAATCCCCGTGCCAAGATAGGTATCAATGTACTTATTGTTGACGAGGATTTTATGATTACTGGTACTACTTCTCTTGAACTAAGCAAGGAACACTCTGAAAGAAGTGTCAACTTCAATACGACAATAGATAGTAGTATGGATCAATCGCAGATAACCAACTTCAGAAATGAATTTGAAAGAGTATGGCTTTCAGATCAGCTTACTTCTGACTTCAAAGATGAATTGCTAAAAAGCCTTTCTTTTGTGTATAAGGAGCATTCGCCTGAATTTGCTTATTATTTCACTCTTAATGAACTATTTGGCAATAAAATAGATGAGGGTGTACAGCGTTTTGAACGTGATAATGCAGGTTTCAAGGATAGTATTATCTGGAATATGCTCTTTGATTTTCAAAAAGAGGCTGTATTGTATGCAATACAGAAGATAAATAAGTATAACGGCTGTATTATAGCTGATAGTGTTGGTTTGGGAAAAACGTTTGAAGCTCTTGCCGTAATAAAGTATTTTTCTGATAGACAAGATAATATTCTTGTGCTCACTCCTGCCAAGCTATATAATAACTGGGATTCTTACAGAGATAATGATTATAGCGATAACCCTTTATCTGATGATAATATCAGGTATAAGGTTCTTTGTCATACTGATCTTTCAAGATATAGCGGAATATCAAGAAGTGGAATAGACCTTGAACGTTTTGACTGGAGCCGTTTTGACCTTATTGTTATTGATGAATCACATAATTTTCGTAACCGAGTAGAAAAGGAAGAAAGTGAAACACGCTATCAGAGATTACTTGAAACAGTAGTTAAGAAGAAAAACCGGACTAAAGTGCTCTTGTTATCAGCAACTCCTGTTAATAATAATCTCTCTGACCTGAAAAATCAGATTAGTCTTATCACGGCAGACCGTGATGATGCTTATGAAAAAGAAGGTATAGAGAGCATAGGACAGACTTTACGCAGAGCATCTATTGTATTTAATAACTGGGAGAAGAACGGAAGAAATGATAAGAGCCAGCTTTATGATGCACTTCCAAAGGATTTCTTTGACCTATTGGAACTACTTACTATAAGCCGTAGCCGTAAGCATATAACTAATTACTACAATAGCAGTGACATAGGATCATTCCCGTTAAAATTGCCTGTTGATACGCATAATCCTGATATAGATTCTAAGCACGAGCTGCTTATTTTCAGAGACACATTAATGGTTCTTGAAGAATTACTGCTTGCAGCTTACACTCCTGTACGATACATAAAGAAAGAGTATCGTCAAATGTATCTTGAAAAATACGCAACATTCCATAAAGGAAAAATGATTTTCAATCAGGAGATGCGTGATAATACCACTAAGATATTACAAATGTTTAATCTGTTCAAGCGTCTTGAAAGCTCAGTTTATTCATTTGAGCAGACGCTTAGTAAACAGAACGCACGAATAGATCGTTACATCGCCCTTTTATCTGCCAATAGTGACACACTTACTGATGAATCGTACTATGATGATGAAACTTCACTTGAATACAAGCTCGACATCAAGGTTGCTCATCTGGATAAGGAGAGATACATAGAAGATTTACAGTTTGATAAAAGGATTGTTGAGCATTTAAGGGAGCAAGCTCAAGCTATCCTTGATAGCAATAGAGACGAAAAACTTGCTAAACTCAGAGAGATAATCAAGTATAAGATCAGTGCTACACCAACAAATGCAGGAAACAAGAAAATTCTCATATTCTCCGCATTTGCTGATACTGCAAATTATCTATACGACAGTATAGCACAAGAATTACTTAGTGAAGGATATTATTGTGCTATGGTAAGTGGTTCTGCTAAACCGAGAACGACGCTACCTCTTGATAAGGGAATGAGGAAGAACTTTGACTTCAACAAGATATTGACTTGTTTTTCTCCGAGATCCAAACATACCGAAATTCCTGAAAACAGACAAATAACCGTCCTTATCGGTACGGATTGTATTTCCGAAGGTCAGAACTTGCAAGATTGTGATACCGTAATCAACTACGATATTCAATGGAATCCGGTTACGCTTATTCAGCGTTTTGGAAGAATAGATCGTATTGGCAGTACAAATGCATATATAAAGCTTATAAATTTCTTCCCTGCTGTTGAGCTGAACGAATATCTTGGTCTTGAAAGCAGAGTTAAAAAGAAGATGGTTCAGTCTAATATTGTTTCAACGGGTGACGATAACCTGCTTGAACCTGAAATGAACGATATTAGCTTCCGTACAAAACAGATGGAAAAGCTGAAGAGTGAAGTTATAGATATTGATGATGCAGCGGATACAATTTCTATCACTGATCTCAATATGAATCAGTATATTTATGAGTTATCTCAGTATATTAAGGCTTATCCTGAATTATTGAGAGTACCGAGAGGTATCTATTCCATTGCAATTCCAAGGGAGATAGGTCTTGACAGAGAAGGAGTTCTTTTCTGTTTTAAGTATCGAAATAACGAAGATAAGCCGAATTCCGATAGCTCCCTGTTCCCGTATTATCTTGCATTTATCTCTGATGAGGAGGAGATTCTGTATGATAGTATGCAGGCAAGAGAATTACTCAAGCGAATGCGTGGATTATGCTATGGAAAAGATCAGGTCAACACCGAGCTTGTACAGGCTTTTCTTAAAGAAACCAAGCAAACAAAAGATATGGGCAAGTATTCTCACTTGCTGAGCAAGGTCGTTGATTCAATTCAGAAGGTTGAGGAGGATAATGCAGGCTTCACATTGTTTGATTTCGGCGGCTTCAAGAATGATTTTGCGAACAAGACAAGTGACGACTTTGAACTTGTATCGTTTATTATAGTGCGTAAGGAGGCTTGATTATGCTTTCATTACCTCAAAAATACCGGAAAGATGCCCAAATAGCAAAAGTCACTTTTGTAAAAGGTGCGCAGCTTACAGGTGCTGAAAAGACACGATTTGAATCATCAGTTGAAGAAATAAGGTTAATGTATCAGATTGAGGGCTTTGACATTCCCAACCTTGTAAATGACGAATATAACTGTCAGGTTATAATGTTTTTAAGAATAAAACTGAAAGACCTTAAACAAGCATCTTTTATTGCAAAGATTGTTCAAAAGTGCATCGCTCCACTTTGTATAATTGAATTTACAGATGGATCAAATGCCGTTTACAGCTTTGCCGATAAAAGACTTAACAAACAAAATGAAAGAAGTTTTATTATCGAGGAGGAGTATGTTACTGACAAACTACCACTTGATTTTCAAAACGATCTTAAAACATTGTTTTCTCTTTATATCGACTATGAAACGATATTAAACCGTAATAATAAGCACAGCTATTACCTTGAAATGATGTGCAAAGCATTCCTTGTATTCAATCATGGTCTTTTCAAAAATGACGATGCTATGCTTGACAGTAAAATGTGGTATGACGATAATAAACTTACGCTTTGTTTTCCACTATTAAAGAAACTAAAAGCATTAAAACTTTCTGTTTCAAAAGCAAAAACTATATCCGATAAAAGTAAATACAACTCAGAAATTAAGAATACAATTGCAGAATTATCCATTATTCTTAAATCATAAGGAGAGTAAAATGAATATAAATGAAATCGTTGGAGGAAAATGGTGGAAGTTTGACTTTCATATACACACTCCTGGCTCTTACGACTATGACAACACTGAATCAAACATTTCACCACTTGATTATTTAAAGTGCTGTATGAAAAAAGAACTTGATTGTATAGTAGTAACAGATCACAATACCTTTCAATGGATTCCAGAGTTAAGAAAGGCGTTAACTGAATATCAGCAAAATCCTGATGATGACTACAGAGACATTGTGATTTTCCCCGGCATTGAAATCACAGTTCAAGGCAATATTCATTTGCTTGGAATATTTGATCCTGGATCAGAGTATGAAGATCTTGTAAAAATCCTTGGGAAGATTGATTATTGCGAAGATATAAAAACAACCAAAAATCCGATAAACAAGATAATTGAAATAATAACGGAAAACCATGGAATTGCTGTGCCTGCACACGTTGATCAAGCAAGTGGCTTGTTTTACGAAGATACTTCTTCAAGTGTTCAAAGATCAGCTCTTGATACAAGATTGCTTTTAGCACTTGAAGTTATTAATAGTGATTTCCATAATGCAGCATATGAAGAATTTAAGCTTAACCTTTCATACGTTTCCGGAAGTGATGCACATAGAACTGATGATATAGCTCGAAATTATACATGGATAAAAATGGGTGAAGCTAACATTGAAGCTCTACGCTTAGCGTTATATGACGGTAAAGATAGCTCCATTCGTAGTATTGATTGCATTAATAATCCAAATAATATTCTCGGAAGGACTTATATAAAAAGAATTACAATTTCTAATGGAAAAATCATAGGTAGAATAGCTCCCTTTTCTATTGATTTTAGTCCGTGGCATAACTGCTTAATAGGTGGACGAGGATCAGGAAAATCCTCTATTTTAAAATTACTTCGATTGATTTTGAATCGTCAATCGGAACTCTCTCTCGATTTGAGAAGCGAGTTTGATAAGTTTGCAAAAATACCTGCTAATCGTGAAGATTTAGGAATACTTCTAAATAATACTGAAATTACTCTTGATATGGTAGTAGATGGTGTAAATCATAGGCTTCTTTGGAAGAATGGGAAAACATATGAAATCGAAGATGATGATTCAGAAATAGATTGTTTAGATATTACCAAGCGTTTCCCAGTAAAAATGTTTTCACAAAAACAACTATTTGAGCTGACGAAAAATGCTAATATGCTTATAGAATATATTGACGAAGACTGGGATTCAGCAAGCTGGAACGATGAACTTAAGGATTTGAAGCTAAAATACAAGGAGTGTAAAAATTCACTTGCAAAGCTTCAAACGCAACAACATCGAAGGAAACAATTGACAGTTGAGCTTGAAGATCTAAATAAAAAAATTTCTGTTTTTGAAACGGAAGAAACAAAACAACTTCTTGCAGACCGAAATAAGCTCACCCAGCAACAAGGTATTATCGGACATATCTATGATGAGTATGCTGATTTAATAGCTATAATTGAAAATATAAAGAAGCTTAAAGAAAACAGAATCATTAACGGAATTGAAAAATTAGATGAAGATACACAAAAAGTTCTTACTAATTATATAGGGCAGTTCGATGAATTACATAATGAATTAAAGGCACTCATTCAGAAGTATGCGCCTTTATCTCTTTCCTTTGAAGACCTAATGAAATTGCTTCCTATTAAATCTTCAATGGATAGTAATACAGCTAAACTTAATGAATTATTGAGTGTTCTACTTGCGAACGGTGTTGAAGGAATTGATAAATACAAGGAGTTAATTGATTCAAGAGAGGTATTGCAAAATAGACTATCTGAAACTCCCGATGTAAGTAAAGAGATTGAAGAACAGGAACAGACTCTCAAAGACTTATTGCATTGGCTAAAGGAACTTATCAAGAAAAGATATGATGAAAGATGTTCTGTTATAGAAAGATATAACGGTACAGGAAACTTAAGAATAAAATTGAATATCTTTGCTGATATAGAAGGTAATGAAAAGGAATTCCGCCGTATTATTCAACGTGAGTCAGGTTTTGATTCAGATATATTGGTCAGAAACTCCGATGATGAAATGCCTACAAACGGATTTATTTACAAAACTTGCTGTATAGACAGTGATAAAAGTGCAGAAGAAGCGATTGAAAACTTGTTTGCTGAAAAAAGCACTTTTATCCTTTCGGCATCTGATAAATATTCAAGGAAGTTTGTTAATTATCTGGAAAAAGCGAGGGAAAGGAGTCCTGAAATTGACATAGACACTATGCTATGGATTCCTGATGATAAAATAACTCTTGATATTAAACTTCCGGGTAATAGATTCCAATCTGTAGATTCAAGTTCACCTGGACAAAGAACATCTGCTATCTTGTCTTTGATTCTACGTAGAGGCAAATATCCAATTATAATAGATCAGCCAGAAGATGATCTCGATACACGTAATATTACCGATATTGTTGTAAAAGGCATTAGTGAAATGAAAAACGACCACCAGTTCATTATTGTTACCCACAATCCGAATATTGTAGTCAATACAAATTCGGAGCAAGTTATTCAGCTTGATGTAAAAGGCGGTCAGATTCAAACTCAATGCAGCGGTGCTTTACAAAGCCATGATGTGAGAGATGCAATTTGTGAAGTCATGGAAGGCGGACGAGAAGCACTTGAAAAAAGATATTTCCGCATAATTAAAGCGCTATCATAATTACAAGGAGGATATGAACAATGAATGATTTTCCGAGAGTTTCCGAGGGCATCCTCGGGGAGCAGGATATAGCAAAGACTAATACAGAGCTTTTCCTTTCATTGGTGGGGCAGTATTTTCCCGAAGCGATAAAGGACGGAGAGGTTGATTTTTCTGCACTCAAAGAGGAGATGGGCGAATTTGCCGAGATTGGTGCGGAGCATTACGACTTCACATGGGCAGGCAAGCAGGCAGCTAAGAAAGAGGCTCAGGCGGACCTTTTCGGCAGAACCCTCCGTTATAAGCCCGAGGACAGCCTGAATCCCGACACTACCGAAAACATCTACATTGAGGGCGACAACCTTGAAGCCCTCAAACTCCTGCGCCGTAACTATCACGGCAAGATAAAGATGATATACATAGACCCACCCTATAACACAGGTAAGGATTTTGTTTATCATGATAGCTTTACAATTACAAGAGGAGAACTTGCAGATTTATCAAAAGATACAATTGATGGAGTTCGTTATCAAAAGAACACAAAAGAAAGTGCAACATACCACACTTCTTGGCTAAATATGATGTATACAAGATTAAAAGTTGCACGAGAACTGTTGAAAGAAGATGGTTCAATCTTTATTTCAATAGATGATACAGAGGTATCAAATCTTCGCAAACTCTGTGATGATTTGTTTGGCACAAGAAATTTTATTGCTCAATTCACTCGTAAAGGTAGTGGTGGAAGACAAGATAGTAGTTATTATGCAGTTGTACATGAATATATTTTATGTTATGCTAAGAATGCTGATTGTTTTGTCTCTGGAAAAATGATAAAAGATGATGAAGTTTATCCATTCTATGATGAGGAAAAGCAAAAGCATTATAAAACACAATTGTTAAGAAAATGGGGAGAAAACAGCAGAAGAACTGACCGTCCTAATCTGTATTATCCAATAACCGATCCCGATGGTAATGATCATTACCCCATGCTTTCAGATACTGAAGAAGGCTGCTGGAGATGGGGCAAAGAAACAATGTCAGCTAATATTGCCAAAGGAATGGTTGAGTTTAAAAAGAAAGCAGATAAGTGGATTGCGTATGAAAAACAATTTGAACCAAATGAGGGAGAATACAAAACCAAACTATTCACAACAATTATTGATGATATATCCAATAATACTGGAGCAGCATTGATAAAAGAGTTGTTTAATGCTAAGGTATTTGATTATCCTAAGCCAGTTGATTTATTGGTAAGAATACTCAGTTTGGCAAACGTCAAGGAAGATGACATTGTTCTTGACTTCTTTTCTGGTAGTGCTACAACGGCACAGGCAATCTTTAATCTTAATTACCAATCAGTTTACAATGGGAAACGAGGTCGTGTAAGATTTATTTTAGTTCAATTGCCCGAAAACTGTGAACCGAACAAAGATGCCTATAATTCGGGTTATACGAACATCTGTGAAATTGGCAAAGAAAGAATTCGTAGAGCTGGAAAATATGAATATATGTCAGCTAAAGCATTTGCAGGCAGTTCATTAAGGTGGAATGATGAAAAGAAAGCCGAGTTAGGTGATGAATATGTTTGCCCCGAAGATGTTGATATAGGCTTTAAGGTCTTTGAGGTGGGCGGCACTACCATTCGCTGGAATCTTATGAGCGATGATGAACTTACCGCATTGGAGAAAGCATCAAACGATACTGAATTACTTGATTTTACAGACGGTCACAATGATACTGATATTGTCTATGAGATCATGCTCCGTCAGTACGGTATACCGCTGAGTACGCCTATCGAAAAGCTTGACAGCATAAGCGGCAGGACGTATATCTTTGCCGATGCTGTTGTTGTGTGCTTAGAGCCGAAGATCACAGATGAACTTATTGAGAAACTGGCTGATATTGAGCCAACTCCTGCAAAGTTCGTGCTTCGTGACAGCGCATTTGGTGATAATATCGAATTCAAGGACTTCTCTTTCAGAAAGCTCTCTGCTCTTATCAGAAGTCATCAGACCGAAGAAGAACGCAAGAGCAAGTATAACAACTATACCGTAGAGTTTATTTAAGGGGTGAACAGCATTGAGTGAAAAGATAAGATTTCAGATAGAGGAACTTGATTATCAGGAAGATGCTGTAAACGCAGTTATTGACTTGCTTAAAGGCATAGATCGTCAGGCTGTCAGCTCCATATATAGTAATCAGTCTGCTATCAGAGGAATTACTACCTCACACCCGGAAGCAAATGTGCGGTTTAACGCAGGAACAAGACTCATTCAGAATCTGAACACGGTACAGTATCGCAACGGTTTATTCAAAGACAGCGGAATTGTTGGCAATATACCTCAGTTTACTATTGAAATGGAAACAGGTACGGGTAAAACTTTTGTTTACCTTGAAACAATACTGCGCTTGTGGAGTGAGTTCGGCGGACAGTTCAAGAAGTTTATCATTGTTGTACCTTCAAACCCTATTCTTATGGGCGTGAAGAAATCAATAGAAACCTTCGCTGATTATTTTAAGCCGAAGTTCAATAACATAGACATTTCCGAGCACTTTTTTGTGTTTGATAAAAATGTGTCTCCTGAAACGGTAACGGCGAAACTGATTGAAAGCACTGATCTTTCAATTATGCTCATTACTAACCATAGTTTTAACAAGGAGCAGAATCGTTTGCGTAAAGCGAACGAAGGCGGAGTTGTTGTTTGGGACGATATTCGGGATATTTCACCGATAATCATTATTGATGAGCCGCAGAAGCTTGACGGCGACGGCAAGAAGAAAACTGCATCTATGAAAGCAATCGAGGAACTCAATCCTCCGATGATACTGCGATATTCCGCAACTCACAAGAATTTATTCAATCCTATTTTCAAGCTGGATTCCTATGATGCCTATAAGAAAAAGCTCGTAAAGGGGATCAAGGTAACAACTGTTCACAGCCTTACTCAGAAGGATTTTCCATATATCAGATACGTTGGCTTTACTCCAAAGTTACAGGCAAGAATAGAGATATTCTCTAAGACTCAGGGCGATACAGTTCGTTGTAAGAAATTTGATGTAGATAGTAACGCATCTCTTGAGGAACTTTCTGGCGGTTTGCCACAGTATCACAACTGGTACATTGCAGCACAGCCGAGAAAAAAAGAGCCATTACAGATCAGCAAAAGCGATGGTGAAATACTATGGCTTGAAGAAAACAAGAGCAATGATGAGATTGACCATTCGGTAGCAGTTGAAAAACAGATGGAAATTGCTATCCGTGCGCACATTCAAAAGCAGGCTGAAATTCTCGCAAGTGGTAAAAAGATAAAGGTACTTACTCTATTCTTTGTTGACAGCGTTGCAAAAGTGCGTGGTGATGATGAAGACGGCAGAGGTGAATATCTGAAAATATTTGACAGAGTGTTTGATGAGATACGTTCTCAGCCTAACCTTATCGAAAGCTCAATATTACAGCAGTATCCAAAGGAATTTGCAATATTGAACCCTGATGTACCTGTTTCACAGGTGCGTGAAGGATACTTTGCAGTTGATAAAAAGCACAATGCAGTTGAAGTTAGTGGCTGGAACAGCGACCTTGATGATGAGAACGTAAATCTCAATGCTAAAGCTCAGGAAGATGTTGACCGAGGAATCGACCTTATTCTCAACAAAAAGGACGAGCTTATTAGCTTTGATGAACCGCTTTCGTTTATATTCTCGCACTCTGCTCTGCGTGAAGGTTGGGACAATCCTAATGTGTTTATATTGGTAACACTTAAAGAAGGCGGCAGTGATATAGCTAAAAAGCAGGAAGTTGGCAGAGGACTACGTCTCCCAGTAGATATTACTGGAACACGTTGCTATGACAGTACCATTAATGAGCTTACTGTTGTTGCTAACGATTATTTTGATCACTTCGCAAGTACGCTTCAGACCGATTATAACGAATCTACTGGCTTTAACAAGAATGAAGTCGGTGCAGATGTTATTAAACTCACTATGCAGAAAGCAGGAGTCCCTGCGGATAAGATAGAAGAAGCGTGTGATGCGTTCAAACGAGAGCTTTTATCTTCTGGAGCTGCCAAAATTGATAAATCGGGCAAGATTGTTCTCACAAATGATGCAGAAGAATTCCCGAATATTATGTTCAATGATCCTACTCTTATTGAGCATTCGGATAAGATTATCGAATCCTTTGTTAAGGTTATGCAGGATAAGGGCAGCAATAAGATTGAAATTACAAATGGCGATGAAGAACCGTTTGAAAACAAAATGCAGAGCTACGTTAATGAAGGTGAATTTGCTACTATGTACCGTAAACTGCTGATAATTCTGCAAAAGAAATCAGTTTATAGGTATAAACTTGACACAGATGAATTTATTTCTGCAACAGCCTCTGAAATTGAAAGACAGCTTGCTAAGAAAAACGACTTCATTCAATTTAAAATCACAAAAGCTGATGTTGATTTTAGCGAGTCCCGAAAAATGCAGATGGGCAATGCTCAATCACAGGTTGAAGATAGCACCAATCATACTATTACTTACGAAGAAAGACCTTTATTTGAACTTGTTAATATGATAATGATGCATACAATGCTTCCAAGACTTGCAATTATAAGGATAATAAAGAAGTTATCTGATAAAGCAAGGAACAAGATTAATAATCAGGATTACCTTGAAGAATCGATATCCATTATCAATCAACAGCTTGTTTCCTATAAGAGCAAACAATTCTTAGATGCAGAACTGGTAGCGAGCGTTGGCTCAGCCGAGAAAGATATATTTGAGGTCGATAAAATCGCAAACGAGGAAGAAATACGTTATCTCTTTACTCCAAATCCGGCACATAGACGAGCAATGAACCTTAAATACAAGTTTGATAGTGATGGCGAATATAAGTTTGCCAAAGCTCTCGATGATGATCCGAATGTACTTCTTTATACTAAGCTGAAAAAAGGCGGTTTTGTTATCGAAACTCCTGTTGGAAACTATTCTCCTGACTGGGCAATAGTCTATCAAAAGGATAACGATCAGCTTGCTATGTATTTTATCGCAGAAACAAAGTGGGATAAAGAAGCAGGTGATCTCAGCGATGATGAGAAGATTAAAATTCGTTGTGCAACCAAGCATTTTGAAGCTGTTGATGGCGCCATGAACGATACTGTTAAGTATGCTTGGGTAAATGCTTATAAAGATACTACTAAGGATCATACATTCCCTCAGATTTTCATTGATGAGAACTATTTTGATACATTAACACTATAATAAAAAGCGGAGGAACGTCAATAGTCACCTCCGCTTTAACTTTGAACCCACTGGGTTCAAAGTTGATTATTCAATTCCCTTATCCTTACTCTTATGTTTATCCTTCGCAGTTCTCGGCTTTTTAGCAAGTCGAGCCGCATCACGCTTCATTTTAGCCCTCTCAAAGTAACAGGTTTTTTCTCGCTTAGGAGCATTCTTCTTTGCTTCAATAGCTGCCTGATTCAGTTCATCGGTCAGGACTTTCAACCTTTCCTCTTTGCTGTCAAGCTCCTCCTGCTGAGGAAACGGCTCTGCTACGATCTTTTGAGCTTCTTCATGGTCAAACCTGAGTTTTGCAAGGTCAGTCTGAGTACGCTCAATTCTGCCGTCAATGTTGTATAGTGCAGCTTCAAGGCGGTTCAGATTATGGGCAAAGCTCTCGATCAGCTTTGTAGTATGCGAAGCTGATCCTTTCAGGCAAGCCAACATACCGCCGCCCATCATGTTACTGTTGACCGTAACAGTCAGGTCAAAACCCTGTAACGAACCTACCTTAACAGGCGTATCGGCATACTTTATAGCCAGTACAGCATCTTCAAGAGCCTTAGCCGCTTCTTTTCTGTCGCTGTATTCTGTCTCACCAACAGTGATCTTGAATACGGGGAGTTTGCGTTCAGGATCGATTGGGAGCTTGCGGAGTGCTTCACGGTCAGTGTGCAGATCATTGAGAATAGTGGTCAGTCTCTGTTCCTGTTCAGGAAAACGAGCAACTCTGTCCTCCATCTCGAACACCGTGTTCCTATGTTCCGCAGCGAGAACCCTCAGCTCCTTCACATCGTTTTCAAGCATCAGCTTTTCCTTAATACGCTCATCTCCCGTACAGAGAGCTTTAATCTCCGAATATGTAAGAGCCTGCTGGTCTACATCTTCACACTTTCTTGCCGGAGTTTTGCTTGTCATGATCTGAGAGATAAACTTCTGCTTATTCTCCAAAGTCTGATAACTGTATGCATCGAACGTTCTTTTCGTTACATAGCGGAAAATCTGAACATTCTTATTCTCGTTTCCCTGTCTGATGATACGTCCGGCACGCTGCTCCAGATCTGCTGGTCGCCACGGTATATCAAGATCATGGACAGCAATCAGCCGTTTCTGTACGTTTGTACCCGTACCCATTTTCGCCGTAGAACCGAGCAGAACACGAATCTCACCGCTACGGACTTTATCAAAGAGGTCAGATTTCTGCTGTTCGGTTTTCGCATCATGGATATATGCGATTTCTTTCGCAGGGATACCCTTAGCGATCAGTTTGTCACGAATATCATCATATACGCAGAAGTCACATTCTTCTTCAAGCGATTCTACATCAGCAATAGATTTCTTATCTTTAGCATCGTCGGCATTTTCGCTCTCGACCTCTGCTTCCCCTGCTGCCTTATGCGGAACGCCCAAATCACAGAAGATGATCTGCGTAAGCCTGTCCTCAGCCGTTTCAGCGTGGATACGGGCAACATTCTCTACACAGCGGTTGAGCTTTGTATCGGGGTTATCTTCAAATGACGAATCAATCAGACGAGGATCAAGGCCAAGCTTCCTACCGTCCGACGTGATCTTGAGCATATTGTCGATCGTGGGATCAACATTGCCTGCATTGATAGCATCAGCTCTGTCGGCAAGCTCTTGAACAAGCTCCTGCTGGAACGGAGTGGCTTCGACTTGAACCACCTGATATTCACAGTCAGGCACATCAAGTTGCAGCGTATCCGCAGTACGAATGTCAGCGACCTGCTTAAACATACTCATCAGTTCGGGCAGACCTGTATAATTGGCGATACGGGTACGCTCCTTGAAGCCATTGCCCGCAGGCTTTAACTCCCAATCGGTTTTCTGGTCTCCAAAGACTGCTACCCAGTTGTCAAAGTGCTGTAATCCGTGATTGTTCAGGAAGTCATACTCCAAATACCGCATCATGGTGTGAAGCTCTGTAATGCTGTTACTGAGAGGCGTTCCAGTGGCAAAAACCACGCCTTTGCCGCCAGTCTTTTCATCGAGATAACGGCATTTGAGGAACAAATCAAGTGCTTTTTGCGAAGCAGAATTGGAAATTCCGGCTACATTCTGCAATTTTGTTGCCACGAACAAATTCTTGAATTCATGTGCTTCATCGACGAAAAGCCTGTCAATACCGAGCTGTTCAAAGGTAAGCGTATCGTCCTGATTAGCCTTTTCGAGCTTATCAAGCTGCTTTTGCAGACTTTTACGGGTACGCTCCATAGCCTTGATCTGAAACTTAGAGCCTTCGCTCTTTTTAAGCTCCTCGATACCACGGAGAATATCATCGATCTGGCTCTGGATCGTCATGACCTGTCTTTCCTTAGAAACAGGGATTTTACCGAGCTGAGAATGACCGATAATAACTGCATCGTAGTTTCCGGTAGCTATCTTAGCAAATAACTGCTGTCGGTTCGCTTTCTGAAAGTCCTTCTTTGTTGCAACAAGAATGTTTGCACCCGGATAGAGCTTCTGAAAATCGTCACCGATCTGCTCCGTCAGATGATTCGGCACGGCAAACAGGCTCTTAGTACACAAACCTAATCGCTTGCTTTCCATCGCCGTTGCGATCATTTCAAAGGTTTTGCCTGCGCCAACGCAGTGTGCAAACAGCGTATTACCGCCGAACATAGCGTGTGCGATAGCATTTTTCTGATGATCGTGCAAATGAATGTCCGCAGTCATCATCGGGAAAGAAAGAGCCGAGCCGTCAAACTCACGGGGACGGATACTGTTGAACAGCTCATTGTAACGCTCCACGATAGATTCACGGCGGGCAGGATCTTTGAAGATCCACGCCTTGAAAGCCTTGCGAATATCGTCAGCCTTACGCTGTATCACACGGGTAGCGTCAATATCCACCACACGCTTTTCCTTTGTATCGCCCAAGCCGTCCGGCACTTCGATCGTCTTGTAGACCTTCGGCTCTTGCAGATTCAGCAAATGCTCAAAGATGTCATAAGCGTTCATCTTGTGTGTGCCGTACTTCTGAGTCGCAAGCACCGACCTGTCGGAAGATTTGTTGCTTACATGGAAAGAGTTAGCGTGAACGGAATACTCAACACCGACGATAGCAGACTTGTTCCAACGGGCAGACGGACTGTCACTCCGCTGATATGCCGGAGTCTGCAACAGCTCATACATGAACTGCTCATAGTATTTCGGATCAAGCCAAGCAGCACCGAGCTTAATGTCAATATCTCCGGCTTTCAGCGGTTCAGGCATAGCCTGTTTCAGCGCCGATACATTGATATTGAAATCGGGATCATACTCAGCGATTTCCTCAGCTTCACGGAGTTTCTTGCGAATATCGCCCGAAAGGTACTCCGAAGCCGTCTGATACTCGTTCTCCGTATGGGGAATCTTGAAGATCTCGCTCGTCAGGTCGTGCTTCAACTCGTCCTCGGTCATACCTGTCAGTCCACTCATGTACTCAAAGTCAACCCGTGCTTTCTCCGCAATGGAGAGCGTGAGTGCTTCAAGTGCTGTATCAACGTGTTCCACAGCATTCGGCGGCACGATAGTCCGCTTTGTGAAAATATCGGACTTTTCAAGGAGCTTAGTCTTATCATAGCTCTTTTCCAGTCCTGCCACAAGATTGTAGGACACATCTTCCGCAAAATAACGCTTGTTGGTCTGAGAGTGGATAAGCCCGAACTTCTTGTAGAAATCATCATACGCCACATTCAGTTTCGTCTGCAAATCCTTGATAACGCTGTCCGGCTTGTCAAGTTCCATTGCTTCGATCAGCTCACGGGTGAGGTCACGAAGCTCAATAAATGCCTTGAAACGCTTGTGCTGTGCTGTTCCCCTATCGAAACGGAACTCGCAGGCAGCGTTATTTTTCTTGAAGAAAACTTGATCGTCAGACATGAAAAAGCTGTAATTACGCAGATTAGACGGTATCTGCACCTGAACGCCGTCAGCGGTCTTTGCATACACATCTCTGCCACGCTCATGACTGATCTCCGCCGAGAGCTTGCCAACTGCTTCATGGAGTGCCGATTTCAGGTCAAAGCCGTCCTCGGCTACAACCATAGTGCCTGAGCCGTAGAGTTTATTGCCTTCGACAACCGTACCAAGCACCATATCAGGGTGCTGTTCAAAATATTTGTTGATCGGCAGACCGTCAGCAGTTTTACCGATATGCACCCAATCGGGAATATCGGACATTTCCGCAACAGACTTGCCCTCACGCTTCTGCAAAAAGATAATATCCGTCGTTACGTCCGTACCAGCATTGTCATGGAAAGCACCATTCTTACCGCCCGGAAGTCTGATCGCACCAATGAAGTCAGCCTTGTCAGACAACATTTGCCTTGTAGTCTCGTCACGCTTGTCAAGTGTGCCTGCCGAAGTCACAAATGCCATGATACCGCCGTCTTTGAGCTTTGAGAGTGCTTCAGCAAAGAAATAATCGTGCAGTTTCGTGGTATCATGGACAGTATCTGTGAAGCACTTATAAGTACACCCACTCTTAAATCAGGCAATAGACCATATTCGATGAATATAAAATAACGCAACATGAGGCTATGTCTCCGAAACTATTAATGGAGGCATAGCTATTTTTTCTCTTGAAATAATCTCTCCGATGTGGTATAATGATAACTGATACATAAAGCATGACCAATTGTGAGGTGATTGCTATGAATATTGCTATCGTTGATGATGAACCTGTATTCTTAAAACAACTTCATAACAGATTAAGAGAAATGAAACTCCCCGACTGCGAAATACACGAATTTACAAGCGGGAGAGACTTATTGAGTTTCTATGTCAAGGGAATGTATGAAGTCATCATACTCGATGTTGAAATGCCCGATCTGACCGGATTGCAGACCGCTGAAAGAATCAGACAGATAGATGGTTCAGTTATTATTTCTTTCCTGACGAATTATGCCGAATTTGCCGTTAAGGGCTACGATGTGGGAGCGTTTCGCTATATATTGAAAAATCAGCCAGACTATGTATATACCAAACAGCTAAATTCTATCATTGCTGAGTGCCAGCAGCGATTTAGAACTTTCACTTTCAATAATAAAAATCTGTCATTCAAGTTCAGGCTGACAGATATTCTTTACTTTGAGGGACATAGAAGAAAGGTATCACTATTCACAGTTAATGGTGAATTGGAGTACGGCGGCGATTTTTCAACTGTGTGTGGCGAGTTGTTAAAGTACAATTTCGCTATTATAAACCGTGGAATACTTGTAAATCTTGACCATATACAGAATATTACCAAGTACGATATTATTCTAAGCAACGGCAGAAAAATCCCCATAGGCAAAACATATAAAGATGAGATAGTTGCTCGCTATCTTAACTATGCAACAGGGAGATGATCGAGTTGCCCGTATTGATTGAAAATATCATTGAGATTGTCAATGTAGCAATTGAAATGATGTTGGTATTCTTATACTTTTCCTTGTTGAGTAAGGCAAAAGTTAATAAAGCAGTTCTTTATCTGTCGTATCTTCTTTCTACTGTAATACTGTCAGCGACAGTTTTGTTGACAGATAATATTTTAGTGTATCTGATTACAACCATTATTCTTATTAGCTCCATGTCCTTTATTTGTTATGATGATTCAATCCGTCATAAAATATTTTGGAACATATTGTTTTTACTGATTATATCTATATCTGAACCTATTGTGATTGGATTACTTTGCATTGCTAATATGGGAACACCAGATGAATTCTTAGAGTCTGGTTTAGGACGTTATCTCGGAATGGTAGGCACAAATATAATTTATTTATGGCTTATAGGATTGATGCACCGCATAATAAACAAAAAAATTCGTGAACTGCCGATAAAATATTGGATATTGATAATAGTTATTCCAATCATAAGTATTTTTCTTTTACAAACAATGCTTGATGGATTTGTTGGCAGCAACACTTATAGTTATGTTTCTTTGGGCGTTTCTCTTGCAGGAATTATCTTTATAAACCTTGCTATGTTTAATTTCTTTGAAAGTTTTGAAGATAAGATAAAGTTAAAATACCTTGAAACAATAAAGCAACAGGAACAGGAAAACTATAAGCTGCTTACCCTGTCATACAAGCAAGTACGAGAGTTTAAACACGATATTGAAAATCAATTTTTAGTTCTGAATGATATGTTGGAAAACAATGATACTGATTCTGCTAAGGAATATCTTGTCAAGCTAAGCTCATTTGTAAGGCTTGCTAACAGACTCTGCTATACTGGTAATAATGCCGTCGATTCTATTGTGAACATCAAGGGTTCTCTTGCTCAGACATACGGTATAGAGTTTATTTGCAAGGTCAATATCATAACAAATATCAAGGCAGACGAATTGGAGTTGTGCCGTATCATCGGAAACGCTCTTGACAATGCAATAGAAGGTTGCCAGAGAGCTGGTGTATCACATAAGCATATTTGGATAAGCCTAATGGAAGAACGAGAGAAGCTATTTATTGTCATTACAAATACATCAGATAAGGTAGATACATCTGTTTTAACATCAACAAAGAAAGAACAAGGGCTTCACGGCATAGGGATAAACAGTATCAAATCCTCCGTTGATAGATTGGGTGGGTTAGTAAGTTTCGATTATGATGACGGAATTTTTAAGCTGAACATTATGGTTCGTAATTGTTTACAAATTTAACTATTTGCATTTCGGGACAAGAAGACGACATTTGGGGACACTTTGAGACCTTTTTTCTCAAAACCTATTGAAAAAATTTGCAACTTGTGTTATGATTTTTGCAGGAAGTGATTCAGAAATGATTTCAAAACTTGCAAAAAGCATAGCACACTTTTTTGTGGTTCAGAACATAACGGAAGAATCCAAAGAGGTGATCTACGCATATGGAATGGAGCTGCTGATCTCTGATGTGCTGAATACCATTATTGATCTTGTCAATAAAACTTGACACATTGACCGCAAGGATTTTGAAGTTAAGCAG
>ERZ837910.255-NODE-255-length-83009-cov-5.818586_pt1 | contig 83009 bp, 70 predicted proteins | sample MGYA00519940_ERZ837910 | MGnify/ENA primary metagenome ERZ837910 (study PRJEB31850, sample SAMEA3708825) | human gut metagenome | biome: human gut; feature: human-associated habitat; material: faeces | place: China | collected 2014 ... | reverse complement strand
ATCATGTTCAATATAAATAGCAAGTTTTTTATGTCTTTTATTCCAATCATCTCTAATCTCTTTAATTTTTTCTTTTAATTTATCAACTAAAAGTGCAAAATCAGCCAGTGTCCGGAAATAATCCCGGTATTTTTCACTGACTGTATTTTCACCCTTTATATTCTCAATTCTCTCGATTGCTAATTCATATCTCATCTCTGTCATCTACACAAGCCCCCTGATAAATATTGCTGCAACTCCTGCAAGAACCAATCCATTTACCCCGATTCCGACTTTGCAGGTTATGTATTTCTTATCTCGTTCATTCAGACCCCGAAGTCCGAGCCTGAATCCATAAACTGCCAGTGCAAGCAGTGCAAAACAAAGAAATCCTACGATTATATTTACATTTCCCTTCATCAGAAATGACACAAGAATCATCACAATTAAAATCACTGCACAAAGCACAGCCATCATGCAGGATTGGATTCCCTTTTTCGCATGTTTCAAAGTCTTCTGGCCATATTTTGTATTTACACGTCTGCTTCGTTTTTTCTTATCTTTTCCGAACATGTCTCCTCCTTATTGCTACACAGATCACAAATATAATATGACCTGCAACTCCTCCGATCGTGTTAAGTAGAATATCATCTACGTCGAAACTTCCGACTTTCGTAAGAAGCTGAAATGTTTCTACACACAAGCTTAATCCAAAGCTCCAGAACAGTGTAGCAAAACAGCTACGATATTTGCTTGCCATAGGTAAAAAGAACCCGAATGGTATAAATATAATTACATTTCCAAACAGGTTCGTGAACATGGCAAAAAATCCCAACTGATGCCGGTACTGCCAAAATCTCTTGATTTCTTTGAACAGGACGAGATTATAATGGTATTCCTGCATCTCGCCCGTTCTGCCATACCAGTCGGAAAATATAAGAAAATATATCAGGAACCCGATGTAAAGGACAAATAATACTTTCCCAAGTCCTCTGAGTGCCTTTCTTTTTCTGGAATTCAAAAATATTGCTTCCTTTCCGTCCAGTCAAATGTCTTATCCTCTGATCTTATCAGATTTTAAAACGTAAGTCCTTTTTTGTCTTTTAATAACTTTGCTCCGCTGACAATGGAGATAATTCCTGCAGCCACGCCTGTGACCATCACAATGATCCCGACTGTGATTCCGGCCGCACCTGCAAGGCTCATTGTCTTATATGCCTTCTCGTTCATATTATCCTCTTTCTATTTCTTATCATTCAAACCCTGTCAGGGCTTTGTGATGCCTACGGATTGCTACGTGCTTCACACTCCCGCAATCCTCTCTGATATTCGCATATCGTGGGATTGTCATCCCACTTTTAGGCTCATATCAGGGGCGAGTCCCAAGGTCTTTCATCCACTTATGAGCAAGCTCATGTGGATTTAGACCTTTTGACCCTGGCATCTATATATAAGCGGATTATAGCACATAATTCATATTTCATACAAGTATACCGCCCGGCTGATCCTCCGTTTAAACGGTCTAAAAACTGCCGTTTATATAAAATTGATTCCGTGTCCTGCGATTCCGGCATCTTTGATTGTACAATTCCTGATATAACATAAGCTCGATCATATCTTTCAACTGTGCATTTTTTTCAATTTCAAGATATCTTTCCTCATTTTTTCTTACATTTTCATAAATTCTTCCGCACATCAGCTGTAATTGCAGCCGGTCCGGATACTCATCATAGATGACACTGTTCCCATATTCCATCCGGTCACACTCCTCTTCTATATAAGGAAGAATCCTCTTTGCAAGAGCCGGATAAAGACTCTTCATATACTCCAGATCCATTCTCTCCACCCGTTCATCATCATAAGCAAGCGGCATCGGATAAGCCATATAATAAGGCAGTTTCTGATTCATTTCATTCACTCCCGGTCTGACATTATATTTCACTATATGCAAAATACAGCCAAACGTTCTTTTATGCCAGCGGGGCGGTTTTATACAGAATCACTGCTAATGCCCGGCTGCTCTATTTTACACAACAGGCAAAGGAAATAAAAAGGGGAGAGCCTTATTCGCTCTCCCGTAAAATATTCAATATCTCAAGTCTGGTTCCGCCAAGCCCGATCACATCATCCTTCTGAAGAACGACCGGTCTTGTCACCGCTTCCCCGTTCAGATAAGTTCCGTTCCTTGATCCTTCATCTTTCAGATATAACTTATCGCCTCTGTGAACGATCACACAATGCTTCTTGGATACTCTTCCATCTTCTGATAATGAAAGATATCTTTCATAGCCCTGTCCCGACTCTGCTCTTCCGATCCCAATATTACTGTAAAAAATAAAACTGTACTTTGTCCACGAATCCAGGTCTTCCAGGATTACTTTCCACTGGCGGCGTTTTTTCCGCTCTTTTCTCTGCTCTGCCTGCACCCTGCGTGCTTCTTCCCGACGTGCCTGTGCATCCTGCTGCCGCCCGTTCTCTGCACCCTGGCTGCTCTGCCGTCCACCATCTGCTCTTTTCCGTCTCTCTCCCGGCTGCTGTGCTTCTTCTGCATTTCCCTGGCTCTTCCGCTTTTTCTTTCTGGCTTCTGCCCGCTCCGCAGCCTCCTCTGCCTTATTTTTCTTTATACTGAAAAATGTTCCGCTCAGTAATGCAATACATCCGATCACCAGTACTGCCATTACGACCCAATACCACATATGATTTTCTCCTTCCCATTCTAAATCTAAATGGTACTATATTTTCCTCTTCAGGGCAAGTATTATATAACTTTTTTGTCGAAAAATGTCATACTTCTTCTCTTCTTCCCGACAGAAAAAAGGTCAAATTGGGTATACATTTTTCCAACTTCTTGGTATGATATAGATTGTGAGAGTAAACCGCAACTAACTCATTTAACAGACCACAACAAAAAGAAAGAGGAGATCCTATCATGGAAAGAAACGAACCATGCTGGTGCGGCAGTGGCAAAAAATACAAAAAATGCCATATGCCCATCGATGAAAAAATACAGCTTCACGCAGACCGCGGGGAGATCGTCCCATCAAGAGCGATCCTCAAGACCCCTGCACAGATCGAAATGATCCGCAAAAGTGCTGATCTTAACACAGCGGTTCTCGATGAAGTAGCAAAGCACATCCGTATCGGAATGAGTACCGCTGAGATTGATGAAATTGTCTACCGTTTCACAATGGAGCATGGAGGAATCCCGGCACCTCTGAATTATCAGGGCTTTCCGAAAAGCGTATGCACCTCACTGAATAATGAGATCTGCCACGGAATCCCGGATGAAAATATCATGATCCAGGACGGAGATATTATTAATGTAGATGTTTCTACTATTTTAAATGGATATTTTTCAGATGCATCCCGGATGTTCAAGATGGGAAATGTCTCTGAGCGTGCCGAGCGTCTTGTACGTGTTACGGAAGAGTGCGTCCAGCGGGGACTTGCAGCCGCAAAGCCATGGGGACATCTGGGCGACATTGCCGATGCCATCAATACGCACGCACAGGCCAATGGTTATTCCGTTGTAGAAGAGATCGGTGGTCACGGGATCGGACTTGAATTTCACGAAGATCCTTTCGTAAGTTACGTTACACCAAAGGGAAGTGAGATGCTCCTTGTTCCGGGTATGATGTTTACCATCGAGCCTATGATCAACGAAGGCAGTCCTGACTTTTTTGTGGACGAGGATAACGACTGGACAGTCTATACGATCGATGACGGTCTTTCCGCACAGATCGAGTACATGGTACTGGTAAAGGAAGACGGCGTCGAAGTACTGACCAAATAATAAAAACCTGGCAGGAACTCGCTCTGCGTATTTTCTGTGTTTTAATATCTTTATCGCATCATCTTAACATTTACTAAATTTTTTAAAAATTTTACTTACTTTATGGTAAATTATCACAAAAAATAGTATAATGAAATGGAAGTATTATGAAAGAGAGGGCTTTATATGAAACAAGATAACATGTTGGCTATGATTTTAGCAGGAGGACGTGGTACAAGACTTCACGACCTGACAAAAAAAGTGGCCAAACCGGCCGTTTCATATGGTGGAAAATATCGTATTATTGACTTTCCGCTCAGCAACTGTGCAAATAGTGGTATTGACATTGTCGGTGTCCTCACTCAGTATGAATCTGTTCTCCTCAACAGCTATGCTGCTGCAGGAAGAAGATGGGGACTCGATGCAAAGGATAGTGGAGTTTACATACTTCCTCCTCGTGAGAAAGCAGATACAGGACTTGATGTATACAGAGGAACTGCCGATGCGATCTCCCAGAATATCGACTTTATCGATTCTTATTCTCCGGAGTATCTCCTGATTCTTTCCGGAGATCATATTTACAAAATGAATTACGATAAAATGCTTGAGTACCACAAAGCAAATCATGCTGATGCAACGATTGCAGTCATTGAAGTACCAATGAAAGAAGCCAGCCGTTTTGGCATTATGAATACAAATGAGACAGGCCGTATCGTAGAATTTGAAGAAAAACCTGAGAAACCAAAGAGTAACCTTGCATCCATGGGTATTTATATCTTTAACTGGAAGCTTCTTCGCAAGATGCTTCTTGCTGATATGAAGAATCCTGAATCCAGTCATGATTTCGGTAAGGATATTATCCCGACCATGCTCGCAGATGAAAAGACGCTTTTCGCCTATAAATTCAAAGGCTACTGGAAAGATGTAGGAACCATCGACTCCCTCTGGGAGGCAAATATGGATCTTCTGAACAAGAATAATGCACTGGATCTGAACGATTCTTCCTGGAAAATCTATACAGAAGATGTCACTGCTCTTCCACAGTTTATCGGTGCTGATGCTGATATTGACAGAGCTTTCATCACACAGGGATGTGTCATCAACGGAACTGTTAAGAACTCAGTTCTCTTTACAGGTGCAAAAGTTGCTGCCGGTGCAAAAGTCATTGACAGCGTCCTGATGCCGGGTGTTGAAGTAGCTGAAGGTGCAGTCGTAACCCGTGCACTTGTTGCCGATAAGGTAAAGATCGGAAAGAATGCCGTAGTCGGCAGTGCAGACAGTGAGAATATCGAACTGGTTGCAAAACGTGTAAAGGGGGAAGAGTAAGATGAGTAAAGCATTTGGAATTATTAATTTCGCAGGAAATGACGTACAGGTAAATGGTATGCTGGATTATCGTCCGATCGGAGCTTTTTCTTTCCTCGGAAGATACCGCGTGATCGACTTTCCTATTTCTAATATGAGTAACAGTGGGATTGATGTAATGCAGGTTTACGTCCGCAGAAAACCTCGTTCCCTCGTAGAACATCTCGGAACAGGACGTCATTACAACATCAACTCCAAGCGTGGAAAGCTGAACATTCTTTTTGCAGAGACCATTGAAGAGAACAATGTCTACAATACAGATATTGCCGCTTACATCGAGAACTTTGACTGCTTTGATGAGATTGATTCCGAATATGTAGTCCTTGCACCAAGTTATATGATCTATACAGCAGATTATAATACATTCCTTCAGTCTCATATTGAATCAGGTGCAGATATCACACTGATGTATCACAGCGTAGATAATGCAAAGGATCATTTCCTGAATTGCCATGCACTGGATATCAACAAGCAGAAGGGAGTTCTTTCCATTGAGCCGAACCATGGAAATACAAAGAGCAAAAATATCTTCATGGATACTTATGTAATGAAGAAAGCTCTGTTCCTTGAACTGGTTCAGAAGGCTCATAAGCTTTCTTCCATGTATACACTTGCTGATATCGTACGTGAAGAATGTGAAGAACTGGATGTTCGTGCTTATTCTCACCGTGGATTCTTTGCTACGATCACTGACTTCAACAGTTATTATGAGGCAAATATGGAACTGATCAACCTCAAGAAAGCAACAGATCTTTTCGATGATAACTGGCCGATCTACACCCGTACAAATGATTCCTGCCCGACGCAGTACTTTGATGGAAGTGAAGTGAAATCTTCCGTTATTTCCAACGGTTGCCTGATCGAGGGTACGATTGAAAATTCTGTTATCGGACGTGGCTGTATCATCAAAGAAGGAGCAATTGTTAAGAATTGTGTCATCAATGCCGATGTAGTCATCGGAAAGGGTGTCCATGTTGAAAATCTCGTAATAGACAAGCATGCCCGCCTGATCCGTGGAAAGCGTGTCATCGCAGCACCGGAAAAACCGGGATATATCAAGCGTGGCGACCGCCTGTAGGGCAACTTTGATCCATTGATCATTTATAAAGATTATTTTGTCAGCACGACTTTTGTCTTTACATAATAAACCTTCCAAAGAAACCCGCTGCTTCATGGAACTTCCATCGCAGCGGGTTTCTCATAATTTATCTCTTTTCTTCTCTACTCTTTTGAACTTTCCGGTTCTTTCTGTAAATAACCGCCAGTCCTTTCAACAACAGATCATCATCCAAAATAATCTCTCTCTTACAATGCGGCACAATCTTCTTCGCAAGTCCGCCTGTCGCAATCACGGTGGCCTCCCCTTCCAGCTCATCCTGCAGTCTGTCAATAATTCCATCGATCGCTGCGGCACTGCTGTAGATAATTCCACTCTTCATGCATTCTACCGTATTCTTTCCTATGATATGCTCCGGTGCTTCAATCCCAATCCCTCCAAGCTGGGATGCACGAGCCGTCAGTGAATCCAGTGACACTCCGATTCCCGGATAGATCATTCCTCCGATATAATTTTTATTTTTGTCAATCACACTGACTGTATTGGCTGTTCCAAGATCCAGGATCAGAAGCGGTACAGGATATTCTGCGATCCCGGCTACTGCATTCACAACCAGATCACTTCCAAGCTGTGCCGGATTATCCATACGGATATTGAGTCCCGTCTTAATCCCTGCTCCTACTACCAGCACTTCTTTCTTGAGGATCTTTTCAACTGCAAGCTTTACAATATTCGTGATCTGCGGAACAACCGAGGAAACGATCCCGCCCTCTATATCACTTCTGTGAATATGATAGATATCCAATACATTTTTAATATCGATCGCATATTCCAGTTCGGTCTTCGTACGCACTGTGGACAGACGTTCCACAAATAAACATTCATCCCCGTCGATACATCCCAGTACAATATTTGTATTTCCTACATCAATCGCTAATATCATTTTTCTCCTGCCCCTCTCTGAAACTCAGGATACGGTCAAGGATCTCTGCCGCTGTATCCTCTTTTGACATCTTGCCGAGCTGCTCATCCCGATCCTTCGTGATAATCGTTACAATGTTCGTATCACCACCGAATCCGGCACCTTCCACCTTCAGGCTGTTCGCAACGATCATATCCAGGTTCTTTTTCTGCAATTTCCCACGGGAATTTTCAAGCATATGCTCCGTCTCCATGGAAAATCCGCAGAGGAACTGTTCTTCTTTCTTATGCATTCCAAGATAAGCTAAAATATCGTCCGTACGCTCCAGCTCCAGTGACAGATTGTCTCCCTTCTTCTTTACTTTCTCATCACTGATATATTTCGGACGGTAATCTGCCACAGCCGCCGCTTTTATGATGATATCCTGTTCAGCAGCCCGTCCTGTCACTTCATCAAACATCTCCTTCGCTGTCGTAACCGGCACAACCTTCACAAACTCCGGCTTCTTCAGTGCTGACGGTCCTGTGACAAGCGTAACCTCTGCACCTCTCTGCATGCAGACCCGTGCGATCGCATATCCCATCCGTCCCGTAGAATGATTCGTGATATAACGAACCGGATCTACCGCCTCCTGCGTCGGTCCTGCGGTCACAAGAACTTTCAGTCCTCTCATGTCCTTTTCCCGTGCCACTTCCTTTAAAATATACTCTAAAAGAAGCTCCGGCTCAGGCATCTTTCCTGCCCCTGTATCTCCACACGCAAGATAGCCGACTGCCGGTGAGATTACTTCATAACCATAATATTCCAGTTTTTTCAGATTATCCTGCACGATGGGATTCTCGAACATATTCGTATTCATTGCCGGTGCAATGATCTTTCTGCATCTGCATGCCATCACCGTTGTTGTCAGCATATCATCCGCAATTCCACCGGCAATCTTCCCGATCACATTCGCACTTGCAGGTGCGAGCATGACAACATCTGCCTTTTTCGCCAACGATACATGCTCCACACTATATTGAAAATTCCGGTCAAACGTATCAACCAGACATTTATTTCCCGTCAGCGTCTCAAACGTGATCGGATTGATAAAGTTCGTGGCATTCTGCGTCATCAGCACATGCACATCTGCGTCCAGCTTCTTTAATGCACTGGCAAGCGATGCGATCTTGTATGCTGCAATACTTCCCGATACGCCTAACAGAACTGTCTTCCCCTTCAGCATCGAGTTTTCCTCCTTTTGTCCGCCTCTTCCAATATTTACGCTTTATTATAGGGCATTGAATATGAAAAATCAACGGCTGTGTATAAAACTCCCTTCCCAGGGAATGCTGTTACTGTTCCTGAATTTTCTGCTGGTGAAGATCTCTTTCTGTCGCAGATCCAGAATCAGAAACAGCAGTCAATATCAGTAAATCAACAAATCACAGGAGGTTTTTATCCATGGACGAACAGACCCGTAAACTTTTAGAAGAGTGTACATCAGGATGCAAAATGGCTGTCAGCAGTATTCAGCAGATCCTTGAATTTACTCAGGACTCAGCACTCCAGAAAATATTGAACAAATACATCGAACAGCATACACACCTGCAGCAGACAGCAGAAAGCCAGTTGTCAGCAGACGGTTTTGAGCCAAAAGATCCGGGAATGCTTGCTTCAGCATTTTCCTGGTTTACAACAGAAATCAAGCTGGGCATGAACTCTGATAATTCTGAGATTGCCAAGGTTCTGATCGATGGATGCAGTATGGGGATCAAAACCCTGGGCGAGCGTGCCAATACACTCTGCCAGGCAGATAAAAGTGCTGATTCCATTGCCCGCAGGATCATAAAACTTGAAGAAGAAATGATCCGTGAACTGGAGCCGTTTTTATAACTTGTCCAATCCTCGCCTTTCCGATATAATATAATTTGGAGGATTTTATATTATGATATGCAAATGACGAATCGTTTTTTGTTATATCTGACTAAGGAAAGAGAGGAAAAAGTATGAAAAATGCAAAATTTGCAGGTGTCCAACGGCTTCTGTCTGCTGTATTTGCTGCTACGGTAGCACTTACTTCTGTGCAGATCCCGGTCTACGCGACACCTCAGACGCAGGCGGCAGAACAGACCAGCCAACTGGTCAATATTGCCGGTGACTGCGAAATTACTGTCCCCAGTTCCCAGAGTGGCTATGGTGCGGAACGTATGACTGACGGAGACAGCAGCACAATGTGGATTCAGAACGATGGAACATGGCCGAGTACCGTGTCCTTAAAATTACCCGCCGATAATACAAAGCGGATCAAAAAAGTCGTATTAAAATTTGAATCCGGTCAGAGTGCGTGGGGAGTTGACGTAACGCTTTCTCATGCACTGAACAACGTTACCAGTGACCTGGTTATAGATAATACTGCCACGGTCACATCTTTCGATGACGGTTATGAATTTACTTATGATACTGCCTTAAGTTTTACGCATACCTTCATTGAACTGTCAAATCCGACTAACAATGGTGCTGCCGGAGGATTCTGGCCGGCACTTGCAGAGGTGGAGATCTGGGCTGAAAATGAAAGTGGTGAGGAGTCTCTTACCAATGTAGCCCCTGCTGCAACGATCACCTCGGTTGGCGGAGATTACGGCACAAAAAGCAACCTCACAGATGAGGACTATAGTTCTCTCTATGTATTTAATGGTGGTGGAATGTCCACTCTGCCAGACGGTGCATGGATCGAAATGGAACTGGATCGGGAATATCCTGTCAAATCCATGGAGGCTGCTTTTGAGCATCTGTCTTCTGACGAAAACAATTTCCAGTTTACCTTCGATATCTATGGGAAGAGTTCAACTGACACGGAATGGCAGACACTCTTTGCCGGAGTGAATGCAACCCGTCTGGATGACGGCTATCTTCAGACACTGACACTGGATTCCATCAAAAATCTCAAATCGGTCCGCATCGTCATCACCAGCATTACCAATACAGCAGGTGATCCATGGCCGGCACTTGCGGAATTTAAAATTTTCGCTGATACAAGCGGTTCCGGTTCAGAGGATACGGAAAGTATCGCCTATAAAAAGCCGGTTCATACAAATGCCGGAGGAGTTGTCTCCCGTATCAATGATGGTTCTACCATCAATACATGGACGGGTGAACGTTATCCGGCTTATGTAGATATTGATCTGGAGGCCAATTATAAGCTGGATGAGATTCAGGTTTATACTCCTTCTGCCGGTTATTCCCAGTATTCTGTCTATACTAGTATGGATGGACGGGATTTTGAGAAGTTAGCCGAAAAGTCTGACAAAGAAAACTGCCCTGCTAAGGGGGAATCTTATCAAGCAAATAAAAAAGAAGCACGAATCGTACGTGTCTATGTGGAATATCAGTCTGAATCCTCCAAAGCACTGATCAACGAGATCCGTGTGCTTGGAACTCCAAGTGGTACAGCTGTTCAGGAGACTCCTGCAGTACAGGTTGAAGATTTTAAAAACTCTGCATACAACGTAACTGTTACCGATCAGGATACGATCAATGAAGTAAAGGGAATTATTGAAAGAAGAATCGGTGCAGCTTATAAAGACTGGTTTACATTTGAACTTGCAGATGCTGCAAATGGATATGACTATTATGACCTTTTCCAGAGCAACGGAAAGATCCATATCAAGGGAAATAACGGTGTATCTCTTGCAACCGGTCTGAATTATTACCTGAAATATTACTGTAACGTCAATATTTCCCAGGTCGGCGATCAGGTCACCATGCCGGAAAGCATTGTTCCGGTTGAAGGAACGGTACATAAAGAAACCACATTCCCGGTTCGTTATTCTTATAACTACTGTACGCTCTCCTACTCTATGGCTTTCTGGGGCGAAGAAGAATGGAGAAATGAGTTAGACTGGCTTGCACTGAATGGTGTAAATGTCGTTCTTGATGCTACAGCTCAGGAAGAAGTATGGAGACGTTTCCTTACTGAACTTGGTTATACACATCAGGAAGTCAAAGATTTCATTGCCGGACCTGCCTACTATGCATGGGCATATATGGCAAATCTTTCCGGTTACGGCGGTCCGGTTCATGATACCTGGTTCACTGAGAGAACAGAACTCGCAAGGAAAAATCAGCTCATCATGAGAAAACTCGGTATGCAGCCTGTTCTTCAGGGTTACAGCGGAATGGTGCCGGTAGATATTACTTCCAAAGATTCTTCAGCAGAAGTGATCAAGCAGGGAACCTGGTGTTCTTTCCAGCGGCCAAGTATGCTGAGGACAGACAGTGAGTCTTTCACAAAATATGCAGCACTCTTCTATAAAGTACAGAAAGAAGTTTATGGAGATTCCGCTCATTATTATGCAACAGACCCGTTCCATGAAGGTGGAAATACCGGTGGTATGGATTCCGCTGTTATTTCGCAGAAAGTCCTTGCAAGCATGATGACTGCTGATCCTCACGCAACCTGGGTGATCCAGTCCTGGCAGGGAAATCCGACAACGGCTCTGCTTCAGGGATTAGGTGACAACCGCAATCATGCTCTTGTTCTGGATCTCTATGCGGAAAAGACACCTCACTGGAATGAGACCAACCCTGGTTACTACGGTGGTGCAGAAGGCGGCGGAGAATTTCTGAATACTCCGTGGGTTTACTGTATGCTGAACAACTTCGGTGGACGTCTCGGACTCCATGGACATATTGATAATTATGTTGAAGGAATCGTAAATGCCTCTAAGCAGGCTGAACATATGGCAGGAATCGGTATCACACCGGAGGCATCTGTAAACAATCCGGTTCTCTACGATCTTTTCTTTGAAACGATCTGGGCTGATGACGGAAATAACTTACAGAAGATCAATCTTGATGAATGGTTTAAAAATTATGTAACAAGACGTTACGGTGCAGACAGTGACTCCGCTTATCAGGCAATGGAAATACTGCACGACACCGTATACAATCCTGCATACAATATGAAAGGACAGGGTGCTCCTGAGTCTGTTGTAAATGCCAGACCGGGACTGGATATCGGTGCAGCTTCTACATGGGGAAATGCTGTTGTTGATTATGATAAGAAAAAACTGGAAAAAGCAGCCGAGCTGCTCCTTGCAGACTATGATAAGCTGAAGAACAGTGCCGGCTATCAATATGACCTTGCCAATGTACTGGAACAGGTATTGTCCAATACGGCTCAGGAATATCAGAAAAAGATGGCGGCAGCTTTCCGCTCTGGTGATGCGGAAGAATTTAGTACCCTTTCCGATAAATTCCTTTCTATTATTGATATGGTAGAAAAAGTAACCGGAACACAGAAAGAATTTCTTGTCGGTACATGGATCAACGGTGCAAAGAAACTGGCAGAAAATTCCGATGATTTTACAAAAGAACTTTACGAACTGAATGCCCGCAGTCTGATCACCACATGGGGAAGTTACGACCAGGCAATCAGCGGTGGACTGATCGATTATTCCAACCGTCAGTGGGCCGGTCTGACCAACGATTACTATAAAATGCGTTGGGAGAAATGGATCACTGAACGTAAAAAAGAACTTGCCGGAGAATCTTATACCAATTACTCTGCTCAGGACTGGTTTGAGATGGAATGGGCATGGGCAAGAGGTACAAATAAATATTCCGGTACTCCGAATGGTCTTGATCTTCAGGGACTCGGAACCGATGTCCTTGCTAACTACTCACTCACCAATATGCCGAAAGATCCTGCCGAGGATGATTCCAGAGATCTTCCGCTTGAAGGCATGACTGCTACAGCAGGAAGTGAACAGGCAACGACCGGAAGTGAAGGACCGGCATCCGCTGTACTGGATCAGACTACAGGTACGATCTGGCACAGCAAATGGAGCGGTGATGCTCGTGAAAATCTCTGGATCGATATCGCTCTTGGAGAGAGTAAGACGGTAACCGGACTGCGTATGCTTCCAAGATCCGGTGGTGGGAATGGAACTATCACTTCCTACCGCATCGAGATCAGTAATGATCACGGCAAGACTTATCAGGAAGTTGCCACGGGTACATGGAACAGCAGTGACAGTTGGAAGATGGCAGAGTTCCATGCCATCCAGGCTACCAATGTACGCCTCTATGCGGTAGAATCTGTATCAGACACCAGCAATATTTTTGCATCAGCAGCCGAGATTCGTATCATGGGACCAGCTACTGCAATCGTTCCGGCAGAGGAAACTATAGTAAATATCGCAACTCCTTCTAAAGAAGCAGATCTGTCATCTGCACAGGCTGCAAAGGAGACTGATAAATACACCGTCTCTACAGTCTGGAAAGATGCAACCGGAACAACAGTAACGGCTATATCAAAGGATAAGAATGCGACTCATGACTATACGGCGAAGATTACTCTCACCCCTGTCACAGGATATTCCTTTGACAAAACCAGTGTACCGGATACATTGACATTGAAACTCAACGATCAAAGAACCGTTGAAGCTATTCCGGTCACAGACAGTGTTCTCAATGATGATGGAACTGTCACAATTACTTACCAGTTCAGCAATATGTTCCAGGGAGGCTCATTACGAATGGATCAGTCTTCTCCTGAAAAATCTACGAACATGAGATTTGGATATGACTTTAAGTTACCGGAAGCTTCATCCGAAAAAGATGAGATTAGCTTTAAAGGCTGTACCTGGTATTATGGAGTAGCTGAGGATGACTTAAAGAATACCTTCTCTCCAGACAAAACAAACTTTATAACGAATCCTGATAAAAAAGGAGCTGAATACTACAGATCCAATATCGTATTCACAAATCTTTCATCCGGTGCTTATAAACGCTCTGTATATGCCAGAATCCTGGTAAAATATACAGTAAATGGAAAAGAACGCAGTGTGATGGGAACATTTGTAGATTCAAGATCCGTCAGCATGATCGTTGAAGGAATCCTTGCCAATACGAACGCAGATCAGACGGAAAAAGATTATGCACAGAAAATCAAAGATGCAATTTTAAAGTAATCATTTTTCTTCAATCATTAAAACAGGTGAAGCCGACGCATTTGCGTCGGCTTTATCTGACCTTATATCTTTTTTCAGAATTGACCATTTTTAACGGTTCACATTTGTTGTATAGTAGAGAGAGTTTGAAAGGAAAGAGGTTTAACTATGAATACAACAACAAATTCAAAACTGAAAAAGATCGTTCTTACCGCATTGTTCGCAGCACTTTCCTGTGTTGCAACTATGTCGATCAAGCTTCCTACACCGGGAACCGGCGGATATATTCATCCGGGTGATGCAATGGTAATCCTCTCAGGTGTCGTTCTCGGACCATGGTGGGGACTTCTTGCAGGCGGAATTGGTTCTGCAATGGCAGATCTCCTTGGCGGATATTTCGTGTATGTTCCGATCACTTTTGCGATCAAAGGACTGGTAGCTGTCTGTGCCGGACTCTTATATCAGAAGATCGGTCATACTTCCAAGTCACGTTATGCCGCTGTCATTCTCGGCGGTATAGCTGATATCATCCTCGTAGCCGGTGGCTACTGCTTCTGCGAATACTTTTTCCTGTATGGTTCAGGTGCATTCGCAAGCGTACCTGCCAACCTGATCCAGGGACTCGGCGGACTCATCATTTCAGCAGTCCTTTATCCGATCCTTATGGCTGTCCCGGATGTAAGACAGACTGCCAATGCGGTAAATGAATAAGGAAACGAACAAGACTTAAAATTCCTGACAGCAAAAAGAACCAGTCATTTGCATAAGCAAATAGCTGGTTCTTTTTTATATGCTCATTTCACTCCGTCCACAGTTTCGTTCATCTCAACGTCAGTGTATCGATCGGTTTCAATACGATCGCTGAGTATGCTCCCATATTCAGCATGATCTCTCCATCCTCTACAATGTACTCATCATAAGCTGTTGTATATCCTTGCTCGTAGGTATAGATCAGACGCTTCATTCGCCCACTCATCTCCATTCCTGTCAGCCAGACAGGTACTGTTACTTCTTTCAGGATACTGCTGTTATTCACAATAATAACCAACTGCTCATCCTTTTCAAACCGTCCATATGCCAGCAGATTCTTCCCTGCGGCAAGCAGCTTGATTGAACCTTTTCTGAGCGGTTTTTCCGTCTTATGGATACGGATCATCTCTTTATGAAATGCAAGCAGCTCCTGATCTTCGTGCCCCCACGGATAAGTCCTTCTGTTATCCGGGTCAGTAAAACCACACAGTCCCACTTCATCTCCGTAATAAACCGTCGGTGCACCTACCCACGTCATCTGCATCACAACTGCTTCACGCATGACCGCAAGGTTTACACCCTCTTCTGCTCCTTTTGTGCCATGCTGGCTTACCCGTCCGACTTTATGGTTCGTCCTTGTAAGGAACCGGGAATGATCGTGGTTGGATAATTCATTCATTGCCACCTGCAGAGACGGGGTCAGCATACTTGCCATAAAATGTCTCATTGCCCCGATAAAATTATCTGCATTGCCCCACAGATCCGTTCTACGCTCATCACTGTGCTTCTCCATACCGGTCAAAAACCAGGTCACCGGCTCCATAAATGCATCATAATTCATCACACTGTCCCACTCGTCTCCCTGAAGCCAGTCCTGTGGATCTCCATAATGCTCTGCAAGGATCAGTGCATCCGGGTTCACACTTTTGACCTCTTTACGGAAACGTTTCCAGAATAAATGATTATATTCATTGCTGAATCCGAGATCCGCTGCGACATCCAGTCTCCAGCCGTCAATATTATAAGGTGCAGACACCCATTTCTTTCCGATCCGCATAATGTAATCTTCCAGATCCGGTGACTCCTCATACGCCAGCTTCGGCAGTGTATCATGTCCCCACCAGCCATCATATGTCCCATTGTACGGCCATGCTGAATCCTGGTTATTATGGAACAGGAAAAAGCTGCGGTACGGACTTTGCGCACTCACATACGCCCCCTTCGGGTAATCCGGCTGCGGTTCATAGATTCTCTCTCTGTCCATCCATTTATTAAAAGAACCGCAATGATTAAATACCCCATCCAGGATCACTTTCATTCCCCGCTGATGCATTGCATCCACCAGCTTTGCAAATAACTGGTTGCTGGCTTCCAGATTCCGCAGGTCTCCGGTTCTCTGCTGATACTTCGTTGCATGGATATTGTCCTTTGCACCCTTCGGAAGTACTTCTCCGTCATCCACTACGATCTTTCCGTAATGAGGATCAATATAATCATAGTCCTGTATATCATACTTATGGTTCGACGGAGACACGAACAGAGGATTAAAGTAAATCACCTCGATTCCAAGATCCTGCAGATAGTCCAGCTTATCTATGACTCCCTGCAGATCTCCGCCATAAAAGTTCCTGATATCCATGGATGCCGGAGCCTGACTCCAATCCTTAATTTTTTTACATGGAGCTCCGATATAAATATATTCATCATCTTCTACGTCATTTGTCGGATCTCCGTTATAGAAACGGTCTACAAAAATCTGATACATGACCGCCCCTTTTGCCCATTCCGGTGTGGAAAATCCCGGCTGGATAATAAAGGAATAGTACTCTTCTGCCCGGTAGGTCACACCATACCGGCTGAAATAGCAGATCTCTGTTCCTTTCTTGATCTCAAAATAATAGCGGAACGGCTCAGTTCCCAACTGATATTCGATCTCATAAAAATCAAATTCACCAGTCGTCTGCATTTTCCATAAAGTATAGATCTGTTCTCCTGCATGGAGCTTCACCTCATCCACATCATTGTGGGCTGTACGAAAACGCAGAACCACCTTTTCATTTATCTCCGGTTCTGCCGGAATGACATAATCGCCTGTTCCATCACAAAATAATGCTTCTCTGTTCATTCTCACCCTCCTCCGCTCCTTCGTATTCTGGATTCATAACCTATGAGAGAACCTGACACTGGCAGTTTCTCCTGCATACTCTGCTATGTCAGAAAACCCCCGGCCGTCAGTTCCTTCTGACGACAGAGGGTATACAGTAAACCTTTTTCAGGCATCCGTCTCACTTTCCTCAAACAGTGCTTCAAATTCGCTTCTGGTTATCTTCTCTTTCTCAAGCAGCAGTTCTGCACACTTTTCCAATACAGGATGGTATTCCTGAATAATACTTCTTGCCTGTGCATAACACTCATCTATGATCCGCTTGACTTCTTCGTCGATCGTTCCGGCAATCTTTTCTCCGTAACCTCTTGAAGTATGACCAAAATCTCTTCCGATAAAGACTTCATCACTGTCATTGTCATAATTGATCAGTCCCAGTTTCTCAGACATACCAAACTTGGTGATCATTGATTTTGCAATCGCTGTCGCCTGCTTAATATCCTGTGATGCACCTGTTGTAATATCATCAAAAATCTCTTCTTCTGCGACACGTCCTCCAAGAGATACTGTGATCTCCTGAAGCATATGTCCCTTTGTATTGAACATATCATCTTTTTCCGGAAGCGGCATTGTATATCCGCCTGCTCCACCCGTTGGAATGATGGATACACTGTATACCGGTCCTACATCCGGCAACACATGGAACAGGATCGCATGCCCTGCTTCATGATACGCTGTGATCCTTCGTTCCTTCTCTGAAACGATCCGGCTCTTCTTCTCCGGTCCGATCCCGACTTTTACAAATGCATGACGGATATCGGACTGCTGGATGAATACCCGGTTCTCCTTTGCTGCGAGGATCGCAGCTTCATTGAGAAGGTTCTCAAGATCTGCTCCTGAAAATCCTGCCGTCGTCTGTGCGATCTGCTTCAGATCCACGTCATCCCCCAGCGGTTTATTTCTTGCATGTACTTTCAGAATCTCTTCTCTTCCGCCCACATCCGGTCTGCCGACAATCACATCACGGTCAAACCTTCCCGGACGTAAGATCGCCGGATCAAGGATGTCTTTCCGGTTCGTTGCCGCCATCACGATGATGCCTTCATTTACACCAAATCCATCCATCTCTACAAGGAGCTGGTTCAATGTCTGCTCTCTCTCATCATGGCCACCGCCCAGACCGCTGCCACGTCGTCTTGCAACAGCATCAATCTCATCAATAAACACGATACAAGGTGCATTTTTCTTCGCATCCTGGAACAGATCCCTGACACGGGATGCACCGACACCGACAAACATCTCTACGAAATCCGAACCCGAAATGCTGAAGAACGGAACTCCCGCTTCTCCTGCTACTGCCTTTGCAAGCAGCGTCTTACCCGTTCCCGGAGGTCCCTCCAGCAGAACTCCCTTCGGGATCCTTGCTCCAAGCTGGGTATATTTTCTCGGTGCCTTCAGGAAATCAACGATCTCCTCCAGCTCTTCTTTCTCTTCTTTCAGACCTGCAACATCTGCAAATGTCACCTTGATCTCATTCTGTGTACTCATTCTTGCACGGCTCTTTCCGAAATTCATCGCTTTTGAATTTGTTCCGCCATTCTGACGGTTCATCAGCATAAACAGTAAAAAGATACCGCATAAAGTAATCAGTGACGGAAGGACTGCTGACATGATGATGGACTCTTTCGGAACATCCTCAAGACTGTATTTCACATCATTTTCCTGCAGAAATTCTTCCACCTTCCCTACGTCCGAAACATTCAGGCTTCTTACAGATGAATCATCTTTCAATGACAACGTCACCCGTCCGGTCGGCACAGCACTGTTCTGTCTGATATCTGCCGCCGTGACATTCCCCGCTTCTACTTCTTTTACAAAAGTAGAGTAGGAAATTTCCTGCTGGTGCATCTGCACCTTGTTCGCCATCCACAGGATGCCTCCTATGATAAGGATGAACAGCAGGATCGAGCCCCAGTTCACGCCTCTGTATTTCTTCTTGTTCTCCAAGGCTTATAACTCCTCCTTATTCTACACCTTCCACAACTCCGATATACGGAAGGTTTCTATATTTCTGTGCGTAGTCCAGTCCATATCCGACTACAAATTCATCCGGGATCTCAAATCCCGTATAATCCACCTTTACATCCTTCACACGACGATCCGGTTTGTCCAGAAGCGTGCAAAGATGAAGGCTTGCAGGCTTTCTTCTCTGAAGTACATCCATCAGATAATACAGCGTATTTCCTGAATCAATGATATCTTCCACGATCAGCACGTCTTTTCCCTCGATGGACTCATCCAGATCCTTTGCAATACGCACTACACCGCTGGACTTTGTTCCGTCTCCGTAGCTTCCCACGCACATAAAGTCCATGGAAACCGGTACCGTAATTCTCTTTGCCAGTTCACACATGAAAAAGACTCCGCCCTTCAGCACACAGATCAGATGAATCTGCTTTCCCTCATAATCTTTGCTGATCTGCTCTCCTAATGCTCTAATTCTTGCGTCAACTTCTTCTTCCGGAACTAATACTTTTATACTCTCTGCCATGATCCTATTCCTCCACAATCTTTATCTTAAGAATCTTTGTTGTCTGATCCCCAATCTGATATGCCGCACTCATCCGCATACCCGGGATCCATACGATCTGTTCTTCTTCCGCGATCAGAAGTATCCGGTCCCTTTTTTCCTTTGGGACTTTCTCATTAATAAAATAAGACTTCAGCTTCTGCCGCTTTCCCCGGCTGTCAATCACCAGCTCATCACCGGGTCTTCTGTATCTTATACAGAGTCCGCTTTTGATTATATCATAATCAAAGCATTTCGTGTAGCTTTTTTGTGGCAACTCTTTCCCTGAAACTGCTTCTTCTCTTCCACAGATCTCACAGCAGACTTTCTGCCCCGTTCCCGGGAAATAAGTTTCCCCCGGAATCTTCAGTTCCACGCTCTGCTGCCCGGCACCTTCTTTTTCCTGAGCCTTTTTCTGATTCTTTTTCTGATCCCTGTCTTCAGATCTTCGCCGGATCTCAACTCCGGCATAGGTTCTGACCGCCCGGAGCTGATACGGAAGATCCCTGCTTTTTCCGACCTGCCTGCCAAATAACCCTCTTACTGCTTCCATATGCACTGCTTCAATATCTTTCTGTGCTTCTGCCATTTCACAGATACACCGACGGATCAGAAGAGACTTTAAAACGCCCGGAAGTTCTGCATATTCTTCCTCTTCAATCCTGAGTCCTGCCGGCTTTTCTTCCTTTTTCCCCTGCTGCTTTTCTTCCGGATTTTCCTCCGAAACATCCACCGGATGGACCATCTGTCTCCATGCCGCATCCGTCTGCAGGTTCAGATACTCCCATATTTCTTCTGCCTGTAAACTCAGACGGTTGATATGCTCTACTGTCTGACGGTTGATCTCCTGTTCCATAACCGGAAGAATCTTGTGCCGGATCCGGTTGCGGGTATACTCATCTTCTTCGTTCGTCTCATCAGTACAATAGGAAATCTGCTCCTCTTCCAGCCACTCTTCAATCTCTTTCCTCGTCAGACAGAGCAGCGGACGGATCCGGTTTCCGTAAACCGGACGAATCCCGCACATTCCCTGAAGCCCGCTTCCCCTCGCCAGATTCAGAAGTACTGTCTCTGCATTATCATTTTTATGATGTGCCGTTGCGATCTTATTCGCACCGGACTCCCTGCATACAGTCTCAAAAGCATTGCTCCGTACGATACGGCCTGCTTCTTCAAGAGATTTTTTCCCATTTTTTGCAATTAATTCCACATTTTCATGAAAAATCCTGCAGGGAACATCAAGTTTTCTGCACAGCTCTTTCACATAAGCCTCATCCTGCTCTGCCGCCTCTGCTCTCAACTGATGGTTCACATGGCAGACGATCACCTCAAACCCAAGCTTTTTCCGCAGTTCGCAAAGCACAAAAAGCAGGCATACCGAATCTGCTCCACCCGATACACCTGTCACGATGCGGTCACCCCGCCCGATCATCTGATACTGTTCAATATACTGCTCTACTTTTTTTCTTTTTTTATCCATCATATGTAAACTATACCGAAATACTTTTTAATTGTAAATCCCTGCTGTTTAACTTTTCAGACTTTCCTGATACCTATTCCATACCGGTCGCCATCTCGTCTAACATCTCAGCCTCTTCCTGTCACGCTTTCCATATCCCGACTGCAAGGACTGTCATATCATCCTCCGGTTCTCTTCCTGTCCAGCTCAGAACCTGCTGAAGAATATGATGTGCCAACTCCTTCGGATTGCTGATGGCAGTGCCTTTGATGATCGTCTCCAGGAGCAGATCCTGTTCTCCCACCGGCAGTGCATCCATCACACCATCCGTTACCATAATGATAAAATCTCCATCTTCCAGTTGCCGACGCACCGAATCGATTTCTATAGAATTGATCACTCCGATCGGAAGACTGGTGGAATTTAAATGTTCCACTCCGGCTTTGCTTCGGATAAATGTTGAAGATGCTCCCGCTTTGATAATCTCACATTCCCCGCTGTACAGGTCAAAGATCGTCATGTCTACCGTCGAGTAATGGATTTCCTCACGCCCCATCACCAGAGTTGTATTAATCATCTGGATTGCAGTCTTTTCCGGAAATCCCGCCTCCAGAAGTTCTTCTAAAAGCTCCACCACCAGGGTACTCTCCCTGCACGCGGTTTCACCTGAACCCATCCCATCAGAAAGCACCACGCCCTTTTTTCCACCTGGCAGCTCCATCATAGCAAAATTATCGCCTGAAATGCTGTTGCACCCCTTGCCGATCCGGGCAACTCCCGGAATTGTATAATATACCGGTCCTTCCCTGCAGATAACAGTCATATAATTCTGCCCGATCATCTGGGCACTGTCATTTTCTGCGACAAACCGTCGTCCTGTTGCGGCTGATACGCACCGCACCAGTTCCCGGACAGTCATTCTCTTTTTCTGCATCGCTCTCGCAGTCACATGAACTTCGTATTTTCCTTCCCGGTTCATGAAAAACTGCGTATACAGAACCTTGACGCCACGCTTTTTCAGCTGCCCGGAGATCCGCCGCTCCATCCGTTCATCCGTAAAAATACTTTCCTCCAGTTCCCTTGCACTGCTCTGAAGCATATCCGCAAAAGTATCCAGTTGGATCGCACATCCCTCTCTGCTTCTTGCGATCCGGTTGATCCAGATCATGTTCTGTCTTGCATCATGAAATCCTTCCAGCATTTCCCTGAGAAACCGCGGTGCCATGATGCAACGCTGCATCAGTTTCCGCTTGGTTTCTGTATTCAGATCATTCCCGTAATGATCCACCGCAGACAGGACTTCATATCCCATCTGATAGGTATGGATAAAATTTTCTCCCCAGCACCATTCACATTTCTCACATTTTGAGCAGACTTTTTCTTTCAGACGACGAAACATCATCTCGATCTCCTCATCCGAAAAGGCTTGCTTTTTTTCTTCCAGCCCAAGAAATATCTGTGAAAGCTGCTTTACAGAACCCGCAAAACGTTCGATCTGTTCCACATAGGGGCTATTATGCAATGTCTGCCCGTCGTTCATATCCTGTATTCCGCTCCTTCCTGTCAGATGATAAAAGCTCCGGGAGAACTTCTCTCCCGGAGCTATCTTTTGTATCTCTCTATGTAACTGACTCTTTTATGCCTGTCTACTTGATCGGCCTGAAAATAATCTCATTCGGATCTGCCAGGTGCAGCTTATCCTCTGCTGTCTCCCTGATATACTCATCTGTCTGAACATATGCCTCATATTCTTTAATCTCTTCTGAACGGGTCTCCTCAGCCTCAATCTGTGCCTGAAGCTCTGCTTCCTGTGCTTTATAGGCATTATTCCTGCTCCAGAGACTGACAGAACCTGCTGTAACCATTCCGCCTAAAAGTACGATTACCAGCGTCGTCAGGACAATGCCCCTCTTATGCCAGCGAAGACCGCTGTTCTTACGGCTTTTCTGCCGTCTGTTCCTTACGTTCTTATTCTTTGCCATCCAAGATTCACCCTGCTTATAAATGATACTCCAAACTGCTACGCTCCCTCAGATCCGAAAACTGCTTTCCCCTTCAGATTTTCGGACAACATAATTATTTTATCTATTTTTTTTAAACTTTTCAAGGCTTTTTCTCAGATTTGATAACATTTTTTTCAACAATATTTTCACACTTTTCCAAAACAACATTCCCAGCAGGATTCCGGCTATAAAATACCATCGGATACTGCCATAAGTCGTCACATAAAGCTGACGGAAAAGGTAGATACTGACTGCGACAGAATAAAGAATATCTTCCACTCCGACCAGGAAATCGTGATGCCGGATGATCCGCCTGAACCACCGCAATACATCATAACCGGCCAGAACGGTCAGACCGGAAAGTCCTGCATATAGAAAGATCATTGCCTCTGCTCCAAGTCCCGGCATCTTTCCCTCCTACCGGAACAGCCGGGACAGGAAATTTTCTCCTGCTTTCTCTGCCGGAGTGGAACTGGAATAAGCAATGCTGTCGATATTTCCCGACAGATCAACCTCTCCCTTTTCCACACTGAGCCGATTTACATGCAGATCCGTTCCCTTGACCATCAACATTCCCTGCTCCGTTTCCAGAAGAATCTCATTGAGGTCAAAGGAAAGAACATCCAGAACCCCGGTCACCATACTCGTCTTCCGATTATTCACCACAAGCTTATGTGCTTTGGCGATCCTCTGCTCTTCCATCTGCGTACCTCCCTTTTTAGTCCAACACTCTGCACATCTGATATATATGACGGGTTGTACGCTTTTATGACTGTAAAGTGAGAAGACAGCTTCAGATCACAGTACACTTTCCGGTCTTCCCGATCAATGAAACCGGTTAAATATAACGGAACAGCTCTTTTGCCTCTTCTTTCTTCGTTGTCTCCTGAAGATCAAGAACTTCCACTTTCACCGTTCTCGTTCCAAACTGGATCTCAATGACATCCCCCGGCTTTACCTTTACAGATGCTTTTGCAGTCTTTCCGTTCACAAGGACTCTTCCTGCATCACATGCTTCATTTGCCACGGTTCTTCTTTTAATCAGCCTGGATACTTTTAAAAATTTGTCTAATCTCATCTTTTCTGATTCCTTTTAGTGCTTTTTCATTGTATAACTTCCATTGCTTGCCCGGAATGCATGAATGATATACCTCGCCCCACATACAAAGGACAGAACATATCCGATCGTCAGATCTGTATAATAATCACCTGCAAGACCTGTCTGATCCAGAATCTCTCCCAGATACTGGTAACTGTCAAAAAATGTGAATCCCTGATCTTTCAATGCATCATATGCATCCCAGCTCCATGCGATCCGGTTTCCAAAATAGATCATCACAACCATGATCACCGAGGAAATGACCACTCCCTTTTTATCAAGATGGCCGCCAAGCATCTCATATCCTTTCATCGCACAGATTCCGATCACTGCTCCTGCGATTCCTGCAATATAGCCCAGCTTATAGATCAGGATCCACAGAATGCATCCGATCAGAGAACCAAGTACCGCACCCACGATCCCTTCTGCCACGCGGCTCTTCTTCGCCTGGACTTCCTGCTGGTTCTGCTGCAGATTCTGACCGATCTGCCCTGCACAATTTTCACATACCAGATGATGCATTCCATTGATCTCATAATCTGAAACCGGTACATTCTCTGACTTGCAGTACTCGCATCCGCTGGAATATCTTCCCATCGTCAGGTACTGGATCACCGGCATCACTGCCTCATTGATCGCTGCCGGACACTTTGAACCAAATGCAGGCATCTTCACATTCATCAGAAGTGCTGTCGGACTGATCTTCGCATCCAGAACACCTTTTACCTTCGTCTTATGTTCTGCAAGAAAAGCAGCCAGCTTCTGATTATTCACATCATCATCAGAATGGGCATTAATACAGATCTGATAGAATCCATTCATCTGGTTCACCATGATCTCATATCCTCTGTAACTTCCGCAGAGGCATTTTCCCTTATCTGTCAGTTTCCCCTCTAAGATCTGCACCCGTACTTTTTCCTTAAACATAACCTTTCTCCCTTCGTATCTCACATAAAATAATGCTGCGTCAGTTGCCGGTGTCCTGTGCCTGTATAGCCACAGGCTCCGGCTCATTGCCCGCAGAAAAAAAACAGACAGGCACTGCAACCATTTCCTTGCAAAAACCTGTCTGATCCGATTCATTTCATCCGCTCTTTCTGCAGAAGATTAGTTGATTGCATCTTTTAATGCTTTACCGGCTTTGAACTTCGGAGCTTTACATGCTGCGATCGTCATTGTCTCACCTGTCTGAGGATTTCTTCCCTCTCTTGCTGCTCTCTCGCTTACTTCAAATGTTCCGAATCCAACGAGCTGCACTTTATCTCCTGCCTTAAGCTGTTCAGCAACTACATCAACAAAAGCCTTCAGTGCTTTTTCTGAATCTTTCTTGGAAATCTCTGCTTTCTCTGCTACTGCTGCAATAAATTCTGTCTTGTTCATGGATTATTTCCTCCTTCATTGTACTTAAATACAATTTCATACTTATTTTTTCAAAGGCTCCATGTCCACTCGTCCGTCCACATGGATGCACCCTTATGTACTGTTATAACGGTTCAGTCCTTATTTGTCAAGGAATTTCCGTTTATTCCACCTTTTTCAAATTACAGGTGTATCCCGAAAATAGTTTTCAGAAAATTCGTCTTTTCTTCTTCCTGATTCACCGCAAGTTCCAGCTTCTCCACACTTTTCTCAGGCAGCCATGCCTTATTCGACCTGCAATAACTGCTGGCAGTCTTCCAGAACTTCTCAGGATAGGCAAGCTGAAGCCCCAGATACTCCCATTCTCCCGGCTCCAGCCGGCGTTGTCTTTCATACGCCCGGATGATCCCAACCCCCAGTTTCTGTTTCCAACGATATTTTTCCATTGCTTTTCTCAGAAAATAATACAGATCCTGCACCTGGATTCCAATCCGCATATGTTCAAAATTGGTGATCGCAGTATCTCCCGGCAGGATCAGAATATTATGATAATTATAATCTCCATGCATCATCCGGTTTTCCGCAACGTTTTTTTCATAAATCTGCATACAGCCTGACTGTTCCATCGCTGCGGTGATCGCACAGGCCTTCTCATACATCGCTTCAAAATGCTTCAGATACAACGCTTCAAACTCATTTTTTACGACCCTTTTTCTGATAAACGAACGGACTTTTTTCATTTCCCGGTTATGCCGCAGCATTTCATCCAGCGGACTGCGTGCAGCAGGCGGGCAGACCTGAAACTCCTCTTCCGGGAATTGTTGCTGTGGCACAGGCTCTTTCTCCTTCTTTTCTGATACTGCTCCATTTCCCGATACCGCTGCATTTTCTGACACTGCTCCACTTTCCGATACCGCTGCATCTTCTGATCGCACTGCATACTTGCAAAGCAGCGTTTCCAGCTCCCCTGCTGTCGGTTCCTGCCACTTCAGATGCGTATGCAGAATCCCGAGTTTCTCAGCGGCAAGCAGGAGTTCCTGTTCCTTTTTCATATCACATTCCCGCCCGGAGTACCACTTTTTCATCATATAACGGGTCCCGTCCCTGGCAGCAACGATCAGCTTTCCATCCCTTGAAAAAACCGGTGCATCTACTTTTAATTTTCCCGTCTTCTCAAGCCGGTTCAATGTCAGATAAAGCAATGCCGCTCTTTTTTCAGAAGCAAGGGTTTCTTTCATCAAGAATACTTCTGTATCTGCATTGCCAACGCAAAAAAACGCACCCCTTGTCCGACGGGTGCTTTTAATCTCTATCTCGTACTGTTCCCGCACTTCCTGTTCATACTCTCTCATGACATCCCCCTGTTCCCGTGTGCGGACGCTCTTTTAACGCCCGCACCTCTATTCAAGTTCTTTCTAATCTATGAACAGGTTCTGCCAAGTATGCCTGAAAGCTGCGATCAACTTAGAGGTTCAATTTATTTTTTACATATGCACAAAGGATTTCCTTATCGTTTCTTGCAGGATCATCCAGTACATATTCCAGTAATTCACTGAGCATACTGCCCAGCTCACGCCCCGGCTTCATTCCGAGATCCATCAGTTCACGACCTCCGACCGCAAGCTGTCTGAGCGTCACACACTCCTGCTTCTTTATGATCTCCTGATACAGCCGACGCATTTCTACGATATTTTCAATCTTTTCCCTTTTCTGATACGGACTCTGTGCCTTTACATCCGCAAGACGCGCTGCCAGATAATACGGGAACAGCTCCACACCGATCCGGTTCATGGCTCTCCGCACATTCTTTGGTGTTGCCTCCACCCGGTAATCATGATAGCAGACCAGCTTCGTAACCGTTCGGATCGTCTCATTGTCAAACTTCAATCTGTGCATGATACTTCTTGCCAGTTCCTCACTGACCAGTGCATGTCCACGGAAATGATCCCGACCATTCTCATCGGTGGTCTTCATCATCGGTTTTCCCATATCATGAAACAGCATCGTAAGCCGGAGAATCTTGTCACGTTTCACATTTTTCAATGCCCGCAGTGTATGCTCTGCCACATCATATTTATGATGCGGTGTATTCTGTGCCACACCTTCCATTGCATCCCACTCCGGCAGAATCACCTTCGTCAGTCCCAGTTCGTATGCATCACGGATTCGCTCCGGGTGAGGTGATACCAAAAGTTTCACCAGCTCCGCCTGAATCCTTTCCGCACTGATATTCTGCAGATTCGGAGCAAGTTTGCGGATGGCATCCGCTGTAGCCGACTCGATCGGGAAATTCAACTGTGCCGAAAAACGTACCGCACGAAGAATCCTCAGTGCGTCTTCCGAAAAACGCTCCTCAGGATCTCCCACACACCGGATCAGATGATGGTTCAGATCCTGCATTCCGCCAAATACATCCACCAGACGCACCTGGTCATTATACGCCATGGCATTGATCGTAAAATCTCTTCTCCTCAGATCCTCTTCCAGCCGGTTGGTAAACTGTACCTCCTTTGGATGTCTGCTGTCCTCATATGCACCATCGATCCTGTAGGTCGTCACCTCAAAGCTGTCCTTACCGAAAAGAACCGTAACCGTTCCATGCTCGATCCCTGTATCAATCGTCCTGCGGAACAGCTTTTTTATCTCTTCCGGCTTTGCCGAAGTCGTAATATCCCAGTCCTGTGGCCGTCTTGCAAGGATCGAATCTCTCACGCAGCCCCCCACCGCAAATGCCTCATACCCATGAAGCTGCAGATTATTGATTATAAATAAAACTTTTTTTGGCAGTTCTATTTTCATGTATCTATCTTCCTTCCTGAAAACGTCAGCATCTTCTCAAAAATTCCATTTCTCTTCTCTGACAGCTTAATATTATAACTTGTCTTTCCTGCTGACTCAACCATTTTAGTACAGATTGCAGTCTTTTATCATCATAAAATGCAAAGGTTTCATCCAGAATCACCGGAAGTTCTTCCTCCTGAAGCATTTCGGCTGCCGCCATCCTCAGGGCAAAATAAATCTGCTCCACCGTTCCTCTGCTCAGCCGGTATGCCGGAATCCGCCTCGTTCCGTCCCATACAGAAATTTCCAGTCTGTCACTGATATTGACTCCCGGATATTTTCCCTCCGTAATTTCGGAAAAAATCTCAGACACTCTCCGGTTCAGTCCTGCTGCTGTCCGCTCTCCAAGATGCTCTGCCGCCTTTTTCATCGTCTCTTCCGCCAGTTCCAGTGCCTCTCTCCTCTCATAGAGTCTTTCCTCTGCTTCATCCGGCTGCAGTTCTCTTTGCTGCTCTTTCAAATTCTCGTACCGGAGCTTCTTTTCTTTCCACTCTTCCCGGATCTGTTCCTGCTGCCACTGAAGCTTCTGTTCCTCAGGATCGTTCTGCTCCCGCCAGACTTTCTCACCATTCTGCTCCGGCTGTCCGGTCTGAACCTTCTCTTTTTCCTGCACTGTGCGGGTTCCGCTGGATTTTTCTGTTTCTTTTATTATTTTTTTCTGTTCTGCCTGCTTACGGATTCCCACAACAAACAGCACACAGCCCGCGATCACTAAAAGTACTGCCAGCAGTACAAACGCGGAAGACCGCTCCAAAAGTACGTCAACTCCGGATTTATCTCTTAAAAATATCCCCCACAAAAGCCCTGCCAGTCCGGCAATGATTCCTAAAAAGCCACCAATGATCATTCCACGGCTGTTCTCTTCCGGTTGTTCAGAAGCAGATTCCGTTTCACCCGGATGCAAATCCGTTTCTTTTGAATCATTTTCCTTCTGTCTTTGTTGCAGCAAACGGATTCTCTGCTGATTTTCTTCATACTGTGCCTGAAACTTTCTCATATCTTTTTCCAGATAGGTACATTCCTGCTCCATGGAAAGATACTTTTTTTCTCTCTGTTCTCTTGCAGATCTGCACTGTTGCTCTACTGCTTTTTTCCGTTCTTTCAGATCTGAAATCGCACCGCTTAAATCCAGTTCCCCGCCACCGGTCTCATAATAATTTGCCGCATAATTTTTCAGACTTTCCGCCAGTTCCTGTCCAGGTCTGCTCTGAAACTGTCCGATCGAAACCGTATTGTCATACATCCCCGGAGTAATCCCTCCCAGCAGCATATCTAGATCCCCATGCTCTACCGAAAGCTCTTCTCCATCATCTTCACAAACCAGTGAAACCTGCTTTAAGATCCGGTCAAAACTCCGTTCCAGCCGGAAATTCCTGTTACCACAGCGAAACCGCATTACTCCGGCATAATAATTCGGATTTTCCCACGGCTGGTACTTACTGAAATCATCCTTTGCCGCAGCTTTTCCTCTTCCCCGCTCCATTCCGAACAGCATCGCCCTGATAAATGCCTGCAATGTAGATTTTCCATACTCATTTTCTCCGTAAATGACCTGAACACCATCCTTGATATAGAAATGCTGCTCTGAAAATCTGCCAAAATTTTTGATATATAATTCCGTTATCTTCATTTTCCGTCACCCCTTATTCTTAAGGAGTACTTCAACTCCCTCATACAATGCCTGATATTCTCTGCTGTCCTTTTCGCAGTCTTTAAACCGACGGATATACTCTCCCAGCAGATTTCCTTCATTTTCCTGCAACAATTCTTCCATATCATACTGCGGAGCGGTCTCATCGATCACTTCCAGAAGATTCCCGTCCCGGTCCATTCGCTCTGTATCAAACCGCAGATCCGGATCCCGATATCCCGTAAGAATGATCTTATACATATTTTCTGCTCCATAGTCCTTCACGGCCTCCAGAATCTTTTTCCGCACGCTCCCCATTGTATCTTCCGTATTAACCGGAACTTCCAGATGAATATAGGATCTCATTGCACACGGAATCCACTGCGTATGAACCCCGGCTTCCGTAATCTCTCCCTTTACATAGCCGTGCGGCCCTACATCATTCCGGTCAATGGGTTCTAACGCTCCCGCATAAATGATCCGGTCTTTCATCAGTGCCTGCGGTCTGTGGATATGTCCCAGTGCAATATAATCAAATCCTGACTCTTCCAGCTTTTTCACCCGGAACGGACAATGCTTCTCATCTCCACCATGAGCGAGAAGAATCTCATACTCCTGGATTCCTCCCGCAAACGCCGATTCATACAGAGGCTCTCTGATCTCCCTGCTGTAATAACTCAGACCATACACTGCCGTCCTCAGTTCCGGGAACTCCACATATTCCAGTTCCCGCCCGAATAAAGGGATTACATTCTCATTCCACTGAAACGTTCTGTAATAAGAATCCTTTCTTATATAATCATGGTTGCCAGCGATCAAGACTACTTTTGTATGCGTCAGCTCTGCAAAATAATAATTCAGCTCTTTTAATTCCCTGCGAAGCGGCTGCCCGTGAAAAATGTCTCCTGCGATCAGCAGAAGGTCTGTCTGCTCTTCCTCGCAAACCTCAAGAACCGACTGTAGTGTCTCCCACAATTCCTGTGACCGGTTCTGACTGTATGCTCTGCCTGCATCCGGCTCTGCGCCAAGATGAAGGTCTGCTATATGAATAAATTTCATTTCCAATTCTCCTGCTTTCGTATGATAACCTGATAACTTTTACTTCTTGTTGCTCAGCGTCTATAGATATGGAAGTCATTTCACATCTGATAGAATCTGATACTCTATACTATAAGGCATTTTCTGAGCTTTTGGCAATCAAAAAAACAGACCACCGGCTCACGCACACAGAAATGTGCATCAAACGGCAGTCTGTCTTTATTTATGATGCCAGGGTCAAAAGGTCTAAGCCCACATGAGCTTGCTCATAGGTGGATGAAAGACCTTAGGACCCGCCTCGATATGAGCATAAAAGTGGGGCGTAAGCACCATGATATGCGAATAGCGGGTAGGATTGTGGGAGTGCGTAGCACGAAACAATCCGTAGGCATCAAAGTCGGGGGCTTTTGACCCCGACATCTTTCTTTTTTTAAAAACTTGTCCGCCAAATCGGAATTACATTTATAACCGGTTCTTCATACGGATGAACTTTTTTGATTGCCTCAATTGTCTCATCCACTTTTTCTTTAAATACTGTTACCTCTGCTTTTATTTCCGGTTCACAACTAATCTCCCCGGCTTTTCCTATATATGGATCAGTCCCTTCTAATGGTCTCCAATAACTGGTAAGCCTTGAACAGGACACACATGAGTCGTAATTTCCTATATGCCCTGCATCTACGGACTGCAAAGCCTTCTGAAGTTCCGGGAAATTTTCTTCCGGTATAAAAATTTCTAATTTGCAATATTTAAAATCCATTTTTTCCTCACAATTCAATTTATTTTAAGACTTCTACAAAATAATAGGCTGTCAGGGTCAAAAGGTCTGAAACCACGTGTGCTTGCTCATAGGTGGGTGAAAGACCTTAGGATCCGCCCTGATATGCGCATAAAAGTGGGATGATAATCCCACGATATGCGAATATTGGGTAGGATTGTGGGAGTGCGTAGCACGGAGCAATCCGTAGGCATCAAAGTCGGGGGCTTTTGACCCTGACATCATTTTAACATTAAATCACAATCCCCTTACAATGGTCAATCTCATGCTTACTCATTTGAGCATTGATTGATTTCAATATTTCTTGTATTTCATTATAATACAAAAGTTCGTCGTCACTTAATGACTCGTTTCGTTCGTATTGATAGTCACTTGGAGAAATAGCTTTATTCAAAAATGTGTCAGCATATATTCTTAAATATAAGGCATAATCTTTTCGCATTGCAATGTGTGCATCAAGCATTTTCACAATATATCCATCATTGGGAACTCCATTCGTCTTATGCGGAATCAGATTCACGAGAATTTTATAAGCTCCAACAAACACAAGTTCAATCATCATCATCAACAGATAAAAATTGTTTGGTAACATCAGTAATGTACTCAGAGCAGCAATTATGGCATTAGCAATAACGCCGCCTAAGTTATACGCTTTATATTTAATTGTGCTGGTTTGAGAAGGATACATAACACACTGTCCGCCATGTGTTTTTAACCATGTAAATTTAATTTTGGTTTTTTCAGTTTTCACCAAATTAAATGGACCAAACCGAAAAAATAACAGTTTATACTTACTGACTAATCCTCCAAAGAAATGACCACACTCATGAAAGACTAAATGTATAGCTGAAGCTACTACATAAAAGCCCACTGCAATCGCCAATGATATAACCGATAATTGATTTTCAAAATACAAAAACAACAGCGTTACCCCGACACACATCGCAGCAAATATAGCTTTTAGCAATTTCATATGGTACAATTCCTCCCCATTTCCAATAACCACAAAAGCACTTCATACAGAGACTTGCGGCTCCGATGAAGTGCTTTTGTGTGGTTGAATTACATTATCTTAATTACTCAGCTTTAATGCTGGAGTCAGCCTGCTGAAGCAACCACATAACGGGGTCAACAACATTCTTGCCTTCATACGGCTGACCTTCATGGTTGTGGCCGAGAGCACTACAGGTAAAGTATCTAACAGTTTTGAACTTAGCTTCTGCAGTACGAACAAAGTTACCTGCACCGTATTCTTCTAAGAAGTTACGGCAGACCGCATCACGAGCATCCATATAACTTTTACAGGTTTCTGCATTTTCTGCAAGATACTGCTGAGCTGCGATTTCACCGATTTTTTCTTCCAAGGTAGGAATATCAACCTTGTTAATTACAACCGCAAGATTACGCTTCAAGGTGTCCTTATCCTTCAGGCCAAACATCTTTTCAAGGTTAATCAGCATAATATTCAAGATGTCTTCGAAGTCTTTGGAGCTTGCACCATAAGCATTCAAATCAACTTTATCTTCAACGTCCATAGCAAACTGATTAAGTGTAAGCGGGTCAATAATGAAGATAAATCCATTCGCATAGCTATATGCAAGGTTGTTCTGAACATCGCTACTGCTAGAGAACATTTCGCCGGAAATATCATAAACATAAATACGACGACCGATTTTCTCATTAGGCAGCTTAAGCATCAACTGATACGCAGTCAAAGAGTTCAATTCTGTTTTCATCAGACGAACACCCTGATTTAAAGATTTCATCGCAAGTGCATGGTCTTTTTCCTCGGTATCAGAAATAAAGCTCATTTCCCAGCTGCGAGCAGGAGCAACTTCGCTCATCATCTGGTCAATAGCCATATTGATGAAGCAAGTTTTACCTACAGACGGTCCACCTATAACGGGGAACGCATACTGACGGCTTGCAGTATCGCCCGACAAAGCAGTGCCGCACTCGGGACAGTAAGCCTTAAGCTGTCCACGACCATTCAAGAATGTAGTGGGGAGCTTTGTTCCACAAAGACAAGTACGTTTCAAAATACCATATTTACTCGGAACCAAATTGGTGTGTTTCTCTCCACACCCAGGGCACTCATATGTAGGGATAAGAAATGGTGCTTGACAGTCGGGATTCGGACAAGCATTCTTGATTTTATTTATCATAATGTAGATTCGGTCGATGAGCCATAAAAGCCCAAAGCCGATATAAATAAAAGCAAAGAATGCAAACAATACTGCGATATGTGCAAATGTTGTAAATGCAGTAATCGCACTACCGAATGTAAAAATCGAGATAGCAGCAATTAAATTCATGCCGCCACCCATAGTGAAACAGCCTTTTTCACAAGCAAGTGAGAACTGGTCTCCTGCAGAGTGAATGTTTCTGGACCAAGATTCTTTTATTGTGTTCCATAAATCAGTGTAGCCTTTTCCGAAGAAATAGCTAACTTTTGCGGGTTGTGGTTTAGCCATGATAACCCCTCCTTTCTCTCTTTTGAAATGCCTTATGCTACGGGTACAGGTTTTCGGTTGCTGTCAACCACATTGTGCTTAAATGCAAGAATGTAATTCTTGAGGGAATGGAAACCTCCAATAAAAGTGCCACCATAAATTATGATTGCAACAATCATTGCAATTACAAACAATGCAATAGCGAGTCCAATTGCCCAACCATAATCATCATCGCGTCCTACCAAGCATTTTCTCTGTTCGTTCATTGTGTGAACCTCCTGTTATGTATTTTTGTTATTTATTTCTTGTGGAAAAATCCACCAAGTTTTTCTACGAATCCTTCTTTACGACGGACTTCATCAAATAGATAGTCACAGCGAGAGCTGGGAACATCTTGAATTACTGCTTGTCGTACATCTAATAATCGATCCTCGTCAAGCGAACGTAAGTAACGAACGATAGGTTTATAAAGTTCTTCCGCAGCTTGGTCGCTTCTTTCGGCTGTAACCAAATATACGCAAGTCCAAGCAAGAATACGCTTCCATCGTTCGGTCTCCTTCTTAGCCTTCTTTTTCAAGACGGAGATATAATCATCTATAAAATTTGAGAAGTAGCGACCGTGATAGAAAATTCTCATTAACGCTGGAACATCCTCGGATGCTTGTAGCAACACGAAGTATTCGTCAAAGTAATTCTTAATGTAAGCCTCATAATCGGACTTCTCAACAGACTTTAACGAAATTCCGGTTTGAGCCAATTCTCCAGACAGATTTACAGGACGTTTGCGTTGTGCGTTATTGGCTGTCAACATTTCACCAATGAAGACAGCTTTGATTTTTTCTAAGCCTGATTTATCGACTTTGGCTCTAATTTGGCATACTCGCTGAAGGAACGCACTATCCATCTTCGAAAGTTCCTTAACGCTGCAATCATTTACAGCGTTTGTCAAAACCATAATAGTCTCGCCGTCGTTAATGACTGAAGCGTTAATTTTGCGAAGAATGTCGATTGCAACGTCCTCACGAATTTTCGCATCCACATTGTTAATGCAGGCAAGAATCATTGGTTCGATAGTAAATCCGGAGTTGGCAGAAATACGAGAACGCTGATTATCGTAGAAACGCCAAAACTCATCTTCGGGATTCTTAGAAGATGCGATTTTCCGAGCACACAATCTTGTGGCGATAGGTGCAGCTCCAGGTGTCTCCAACAACAACTGCTCAAAACGATTAAGCTGTCTGTCTGTCAGAGATTCGGTTATTTCTACATACTTAACGCACAACTGTTCCAACTGTCTCGGCTCACGCAACGCAGCCATAAAGACGCTTAGAATGTTTTCAAATAGTGCTTGGTTATCAGATGTAGCAAACAGAATTTCAATCATCTGCTTTTCACAACCATTGATTTTCGTGATGTTCTTTAACAACGCTTGCAATACCTTTGAAATCGGTTGACCGTTAGACATACCGCCATTAAACGTATAACTTTGAAGCAACCATGTTATGTAGAATCTATTCGTAAATGGATTACTATGTCCGGACAAATATAATAGCAAATGCTCGACACTATTCGCTGAGTTCAAATAATTGAGGTATTCTCTGTATTGCTGAGGAGTTTCGCTTTTTATAGTTTGGATAAGAGACTCCAGCTTATTACAAGGTTCAGATGCTTCACTGGCGTGTTGATAAATTGTTTCGGTGAACAATTCATACAATGTGAAAATCATGAAGCTTGAATACTTACAAACGAATCCCCAAAACAATGCGAGCAATTCTGCTTCAAGCGTCCATCCACTTTCTTGGTACTTGACCAATAACTTACTTCCTACGTCTGAGTTATCAGACTCAGAACAATAGGTAGAACCGAATGAAAGAACTGCTTTTAAGTTGTCTTCGCTAAAGTCGAACTCATCATTTTTTAGCAAGTGGTAATAGAGATATGCGTCTTGCAAACGACCGTTAATCTCACTAAATGATGTAGCATCAACAAAGTCACCGAAAGAATCAACTTCTTCGCAATCAAAGGCAATACTTGCTGCCATAGCGTGTGCATAGCTGTTCGGGGTCACTCCTTGGGTCATGTGTCCCCCTATAAAGTCCATGACAATTTGGCGATTACTCTTGCACTCGGTTGCGTAATTAAAGTAATTCGCATCCGGTCTTACTCCGATAAGGTGGAAGTTCAAACCTTCTTCTCTTGCTCTTGGAGAACGCATTGATTCATGGTCTCCAATGTAAGTGTTGAACGTGAACTTCTTTGCAAGTCGAGAAGGAAGTATTCTCTGAACTGCTGCAGCCCATAAAACCAAATTTTCACGGGAATCGTTGAGGTAGAATGGGATGCCTGCATCTTGCGATACCAAAATCATCGAAATGAGTTGTGCGAACTCATCTTCCTTATCGAAAAGAAATTCGTTTAATTGTTCGTCATTTATAACGGACGCATACTCTGATATATGCAACGGTGGCAACGGCGGTACTGGGGAGGGGGCATCTAATTCTTCTTGGGTCATCGCAGTTTTTATATAGGGTTCCGCAAAGAACTCCGCAGGACGACAAGGCAAATCGTTAATATCAAAAATCAACGCATGAATAATGTAATTTCCGTATCTGCCAGAGTAGTCTTTTCCGAGGTAAGTTGATTGTGCAACACAACCACGACCTGTTGGGAGAACGAAATAGGAAAACGCATAAGGAAAAATATCAGCAATTTCCTGCGGAGTAGGAGTGAGTGTTAATTCTTTAGGTGCGAGATATTGCATCGCATCCTTAATTGCAGTACACTCCGACTCCGATATACCCTCAGAACGAGAGTAAATCATATAGCCCTTTTCAGTAGAGTCGCCGTTCTTCCAGGAAGTATATATGTATTGTAATGCTTCCATAACAGCACCTCCTTATTCTGTGGGAATAATGTGTTCTTGGGAAAGAATCCACAAGAATGGGTCTGCAACACGGAACGGACGGAACTTCGGAATTTTATTGTCCATATCGGGGTTACTACCCAACGCACTTAAGCCAAAGAAGGCGAAGTTTGAAAATTGGGTAGATACCGTTTGATACAATTCCATTCCGAGCCAACTTTCAACCAAACTCTGCATTTCGTTGTTAGCGTCCTCAAAATCAATCTTGTCAAACGCTCCCTTACGGATATGTGCAGAATCGTTTTTCAGACAGCTTGCAGGGTCCAAAAGTTCGTCAACAGCATCAATCTTAGTAAAGGCGATTGCAATCGGAATATCAATCTTCTTACTGAGGTTTGTCAGACCAGAACCGGTTCTGACAATTTCGATAGTTCTGTTGAGGATTGTATTTACATCGGTATTTTCCTCCGGCAATCTGATTTTTCCTTGCAGTTCGTCTCTTACAGCAGGGAGCTGCAATGGGTCAAGCAAAAGAATAATGCCTGACGAATGATACAGATAACGGTTAAAAGTTTGCATAGATGCCAGCGAATTAAGGTTTTCACCTGCTGTATCGAAGAATGTCAAGGAAACTGCATCATTCATAGCTTTCTTAAACAAACCGCCTTTTCTTTGGAAAATCAAAGAGTAAATCAGCGGGTCAACGTCACCGGCATCCGAACCACGCACACAAGTACGATGACGATAAAGCGGATCATAAAACTCTGTACGATAACGATTCAAGGTCTTATCACCGCAAGCCATCAACGCACAGTTGAATGCACGTCCGATGTCATTTTTTAACTGGTTAATCAAAACTGCAACATAGTTACTTTTACCGGTTTCTTTAGCACCGATAATTGCGATAGGGTAGCTCTTTGCAGTTCCGATATTAAGCGGAAGTTCACCGCCGCACTTAGGGCAAATCTTAGTTACAAGAGGTTGTCCACATTCTTCGCACACCGGCTTTTTGGCATTTGCAGGATGCTGAGGCATTCTGTCGATTGCGTGCTGGCATTTAGAAGTAGTGCTTGTATTGGAGCAAATATACTCAATACTATCGAGGCTCTGTAATTCAAAGCATCGAGGGCACAGGAATTTACCTGCCATAAAATTTCGCCTCCTTTATATGTTATTTCCTGCTTTACAAGCAATTTTGAAAGACTTGTAGTTTTTGTCATTCAAGAAGAACATCTTCAATCTGGTGTCAGCTTTCATCGGTGAAACATCAAACTCAAAGGTATGAGACCCCTTGATTTCGGTATTTTCATTTACCGTGCACACAATATCACCGTCGCCACGCTTCAAAGGAGTGCTTTTGAATTTGCTTACAATAGCAAACGCAGGGAATACGCAAGCTCCTTCGGTTTCGATTTCTACGGTTAGTGTGCATTTTTTGCTGAACAATCCAGACTTTTTGTACTTCAATGTATAGAACACATCTTTTTGAGGTTCGTTACTCAAAAGAGCACGGCAAGCATCAGAATATACACGATGTCTGTCACTTTCAAAGTAAGTGTAAACCTCAGCATAAAAGGTTCCCTTGGCAGGATTTGAAATCAAAATACCTTCGTTAGCCTCATACTGACGTTTACTACATTCAATTTTATGAGCCAACGGGTCATCAATTCCCGTAGGGTAGGAATCCATTCTATATACGAGCAGAGACCTATCAATCTTTTTGGGCCACGTAAAGTTGACATACATTTCTGTTGCAGCGGAGTTTATATCGAAAGATACATCCTTTGCTCCGGGAACAGAAGATATATAAGAGGCTACATTCAAGATGACATTAGAAGCGTTAATAACGCCTGGAACAATGTAACATTCGCCCACAAAGTTTAATCTAAACTCTGCTTCAGTAAGGCTTTTCAAATTAATGTCAATCTTTTCGTACTTGCTCAAAAGCTCGTTTAAGTCATAGATAGTTCCTACGGCATATTCGGGCTTTTGCTTTGCGTAGAACAGAATTACATCCCACTCGGACTGCGTCCATTTTGCTTGGAATACTTCATCAATTAACTGAACTGAGAAGTCCTGCAAAGGTTTAGCAGGCTTCTGAGGGACAGCAGACAAATAAGCCTTTTCAGAGAAGTATGTCTTGCCGTTTAACGTATGACCGGCACTAATTGCGAACCAATAATTTGTGCCGTTAGTCAAGCCGCTGACAAGAAGTCCGTCCAATCGTGTACACGGAATGGTCTCATACTGACTATCGTCCTGCGGTCTTTCATAACCGCAGTATTTATAGAGACGAATTTCGGTAACTGTCGGTGCTTTTGTCCAGGACAATGTAACCATCTCGTCGCCGCCGATAGCTTTTAGATTTGTAACCTTTCCGACAATAGCGACGGCTTCATCAAGGCGAGTTGCTTTCGAATGAACACCAATACGAACCGCAAAAACGGAGTAGTACAAGACCGTGTTTTTAGGAGCGTTGGAGTCGGTGTATGCAAGTTCCTTTCCATTGTAAACTGTCGAACCATCAGTAGGACCGTTAGGATATGTATTTTCCTTACGAACTACGACATAAGTAATTTCGCCAATAGACGGACTTGGTTTCCATGTCAAGGTAATTTCGTCGCCAACTCTTTTACTACTTACGGCAGGAACCTCGTCGGGCGGGAATTTCTTCAAGCTCTGATTAAGTTCATCGGAGTCGGCAATAAGCTCTGTGAGCTTCATTGCGATAGTAAACGCTTCATCACCGGATGCGTTTCGCATAATATCCAACTGGCTTTCTACTTCTTTTAGAACTGCTGTAACTTTGCTTGCAACAGACGGGTCTATACTAAAACCATTAGCTTTTGCTTGGTCGATTTTAGTCTGAGCAGCATACATTTTCTTGTCTTGAATATCCTTCATGATTGCTGCGATAGTGTCTGCCGCTTGTTTACGTTCGTCTTGAATGGTTTTTTCAAGGCTCAACACATCAGCGTGATTGGGCCAATATGCTTTTGCTTCTTTTACAAGACGTTCAGCTTCTTCCAATGCCTTTTCAGAATATTTTTGTTTTGCTTGGTGCAACAGCTCAACAGCTTTATCCATCTTCGTGAGGTCAAAGCCACACTTGGCACAGACTTTAGCAGAGTTGTTGTTTTCAGCAGAACAGGCAGGGCAAGGAATAATAAGCGGTTTTCCGCATTTTACACAGTTTGTAGTGCCAGCGGGGTTTTCTGTGCCACACAGACCACACACGATTTTATTCTCGGGTAGTGCGTAGCCCATGTATTCACAGTAGTGGTTGATATATACAGAAGCATCAGAAACGCTGACATGATACTGGCGAACTGCAATATCGATCAAGCTTTCTTTCATCTTGGGTTCAATTCGCTTCTGATTACTTAACGCAAGCTCATCAACAGCCTCATTGACAGCTCTATACTTTGTGAGATTTACATAGTTATCATATTTTTTCTTGCTTGCCACATCTTTGAAAATAACAACACACAAACCACACAAAGACTGAACTGCGTTGTCACGTCCTGTCTTATCGCCTTTAGCCAATATTTTTTTCTTCATGGAATCAGCCGCTTCACACAGCTGATTCCATGAGGCTGTAGGAGCAAGACTAAGGAAGTCATAAAGCGTTTTCTCTTTCATGTCCAACTGTTGCATGAAGTTTTGGACATTTCGAGCTTGAGTTTTATCAAGAACTTCGGAGGGGTCGATTTTATCTTGCTTTTTGTTTCCGCTTCCAAACTTTTTCTTGATTTCGTCAGCGGTAAAACCAAACGCTCCAAATACCTTCACCAAACGCTTTAAGTCTTTTTCAGATAGTTCATCGCCTTTGGCTCGGTATAAACTAAGTTTTGCTTCAAGTTCTTTTGCTTTGCTGGCTTTAATTTGTTTTGCTTTTGCAGCTTCCTGCTTGCGGGCTGTCGGGTCAAGCATTACCTTCTTAATATCCTCAAGAGCTGCCAAATATTCGCTGGCTTTAGCTTTTTTTACAGGATTAGATTGGTCGCGAGACCATTGGGCTTGTTTCTTAGAAATAGCCTCGCTAATCTTATTGGTATCGCTCTCCGGCAGGTCAAATGGAAGCTCTAAGAGTATAAAATAGTTTTCCATTACCGTACCGCCTTTCTTCGCAGAAATATAATGTCTGGGTTATTAGTTGACACTCGACTTATTGCTACGACGAATAGCATCGGTCATTTCCTGCTCGGACAAAGCTTCGGTGGTCTGGAACTCAGCATCAACTTCACGACCGTCCTTCATTTCCTTAGCATGGAGGTGAAGCAGACCAGATTCGTCCAGACGGAAAGTAACCTGGATTTCAGTATCAAGGGTAACACCTGCAGGCAGGGTCAGCTCGGCAGTACCGATTTCCTTACCAAGTTCGGGGTCAACTTTTTCGTCAGAAGCAAGGCACTCCATAACCTGGAAACGAACGGACTGCTGATTGTTCTGGCGAGGATAGAAAGAGTTAGTACCCGTTGCAGGAAGTTCAGCGTTTTTAATGATAATATTGAACAGCTTTAACTGGTCGGTTTCATCATAAGCACAAGTGCCGAAGCTACGGCTGGACACGTTGATAATCTTAACGTCTTCACCGGGGAGACGTCCACCACGCATCTGGATATTAGCCTTTTTAGCTTCCTTCTGGATATCCATCTGACCCTTATCAACCTGTTCCTTAACTTCCTCAACGCTCTTGCCCTGCTGTTTAGCAATTTCTTCCAGAACGATATTGAACTCGCTCATCTTATTTGCATAAATAGCAGCACCCTTAGCAACGGATTCATCGGGGTCAAACATCTTAGTTTCGATACCGAACGCACTCTTAACACGGCTCATAACCTGTGGCATTTTAGAGGAACCGCCAACAAGAAGAATTTCACTTACATCATTCTGAGTGAACCCTTTCTTTTCAGCTTCTTTGAACATTTCACGAGTCAGATCAATAGTACGAGTCAGGAGATCTTCGGTAAGCTCATCAAACTTTTCACGGGTCAGCTCAACACGAACACGCTCACCCATATAGTTGACAGCAACAGGAGCTTTTTCCTTTGCACTCAACAGCTTCTTTGCTCGTTCTGCAGCAAGGCTGAGTTCTTGGAGAGTTTCTGCATCCTCAAGGATGCTATCGGGTGTTCCGGTTTCAGACTGATACTGTTCTGCGAGATACATAAGAACACGGTCGTCCCAATCCTTACCACCGAGGTTATGGTCACCACCGGTGCAGATAACACGGATTTCTCCGGGCTTAATGTTAATCATGGTAATATCGAAAGTACCACCACCAAGGTCATAAACCAGAACGGTTTTATTCTGACTATCGTCAGTAACGCCGTATGTAATAGCAGCAGCAGTAGGCTCGTTAATAATAGCCAGAACATTCAGACCAGCAATAACACCAGCAGCCTTGGTAGCGTCACGCTCAGTAACACCGAAGTATGCAGGGCAGGTAATAACAACATCACGGATCTGCTCATCGTCGCCCAACTTGCCTTCCATACGGAGGGTATCCTCAGCATCCTTTACGACTTTCTTGAGGATGTAAGAAGAAATTTCTTCTGGCTTCATATCAATGCCGTTCAGATTCAGACTGAATCCAGGCTGTCCAATGCTACGCTTAATGAAAGTTACAACCTGCTCGGGATACATCTTTGCACTTTCTTTTGCGGCAGAACCAACGGTAACATCGGTCTGTGTTTCAAAGAATACAGCCGAAGGGGTAGTAAGGTCACCCTCTGCGTTTTTGAGAACAACAGGCTTGCCATTCTCATCAATGTATGCAATGCACGAATAAGTTGTACCAAGGTCAATACCAAATACTTTTCCCATGATTTAGTTTCCTTTCGTCTATATAGATTTAATTATTTTCCGTAGGTTTGGTGGCAGGAGCTTCGTACTTGAAAATCTTGATTCTTTCGGGTCTGAGCACCTTGTCGCCTTTTTCGTAACCATCTGCAGCACGAACAGCTATGAGGTTATCCTTGGATTTATCATCCGTCGGAACGGTCTGAATAATCTTTTGGCGGCGAGTATCTACTTCGTGACCGGGAACACGATAAGATTCGATGTTCTGGCGATAAAGGATGTCTTCCAAATCTTCAGCAATACCCTTTACTATTCTAAGGAGTTTCTTGTAGTTTTCCTCAGTAGGCTCTTTCTTGTCGTACACACGAACATGACCCTTAGTGGTGTCAACGAGCTGGATAATATCCAACGCAATCGTGTCAACAATCTTATCTAAAGCTCCGTTCTGATAACGCACCAGTTCACGGTGCATATTATCGAACAGACTGTTCTTGTGTGTGTCCTCTGCGATTTTGTCGTTGAAAGTTTGCTGTAAAGCTGCAAGTGCCTGCTGTACAGCATCCAGCTTTTCAAGAAGTGCAGTCTGCTCTGCAGGAGTTTCAGCAGGAGTCTTCTGAGGCTCAGCGATTTCTTCAACTGGTGTGGTGATTTTCTCATCCATTTTTCCTTGTACCTCCTCTTGATCTATAAATTTTTCAAATCTCGATGAATCTTTCGTTGGCAAACCAGCTTTCAAATCTGCAAGTGCACGCTCGGGGTCTTCGATTAAATACACTAAGTAGTTGTATGCTCCAAGAGGAGACAAATTGTACTCTTTGCTCAAAAACTCCGCTGTATATCCATGCACTTGAGTCTGAGACTTGTCTTTCTTACAAAATCTTCCTACACGAGCATAGTTGAAAAATTCTTCAAATATCTCTTTGTGTTTAGCAATTTGAGCAACCATTCTTCTTGACTGCTTTTCTGAATACTTATATTTTTGCTGAACAAATCTGACAGCCATTTCTTCTTTTGAATTACTATCCCTAGATGCGTTTGCTATAATAGTAAATCGATTACAAATATACTGTTCCAAAGATTCCTTATTCTCAAACTCTTTTACAACAGAGATATAACCTCTTTCTTGATCCGTTTCAAGATAAACATATCTATCATTTTTTCGAATCACTCCACATCCGTACAAATAATTTGTCCATATTCCATTAATTTTTAACTGTGACTCATTATAGTCTTCAGCTTCAAATATACCTGGAAGATTTATATCTGGAAAATCGCTTTTTAATTTGTTAAAATAGCTTTCTAAATTCATATAATTCCTCCTAATAGCTTCCTCTAGGAACTTCACTTATCATTCCAATGTTTTCTAGTTCATCCATGCTTAATGGCATATCATATTGGTATCCTCCACCAGTGGAACCCGTTGTATCTTCAAACATTGGAGCAATTTCACCATAAGCCAGACCGTCACCATCTCCATATTTAGCATGCGAACGATCATAATAATCATCAACCTTTTGATGCATTTCTGCTTTCTGTGCATCTGTATAGAATGATGAATTATCAATCGCATTATCTAGATTTTCTTTTGTAAAATCTTGTTCTGCCTCATATCTATGATAAGATGGTTCATCTGTAATATTTGCCTCGTTCAAATGATAAGGAATTGATCTCTGTTCGCGTGTTGCACAAGTACCGTCGCTATTGACTTCTCCAACACATTTACCTGAAGGTGGTCCAACTCTATCGAATTGATCCCCTACTTGCATTACTTTCATTTCACGAGACTCTGGTACTGTACCATCCTTCCAATTATATCCAATATCATACTTCTTTGTATTTCCGTCATAATATACGCACGATACATCTTTTTCATTTTCAGGAACTCGTACATCGCCTCTGTCTTCTTTTGACGTAGCATCATAATTGGTTTTTAGTTCGTCGGTTAATGCAGATTTCTGTTCATCTGTTAGTTTTCCGTCACCTTGCTTATAGTAATCCTCTAATTTTTTTTGATTATCATAATCATATTTTGAATCATATTGTTCTGGTTCTCTAACTTTCGATTCAAAATCATCAACTTTTTTATCTATATCAGTTGGGATTTCTGACGATTCATCAAATACAGCACCTTTACCTTCTTCTCTTTGGCGAATTTCGCTTTCTGTTGCATTAGAATTAGTATTCTCTGGTGAAATTTCGCTTGTTGCGTTCGGATGTCCGGTCAGGATATTATCTGTGATATTTTGTGCATAATCTCTGGCATCTGCTTCAACCGGTTGGTCTCTATATCCTCGATAATCATCCTCTGGACAAACATAATCATCAAAGTTTTCTTTGAATTGATAGTCTTGTTCGGTTTGAGGATTATCTGCTCGTTCATGCTGCCAACAATGTCGAGACTCGTGGGCGATAGTATCAGCAGTTTCCGCAGCATCACCCATATTAAAGCGGTTTATGTAAATGGTGTTGTTGCTTGCAGCATATCCGCCATAATCGCCAGGGTTCTCATTGTTGTAATAAGCTATGTTGGGCTTGTTTTCAAGCTGGAGATCTTTTGCGATGCTATCGCGGAGATTCTCTACAGCTTGTTCCTTTTCGACTTGCGAAAGGTTGTCCCAGTTGTTCTGTTCAAATGCACCCAGATTTTCACGAGTTTCACTGCTTATATCTGATTTGTTGGCAACATCTTCCGCTGTTGCTGTGCCTTCTGGCTTCACATCAGCAGCAGAAGCGTTTGCGTTTTCGGGCAAATTAGTAACTTGAACAGGAATTTCATAACCTAATTCTTGAGCTGCGGCAATTCTATGGCGACCATCATCGGCAAAGGAATAACTCCCGTCTGCTTGCTGTTCGACTTTAATCATGTTTTCCGGGTCGAAGTAAGCGTGTGCCGTGTCCTTCAAATCCGGGTCTTGTTTGATTTCGTCGAGAGATTTGCCGCTATCCAATGCTTGCTGAACATCCGGTATTCCTTCGGCAATACGCATATAGTCTTCTTTGGTATTGCCATGGTGATTCCAGAATTGGTCACTATCCATACCCTGTGCGTATGTCATATCAATGTCAGACGCATTAACCATCACACAATTATCGGGAAGCTCTGTAGCAGATACATCCTTGCCACTTTCCGGCGAAGGAGTTGAAGCGTCTGTTGTAACCTCCATACCCAAGGATTGTTGTAAATCAGCATTGAGTTTTTGCCACTCAGGGTCCTGGGAATATTCCGCATAATCATCAGGACCATAGTTGTGTTCGCTCATATACTCCGCCATATTATTCATAGCGGTACGATATGCGTCTTCACCTTCGGGAGTTTCAGCCTTATTTTCCATTCTGGAATTTGTATCGTCCGGCTGTTCCTCGTTTTGGTCACGAGTATCTGTGGAACTGTCAGTCTTATTATCCGCAGAATCGTTTTGAACTTCAGTATCATTTCGAGGTGCTTCGTTCTCGGTATCTACTGTTTGAGTAGATTCTGTTTCTGCAGGTTCATTTTGCTGTTCTGTGCCGTTTTCAGAAGGATTTCTGTTTTCCGACTCTGCGGCATCATCAACATTGTTGTCAGCATTATGAACATCAGCATTTTCAGCTTCATCCTCAGCCCGTTCTGCTGCTTTTTGATTTTCTTCTTCGGCAGCCTGTTCTTCTTCCTCTTGTTCACGTTCGGAATTGCTACCGTCTGTAGATTCATCTTCTTCGTTACGGTTCTCGGAATCATCGTCAGAATAATCTTCTAACTCACCAAGGTCTTCCTCATCGTAATCATCGGTATCGTCACCGTCTTCGGTGTCGGCTTCGGTATCTGCCTCAGAACCATCGGGTTCACCGTCGTTATCCATATCGCCATCGGCTTCATCGCCGTCAGCGGTGGAGTCGGTGTCCTCGGTCTGAGCTTCGACGTCGTCTTGTACGCCATCACCGTCTTCGGTGTCGGCTTCGGCATCAGCCTCAGAACCATCGGGTTCACCGTCGTTATCTATGTCGCCATCGGCTTCGTCGCCGTCAGCATTGGAGTCAGTGTCCTCGGTCTGAGCTTCACCGTCGTCTTGTACGTCGTCGCCGTCTTCGCTGTCGGTTTCAGCATCGGCCTCAGAACCATCGGGCTCACCGTCGTTATCCATGTCGCCATCGGCTTCGTCGCCGTCAGCATTGAAGTCGGTGTCATCGGCCTGAGCTTCGCAGTCATCCTGCGTGTCATCAGAATAATCTTCTAACTCGCCAGGGTCTTCCTCGTCGTAATCGTCACCGTCTTCGGTGTCAGCTTCGGTATCAGCCTCAGAACCATCTGGATCACCGTCGTTATCCATATCGCCATCGGCTTCGTCGCCGTCAGCGTTGGAATCGGTGTCCTCGGTCTCAGCTTCGCCATCGTCAATATCATCATTGTCTTCTGAGCTATCATCAAGAGGCTCGTCCTCAGAATAGTCTTCGGTCTCACCTATATCCTCGTCATCCCCTCGGGCATCCAAGTCTTCATCCGAGGAATCATCAAATCCAACGCCGTCCTCATCACCGGAAGACATTTCATCATTTTCGTAATCGGTATCATCAATTTGTGAATCCGCATTGTCTGTATCATCGCCTTCAGAAAAACCTACCTCTTGACTATCATCCGGTTCTTCTTCGGAGTCCGATTCGTCATACTCCTCGGTGCTATCTTCTGGAGATTCAGTAGTGTCAGTATCTTCATCAAAACCGCCAGATTCACCTGCTTCTTCGGTTGTAGCTTCTTGCGTAGCTTCGGAAGATTCGCCGCCCGTTTCGGCTGTAGAAGTTTCACTTACTTCGGAACTACTACTAACTTCGCCGCTGCCACCGCTTTCAACGGAACCACCGCCGCCACCTTCGATTTCTGACATTACTTACACCTCCTTGTTGTTTACTTTGCTTTTTTGCTTGTTACGAGCTTCTTTCAACCATTGACCATCATCTGTGGGACCATCATCAAAACCTACACCCCCACAGATAAGGTCAACTTCTATTTGAGTATCTATTGCAGTTTCTCCACCTGTTTGACCGAGTTGATCAACAGGTGCTTGCTGTTCCAGTCGTTTCATGTTCGTCCTCCTTATCTATAGCAGTAATCGGGCTGAACGAAAAACGTGAGCTGTTCGGGTACTCCACCATAACGGAACGTGGAAACAGAAATGTGTTTGCAACGGTTGGCAGCTCGCTGGATGCTGTCTGTTAAACAACCGTTTATTTCTCGTTCCAGGATACTTCCACGCACAACACGGAACATGATAAATTCTTCTTCCATCTGAAAGCTGTTGTACAGCATACTTTCCAACTGAGCTTTACTATCAATCAAAGCATTGTTCACTCTGAAATAGTTGTAGGGAGAAGATGGACATTCGGGGTAGTGCTTTCTATTCCATGTGTGGTCTTTAGCAATTTCGTCGTCGCTTAAATTCATGTAGCCATAGTTTGACACAGCAGATGAATCTGAATATTGGTTGTCCCAAGTAACATCAACGTGGTGGTAATATCCGTTTATTCTTACAATGTTCCATGCGTGAGGACCGGCACCGATTGAACTGCTACCTTTACCGGAAACTACCCAACACTCTAAACCGATTTTGTCACACAAGAATTTAAATGCTTTTGCAAAGCCCTCACATACACACTTGTTTTTCAAAAGTGCACCAATTATGTTATGAGCTTCTGCGATATTACGCTCATTAGGTCTGTGACTGGTTGCAGCAACAGTATCGTATTCTAAATTGCTTTTGAGGTAGTCATGTAGAGAGCGAACCTTATCATAATCAGATTGATGGTCGTTGATATGCTCACTAATAATTGTCTGAGCAGTAGCATCTAATTGATTACGAATCTTCACAGATTCAGCAGGAGAGTATAGATAAACAGGCATTATATCTCTCCGCATCAAACTCGACATGACACGAAACTCTTGACCTACATAGAAAATCTCTGGATGGTCATTCAAAACTTCAATGGCTAATTCAGCCGCCGGAATCGAACCGGTAACAGGAAAGCTTCTTCCTCTATTTTGAAAGCATTGGAGGGCAGCATCATATATCCGTTTATTAGCCCCCAAGTTGTTGTAATACACGCTCTGCACTCAGCTCACCTCCAATCTGCAATTACCAAAACTTTTTGCTTTTCTTTACCGAGACCTTTAATTCTCGGCTCACAGAACCACTTTGGTTCTTAATATAAATTTTGCACTCACCCAAACCTCTACCTAATACATAACCGCCTCGGTATTCGGCAACATTTTTATCGCTACTAACAGCTCTCAAAAAATCCTTGCCGTAAGCATTTTCTGGAACAAGTCTATATTTCCATTCTTTCTGCTCGCCGACACCAAGTTCAAGGAAACTGCAAGGACAAATAATGTCTTCAATTTCCGGTTGTACTTCAAGAGAAATAGTTTTAGAAACTTCCTGGGTATATGCAGTTATACAACAACGCCCACAATCTATTGCCGTAATAACACCAGAGGAAAAATCTACGTTTGCTACAGAGTGGTCATCGCAGCTCCAGCGAATTTCGTCTTTGTTTTCGGCGTTATCTGGAACGATTGTTAAGGTTAATTCGCTTGTCCCTCCCACTGGCATATAAAGAGCTGAGGGAAACAGCGTAATGCCGGTTATTAAATTACGTTGTCGAACTTTTATGACTTCGATTGCAACTGGATAAGGATCATCCCCGATATACACGGCTATTTCAGCCGTACCTACAGCACGAGGATACAAGGTACAACCATCAACATCTATGGTGTCGCTTGAATCTGTTACAACTCGCAAAGCGACCTCGCTATCAGCGGGGAAAATATGTGCATCCAGTTCTACGGCACGTCCAACATCACAAACTTGCGGAAGTGTAACAGTACACATGGGCGATGCTTGGCATACAAGCTCTAAATCTTCTTTTTCACTTTCAGTTAAGAACTCTTTTGCATGAGCAGGAAAGTTGTAACTTAACTGAGATAGGAATGGACACAATGCTTCCTCTTCGATGATTCCTAAAAGAAGCTTTCCGATGTCATCGGGGTCAACGCTAAAATATAACTTGGTTCCTTGTCGCTTAATAAAGCGTGTTTCTGTTCCCATCACTAAAGCGTATATAGGAGCATCAGTATCTAATCTGATGTAGTCATCCTCGCTTTCGCATAAGGCAACGACAACGGGGGCATCATAAGGAAGCTCATCGTTGGCATCAAAAGGCTTTATCTCAACGGTTGTCAACGGGCAATCTGTCCATGTGATACCGTCGTCTGAAACATCTTCAAATATGCCTTGCTCCTCTAAAACTTCATAAACGGCTGTAGTCATTTCATCATTATTGCTTACATTAACGACCGGGATGATTATGCTTTCATCAGTTTCTTCGCCGCCTAACATTTCCAGTTTGCCGAGTCTTTCATATACGTTTGCATCCATCGGCAAAGCTTGGCTCATAAAGGAAATACAATGAGAACTTCTGTGTGCCAGTTCCTCTAACCATTCACATGTAAACTCGTTTGAAACGCAAAGCATTTCGTAATCGGAATTTACCTCACGGTAAAGTTCTGTAAACAAGCAATCAGACCACTTTTCGAGTCTTTGATGCTGAAAACTCATTAAGGAACTATATGGAGATAATTTTTTGCCATTTACTGATATTTTAAGTTCAGGCAAAAAAGGGTTATAAAATACAACTACTTGATTCATTTATTGCCTCTCGCTTTTCCATAGATTCCCTCGTAAATCAACTGGTATTTGTTGTAGTTGATTTCCTCAACACGTTTATTGAGAAGCAGGTATCGAAGAACTCTATTCTTGATGTTTTCGTCAGTTAAAAGAACGTAGCTATCGAGATGGTCATAGACACGGCTGTGCCAATTTCTAATTGAAGCCAAGTCCTTTTTGTCGATGCAATCACGAGTAATTTTAGGTTCGTTCTTATAATCTTTTGCAAAGCGAATCGGAAGAGCTTCAAAGAGCCCATTGCAACTGATAAATTCTGCCAGTTTTGCGGCAAAACTACCATTAACAGGAGCCTCACGTTCAAAACACGAGCACCAATCAACCATCGACTGAACAATGTCCTGCTTTTTGGAAGCGTTTATATCGGAGCTGTTTATGATCTCCAACAAATCATCCAACTGGAATCCTTCTTCCGCAGCAAGTCCTGTTTCATACTGGAAAACAAGCTCAACCGCCAACTGTCCTTTTATCACCGCAAGAGCGTAGTCGTCTGTGATAAGGTCGGTCTGATGATATTGTTCTTCGCTTTTGTCAATTTGAGTTAAAACTGCTTCGACCCAGTTATTTTGATACACAACTGCAACACCCATAGGGAATCTGGATATTTCTCTTATTTGACTATCATTAAGTCCCATAGAAAGACCTGCGATTTTGCAGTCCTCATAATCGGGAAGCCTCATAATGATTTTTGTGTTTGTATTTTTTACAGCAGACACATCAACTGCTGTGGGAGACTGGTCAACGATAATAAAACCCTCTCCGTATGTACGCATTTCTGCAATGGCAGAACTAATCATTTCTACGGATTTTGCCTGCACATTTGAGCCTTCGCTACCGCCAGTAGGACTGCACTTCAAAATGTTGTGTGCTTCTTCCATTACGGTTACATGGCGAAGCGGTTGATTTTCTTCGCTTGTACACATACGGTACTCATTCAATTTGAGTATTAGCACACCCATCAACAAGCTCTTAGTTTCCAAAGAAGACACTCGGCTAAGGTCAACGATAGTGTTTTGGTCAAAGAGATATTCTTCATCAATATCATTTACACTACACAAAACTTGACCGGAAATACCATTAGTAAGCGACTTAACTCTCGTCACAAGTGCTCCGGTATAGTCACCCTTGGAATCTGATGAATACGAGGAAGAATTGATGATTTCGGGCAAGGCTTCCAACACGTCATTGAATGTCGGGAATTTGCTGTGACCATTAGGAATATATATGGAGTTTTCCAAATCCCAACCGCATTTTATATACGCTCTCTCAAAGGACTCTTTGAGGATAGCGGGCATAGCTGCGTACAGCGGCCAGCAAGCATTAAATATTTCAATCAATCTGTCAAGATGCTCAAGAACGTGTATTCCTTGATTGAATCGGAACGGATTGATGTGGAGCATTGAGTAGTATCGAGGGTTAGTGCAGTACACATGGATTCCAGGCAGCTTGCCGTAATAACGCTTATATTCACCCTTGGCAGGCTCAACTACCAAAAAAGGAATCTTATGTTCAATCATTTCGTCCAAGATACGATATGTTGTATTGGACTTACCGGAACCTGTAGAACCTGTGATGAAGCAATGCGAGCGAAAACTTTCAAGGTTAAGCTTGACTCTTGCGGTTTCCTTTTCGCCCATGTGGTAAACCTGTCCAAGCTCAACTTTTTTACCACGAGGAGCACCACTTGAAAATCTAACATTGCGTCCAAACTCTGCCATATTAAGAACCGTAACACCAGGGACAGAGTGGTGAGGAAGCCCCATAATATAGGGCATTTCATTACCGCTTATCAAGCTGCAAGGATTAACTGTCTGGCTTTCAACCTCAAAAAACTGGTCATCTCCAGGGATAGAAAAACGAGGATGAATGCAGTAACGCAGGTATTCCAAGAGGGCAGGAGTATTCTCCGTGTTATCTTGTTTCCACACGTTGACGTAAGAGTTTTCAACGCCGGAATCAAAACCTACCATCAATGCCTTGTATGTACTTGCCGCAACAACGGAAGTTTGCACATTTTCAGAAACAAAGTAACAAGCGATGTCCCATAATCCAAAAGCTTCGCAGTTTTTAATACGAGCAAGATGTTGGTCAATTTTTTCAAGAATATATTTAACGGACTTATTTTCGCTCGTTACGGTGATGGTACGGCTATCGCCGGTTGTATCAGTATCGGTCTCGGTTACGGTTTCACCCTTGGTTTCAGATGTTCCACGAGTTACTGCACTTGCCCAGGAGCTACCGGAACTATATCCGGTAGAGGTGCTGTTATTAAAACCGATACCCAAAAAGCCAAACGAAGTTCCATGACTGCGAGAAGTGGAACGGCTATTAAAATGGCTCGTTGTGTCAGTAAGGCTGTCATTAAGGGTTTTGGAAAAATTCTCACTCATGCCTTTAGAAACAGCCTTGCTATAGTTCTCACCATAGGAGAGCTGAGTGGAAGCAAAGGGAGAAAGACCAGAATAAATCTTTTGCAAACCTCGCTTGCGTTGCTCAAGGATTTCTTTATCCAAAGGTTCAGCAATAAACACTGCAGTGTATTCCGAACCTTTCATGGTATCAATAAATTTTTCGATGCCCTGGACAAAGCGTTCTTTATCTTCGTCTCTTGTGGAAGGTACGATAGATACCGAAGAAACATTTTGACGAGTGCCAAAACGTCCACTCTTATTTATAGAACCTAAGACTTTCTGAACTTCCTCTTGGGGAATTGCCTGTATCTGGCTTCCGGCGAAATTACCTTTGAAGCTTTTTTCTAAAATAGCTTCTGCGGTAGAGGTGTTATCAACAGAACGCACACCAATGTAAAATCCAAGTGCATTTCTTGTACTCTTTATTACGAGGAGACCTGCTGCTTGAATGTTAAAGAAAGCACTATACACGCTGATGAGCTTGTCGTTGGCATTTTCGTCCACATCGTAAACTATGCGCTCAATCTGATATAAACGAATATATTCATCGGACTTTTCAGCAGAGTCAAGTTCTACCAACGGATAACGGTCTAAATTGATCAAATAATTCTTATTTACAAAGGTATCAGCATATAACATTCCTTTTTCCAAGGCGGCGTTAGCCTGTGCTTCATCCAACATAAGTTCAAATTTCTCGGTTTCCATCAGTACCCTCCTGCCGCACATCACTGCGCTACATATGTAAATTTGAAGTGTTAATTCTTGTTTGTGCCAAAATACACTTTAAAGAAATTTTTATTTCGTGATGACTCCTAACGATTTAATGACTGCATCGTTTGTTATTGAATTACACCTTGCGTATTCCATCATAACCATTGCTCGAATAGCTCCCTTTGCCTGGTCATCTAAGTGCTCGATTATTTCTTCTGACTTGTTGCCAAGGAATGAACTTATCTCAAAATCAGAGTAATCCACACCATCATTAAACCGAATAACTAATTCTTTCGGGAAAATGGAAAGTTGTCGAATCAATTTATGCGTTTTCCGGTTGTGGTCATAAAAGAGAACCAAAGATAAATAAGTGCTCCATGCCATTTTTCTGACTTTTCGTTCGATTGCACTGTAAGTTTGCCGAGATACTCCGATGAGATTTGCCAGTTCTTCTTGTGAAATTTCTGCGCTTGTTCTTAGAATGGTCAAATTAGGCGTGAGCGTAGCGATAAATTTGTCCTTTTCTTCATCAGTGAGCAACCACTTATTTGTGCTATTCATTCATAAACTCCTTTCGTGATTTCGCAAATCGTAACTTTCGTAAAGTATATAACTTGAAGAAGAAAAACCCGAAACGCCTGCTTTTTCAAGGCGTTTCGGGTTTTATTGACTACATATTTGACGGCTTATACTGAGAAGCCAGCTTATTCATATTGGAATGTTTTAGCTCAAATGACGAATGAACATAACGGTTGAGCGTGATATTTACATTAGCGTGACCAAGCACTTCACTTAAACTCTTGACCTCAAAACCAACCTCTACACATCGAGTTGCAAAAGTATGTCTGAGCACGTGGAAATTAGCCGGTTCAACATTGCACTCTTTTACATAACTTTTGAACCGATTTTGCATAGTGCGAGGCTCAATGTACTGGTCGGTTCCTGTCAAAATGTATGCTTTGGGATTGGATGCGAATTTCTTCGCAACATCAACGATGAACAACGGCAACGGAATCTCACGAATAGAACATTGGCTTTTGGGTTCTGTGATGACAATTTTCGTTTTTGAAACACTTCCGTTTCCTAAATCTTGAATACGTTGCATTGTTTTTCGGATTTTTAGTTTGCTGTGTGCCAGATCAAAATCTTCCCATTGCAGAGCACACAGCTCACCAACACGTATCCCTGTATATAAAGACAAGAGTACCCCAAACTTTGAATGGTCCATATCGTTTGTGAGCGTTCCTATCAAGGATTCTTGCTCGGACGGGGTAAAAACCCTCATTTCTTTCTCTTTCTTTTTTATGGAAAGTTTGCTGAGATTACAAATCACGGGAAGTTCTTTGTATCTCGCATATTCGATTGTACTTTTTATAATGGTTAGAATATCGGTAACAGTTTTCGGAGACAGTCCACCGGAATTATCCAAACGCCCATCGGTAAGTTGCTGTTCAATAAAGATTTCGATAACATCTGTTGTAAGTTGCGAGAGCTGAACGGCACCTAAATGCGGCTTGATATGTGTTTTTATCAGATGCGTGTACCGTGCTTGCGTAGATTCTTTGGTATTCAATTGCATTGAATGTAGCCAACAATCTAATAGTTCACCATAGGTTGAAGATTTGTTCTTAGTAGGCTGTACCTTTTGGACATTGCCTCTTTGCTCCGTGAGCTTGCGTTTTACCTCGCTATAGGTTTTTCCGTAAACATAGGCGTATTTTGCTTTATGTTCGGAATCGTAGGAACGAATATATCGCCCCTCCCATCTGCCGTCTTTACGCTTGTAAATGTTTTCGCCTTTTCTTGGCATTGTGAGTAACCTCCTCTCTCTGATGCTGACAAGGATTTTGACGGCGAATAAAAATCAAATAAGAATGGTGAGTGCGATTCTATGTAAAATTTGGTATCAAAAAGTCCATTTTTTAATTCTTTTCGACTTTTCCTCCGTACCTATTGACAAATCCGACAACATCGTGTATGATTTTACACGATACTTGTTGAAAAGTGTTGGACTTCAAGTTATATACTTTACGAAACAAAATGGGGTAGCAGGCATCAAAATCGCTTGCTATTTTTTTGTTTTCGCCTTTGTTATATGAAGCCGAGGTATTGGTGTGTTCGCCAGTATCTCGGCTTTTTTGCGTTCTGGCATTTCTAATCTTTCTGATATAGCTTGATTCAAAGACTAAAAGCACTCAAATTCACATTTTTAATATTTATAGTATGACATAGTCAAGAATAAATATCAATAGTCTGTGGTAAATCAAAAAAGAATATTTATAGACTATATATAGGAGGATGTATAATGAGTGAAATAGCTAAATTTATCGGACAGCGTATCCGTAATTATAGAACGCAACAGAATCTCAGCCAGGAGAAATTGGCCGAAATGGCAGGTTGTCATCCGACCTACATCGGACAACTGGAACGAGGAGAAAAAAACGCTACTCTTGAAAGCGTGGAAAAGATTGCATCCGCCCTCAATATCCCTCTTTCCCGTCTGTTTGAAAAGCTCGATGATAATGAACAAGAGGATAGCATCCCTTTGAAATGCTACGAATTTGTTTCTGCTAAGACAAAAGCAGAACAGAAACATCTTTACAAAATGCTCATAGAGATGGATAAATATAAAAACAAGTAATCGTTAAGATGTTTTACAACTAAACCTTTTGAGCATTTAATTTGCTTGGGTGCAAATGCACCCACCCCTTATTAGCTGGGTGCATTGATGAACCCCGCACACGAACTACATAAATCCCCAAAACAAAAATAACGGCTTTCGACAGTCTCTTTTGCCCTCGAAAGCCGTTATTTTTGGCGTTTGAACCGCCATTTTTGTATCAAATGGTATCAATCTTTGGTTATACACATCGGTATAGTGAGCAAGGTTTGTAAAACCCTGTTCTTTGGCATATTTTTCAAGCATTTTCTTTTGGTTTACAATGCTGTTACTGTCTCCATTCAGTTCGTCATCTCGTGACAGTCTCTCATAAAGTGCTGTTATTCTATTGTTGTCCGGTCTCTTCATAAAATCTCCTTTCCGAGGTATCCATACCTCTGTGACCAGGCATCTATGGATGAATTCATTCTACCATAGATACAGGGGCACTGCTATATAGTGTCTGCTGATTAAACCGTTTCCGGTTGAAAATCAGCAGGTTGTAATCCAATCAGCTCCAAAAGATAAATAAGAGCAAAAAGTATTCATGACTGAATCTTGAATAAATTCGTCACAAATACAGATAACGCAATCGATGTAAGTGTTGTGTCATAGAGCTTGGTTCTTATCAAGTCCATTCCGTAGCAGCGTTTACTTAAACTGAATGAGTGCTCTACCTCAATTCGATCGGTGTTATCCTGATATTCCTGCTTTTTCTCTTTTGATGATTGTTTTGTAAGGCTTGGCCTCCCAAGCTTTGGACCAGATAATCGTATTCCATGAAGCTTACAGAAATTTCTGTTGTCTCTGGTTCGATATATTTGGTCTGCCAGTAGGCGTTCTGGGTAATAACCAGTTCGTTCCCTGAATCGTTCCACTACTTCAACAAGTACTGTACTTTCATTGTAGGCATCATAGGATATTTTTTCTATTCTGCCAAGACCGCTATCATCAATGCTTAAATCAAACTTTGCACCAAATTCAACCGGAGCTTTTGTTTTTCCTCTGACGATTGGTCTAATCCATGGCTGTGAGATACTGACAATGCGGTTTTCCACACTATGAACCTTGTTTTGGTACATGTACTGTTGTTGTTCATATAGCTTATATATTGTCATCAAAAGTGATACTTATAAAACCGTGCACTTTATAATTATATCATTTTCGAGTGAAAAATGCAGTAAAATCAATGGTTTCAAGCTGTTTTTCTATTAATCAGCAGACACTACTTACATATTATGCAGGAATCTCGCAATAGGTAGCAAAAAGACCCTGCTTAAAAAAGCAGGATCTCATTTTGAACCTTATTTTCTTTCTATTCTTTTCATCTATAGAATACGGTCTGTATAGAACTACAGATAAAATTCCATCGGATATGTCGGATATGCAATTTCTTCCAGTTGATCCAACGTTACCAATCCTGCCGGAGCAAGAAGCACTGCCGGAATTCTGTTGACAATCGTTGCACATGTATGCTCGACTGTTGCCGGTTTTACAACATGGAACTCCGTATCCGGTTCTCCCGTAATCTTCCAGTCACACATATCTCCATCGTCTGCCCCATATACCTTTCCAATACACTGCGTCTCAATGACCGGTCCCTGGAATGTCTCTGTTGTAACAACTGCTGCCATACCGATGCAATTTCCCTTTGGAATCGTTGCATCCAAAGTAGATGAATACAAATCTGTATCATGGAAATATGGCACGCATTTCTGCGTCTGGCTCTTGATCGTCCATCCCATCTTTGATGCAAGTGCCTCATTGGAATTCCATACATAAGATGGCTCTATCTCTTCCGGATGTGCAATCTGATTTTCAAATTCTTCCGGTGTCAGACCTACACCATGTGCCTTGGCCAGTGCCAGTCCATAATCCTCTACATTATAACTTACTGCACCTTCAATTTTCTCAATCTTATGGCATCCAGCAGCTACCATGCCGACCATATTTACCCAGAAAATATCTTCCATACCACTTCCAACAAATGTACAGCCATTCTCTTTCGCTGTCACATCCAGAATGTTCGCTCTGACAGGATCTGTCGTCCAACAGTAAGTTGCCTCCTCACAAGTTGTAATAACGCTGATTCCTCTGCTCAGACACTTCATATAGTGAGGGAAACATTCACTTACGAGACTGAATAAAGTAACAACCGCAATATCGGCATCTGTATTGTCCAGAACTTCATCGGCATTGTCACTGATCAAGATTCCGGTCTTTACACCCAGCCCTGCATAATCACCGATGTCCATTCCGACAATTGCAGGATTACAGTCAATCGCACCAACGATCTGGCATCCGGTTTCATAAAGATAACGTAATGTATACTTACTCATCTTGCCGCATCCATACTGAATTACTTTAATTTTCTCCATACTGACCTTCCTCTCTGTACTGCTTTCATCGCCCTGACAGACACCGGATTAAGCAGTACCGAAGTACCGGTTTCTGTCCCAACAAATTTCTTTTATCTTCTTTTTCATTTGTTAAATTTTTATCTAAGTCCAGTATAAAGTCTGAAGTAACTTGAGAGTCAACCATCTTTTGTCACAGAAATCCGACAAATTATTTGTTCATTTTTACAGGAACCTGAAGCCGCAAATACATGGATCTTTTCCGCTCATTAAAAATATGCATTTCCATGATCTCTTCACAGATATAATCTCCACAGATTTCATAGTGATTCTTTTTACAATATTCCAATAGCTTTGCGGCACACTCCTGTTCTTCATCGAAATCCTCCGTATAAATACACGCGTACATTCCATTTTCAATCTTCTGTACCCTGTCCTGAAGTGGAAAATTATCATCTACGAAAATAAAAATCTCATTAGAATAAAAACTCTGCTCTTCAAACCTTCTCCGGCTCATCAACGTTCCCGCATTACAATAGTAGACCTGTGGAATATCACATTCCATCAGCTTATTTTTCAGTTGCTTCAGAATCAGTTCGTATGTATCAATATTGTAATCATAAAAATTCTTATCCACCGTCATAGAATAAATAGTACGGTCTGGAATATACTCCAACGTAATAGTTCCACTTGCAGGGGATTTTTTATAACGCTTAATCGATGCCACAGTCCGGTCGATCGCCTCCATTTTAAATTTCAGCTCCTGCATCTCCTGCAGCGTCTGCTCTTTTTTCTGCATCAGTACATCTTCTATCAGATCCAGATCTTTCCGGTCAAGGATACTCTTAATCTCTTTTAATTCCATTCCCAGCTCTTTCATATACTGAATCATGTCCAACCGGGCATTCTGCTTGATATCATAATACCGGTAACACGTTTTTTCATCCACATAACATGGCGTAAGCAGATTCATTGAATCGTACAGCCTCAATGTCGGCACAGTTGTCCGGTTCATCTTTGCCATCTCTCCGATGCTGATATACCCTGTCCTTTTTTCGTCCATTTCTGCCTCCTGAAAATCCTCATACTCTTTTTAGCTTATGTATAACTCATCAGGAACTCTAATGTAACATGAGAGTTTAAATCCAGCTTTCATCCCCTCCGGTGATCGCAAGGCTTAAAAGAGTATCCATCTTTTCAACCTCTTCTTCTCCTTCGATCTTCTCCAGCAATTCTGCTGTATCAATGACATTTTCCATGGATTCATCCGGTCCGATTTCATAATCAATCTCTGACTCACAATCAGGACACGCAATCTTTTTCATCGTCTGCAAAGACAGAAAACGATAACCACACTTTTTACATTCATAATAACCGCACTCTTTCGTGCCGTTCGGTACAAAATACATAATTTTTCTCCTTACTCTTACATTATTCGTTTAGGCGTTTGCGAAACGCCAAAAGCCGCATAAATACGGCATTTTTTGTTGTTAAAATAAAATATCTCCTCAAGATTTATGGTAAAATAGAGTTGCGAGAAACTATCAACCAATCCACCTAAAGGAGATATACCTACATGATAACACATAAGTAGCTCTCTTTGGCAGAATTTTTTGAAGATTGCCAAAATAAATTCGACAACAACAAATACCAGTTCCTTTCACTTCTTGATGAAACCATTAACCTTGATGAAATTGTTCTTGTTTCTTTTGTTCCTGATGCCTCAAAATTCACCCGTTTCAAACAAGATTTCCTGATGGACTTACGATCTATGTTCGATCACATGGTTGATATTACCGAACCGATTTGCCAAAAACTTGACCCTCATCTGGCGACTATGACTATCTTCGATACCTCTGGCATTGAAGCCCGGGTCACTGAAAATAATCCAAAATACGCAAACCGTATTATCAAACAGTTAAAGGCTTTTGCAAAGGCAAACAACCTTGATAAAAGCTATGATCCTTATAAGGCTGCCTATGGCTCCATGCCTACGCATGCTGCTTCGAATCAGGCAATCCAACAGATGTACATCAACGGTCACTTCTGTTAAGTCGGTCAGAAACTCCGGATAAGATAAGCAGATCCCCGGAGGAGTCCGGGGAGAGAAAGCGTATGCTCAGCAGGTTACACAACCTGCAAAAAGAAATTTCACATTTTGTTGCACACGCAGATAGTGATAGCTTTCTTTATGGCAGGATGTTATACTAAAGAAAATCAAAGGTGTTTCCTGAAAGAGCATAAGTTACTCGGAAAGGGAAAATATGGAATATGAGAAAGTGGAATTGCTGGGACTGAAGGATACGTTGGAACATTTACTGGATTTTATCTGGAAAATGGAGACGAGTCCACCGTATTTTTATGGGATTTTTGACAGGATGAAGAATAATATCGAATTATTCTTATGCGTGCAGGCAGAGGATGTGGAGTATCTGCTTGAGATCCTGGACAGGGACTGGAAAGAGGCAAATCGGAAACTGATCGGGATCCAGTATTATGATGTCCGGGAAAATAATCCTTCAGTTGACCTGGAAGAGTGCTTTTATCTCTCAGGTATGATCGCAGAGATGAGCCGGTTCTTTGAACGGAATGAAAGAAAGAGACGGGAGAAAGCACTGTATCAGAGATGGAGAGAAGAAAGAGAGGATGAGGAGAATGCCATCATTTTTGGATGATATTTCCAGCTTTTACGGAACAGGTGAGAAGAATGAAAAAGGACAGACGCTGGAAGAATTTCTGAAGGAGTATGATCCGTATCAGTATAAAAATCCCTGTGCGACGACGGATATGGTCTTATTTTCTTATGCAGGTGAAAAGCCGGATACGGATGCATTAAAAGTACTTCTGGTCTGCAGGAAGAATCATCCAAGTATCGGATATTGGGCATTGCCCGGCGGATTTGTGGAATTGTATGAGAATCTGGAAGATACGGCACGAAGGGAACTGGAGGAGGAGACCGGGGTGAAAGGACTTCCGGTGGAACAGTTTGCCTGTTATGGAGATTATCAGAGAGATCCGAGAGCAAGAGTGATAACGACAGCTTATTTTTCCCTGGTGAATGAAAAAGAAGTGCGAGTAAAGGCAGGGGATGATGCAGCGGATGCGGCATGGTTTACTGTGAAATTAAAAAAGGGGGAATCGAAGGATATCACGACGGATGCAGCAGTGATAAGAAGAGAGGATTTTTCACTGGAACTGGAAAATGAGGATCGGGGACTGAAAATCAGGGCGGTGATCTGCAAAGAAGAGCGGCAGGGGCTGGTAAGAGAACGGAAATATAAAGTAAAAGAAGGCGGAATGGTCGCAGTAGATCATGCAGCGATTCTTACGCAGGCATTGGAAGTGATTCAGCAGAGAATCCGAAAAAATTCTTGTACTTGTGGATAGAACGGTTTTGTGATAAGATATTCTTCATGAATGTTATAGGTTATTAGGAGGATAAGATGGAGAACGAAGCTGTTTCAAAGAATTTTATAGAGCAGGAAATAGATAAAGATCTGGCAGAAGGCGTTTACGATCACGTATGTACGCGTTTCCCGCCGGAACCGAACGGATATCTGCATATCGGACATGCAAAATCAATTCTTTTGAATTATGGTCTTGCACAGAAGTATGGCGGAACGTTCCATATGCGTTTTGATGATACAAATCCTACAAAGGAAAAGACGGAGTTCGTTGAGTCTATTAAGGAAGATATCCAGTGGCTTGGGGCAGACTGGGGAGAGCATCTGTATTTTGCGTCAGATTATTTTGACCAGATGTACGAGTGTGCTGTAAAACTGATCAAAAAGGGAAAAGCATTCGTATGTGACCTGACAGCAGAGCAGATGAGAGAATATCGTGGAACTCTGACAGAGCCTGGAAAAGAGAGTCCATACCGTAACCGCTCTGTAGAAGAGAACCTTGAATTATTTGAAAATATGCGTGCGGGAAAATATCAGGATGGAGAAAAGGTTCTCCGTGCAAAGATTGATATGGCATCACCGAATATCAATATGCGTGATCCGATCCTTTATCGAGTAGCCCGCATGACGCATCATAATACGGGAGATAAATGGTGCATTTATCCGATGTATGATTTTGCACATCCGATCGAGGATGCAATCGAGGGAATTACTCATTCTATCTGTACCCTGGAGTTTGAGGATCACAGACCGTTGTATGACTGGGTCGTAAGAGAGTGTGAATTCGAGAATCCTCCAAGGCAGATCGAGTTCGCAAAGTTATATCTGACAAATGTTGTAACTGGAAAGCGTTATATTAAGAAACTGGTAGAAGACGGAATCGTAGACGGATGGGATGATCCACGGCTGGTTTCTATTGCAGCTCTGAGAAGACGTGGTTTTACTCCGGAATCTATCAAAATGTTTATTGAATTATGTGGAGTATCCAAGAGCCAGAGTTCTGTAGATTATGCGATGCTTGAGTATTGTATCCGTGAGGATCTGAAGATGAAGCGTCCACGTATGATGGCAGTGCTTGATCCGATTAAACTGGTAATCGACAATTATCCGGAAGGACAGGTTGAGTATCTGGATGTTGCGAACAATCTTGAGAACGAAGAACTGGGACAGAGAAAAGTTCCGTTCTGTCGTGAACTTTATATTGAGCGGGAAGATTTTATGGAAGAGCCGCCGAAGAAGTATTTCCGTCTGTTCCCGGGAAATGAAGTTCGTCTGATGCATGCATATTTTGTTAAGTGTGAGAGCTTTGTGAAAGATGAAAACGGCAATATAACGGAAATTCACTGCACGTATGACCCGGAGACAAAAGCAGGAAGCGGATTCACAGGACGTAAAGTAAAGGGAACGATCCACTGGGTTCCGGCACCTTATGCACAGAAAGCAGAGGTAAGACTTTATGAGAATCTTGTAGATGAGGAAAAAGGTGTATACAATAAAGAAGACGGTTCACTGAATCTGAATCCGAATTCACTTACTGTAATAAAGGATGCGTATGTAGAACCAAGTTTTGCAGATGCAAAGGCTTATGACAGTTTCCAGTTTGTAAGAAATGGATATTTCTGCATCGATGCGAAGGATTCTACGGCAGAATATCCGGTATTTAACAGGATTGTTTCACTGAAGAGTTCATTTAAACTTCCAAAATAAATAAAAAGAGTAGAAAACAGCCCTGCCGAGCCGGTGAACCGGAACAGCAGGGCTGTTTGATATTGTGGGGAAATGGTAAATAGTTTCGTGAACCTTTTAAACCATGGTGGCAAAGAATCTTATCTGTCAGTTCCCTTCCTGAGTCTCTTTGGTAAGGGAGACATATCCACGATCAGAGACCGGTTTCAGATCTCCGTCAAGACTAAAATCTTCTGTAAAATCAGTTTCTTCATTTTCCAGAGATTCCATATCCTGCTTGGTTGAAGACTTGCAAAAGTATGCAAGAATAAAACCGATAAAAGAACCAATGGCTGCAAGTGTCAAAAATACTTTAAATCCCTTTTTCAATTCCGGGGTCTCCTTTCTGATGAGATAATCTGCTTTATGACCTGTAATCAGGCTGATTTTCATTTTAATACTTTTTCAGAGGGATTACAATAAGAGGAAATGTAAAAAAAAGAGAAATAATATTTTACATCCCTGCAAAAGTATAGTATAATTCATAAGGTGGTAGAATTTATAAGTACCGCTCATAAATATTGACAAGCGACATACGCAGGAGGGTTTGAAATGGTAAAAGCAGTAGTTGGTGCGAACTGGGGCGATGAAGGAAAGGGCAAAATTACAGATATGCTCGCCAGAGAGGCTGATATTATTGTTCGTTTTCAGGGTGGTGCGAATGCAGGCCATACGATTGTGAATGATTACGGGAAATTTGCACTGCATACACTGCCGTCAGGAGTTTTCTATGGTCATACGACCAGCATCATTGGAAATGGTGTGGCACTGGATGTTCCGCGTCTTTTCGCAGAAGTACAGTCTGTTGTAGAAAAGGGCGTTCCGATGCCGAAGATTCTTGTATCCGACAGAGCACAGATGGTAATGTCTTATCATAAGAATTTTGACGCATATGAGGAGGAAAGACTTGGAGGAAAGTCATTCGGCTCTACAAAGTCCGGTATTGCTCCGTTTTATTCAGATAAGTATGCAAAGATCGGATTTCAGGTAAGTGAGCTGTTTGATGAGGAACTTTTGAAGGAAAAAGTTGTACGTGTGGCAGAGCAGAAGAATGTACTGCTTGAGCATTTATATCACAAACCGCTGATCAATCCTGATGAGTTATATAACGAACTGATGGAATACAAAAAAATGGTGGAGCCATATGTAGCGAATGTATCTCTGTTCCTCCATGAGGCACTGAAAGAAGGAAAGACGATCTTACTTGAAGGACAACTGGGATCTATGAAAGATCCGGATCATGGAATTTACCCGATGGTTACATCTTCTTCCACACTGGCCGGATATGGTGCAATCGGTGCAGGAATCCCGCCATATGAGATCAAGCAGATTGTTACAGTCTGCAAGGCATACTCCAGTGCTGTAGGTGCAGGTGCATTTGTAAGTGAGATCTTTGGTGATGAGGCGGACGAGCTGAGAAGACGCGGCGGTGACGGCGGAGAGTTCGGTGCTACAACAGGACGTCCGAGAAGAATGGGATGGTTTGACTGTGTTGCATCCAAGTATGGCTGCAGAATGCAGGGAGCAACAGACGTAGCATTTACGGTACTTGATGTACTTGGTTACCTGGATGAGATTCCGGTTTGTGTAGGTTATGAAATTGACGGAGAGGTTACAAAAGAATTTCCGGTGACACATCTTCTTGAGAAAGCAAAACCAGTGTATAAGGTTCTTCCAGGATGGAAAGAAGATATCCGCGGTATTAAAAAGTATGAAGATCTTCCGGAAAACTGCCGTAAATATATTGAATTCATTGAGAAAGAGATTGAATATCCGATCACGATGATCAGTAACGGACCGGGAAGAGATGACATTATTTACCGTAATAAATAAGAATTTCTATAACAAAAAGCATATGAATCTATAATAAAAGCAGGGAATATCTGTGCCGGAGAGCAGAGATATTCCCTGTTTTAACTTTTATCTAACATTATTTGAATCATATTTTAATAGAGAGTGAAATATAATATAAAGCCGGGGATTTGAATTTGATCCGGCAATCTGATAAGAGGAGGTAGACCGATGCGTAAGAACAGTGAGGAAAAACCGATAGACATCATATCAATGGAAGAATACCTGAAGAAAAGACAAGTAGTAAGGCAACCGGAGACGGTCTGGGAGGGCTGGAGAGAAAAATCTGCCAGTGCATTGAAACTGGCAGATATCTTTTATGTCTGAGAGCTAATCATTTCTGTCATCATGGTCATTCCCGAAAAGGCGGGAGAACAGAACAAATCCGTAAAGAACGACAGGTACAAGAATGGTGGCTGCAACCGAACCTTTCAAAAGATCTGAAGCGAGCGGTGAATCGATCAGTGAAAAGATAAGAGTACTAAGATACATGGCGACAAGAAATATGACACCGATCAGAGCCAGAATACGTTTTGCCTTTTTCATTGTAGAACCTTTCTAAAAATAAAAATCAATTATCGTGTAATGAGCGATTCCTTTTGAAAATAAAAGGATCAACTATATTCAGTATACACAAAAAAACAGTTTACGGCAAACGGAAATTGTTATATAATGAATAAGCGATTGAATTCGAATTATTTATTTAGAGACAAAGGAGCAATATACAATGAGCGAAAAAAGTTTATTAGATCAGTGGCGTGATATGGCGTATGACAGAAATCTTTCCAAGAATGAACTGGAGACATTCTGGAGCAGATATTTTACGATTGAGAAAAAAATATATGAGCAGCTTCTTGACAATCCGGAAGAGGAAGTAAGAGGAACTGTAAAGGAACTCGCAGAGAAATATGGTCAGGACGTGATGACGATGGTAGGATTCCTGGATGGAATTAATGACAGTCTGAAAGTTCCGAACCCGATCGAGACGATGGATGAGAATACAGATGTTACTTTAGTTTTTGATAAAGAGATGCTTTACAAGAACATGGTAGATGCAAAAGCTGACTGGCTGTATGAACTGCCGCAGTGGGATAAGATCTTTGATGCTGATACAAAGAAAAAGCTGTATCGTGAGCAGAAGCAGTCAGGCACAGTCCGTAAGGCTAAAAAGATCGGCAGAAATGAGCCTTGTCCATGTGGAAGTGGAAAGAAATATAAATATTGCTGTGGAAAGAATGCATAAAAAAATGTATAAAATGTTCTAAAGTCCGGCATACTGATACTGATTCTGTAAATAAGAGGAGGTAATCAGTATGCCGGATTTAAAATGTACGGTACAGACATGTGTGCACAACTACAAGTTCCTGTGCGATTTGGACAAGATTCAGGTGGGAGGAGATACTGCAAAGACTGCACAGGAGACCTGTTGCGACAGCTTTCAGGAGAGAAAAGAAGGCAGTTATATGAATGCAGCAGTTTCAGACCGGTCTCCTTCTGATCTTTGTAGTGTTGACTGTAAGGCAACAGAATGTATGTATAATGAGGATTGTCAGTGTCATGCAGGAAAGATCAGTGTGGAAGGCAGTGATGCCTGTCATTGTGAAGGCACAGAGTGTGCGACTTTCCAGTGCCGCTAATATTTGAAAAAGGAAAGATAAAATGAATCAGAAGAGATTACCGGTCATGGAATGAAGTGTATGGTGATCCTGAAAGGGTATGTGAAAGAATTTTGCTTTTTCATATGCCCTTTTTCAGCGGTTGACTCTTATAGGTCAGCCGCGTTATAATCTACATATGCGTAAAGGAAAGGAAGGAAAAAGATGGAGGAAAAGAAAGCCGGGGAAAAATTTCCTGAATATGATAAGTCGGACACTGTGCTTTCACCAAAGGAACAGTTACTTTCGGCTCAGAAAAGATCTTCAAATTTTAAAGAGCAGGTAATTAAAAGTATGGCGATGTTCTTTGTGGTGGCGGCATGCATTTTATTCTATTTTGCGTTGTTGCGTCTGAGCGAGATATCGTATGCAGTGAAGTCATTTCTATCGGTTGCGAAACCGATTATTTACGGACTGGCGATCGCATATCTGCTGAATCCGATCGTCAAGGTGATTGACAGTAAATTAGTTCCGTTTTTTGAAAAAAAATGTCCGAAGATGAAACGGAAAGAAACTTTTTCAAGAGGAGTGGGAATTTTAGTATCACTGGTTCTGCTTGTGGCGGTAATTGTAGCCTTGCTGAATATGATGATTCCACAGCTTTATACCAGTATCCGGGATATGATCGTCAATGTACCGAGTCAGATGAACCGTTTTGTAAAAGCATTTAATGAAATGCATTCCTCAGATTCCACAGTCGGTAAGATCCTTGAAAATGTGATGAAAGAGGCAACGACTTTTATCCAGAATTGGATGCGGACAGATCTGATGGATAAAGTGAATGAATGGATGACGCAGCTTACTGCAGGGGTGATTCTGATGGTACGTGAAATCCTGAATTTTATCATTGGAATGATCGTGTCCATTTATGTCCTTTTCAGTAAAGAAAAGTTCATGTGCCAGGCAAAGAAGCTCGTTTATGCAATTTTCAGACCGACAAAGGCGAACCTGATTTTGCATGTCGGAAGCAAAAGTAATGAGATTTTTGGTGGATTTATTATTGGTAAGATCATTGATTCTGCAATTATTGGAGTACTTTGCTTTATCGGGCTGTCGATTTTAAATATACCATATACGCTGTTGGTCAGTGTAATTGTAGGTGTGACGAATGTCATTCCATTTTTCGGACCTTATATTGGGGCGATTCCAAGTGCGTTGCTGATCTTTCTTGCAGATCCGGTAAAGGGAGTTTATTTTGTTATTTTTATTATTTTGCTTCAGCAGTTTGACGGAAATATCCTTGGACCAAAGATCCTTGGAAATTCAACTGGACTTTCTGCATTCTGGGTTGTATTTTCTATCCTGATCGCAGGAGGATTATTTGGAATCCCGGGTATGCTCCTGGGAGTACCTACATTTGCAGTGATTTATTATATCATCAGTATGGTTGTGAATCGAAAACTGAGAAAAAAGCAGCTTCCTACAGATACCGACAGCTATGATGAGCAGGGATATGTACAGGCAGACGGATCTTATGTACATATGGAGGAAAATATATTAAAAGAAAAGGGAGATGAGCCATATGCCGATTCGAGTACAAAATGATTTACCTGTAAAGGAGATCCTTGAGCAGGAGAATATTTTTGTGATGGATGAATTCAGGGCAGCACATCAGGATATCCGACCTATCAGTATCGGGTTGTTAAACCTGATGCCTTTAAAAGAAGATACAGAGTTGCAGATTCTGCGGGCGTTATCAAATACACCGCTGCAGGTGGATGTGACATTTGTGAGGGTGACAAGCCATGTATCCAAGAATACATCCACCAGTCATATTTATAAGTTTTATGAAGCGTTTGAAGATATTAAAAATAAAAAATTTGACGGATTTATCATTACAGGAGCTCCGGTGGAGCAGATGCCGTTTGAAGACGTGGATTACTGGGAAGAACTGAAAGGGATCATGGAGTGGACGAAGACGAATGTTGTATCTACGCTCCATTTGTGCTGGGGAGCCCAGGCAGGGATCTACTATCATTATGGAATTGACAAGGTACTGCTTCCTGAAAAGCGTTCCGGTCTGTACTGGCATCGTGTAAGAAACCGTAAGATTCCGATCGTGAGAGGGTTTGACGATATGTTCCTTGCACCACATTCAAGACATACAGAAGTTCCGCAGGATCTTTTGGAGGCAGATGAACGTATCACAATCCTGGCTGATTCAGACGAGGCGGGAGTGTATATGTGTATGGCACAGAATGGTCGTCAGATCTTTGTCATGGGACATCCTGAGTACGACAGGATGACGTTGGATGCAGAATACAAAAGAGATTCGGCAAAGGGATTAAATCCGGTTATTCCGAAAAATTATTATCCGGGAGATGATACATCCAAAAAGCCGATGTTGACATGGAGAGCCCATGCAAATAATCTGTATGCTAACTGGTTGAATTATTACGTATATCAGGTAACGCCGTATGATCTGTATGGCACACCGTTTTAAAAGCGGAAAAACATATAAAATTTATAGTTATACTTATTTACGGCACCTTGCATCATGCAGGGTGCTATTTTTATATAGGAACAATTTTCTGCAAATGTGATACCCCGGATACATTTTTACTATTCTGATAGAAATTGATGTTGGGGTCAAAAGGTCATTCTATCACCAGTGTGCAAGCACACGTGGTTTCAGACCTTTTGACCCTGACATCATAGAAATTATGTATAGTACATGGAAAATATTACCAGTCAAATTCTATTGACAATTACAGATAGAAACTCTAAGATGAGGATTAGTGAATAGATCGAAAAATGTGGTGGATCTTTAGAAGGCATACTTTGAAGTCAGGAGAGTAGGCATGAATCAAAGGAAGTTGGATGATTTGGATTTTTATGAGAAATATTTATTGAATGCCGGGCAGGCAGAAAGAGATAAATATATAGAAGAACACCCGGACTTTCTGAATGATTACCCTGTTTCATATGAGCATAGGGAACTGCTTCAGGATGAATTATACAGAAAGCTACTTCGCAGAATCAGAGCGTATGAGACAGGGGAAAAAGCAGAAAAAAAGGAATAAAGAGCAAAATAAGGTTAAAGAAGTTTTTCTATATAACTTCTTTAACCTTATTTGGTAAATACAACCTGCGATAAAATATCAGAATTTCTGACTGTTGATCCAGCGGTCGAACGGGTCAGGCCGGTTACTGATAAAGTCATTTCTGACATTGGCACTGTTCAGTTTCGTCTTTTGGCGGTTTTCTTCTGCTGCTTCAGCACTTTCAAACAGCCGGCTTTCCGGCAGATGAATCGCACCGCAGGAACCGATCAACTGAACGATATAAAGATCATCCTGTCTTCCGGCAACCTTTGCCTTGCGGACGACCTGATCATTTTCTAAAATATACACAATATCATCTTTATTATACATTACTTTACATCCTCTTCATCAAATTCCAAAGTTATGTAGTTGAAGCGGTCATCTTTCCATATCTTAGTGACCTTGCCTCTGCGGGTCTGGAGACGCTCACGGTTCTTATAATTTGTACTTGCACCGTAAGCATGTTCGAGCATATACCAGTAGGATGTAGGAAGCTGATTTTCTTCGACTTCCAGATAATCACCCACCTGGCAGCAGTCAGGCTGCTCGGTTGTAAAATCCATTGTTCTCATGATGTTCCCCACTTTCTGCGACAGATTACATAAAGTATTATACGCATGGAGGCAGCGGAATGCAATCCTCAGGATTGTATTATTTTATGAAATATTGTTGAAAGATCTGCAGGCGATTCAGAAAAATCTCTCTTGACCCATTCATCCAGTAATCCGAAAAGGGCGTAAGAATAAAAGCGTCCACGATAACATTCATAGGCAGACCCGTCATATTGTGACATCATAATCTGATAGAAACCATCATAGATAGAGGATTGAACCTGGGCGGTATACGCAAGCTGCAACAGGAAACGGTTCTCATAAGTAAATGCGAAAAAATCCCGGGCATTATCCAAAGTATATTTTTCAGATGAGAGACCATGGTCATTTCGGTATCTGTTCCAGAGAATGACAATCTTAAAAGAGAGGGCATCATTTTTCGTTTTAAAATTCCGAAACCAGGTTGAACGGTTCACACCGGCAAGATCCGCAATTTCATTTACAGTGACCTTTTCAAATGGCTTTTCCTGCATTTTCTGGATCAATGCATCTGCCATGCATTCTTTTAAAAAGTCAGTAGCTTTTGCATTTTGTCCCATAAAACTCCTTTCTGCAACTTTTGAGCGGAAAAGTTGCAAATACCGGACAGGCTATTGCCTTTTGCGGTAAATGAATTTATAATTTCTTTCTGCGACTTTTGTTGCATTGAGCATAGAATGATGATTTAATTTATTATAGTTGCATTTCAGATAAAAGTCAAAATATATAAACAAAGTGAAAGAGAGCCGGGGGGAAGCCCGGTCAGAGAGGTTGAAAAATGAGTGTCAGAATTTTTACAGATTCCGCATCAGATATCACATTGCAGGAAATGGAAGAGAAGCAGATTGGACTGATCGCAATGCCGCTTTTATGTGGCGAGAAGACGTATATTGATGATAAGACGATACCAATGACAACATTTTGGGAGATGCTTCTGGATGGGGTGAATATAAAGACATCCCTTCCGTCACCGGAATGTTTTGTGAAGATTTTTGAAGAAGCAAAGAATAAGAAAGAAGAAGTAGTGTGTATTCTGATTTCATCAGGATTTTCAGGAACTTATCAGGGGGCGATGCTGGCAAAGTCCATGGTAGATTATGAAGGAATTTATATTATCGATTCCAAATGTGCGGCTGCTGCGGAAAAGCAAATTGCATTTTATGCCTGTGAGTTACGTGAAAAAGGAATGAGTGGAAAAGAGATTGCAGAAGAACTGGAAAAATTCCGATCAAGAGTCAGACTGATCGCATGCCTGGATACACTGGAATACCTTGCAAGAGGAGGAAGACTGCCGAAGACTGTAGCAGCCATTGGAAATAAACTTCAGTTCAAGCCAATCATTACTTTTACAAAAGAAGGAGAAATTGAGGTCGTAAAAAAGACAAGGGGAGCAAAAAAAGCGATGCGGGACATGGCAGTATTGGCAGAAGAATGTAAAATAGATCCTGAGTTTCAGGCAATCCCGCTTTTTTCTCAGGATGATACGAACTGCCGGGAATACATGGCCACCCTTCAGGAGGCAGATCTGAAAGTAGAAATGAAGCAGCCGGAAGAGATTGGTGCAACAATCGCAACTTATATCGGTCCGGAGGCTTATGGAATTGTATTTGTGGAATCATGATGATATGATAAAAGGCTAACAGAGCAGATCGATTTCATGGTGAAAGGAAGGATCTTATTTTCTGAAGATCACACTGACTTTCGGATTGACAGCCAGTGATTTCGTATGGCAGGGAAATGATCAAAGTTGAGAATATAAAAGGACGGTTGTTCCTCGTAGGTGCAGAGGATGATTCCTTCTGGGAGGCAGGAAAATATATCCGTCGTATGGACAGGCGGCTGAAAGAACGCCCACATACCTGTGAATACGTACCGCTTGTATACGAGCATGGGACGCATTTTGTATTACCGGAATCCATGCTCCGCATGGCATTGCCTGTGGGACTTAAGTTTGTGCTGCGGTTTATTTTCAAGGCGGCAAAGGAATACCCGGATGAATGTGAGGCAGCAAGGAAAGATATTGACCGGAGACTTTCGGCTGCATTAAAAGAATGGCGGGAAGAAAATTAGAAAAAAAAGAAAAGTGAAAAGTGTCAGGCAGCTGGAAGAGAAAATTTGAAATTTTCAGGGAAGTTCCAGTGCCTGGCATTTTTTATACATGAGATTAAATATTGGTTGAAAAGATGTGAATTATAAAATACAATATATTTAACCTGATTATATGAAATGTGGAGAGAAAGTTGCTTGAAGAATTAAGGTTGTACTATAGAGGAAGGAGACTGGTGGGAAAAGTATGAAAAAGGTCATGAAAGTAATAGCTGCAGGAATTGTGTGTACGTGCATTTTCTGTTTTGGGAAAGCTATCCGGGATAAGACTGCAAAAGTATACCAACAATTCTGTGAAGAAACAGAGCCGGAGGAATGGATAGATTTTAACTATTGGCAAAACAGAAATGCGGATGTATATGCGTGGATTCGGATTCCGGGAACAAAAATTGACTATCCGGTCGTGCAGGGGGACGAGGATGGATATTATCTGAGCCACGATATTGATAAAGAGTCGAACATTTATGGGGCAATTTATACAGAGAAAGTTAACGGAAAAGATTTTTCCAGTCCGAATACAGTTCTATATGGACATCATATGAAAGATGGCAGTATGTTTGGTTGCCTGGATAAATATTTGGACAGAGATTACTTTGAAAAGTATAATGAGGTGTTTCTATTTACTCCGGAAGAAAAGCGAACATACCATATTATTGCTGCTTATGAACATCCAGCAGAACATATTCTGACATCCTATGATTTTAGTACAACAGAAGGAATAAATGATTATTTACGGCAAATACCTGATTTTGTGGCAGATTCTGGTGGAGTAATACAAGATGAAACCGAGATTACTCCTCCATTGTTGACTTTATCTACATGTACGAGAAATGATAAACAGAAGAGGTGTCTGGTTCAGGGAATATTAGTAGAATGTGAGAAAAAGAATCAAGAGGAATGAGAAACGATATGAAAGAATGTATGGTATATGCGAAAGACAGAAAAACGATTCTATGCAGTGCGTTTGGCTGCATGTTTTCGATTGGAATAGCAGGAATTATAGTACTTCCGTATTTTATGGGACAGTGGAGTTATGACCGGCGTATTGGACCACTGCACATGATACTGGGAGGAGTGTGTTTCTGTGTTGGGATCATCCTGTTATACCTGCTTTTCAAAAAATATATTTCCAGGGAAACAGAATTCTGTAAATCGGTAATGATACGTTGTGGAATGCTGTATTTAATTGGTCAGTTAGTGGTTAGCTGTATAATGGGAGGCATTGGATGGGGGATTGCAAAGACAGGCAGATTGGACCAGGAACAGATAAAATGGCTGATCTATCTGTTATCCGGATTCTGTCAGAACATGATACGTGTCGGGTTTATTTACTTATTGATGGAACAATTTTATGAAAGAAATTGGAAAGAAGATATTTTCATGGGAAAAAGAGCGATCGCAGTACTTCTTGGGTTGTGCGTGATAATGACTTTGCCTGCATTTTTGCCTGAGAGAAATCTTCAAAGTGGAGTTACACTTTTATGTCAGTGTATCTTTTTGATGGGGCTGATTGTCTATTTTGGTAATCGTGCATGGAGGAAAAATATAAATGAAAAAGTGGGATAAATGGAAAAAACGAATTTTGGTATTCGTTGTTACTGGATGTATGTTATTAGATTCTGATATGGCGGTTTTAGCGGAAGAAACTCAAAAAGTAGTTTCAAATCTATATGATGAATATCAGACAGAACAATTATATAAGAAGCAGTATGAGGAAACGGTTGGACAGGTGCAGCCTGAGCAGTCAGCAGAGAATAACGATGATTTGAAAAAGAACTTAAAAGATGCAGAAGTTTTGGTAGAAAGTGCATTCAATGAAAAAGAACAGGTTTCACTGCGTCTGCCTGAAATTACGAAATATACTGATGAAAAGGAAGTTGAACTGACAGGGTTATACGGAGAGCCAGTGGAAGTAAAAGAACATGAAAAAGTATTCCAGGTGGATGCGACTCATTATGTTACATTGCTTACATCGGAAGCGAATACCTATGAATCAACTTCCGGGGAAATGCGTCCGGTTGACCTTACTTTAATACCCAAGGATATAGAAGGCAAAGAGGAAGTAAAAATTCCGACAGAAGAAGAGATTCGTGACCCAAATCTGGACCTTATCTATGAACCAAAGGACAGCAGCATAGATGTTAGTTTTCCGGCGAATGTTACAGAGGAACGTGGGATTGAAATTACGAATAAAGAACATACACTGGAACTTTTCCCGCAGGAAGGAACTTATGGGAATGCAACAACGAAAGATCATGCACTGCTTTATAATAATGTTCAGGAAAATATTGATGTACAGTATAGTGTGGATACGACTGGAGTGAAGGAAGACATTATCTTACGGGAGAAAACAGAGCAGAATGAATTCCATTATGTCTTTGATGCAGAGAGATATGATGTAGAATGCAAAGATAACCAGATCTTCATTCGTGAAAAGGGTAAGAACACCATCCTGTTTGTCCTGTCTGCACCTTTGATGTCTGATTCTGATGGCAGTCAGTCCCAGAAAATTGAAATGACAGCGGAGAAACAATCCGATGATCATACTTATGTGATTACAGTTCATGCAGACAAAGACTGGCTTCAGGCAGAAGAAAGGGTTTATCCTGTAAAAATCGATCCAACGGTTACGGTTCCGACAGAAAGCCTGATCGAGGTCACAACAAGTACGGTTCATGGAACCTATCATGGAGCCGGCTATGGCTATGCCGGATACATCACCAGTGCCATGACTGGTGTGCCGGGGGCAAAGGACATTGGGCGGAGCAGAATGTATTTTGCAGTTAATTACGATTTCAGGAAGAGTATTCCTTCAGAAGCAAAAATTGACAGTGCCAGCCTGAATGTCTACCAGTATGTGGATTATCCGCAGACAAATGCAACCTTTGCATGTTACCGGATCAATTCCCCATGGAATGCAGGAAGTCTTACATGGGATAATTCTGTGGGACTTTCATTGGAACCTTCAGGAGAGAATACAGTGTCTGTCCATAAACATGGGATGCACCAGTTTGATATCAGGGAAACGGTGAATAACTGGGTACAGGGGATTACAGATAACAATGGACTGGTTGTTATGGCAACGAATGAGACGGATTTTGGAGGTGCATTCTACACGCCATATTCTACAGGAACGGGCGGACAGGTGGATTTTTCCTGGGACAAACGCCCAAGTATCACTATTAACTGGAGTGTGCCGGATCCGGTGAACCTAAATTACGGACTTAACGATACGACAGTTGCACTCAGAAGCATGGTGCTGACGGATAAGAGCGGAAAACTGCAGTTCCAGGGAGTGTTTGCAGATGGCATCGCAACACCGGGAGCTATGGTAGGTTATGCCTTAAATGATGAGAAAAAAGATTATCAGGGCGTTTCTCTGGCAAGCTATTCCTATAAATATCCGGACAGCAGCAGTTTTGACAGTGCATTTTCTAAGGGGACGACGAAATATAAAGATAAACTTGGGAACTGGCAGACGGTATATCCTTTTACAGAGCCGGAATTTAATGTGCTTTATTACATCAATGGGACGGCGGCGAAGGATGGAATCACAGGCCAGACAAAAAAGAGTGATGACTTTACCATTTATAAAGTGACACAGTATGACACGCTTCCGAAGATTGCGAATTATTATGGAATACCGCTTGCCCAGATTATGCACGACAACCGGGTACAGGATATGCTTCTGGTGGAGAATAATACTCTGTTTATTCGTAATCCAAAGAAGAATGCGACCGTTCCATATAATCCACCGGCACTGGATGATACAGAAAAAGCAAAGATTGATGCGGCATTGATGGGAAGAGGACTGCACTGCGAATTTGGATTTGAACCGGTGAATTTAAATACCGGAAATTTCTATCTGAACCGTACCGATGTGTCCATTCCAGATTACACGGATGATTTTGTGATTGAACGGAACTACAACTCCAAAAGAGCAGAACTCGCCAGTGTATTCGGTCGTGGGTGGTCGTTTGATTACACCGAACAGATCACAAAAGATAAAGACGGTAATCTGTGTTATCACCGGGGAGATGGAAGCATTTTGCTCTTTACTGAAAAAGACGGGGAATATACAGCACCGGATGGTTATGAACTGAAACTGAACCGAAAGAAGATCAAAGAAAACATGTTTGACTTTGGGGAGGGAGAAGAAAGCTATCCGGTCTATCAGTACACCATCACAGATGAAACGAATGTAACAAAAACATTTAATTACTTTGGAATGCTGACTTCCATCGAAGATGAAAAAGGAAACCAGACCGTCCTTACCTATGATGACAATTATAATCTCAGGGAGATTACATCTCCGGCAGGACCAAAATACGAGTTTACAACAAATGAAGAAGGATATATTACCGCAATTCAGCTTCCGAACGGCAGTACCCTGTCCTATGCCTATGACGGGAACGGAAATCTGATCTCTTACACAGATGCCAACGGAGCGGTGACAAAGTATGAATACGATGACGCTCATCGCATGACCGCATGGTATGATGCGAACGGTACGCGAATTGTCCAAAATGTGTATGATGATCAGGGAAGAGTGACCACTCAGACCGATGCCAATGGTGGAGTCTCAAGTCTCACTTATAAAGATGGACAGACCGTGGCGACCGATGCCAATGGGAATCAGACGGTTTATTATTACGATGATCAGATGCGGACCGTCAAAGTAAAAAATCCGGACGGCACGACCCGTACTATGGAATACAATGCGGAAAACCAGCTGGAAAGTGAAACAGACGAACTGGGCCATACAACCAGGCATCAGTATGACGAGGCAGGAAATGAAACCATTCAGACCCGGTTTGATGGGAAGAAAAAGACCTGGGACTATGACGAGAACCATCATGTCATTCGTGAGAGCGGATATGACGGAATTGCTACAGAATATACCTATGATAAATCAGGTAATCTTCTGACAATAACAATTGCCGGAAAATTACAACATACTTATACCGTAGATGCACAGGGAAGAATCCTGACAGATACCGATGCCAATGGAAATACCATTACCTACACCTATTCCGGTGCAAGGCTGATTACGATGACAGATGCAAAGGGAAACAGGACATCCTACAGCTACAATGCACATGGACTTCTGACAGAGATAACTGACGCACTGGGCGGTGTGACATCCTGTACTTATGATGCAGAAGGACGAAAGACCGGCGAGACAACCGCAGACGGAGAACATACAGGGTATACGTTCGACGCATCCGGAAATGTGACGGCAGTTACAGACGGAAATGGCAACACCGTATCTTTCGCCTTTGACGGGATGGGAAATAAAATCAAAGCGGACAACGGCACAGGAGGAACATACAGCTATACCTACGATGCAGTCGGCAATCAGACATCCCTGACCGATGCGGAAGGGAATACAACGACGTATACCTATAATGTAAGAGGCAACAAACTGACAGAAACAGATGCGGCAGGAGATACCATTACCTACACCTATGATGCACTTGGAAATATCCTGACACAGACGGATGAAAATGGAAATACAACAAGCTACACTTATGATTATGCACAGAATCAGGTAAATTCTGTCACAGATGCCGCAGGAGAACAGGTGTCCTATACATTTCAGGAGGATGGACTTCCGACACAGATCACATATCCGCAAGGAACCAGTGACAGCTATACCTATGATGAACTGGCAAGAACAACTTCTTACACAGACGAGGGTGGACTTACCACACGTTATACCTATGATGACAATGGGAATGTCCTGACAGAAGATGCGGACGGACAGGTTACCTCTTATAAATATGACAGGCTGAATAACCGGACAAAGACCACTTATCCGGACGGAACAGCCGTGTCTTATAAATATGATGTGCTGGGACACTTAAAAGAGATGACCGACGCCAACGGTAATACGACGACTTACCACTACAGCAGTGATGGAAAACTCTTGGAACTGACGGACGCACTGGGCAATACAACGAAAGTCGCTTACGATGGAAACGGAAACCAGACTTCACTGACAGACGCCGCCGGAAATACAAGCAGTACAGTGTTCGGCACGCAGAACCAGCCGAAGACAGTGACGGACGCACTGGGAAATGTAACAACTTATCGTTACAATCAGATGGAACAACTCATAGAACTGACAGACGCACTGGGCGGAAAGATCACCTATACTTATAACAAGAAGGGTCTGCCATCCGGTGTGACCGATGGTGGCGGCAACACTTATGAGATGACATACACTGCCACAGGTCTGTACGATACAATCACAGCGCCGGACGGAACAACGGTAAAATATGAATATAATCGTTTAAATCAGCCGGTGAAAGAGACGAGAAGCAGCGGACTGGTGACAGAGTATGAATATGATGCCAAGGGAAGAGTGACTCATACATGGGACAATGAAGGCTTTGAAGAGACTTATGAGTATGATGTATATGGAAATAAAAGTTCTGTAACAAATGCATTCGGAGAAGAGACGAGGTATTCCTACGATAAGTATCAGCGGCTGGTGAAAGTCGTGGAAGCAGATGGAGCTAAGAACACTTATACCTATGATGAGGTGGGCAATCTGACGGAAGCCACAGATGCAGAAGGAAAAATTACAACCTATACCTATGATGCCAATGGAAATGTCACTCAGAAAGAAGACAGCAGCGGACGAATCTGGAAGTATAGCTATAATGTGCTAAACCAGCTGACAGAAGAAATCAATCCGGCAGGGGAGAGAACAAGTTACACCTATGATGTACTTGGCAATCTGACCGGTGTGACCGATGCCAATGGAAATACAGAAACATATGGCTATAATGCACTGTCTCTTCCGGTGATACATACCGATAAAAATGGTAATGACACGCTGTTTACTTACGATGCCCTTCAGAGACTTACAAAAATAACAACCGCAGAGGGCGGAGAAGAAAGTTATGCTTACGATGCAGCGGGCAATCAGATCCGTTATACTGATGCAGAAGGAAATGTAACGGAAACTGCCTATGACAACATGAACCGGAAAGTGGGAGAGACCCTTCCGAATGGCGGAACATATGCCTATGAATATGACGGGAACGGATCACTGAGTAAAGAAACCGATCCGCTGGGAAATGTAACCTCTTATAAAAATAACCTGCATGGACAGGTGACATCGAAAATCCTTCCAAATGGAGCAGAATACACGTATGCCTATGATAAGCTGGAAAGAATCACAGGACAGACGGCACCACAGGGGCTGAAGAAGTCTTATACTTACGATATCGCCGGCAATCTGATCCGTGAGACGGATCAGTCAGACCGGAGCATATCTTATGAATATGACATCATGGGCAGACTGAAAAGTGTAGAAAATCCACTGGGGCAGAAAACCGCTTATACCTATGATGAGAACGGAAATCTCTCTTCACAGGTGTCGCCGATGGGAAATACTGTGCGATACAGTTATGACAAGCTGGACAGACTGGAAGAAACACTGGATCCGGCAGGAAGAAAAGAAAGCTATACTTACGACAGCGTTGGGAATCTGACGAAAAAGACGGTGAATGATACCCGTGTGACCAGCTATGTGTATGATGCCAATGGCAATCTGACTTCTCTGACCAATGCGTTAGGGCAAACAGAGACGAAAAAGTATGACAACATGAACCGTCTGGTGCAGGAAACAGATGCGACCGGAGCAAAGACTACCTATCAGTATGATAGGAAAGGACAGTTGCTATTCTCCACAGACGGAAATGGGAATACCACAGCGGTCACTTACGATGGAAACGGCAATGTGATATCTGTTACCGATGGAGAAGGCAGACAGGTACGATATGCTTACGATCTGGCTGATCGGCTGACGGAAGCGGTGGCTGGAGATTTGAATTATGAAAATCGGAATACGTATACCTATGATGCAGTGGGCAATCTGACTTCTACCACAGACGGGAACGGCAACAAGACGACTTACACCTATGATCTGCTGTCCAACCAGACGTCAAGGACAAATGCTCTGGGAGAGACGGAAAGCTATAGTTATGACCTGAATAACCGTCTGGAAAAGATCACCCGACCAAATGGAAATACGATCCAGTATGATTATAATAAACTGGATGCACTTCTTCAGACGGATTACTCGGAAGAAGCAGACGGGCAGGTATTGTATACTTATGATGAAGAAGGCAAACGCCTTTCCATGTCTGATCTGACCGGAACTTCCACCTATCAGTATGATGCGGATGGACGGATCACGGGCGTACAGCAGGGAGACGGAAGTGTTATCTTATATAACTATGACAGCTACGGAAATCTTGCGAAGCTGATCTATCCGGACGGAAGCGAAGTACAGTATGAATATGATGCACTGGACCGGCTGATAAAAGTCACAGATCGGGAAGGAAAAGAGACCGGTTATACTTATGACGTGGCTGGAAATATGACAGAAGTTTTGCGTGCAAACCAAACGAGTGCAAAGCTTACTTATGATGCCGCACATCAGGTGACGGAGATCCAGAACAGAGATGCAAAAGGAAAGACAATCTCAACCTACCGCTATACTTATGACCTGTCGGGCTATATCCTGACAGAGTCTATTAAAACGAAGAAAGAGACTAAGGTATCTAATTACGGTTACGATGCGGCGGGACAGCTCAGCGAGATTGTGATGAAGGATTCAGAAGATAAAGTGATCCAGAGAGTGACGTACGCTTATGACGGAGCAGGAAACAAGATCGAAGTCCGCCAAAGTACGGAAAACGCATTGGAGCAGGCGACAGAAACTATCATAAAGAATACCTACAACGCGGCAAACCGACTGGTGTCAAGCGAGCAGGATGGAAAAGAGACAACCTATATCTACGATGCGAACGGAAACCGTGTAAGGGAATTAAATGCGGATGAAAAGACGCATACTTATACTTATGATACGGAGAATCGTCTGATAGCCGTACGTGATGAAAAAGGACTTCTGATGGCGGCACTCTATGACGGAGACAGTAACCGGATGTTTACAGCGAACCGCACGGAAGATACGAAGGAGTATCAGCTCTTCAAGGAGAAAAAGAAATCTCCGAAGACCTCTGACCAGGGCAGAGAAGGATCCATGTTCTGGTACGGATTCGGACAGAACTTCCTGCAGGGATTCCAGGTAGCCAAAGAGTCCATCGGTCAGACATGGAGAGAACTCTGGGAAGATCTGGTATCAGCTTATCATAGAAAGATCGCGAAAGACCGGGCGGATGAAGAGGGAATCGTGGTGAACCCGGATGGCATTACGAACATGCCGGGAGAGGGAGAAGTCACTTATACGAGTGAGACAAGCCAGGCACTGATCCCATACAAGGTTGTGACAGACACCTATGATTACTTTGAAAGCCGGAACTACGTCAATGATATCAATCAGCAGTATACGCAGGTGCTGACCGCTTATGACGAGAATGGAAAGGTAAGAGAGGCCTATACCTACGGCAACGAAAGGCTGGATTACAGTGACGGTACAGATACGTATTACTATGGCTATACCGGAACCGGTTCGGTAGATCATCTGACAAACACAGAAGGAATACTTGAGACAGCTTACAGCTATGATGCATTTGGCAATGTCTCCGTAAGTGGAAATACAGAAACTAAGAATTCGTATACTTACAATGCAGAATATACCGATGCGTCAACCGGAAACCAGTATCTGAGAGCAAGATACTATGACCCGGAGGAGGGCACCTTCCTGACACAGGACAGCTATCTCGGAAGCCTGTTAGAACCGCTTAGCCAGAACCTGTATACCTATGCGGAAAACAATCCGGTGAATTACAGTGATCCGAGTGGACATGGAATCTTAAGTAAGATAATTAAGTAAGATAAAATCAGCGGCAAAGAAAGTTGCAACTACGGTGAAAAATACCTATAATAAAGCCAAAACATGGGTGAAAAACACCTATAATAAGGCGAAAAACTGGGTATCCAATACCTATCAAAATGCAAAAAAGGCACTTACAAATGTAGTATCCAGTAGTGGCTCATCAGAAAAAAACAAATCCGGAAAATC